>Ga0137403_10002419_pt1 | contig 22832 bp, 19 predicted proteins | sample CZOMad2_1_16fung_FD_122057 | JGI IMG/M metagenome (GOLD analysis project Ga0137403, IMG submission 122057) | Vadose zone soil fungal communities from Angelo Coast Range Reserve, California, USA - CZOMad2_1_16fungal (Hybrid Assembly) | ecosystem: Environmental > Terrestrial > Soil > Vadose zone...
GACGCCGCCGAGTCACTGCCCAAAGCGGTGGCAGCGGCACGGAAGATCCGCTCTTTCAATGGCGATGTAAAGGTGGAGGCCCGCGCCACCGATCTAACACCCGCAAACGTTTCTCTGCTCGATAGCTGCGATCTTGTCGTCGACGGTACCGACAACTTTGAAACGCGTTTTCTGCTCAATGACTATTGCGTCAGCAACGGCGTTCCGTGGATCTACACTGCCGCTGTCGGAAGCTACGGGGCGACCATGAATATCTTGCCCGGCCAAACCGCCTGCCTTGCTTGTCTTTTTCCGGAGTCCCCCACGGGCATGCACGACACCTGCGAGACGGCGGGGGTACTGGGATCGGTCATCAACCTGATAGCATCCATCGCCGTGACCGAAGCCATGAAGGTCTTGCTGCACGAGATCAACGGCGCGCGCGCAACGCTGCGCCGCACGCTTCTCAGTTGGGACGTTTGGTCGAACCGCCACTCTGAGGTGAAGGCTGACAAGCCGCAGCCGGCTTGCCGCTGCTGCGGCCAGCGCGACTTTGTGCACTTGCGAGGGGAGCAGCGTCCGCGGATCACTTTGTGCGGAAGAAACTCGGTCCAGATCCATGAGCAGCAGCGGCCCATGGACTTTGCCACTCTCGATCGTTCGCTTCGCCCGCACGGCAAAGTGCGACACACCGACTTCGTGCTGAAGTTCTGGCCTGACGGGTACGAGATCACCCTCTTTCCCGACGGGCGCGCCATCATCAAGGGAACCACGGATCCCGCGGTTGCCCGCAGCCTTTACGCCCGCTTCCTGGGCGCGTAAACCAGGGGCGTAAACCGGGCGCCTAAAAGCAGCTTCTTTTCTGCCCTGAGTAGTGGGCATCCCTGTTTACATAGTGGTAATCCAAGTTCTCAGGCAGTTCGAAGGGAACCGAGTATGGCTTTGCGCACAATCTTGATCGCAGCTGGCTTAGCAGCGGCCAGCACCTTAGGCCTTGCACAGCGGACGACAACTCCGCCGGCCACCACCACCTCCACCACCGGTGCAACCACCACAGGGGCAGCTACTTCAGGCGTGAACAGCACCACCACGACAGCCGCGCCCGGAGTGTCCAATGTTCCGATCGGCATCAACGCCGTCGGCGCAGGCAGCGGCACCGCAGTCACGCCGGTACCGACCGCCATCGTGGTCCCGACCAACACCACCGGATTTGTAGGGCCGTCACAGTCATTTCCGCTGATAACCACGCCAACCGTCACCTTCGTAAACTCGGCCGATGGAACAACTACCGTGCCGGTCGTGAGCTATGGCAGCGGCTCCGCCATGCCGAATTCGTCAGGCTCCGCAGCTAATGCTGCGTCCGCGAATACAGGTGGGTCCCAAGTTGCCGATCTGAACCTCGGCAGTGTCGGTTCGGTTGCCGAGCTGTATGGCGACAATCGCAGCGTGGCTGAAGTATCGCGCATGTATAAGGCTCGCAAGAATGGCGTACAGAACGCCCGCATTTACACCAACGCTGACATCGACCGCATCCGCGCGCAGGCTGGCGAAGGGCGATCGGCTGTGCCGGCGAGTGACCAGCAGGCAACGATGCCGGCCTCTGATCAAAGCGCCGAGCAGAACCAAAGCACCACCCCGCAAGTACCCTCGGCGAATCAAAAACCAAGCCCGTTCTCACCGAAGAAATGACTGGTTAGGTTTGCGACCCAGGGGACGCCAAAGCGGCGTCCCTTTTTTTTCTGGGGCGCCTGGCATTCTTGGCTGCCGACGACCCATTTCTGGTATCTTCCTTGCTTCACTGAGGACTCATCGCTTTGTCCACCCCCGCCGGCGCAGAAGTTAAGTCCCAACTTCGCAGGGAGCTGAACTTTTGGGACGTCTTGTTCTTCAACATCGCCACCGTCCTCGGTCCGCGCTGGATCGCCACCGCCGCCAATTCCGGACCATCCTCGCTCACCATCTGGACCGTCGCCGCGCTTTTTTTCTTCATGCCGACGGCGCTCATCATCGTTGAGCTTTCCACCCGATACCCCACCGAAGGCGGCCTCTATGTCTGGGCAAAAGAGGCCTTTGGCGAGTTCCACGGATTCGTAGCCGGGTGGGCCTACTGGACCTACACCATGTTCTATTTCCCTGGCCTGTTGCTCGCCAGCGCCTCCATGGCGGCTTACATCGGCGGGGATAAGACGGCGTACCTGCACGACTCCAAACCATTTTTGCTTGTCGTTTGCCTGGCGCTTTTAGCAGTTGCGGTGATCCTGAATATCATCGGCCTCAATATCGGCAAGTGGTTGCAGAACGCGGGCGGCGTGGCTACCTACATCCCGCTGCTGATGCTGGTGGGAATGGGGGCCTATATCTACATGCACTACGGCTCCAAGACACCCATCGATTGGGCAAGCATCATTCCGACGAAACGAAATCTCGACCTCGACACCATGAACCTGTGGGCGAGCATCGCCTTCGCCTTCACCGGCCTGGAATTGTGTTCGGCGATGAGCGAAGAGGTAAAGAACCCGCAGAAGACCATCCCGCGCGCCATCTACGCCGCCGGCATCATGATCGCCGCCATCTACATACTGGGAACCATTGCGGTAATGGTGATGGTGCCATCAGAGACTGTCGATCCCAAGAGCGGAGTCTTTCAAGCGATCCACGATGGTTCGGCGCTGATTGGCATCGCCTTCTTCAGCATCATCGCCGCGCTGCTTGTCACCGTAGGCAATGCAGGCGGCGTAGGATCCACCGTTGCCGGCATCTCGCGCGTGCCGTTCGTGGTCGGCATCGATCATTATCTGCCCGCCGCGTTCGGAAAGATCCATCCCAAGTGGAAGACTCCGTGGGTCTCCATTCTGGTGCAGGCCATCATCTCGGCGGCGATCCTGTTGGGATTTGGCATCTCTGAAAAGACTAAGACAGCGTACGGCATCCTGATCAACGCAACCATCATTCTTTACTTTCTTCCCTTCCTTTATATGTATGCGGCCGTGATCAAACTGGCATCTCGCCCGGATCGCGCAACGACCCCGAACGCCATATTGATCCCCGGGGGAAAGGTCGGCGTGTGGTTCGTCGGAGTCTTGAGCTTCGTATTCACGGTGGTCGCGATGATCGTCTCGGTGTTTCCGCCGGGCGATATTCGCGAAGCGGGACGCGTGGTTTCTTATGAGATCAAACTATGCGGAAGTGCCGTCATTGCGATTCTGATCGGCCTTTTTCTATATTGGACGGCGCGTCGCAAGCTGGCCCGGGCGGCCGGGCAGACCGACGCCAAAAAGGTATAACGTGGTCCCAAGCAACCAAACTAGGAAAAAAATACTCGATATACTTGCAGTCTAGAGCTTTTCCGGCCCCGGAACTCAAATTTGCAATCCTACGGGGCGCCACACCAGCTTTCCGTGGCGCCACTAAATTCAGTAGATACAACGGTCCAGCTACACTGCCGCATCTATAAAGGTGCGGCCTGAATAAGGCTTCCATTGACACAAGCGAAGAAAATTCTCGCCGGCGGAATCACTGAGGCAGAAGCGATCGATCGAGCCAAGCGGGGTGACGCGGCTTCGTTCGAAGCACTTTATGGCCTGCACAAGCGACGTGTGTATTCACTCTGCTTGCGCATGGTGGGCAATACCGCCGAAGCGGAAGACCTGACGCAGGAGGCGTTCTTGCAGCTCTATCGCAAGATCGCGACCTTCCGCGGAGAGTCAGCATTCTCCACCTGGCTGCATCGTCTTGCAGTCAACGTGGTGCTGATGCATCTGCGCAAGAAGGGACTGAACGAAGTCTCGCTCGATGAGCAACTGGAGCCGCAGCAGGAAGACGGCCCCAAGCGCGACATCGGCGCGCGCGACAACATGTTGGCCGGCTCCATCGACCGGGTGAATCTGGAGCGTGCCATCGAGAGTCTGCCGCCGGGGTACCGCATCATCTTCGTGCTGCACGACGTAGAAGGATACGAGCACAACGAGATCGCCGAGATGATGGGATGTTCCATCGGCAACAGCAAGTCGCAACTGCACAAGGCGCGAATGAAATTACGCGACCTGTTGCGGTTGAGCAAGGCGACCGAAAAGACAAGGCATTAGATCCCGAATCGTCCGCAGACAAGAACGCGGTCGACGGGAGCCAGCGATACAGGTTTTGTGGAGAGAGAGAAGCACTATGAATTGCAACGAATTTCAAAAGGACCTGCCCGAGATCATCGAGGGCGGCGGCACGGACGAGCAGAAGAAGCATTTGGCTTCGTGTCCGGTTTGCGCTGATCTGGTCCAGGACCTTAAATACATTGCCGAGCAGGCCAAACTGCTGGTCCCGATGGAAGACCCGTCGCCGCGCGTCTGGGCCGGCATTGAGCGATCACTCAAACAAGAAGGACTGTGGCCGGCCCATGGGGGTCCGGCCAACCCGCGTCCCTTTCTAGTTCCGCAGCGCGCGCGCTTAGCCTGGCCTATGATGGCTGCCGTTGCGGTGATTGTGGTCGCTATCTTCGCCGGATACTATTCCCGAAACACTACCGGCCCAGGATCCACGGTTGCAGGCTCCTCGGTGGTCTCATCCGCCGGCGTGCTCGAGCCCGACGATCAGCAGTTGATCCACTCGGTCTCGACCCGCGGCGCAGCCACCAGCGATTCCTACCGGAAGAATCTGGAAGACGTGAACGCATACATCGCTGATGCCAAGAAGTGGGTGGACGCACATCCCGACGACGCCGATGCCCGCGAGGCGTTGATGCAGGCGTATCAACAGAAGCAGATGTTGTACCAAATGGCGATCCAGGATTGGTAGTAGAGACCTATTCGAGCGCGGGAGCCGCATCGCTGCAAATAGGCGAGCGGAGGCAGAGAGAGACAACATGAAGCTTACCAACGCGAAGACAACCATCTGCTGTATCGCGGTGCTTTCCGCCGCCGCCCTCGCGGCTGACAACCGCAAGGAATTCAAGTACACAGTCGGAAGCGGCGCCAGCGTCAACGTGGTGAACCAATTCGGCTCCGTGACCCTCAAGCCTTCATCTGGCAACCAAGTGATCGTCGTCGCCAATACCCGCTCCAACAAAGTCGAAGCTGACTGCAGCCAATCCGGCAACCGCATCGAGGTCCGCACCCACTTCCTGGAAAAAGCCAATGACGACGAGGGCAAGATCGACTACGAGATCCAAGTGCCGAACGGAGCGAATGTCACAGCGCAGGTAGCTAATGGCAGCATCCGCGCTGAACGCATCGGAGGAGACGTTACTCTCAGAAGCGACAGCGCTTCGCTGGAAGCGCGAGACATCGACAATGCACACGTGCATGCTCACTCCGTAAGCGGCCCCATCACCCTTGCCAATATCAGCAGCGGTCATGTGGAAGTCGGAACCGGCAGCGGAAAAGTCACGTTGAATAATGTCACCGGCCCTTCGGTCACGGTGAACACCACCAGCAGTGCCATCGCCTATGACGGCGATTTTGGAAACGGCGGAGCGTATCAACTCTCATCTCATTCCGGCCCGATTGACGTTTTTCTTCCATCCAGCGCATCCGTGGACGTGAAAGCCGAGTCGGTGAATGGTTCCGTGCAAAACGATTTTCCGCTGCAAAAAAAGACGCACTCCGACTTCAAACCGCAAGCTGGACGATCGTTCCAGGGGTTTGCTAACTCTGGTTCCTCCTCGGTTGAGCTCCATTCCTTCAGTGGTACAATCCGCGTCAAGAAGCGCTAAAGAGCGCGACTTTCGATTGAAGACAACGGAAGATGAAGAGTTTGCGATGCCGCGGCAAGAGCATCGTGTCATTTTCCTCGTCGGCTTTATGGGCGCAGGCAAGACCAGCGTTGGCAGGATGTTGGCGGAACAGCTGCAATGGCGTTTCGTTGACCTTGACGATCTGGTGGTCGCCCGCGAAGGCCGCTCCGTTGCGCAGATCTTCGAAGAAGCCGGCGAATCCGGCTTTCGCTCAAGGGAGAGCGCGGCATTGCAACAATTGCTGACTGAGTTGAGGTCGTCCGGCAACGCCGTGGTGGCACTCGGCGGCGGGGCGCTGTCTCAACCGGAGAATCAGGCAGCCGTAGAACGATCAGGATTCCTCAGAATCTTCTTGGACGCCCCGGTAGAGGAACTTTTTCGGCGCTGCGCTTCGCAGGATCTCGCGCGTCCTCTGCGAAAAGACCTCAGCTCGTTCCGCGAACTCTATCTCTCGCGTCTGCCTGGCTATTCTTCTGGCGCGATGCACGCCGATACCACCGGCAGGTCTGTGGCACAAGTGTGCGACGAAGTCCGTTCGTTGCTCGAACGTGGCAAGTTAGGTGTGAAGGAGACTGACTGATGCGCTATACAAGAAGTTTCTTCCTGATCGTCATCCTTGGTGTTGCCTTCTCTGCCTCCGATGCGGCTACGAAAAAGGAAAAAGCTTCGCCCGCCACTAGCGTGGTCGATTCCGGAAGTTTTGGTGTTTTTGTGAATGGAAAACGCGTCGCCACCGAAACCTTTAATGTCCAGCAGAATGGGCAAGGCAGCAGCACCACTTCGCAATTCAAGATCGAGGATGGAAGCCGGCCGCCCCTGAGTTCTGAATGGCAATTGACCAGCACCGGCGAGCTTCGTCGTTACGAGTGGAAAGACGGCACTGGAAAGTCGCAAACCACGGTCGAGCCCCGAGAGCAACTGCTGCACCAGCAGATCACCATCGCCACCGATCCAAAGCCGATCACGCGAGAATACATTTTGCCCGCTTCCACTCCTATCCTCGACGACTACGCTTTTGTGCAGCGCGAAATACTGACGTGGCGGTTCCTTGCTACCGGATGCCAGCAGGATGCCAAGGGCCTGAACTGCAAAGCTCCTAGCCAGTATGGAGTGCTCGTTCCTCAGCAGCAGACTTCGATGCCCATCACCATCGAATTCAAGGGAATGGAATCCGTCACGCACAAGGGCGAACAGAAGCAGATGGGGCGTTTTGATCTGAAGGCGCAGAACGTGGAGTGGCATATGTGGATGGACGGCGTCAAACTGATGCGAATCCTCATCCCCTCCGACAACACCGAAGTCGTCCGCGACTGATCCGCTAGCCCTGCTTCTTCCGCCAGGAAGCTCGTTTGCGGATGGGTGCTAGAATTTCTTCACGCATTAATCCATTCCATGGCAGAGCGAAAGATCCCCGTTGGCATTCTGGGCGCGACCGGAGTCGTCGGTCAGCGTTTCGTGCAGCTTTTGCAGTACCATCCCTGGTTCGAAGTCGCCTGGCTTGCGGCCAGCGACCGTTCCGCTGGCCAACCTTACAAGGACGCTGTGCGCTGGAAGCTGCGCACGCCCATCCCGTCCGCAATTGCTGACATGGTCGTCTCACCGGCTTCGCCTGAGGGCGCGCCCAAAGTCATCTTTGCCGCGCTCGACGCGGCTATCGCCAAGGAGGTGGAGCCTCGCTTTGCCGCTGCAGGATGCGCCGTCATCACGAATTCCAGCGCCTTCCGCATGCAGCAGGATGTTCCGCTGATCATTCCCGAAGTGAATCCGACGCACCTGAAGCTGATCGATTCGCAATCTTGGCGTAAAGAGTCCGAAGGCTTCATCGTCACCAACTCCAACTGCTCGGCCATGGGACTGGTGCTGGCACTCGCCCCGCTACAACAGAAGTTCGGTTTGGAAAAAGTTTTTGCCGTCACCATGCAAGCGGTGAGCGGCGCGGGATATCCCGGCGTCGCGTCGCTCGACATCCTCGGAAACGTGATCCCCTTCATCGCGCGTGAAGAAGAGAAGATGGAAGAAGAGACCCGCAAGATGCTGGGATCACTCAACGGCAACGGCGTGGTGCCCGGAAATTTCGTCATCAGCACGCAATGCAACCGAGTGGCCGTGGAAGACGGACACATGGAATCAGTGTCCGTGAAGCTCAAGAAGAAAGCGAGTGCCGAAGAGATCATCGCCACGTGGAATGATTTCCGCGGATTGCCGCAGGAGAAGCGCTTCCCCAACGCCCCCGAGCAGCCCATCGTGTATATGAGTGCGGCCGATCGTCCCCAGCCGCGCTTCGATGTCGACGCCGGCGCCGGCATGACCGTCTCCATCGGACGTCTGCGCCCCTGCAATCTACTCGACTGGAAGTTCACCGTGCTCTCGCACAACGTGATCCGCGGGGCCGCCGGTGCTGCCCTGTTGAACGCCGAGCTTCTTCATTCGCACGGGTATCTGCCGGAATGATCCGCCTTGGAGCGCCGGCATGATCGTCATGAAATTCGGCGGCACCTCGGTCGAGGACGCCGCTGCCATTGACCGCGCCGCCGCCATCGTTCGCGATCGCTTGTCGCAGTCTCCGGTGGTCGTGGTCAGCGCCATGGCGCGTATCACCGATCAACTGCTCGCCATGGGGCGCTCGGCCGGTGCGGGTGATCGCGACCAGGCACTCGAACTTTCCCGCGCCGTCCGCGAACGCCATTTCGCCACCGCCAGCGACCTGCTCGGCGCCGGAACTTTTACCAAGCTTCATTCCGAACTCGAAGCCGACTTCGATGCGCTCGACGAGCTGCTGCGCGGCATCGTCGCCGTGGGCGAGATCACGCCCCGCACCTTCGATCACATCGCCTCGTTTGGCGAGCGTCTCTCCAGCAAATTGGTGACGGAAGCTTTTTCTGCGGGCGGGCTCAACGCAACCCATGTTGATTCGCGCGAGTGCATCGTCACCGACGCTACCCACACCAAGGCGGTTCCCGACTTCGAGGCAACGAACCTGCGACTGTCCGAACGCTTGAGGCCGCTGCTGGATCACAAACGCGTTCCGGTGATGGGCGGCTTCGTCGCTTCGACCAAAGACGGGATCATCACCACCATTGGCCGCGGGGGCTCGGATTTTTCCGCTGCCATCATCGGCGCCGGCCTCGACGCCGAGCGCATCGAGATATGGACCGACGTCGATGGCATGAAGACCACCGATCCCCGTATCTGTGCCGACGCGCACCGCATCAAGGTCATCAGCTTCGACGAAGCCGCCGAACTCGCCTACTTCGGCGCCAAAGTCCTGCACCCGGCAACCATGCTCCCGGCGGTGCAAAGAAATATTCCCATCTTCGTCCTCAATGCACGTAATCCCAAGAACGAAGGCACTCGCATCGCCGCGCATGCGCCATCGAGCAAGAACACCTTTAAGGCTATCGCCGCCAAGACGCGCATTACCATCGTGGATATCGTCGCCGCGCGCATGTTGCTCGCTCACGGATTCCTGCGCGCCATCTTCGAGGTCTTCGACCGCCACCGCTGCCCGGTGGATATGGTGTCCACGTCCGAAGTCAGCGTTTCGCTCACCATCGATTCCAGCGACGCCATTCCGGCGATGGCGGAAGACCTGGCCAAGCTCGGCGATGTAAAGTACGAAGGCCGCAAGGCCATCATCTGCCTGGTCGGCGAGAATATTCGAACAGTGCCGGGCATCGCGGCCAAAGTCTTCAGCGCCATCCCTGATGTGAATGTGCGCATGATCTCGCAAGGAGCTTCTGAGATCAACATCAGCTTCGTGGTCGACGAAGGCGACGTGCCCGAGGTTGTGCGCCGCCTGCATGGAAGGTTTTTCGCTGAAGTGGATCCTGAAACATTTGACTGAGCTAACTCATGAACCTATTAGTCCTTGGTCGCGGCAAGACGGGCTCACTGGTCGCCGACGTTGCAGCCGTGCGCGGTCATAAAGTCCGGGCGATGGACAGCGAAGAGAATGCGGGCGCTGCCGCTCTAGGCAAGGAAGGGCTTGCGCATTTTGATTGCGTCATCGATTTCACCACCCCCACCGCGGTCATCCCCAACATCATCGCCTGCACGCAGGCGGGGATCAATATGGTGGTCGGCACCACCGGCTGGTACGACAAGCTTCCGCAGGTCAAAGAACTGGTGCAACACAGCAGGTCAGGATTCCTCTACGCCTCGAATTTTTCGCTGGGTGTGAATATTTTCTTCGCCATCGCCACGGCGGCATCGGCGGCTCTGAAGTCTGGATACACGGCGCGCGTTGTCGAGCGGCACTACGCGCAGAAGAAAGATTCGCCCTCCGGCACTGCGATCACCATCAAGCAGCGCTTGGGCGCGGATGATGTCGAGATCACCTCGATCCGCGAGGGAGAGACCGTCGGGCAGCACGTCATCATGCTCGACTCCCCGAACGACACCATGATGCTGGTGCACGACGCTAAGTCGCGGCGTGGCTTCGCCGAAGGCGCGGTTGTAGCCGCCGAATGGTTACAAGGGAAAAAAGGGTTCTACGAATTCAAGGACGTGGTGAAAGAGAAGTGATTCAGTGCGCCGCCGCACGCGCCAGCAAACCTGCTTCGGCGGCGATCGTCTCTAGCTTCGCACGCGTCTCTTTCTTCATCGGCACCATCGGCAGCCGATAAACCTCTTCGATCTTCCCCATCATCGCCAGCACAGCTTTCACCGGCATGGGGTTCGATTCGATGAAGTTCGCTTGCATCAGCGCCACGAACTTGTTCTGAATGCGGCGTGCGGCCTGCCAGTCTCCAGCCATAGCCAGCCGCGTCATCTCCGCCATCTCGCGCGGTATTTCGTTCGACGCGACCGAGATGATGCCGACTCCTCCCAGCGCGATCACCGGCAAAGTGATAGCGTCGTCACCGGAGAAGACAAGAAATCCTTCGGGAACTGATGCGCATACTTCGGCGATCTGCGAGACATTGCCGCTGGCTTCTTTGACAGCAGCGATGTTCTTGATCTTCGCCAAGCGCACCAGCGTTGCGGGTTCAATGTTGGCTGCGGTGCGGCCAGGTACGTTGTAAAGGATGATGGGTTTGTCGATGGCTTCCGCGATGGCGCGAAAATGCTGGTACTGCCCTTCCTGTGTCGGCTTGTTGTAGTAGGGCGAAGCAGTCAACACCGCGTCCACACCCTTCTTAGCGGCTACCGTCTTTGCCTTCTCCACGGCCTCAGCAGTCGCATTCGAGGTCGCGCCCGCAACGATTGGCACGCGGCCTTCCGCGGTTTCAATCACCACGTCGATCACGTGCAGCCATTCCTCACGCGTGAGTGCCGGCGTCTCTCCCGTCGTTCCGCAGGGAACGAGAAAGTCGATCTTCGACTCGATCTGCCACTCCACCAGCGAGCGCAGAGCGCGTTCGTCGATGGAACCATCTTTTTTGAATGGAGTGACGAGCGCAGTGCCGCAGCCACGAAGCATGGTCATGGTCAAAAGGATAAGGAATTCCACGGGAAAAGTCTTGTCCGCTCTATCCTGCCGTGGGGCGCCGCAGTCGCAACGCGTGCGCAATACTGGGAACATCGTGTGTCCATTGCGGCAGCACCATCGAGATCGCCAGGCCTTCCGCGTTGCAAACGATTCCGAGAATCAATGCCACGCGCAAGAGCCATCCTGAGGTTCCGAACGCGAACAGGGCCATGGTAGCGGCACCCAGCACCAGTCCCCACAGCTTCGAAGAAAGCATGTGATAGCTGGCCTCGCGATGGAATTTCGCGAAGTCGAAGACGTAACGCGCGATCTCAAGAGTGAATACCCCGACCAGGATGGCTGCGTTCTCGCGTATCGTCTGAGGATAGAGCCGCCACGCCGCCCAGGCGATGGCAAGGTAGAAAACGGTGTCGGCGACGGAGTCGTAACGCCGCAGTAAGGCCGTTTCGATGCGGAGGCGGCGCGCGATGATCCCATCGTAAATGTCGGAGACGATCGCGATGAGCGCGCAGCCTGCGATCCACACGCCCGGAAGATTATTCCAAGCCAATACCACCACGGCGGGACCAAGTAGAAGGCGGATAGTTGTGAGCGTGACTGGCACCCAGCTAAAGCGGCTCTTCGGCGCCGGTACGGAACTCGCACTCACGTCCTTACTGTATCGCACTCCGTCCGCACCACTTCGTCTTGAATCATGTCGTGATAGAGCTGCAGGTATTCGCTCGCCACGCGTGGCGCCGAGAAGCACCGGACCACGTGCTCGCGGCAAGCAAGAGGGATAATGCTGCCGACATTCTCGACCGCTTCGCTCATTCCTTCCGGATCATCCACGATGAATCCGGTGACGCCGTCCCGCACCACCTCCGGCAGCGCGCCGCGGCGAAAAGCGATCCCCGGCGTTCCGCAAGCCATGGCCTCCATCGCCGCCAGGCTACTGGTCTCTTCGGCTGAGCTGGTGATCAGTAATGCACGTGCGTCACGCAGCAGCTCGATTTTCTGCGCGTGTGACGGCGAATCGATGAATCGAATATTCGCGGTATCGAGCCGCGCTCGCAGCTCGCTCTCGAAATATTGCTGATGGTAAGAGAAGGGATAAATCTGCCCGGCAAGGATCAGCGGAATTCCTAGCTGCTCCGCTATATCGCACGCAACATGCGGCGCCTTCTCTTCGCAGATGCGCCCCAGCCAAAGCAAATAATCCAGCTTCACTTCGGAGAATGGAAATCGCTCGACGGGAATCCCGTTGGCGACGACCTCGAGCCCTTCAAGTCCAAGGCGTTCGGAGAATCGCCGCGCCTGCGAAAATGAAACGGCGTTGAACATTAGACCGTCGGGCACATTCCGGAACGCGTCAGCCGGATAAAATTCTGGCGGCAGATGCAGCGTGGCGAGCAATGGCGCCGATACAGAGGATGCCCGCTGCCAAAAGCTGCCGCTCATGTCGTGGATCAAGTCATATGCTTCGTCCGCGAGATGCTTGACGATCGCGTTCTCGTGTTCCAGTTTGCGACGCTCGAAGTCGTCGACCCGGGAACTCGCCGGCCCGGTCGCAAGAAGCCGCCCCGGAACGCTCGATCCGTCGGCAGCCGCGACCGTCACGTCGTGACCTTGCGAAGAGATTTCACGCGTCACGGTAAGCAAGACTTGCTCCGCGCCCCCGGCAACATCCTCCGACACCGGCAACAAAGGATAAGCAATATAAAGGATCTTCAAGCGCGCACTCATGCGCTCCGCCGATCGGCGCTTACCTGCGAATGTAGGAAATCGGCAAAGCTGGCGCAAATATCTGCGCCGCTCATGGGCCACCCCCAAGCTTCATAGTTCAGCTGCCCCGGATGTGGAGGATGAAAATAATCGTACCGTTCTGCCGACAGCGGCCGGAATCGCTCCAGTGGTGAAGTGAACTGCTTCAGTGCCTCGGATTGCGAAGAGTACGCAGCCAGCATCTGCTGTTTCTTCTTGATCTCAGCGTAACTCGGCTCGAGAACCGATTCGCTGCCGTCCGCGTCCCAAAATTCCTGACTCCTCTGACCACCCAAAGCCCGGTGATAAAGCGGCATCTCCCACGCGGGGATGCCAAGTTGGTTCGCAACCTGATTCACCAGAAAATTGCAGCAATCGTGATCCGGATGTCCGCCTTCATAGGCGACTGTGATCATCGCCGCAGGCGAGACCCGTTCAACCATCGATCGCAACGAGAGTGCGGCCTCTGGCAGATGGCGATAAAGCGCCTGATCGGGAAACGTCTTCCCTGCCCCGTCAATCAGGAATTCCATCTGGTCGGCGTCCACGTAGGCCAGTGCGTCACACGCCTCCAGTTTGCGCACCGAAGCATAGTGCGCGCGATTCTGAAATTTGGGCCAGAACTGGGGATCGAGCGGCGCGCCGTCGGTAGCAAACGCCACTCGGAGCTCGCCCACGCGCTGCATCAGGCAGCCGCAGCCGAGGGTTTCGTCGTCGGGATGGGCCACTACCACCAGGGTGTTGTCCAGCAATGGAACCAGAGCAGCCATCACTAAGTCGGATGGTCGTTTTCGAGGGTGGGTTTGCGCTCAAGCATGTTATTCGCAACCGAAGTGTGGGTGAGGGCCTAAGGTATACTTCCGCTTCCCATGCGCGACCTGGAACAGCAGATCGAAAAACTTTCCGCAGGGAGTGCGGATTCGCTACGTTCGCCGGAAGCGCGCGATGTTTTTTTGAGATTCCGCGACGCACTCACGCAAGGCAAGATACGCGCGGCGTCGAAGGAGAATGGTGCCTGGCAGACTCACGAGTGGGTGAAGCGCGGTATTCTGCTCGGCTTTCGGGTCGGAACGCTCAAGGCGTTCGATGACGGCAGCGTCCTCTCGTTCGTGGACAAAGACACGTTCCCCGCGCGTCGTCTGAAAATTTCTGACGGGATCCGCGTCGTCCCCGGCGGATCGTCGATCCGCGAAGGCGCGTATGTCGCGCCCGGCGTGATCTGCATGCCGCCGATGTACATCAATGTCGGCGCTTACGTGGATGAAGGCACGCTGGTGGATTCCCATGCTCTGGTCGGCTCCTGCGCGCAGATCGGCAAGCGCGTTCATCTCAGCGCGGCCGCTCAGATCGGCGGAGTCCTTGAGCCAGTGAATGCATCTCCGGTAATCATCGAAGATGATGTGCTGGTCGGCGGCAACTGCGGCGTCTACGAGGGGACCCAGGTACGCGCCCGTGCGGTGCTCGGGGCAGGGACCATTCTCACTCGCTCGACTCCGCTTTACGACCTGGTCAACGAGAAAGTGATCCGGGCCGAGAAAGATCACCCTCTAGTCGTGCCGGAGAACGCGGTAGTTGTTCCGGGCTCGCGCGCCGTCGCCAAGGGTAAAGGGATGGAGTGGGGTATCTCGCTCTACACGCCCGTGATCGTGAAATACCGCGACGCAAAGACCGACACTTCGATCGAACTCGAGCACCTGCTGCGCTGATCATCCGCCATGAACAAACATAAAGCGATCCTTCCGTTCCTCGCGTTCGTCGGTCTCGCCTCCATTTTGTGGATCGCTAAGGCATACGCGCACCTGGCCATACCAGTTGTCCAGTTAACAGGAACAGGGCCGATGCTCGATGTTTACTTCATCTCTCGCTGGCTGGCCATCGCCGGCCTCATTTACTACGGATTCAAGCGTAAGTCCCTTACAGCTTGGATCATCATCGGCATGGTCATCGGCGCGGAGATCGGTCACGACTGGCCGAAGTTCGCTGCCAATCTGCAAGTGCTGAGCGGAATCTTTCTGCGCCTGGTCAAGACCATCGTGGCTCCGCTGATCTTCAGTACCCTGGTGGTCGGCATCGCCAGCCACTCCGATCTGAAACAGGTCGGACGCATGGGCATCAAGGCGCTTGTGTACTTTGAGATCGTCACCACTTTGGCCTTGTTCATCGGGATCGGCGCCATCAATCTGACGCAAGCAGGCGCGGGCGTCACGCCGCCGCCCGATGCCGCTTCGGCCGCCGCGGCGGTAAGCGCTCCACCGCAGAAATGGACCGACATGGTCCTGCATATTTTTCCAGAGAACATCGCCAAGTCCGTGGCTGAAGGGCAAATGCTTCAGATCGTAGTCTTCAGCGTGATATTCGGCATCGCGCTGGCCATGGTGAGTGAGCAGAAACGCCGGCCCATGCTGGCGTTTTGCGAGAGTCTCTCCGAGACCATGTTCAAGTTCACCAACATCGTCATGCTGGTGGCACCCATCGGCGTTGCCGGTGCAATGGCATACACGGTAGGTACGATGGGTTTCGGTGTGATGGGAAACCTGATCAAGCTTTTGCTCACGCTTTACGCTGCGCTAATTGTCTTCGCGGTATGCGTCTTGCTGCCGATCGCGGTGCTGGCTCGCGTTCCCGTCAAGCGCTTCACCAAGGCGGTGGCTGAACCTTTCTCCATCGCTTTTGCTACGGCGAGTTCAGAAGCTGCCCTGCCGCGCGCGCTGGAAAACATGGAGACTTTAGGCGTCCCGAAACAAATCGTAGCTTTTGTCTTGCCCACCGGCTACAGCTTCAACATGGATGGAAGTACCCTATACATGGCGTTGGCCTCAGTCTTTGTGGCGCAGGCGGCAGGCATTCATCTCACCTTCGGCCAGCAATTGCTGATGGTTTTCACGCTGATGCTCACCAGCAAGGGCGTGGCCGGTATCCCCCGCGCAACGCTGGTGATTCTGCTTGGCACGGCTGATTCGTTCCACTTACCCGTGTGGCCACTCTTGGTGATTTTGGGCGTCGATCAGTTCATGGACATGGCGCGCACTGCGACCAACGTTCTTGGTAACTGCCTGGCGACGGTTGTGATCGCGCGCTGGGAAGGTGAATTTCCGGAGAAGCAGCAGGTGGGATCCGCGCAGGAAGCCTAACTATTAGTCTCTGCCTTGGCACTCTTCGCTTTGGCGAGCTTCGTGTCCACCGCTGGCCCCATGCTGCTGATGGTGCGCACGTGGCCTAACCCGATCTGCAGCAATCCAGGCCGATCGGGCTTCGACGCAGCCTCGATAACCTCGTCGACTCGGTCTCCCGGCAGCATCCCGAACGCCTGGTTCCGGCCTGAACTCTTGGCTTTGTACAAACCCTGGTCGGCCAGATACAGCACGTCTTCGAACTTCAGTACAGAAGGCGCCTCTGTGATCCAGGGAAATGGCACCCAACCGATGGAGCAGGTGCGGAAGATGAGATTGCCGTCACCGGTATCGAACGGTAGCGAGCCGATCTCGTGCAGTATGCGGTGGGCCAGAACGTCGGCGCCTGCGCGGTCGGCGGATTTGCAAACGATCAAGAATTCCTCGCCGCCCCAACGCACCAGCGTATCCGAATGTCGCAGGATCTGGTTCAATCGCTCCGAGATCTGGATCAATAACCGGTCGCCGGCTTGATGACCGAACTTATCGTTCACCTCTTTGAAGCGATCGAAGTCGACAAGATAGAAGATCAGGTCGCGATGATACGCGGGCTCGCCTTCCGCTACCCGCTCGTACGCACGCACGGCTTGATTCAAATCCGAATCGATCATGCTGGTGAAGTAACGGCGATTGCGAGTCTTGGTCAGCGGATCGGTCAGCGAAGCTTCCTGCAGTTCGCGGTTGGCCTCTGCCAGCGCCGCACTGCGCTCTTCTACCGCCGCTTCCAGCCGGCGACGGTCTTTCTCCAGAGCATGGGTGCGCAGCTCGATGGCGCTGCGGACCAAAAAGACAAGCACCAGCAGCATGATCAGCCGGGCCCACCATCGTTCCCACCACGCCGGCCGGATGCCGAATCTGTAATGGGCGGGCTGGCTCCAGACGCCAGCGCTGGAGACGCACTTGATCTCGAAATCGTAGTTGCCCGAGGGCAGCGCCGGGTAGCGTACTTGGCGCATGTTGGTCGGGGTGAATTCTGTTTCCAGGCCGTTTAATCGGTACCTGCATTGCACCGACGGCGAATCGCGGAAGGTCAACGACGCAAATTGCAGATCGATGCTCTGGTGATAAGCTGCCGCAGGTTCTTTCTCGAGCACCTGCTCTCGCCCGCCCAGGATCGCGCTGGTAACGAACAGTGGCAGCGACGCAGCAACCGTCCTTGCCACCCGCGGGTTGAAGCGTGCCAGGCCATGGCTGGTCCCGAACAGGAAAGTTCCATCCGGCTCTTCCCAGAATCCAGCCGTATCGATGTCGTCCCAAAAGAGACCGTCAGCGCGGTTGTAGCGTTGGATCGACCCATCGAGCGATATCACAGACAATCCATGATCGCCTCCCACCCACGTCCGCCCTTGCTTATCGCGGCCGATCATGAAGCCGTTGTCGCTCGCCATTCCTTCAGCCGTGGTGAAGTGGGTGACCGTAGTTCCCTTGGGCGTGATCTGCAAACGCGTGGTCCCGTAGTTCGATTCCTGGTAGATCAGCCAGACCGTGTTCGCGTCTTCCGGCGCGATGTCGAGAACTTCTATCGAGCGCAGACCGTCTTCAAGGCCGAACTGGCGCCAATTCTTTCCGTCGAATCGGGCCAAGCCTTTAGCGCCTCCGCTCCACAGCACGTTGCCATGAAAGCCGAGGTTCGACGTGTACCCGGTCATCCCCTGGGGAAGCCGGACGTTTTCAACAACCGGCGCGCCGTTCCAACTCACCTTTTTGAGGTAGTCCCTGCCGCTGACCCAGATCTTGCCGTCGGGTCCCGGCGCCATGGTGGTTGTGGGAAATTGCGGACGAGGAGTGATGGGGATCTTGCGTGGGGCCATGCTTTCGGGATCGAAGCGCGTCAATCCCCCAGGGACAGAAAGTGCCCATACCGCGCCATCGCCCGCTACTGCGATGCGTCGATTGATGCCGCCTGCGAGCCCATCCCTCTCGCTCCATGTCCGCCACTGATTTTGGCCCGTCCCCCACATCGCGACGCCGTTGCTGGTGGCGACCCATAACCTTTGCTGGCGGTCGCGCAGAATGCCCCACACCTCGGAATCGGGAAGCCCTTCTTCATCCGTCCAACCCGACCATGCCTTCGGATCGGGCCAGCGATCGACACCAGTGCCGCTCAGACCCAGCCAGATAGCGCCCTCGCGGTCTTGCAGTGCGGAGATGATCCCGTTGTTGCTGGCGCCTTGCTTCTTGGTGATGGCTTGCCAGCGCCCATCCACTTTGCGGAACAATCCGAGCACGCTCGGCACCATCAGGTGGCCGGACTCATCCAGCGATGGCATTCCCGAATCGTTTGCGCTGGGGAGGTTCGCTCCATCGTCCACGAACCTTCCCGACCCTGGTTCCAAACGCATCAAGTGCTTCTGAGTGCGCACCCACAAAACAAAGTCGGAGTCCATGATGATGGCGACGATGTCTTCGTCGGGTAAGCCGGAATTTTTGGGGAAGATCTCAGGCTTGTATGCCGGCGCACGCATGCGGGCAAGCTGGCGCATGCTGCTGAACCAAACGGTTCCGTCGGGGGCGATATAGACGTTGCCGGTGCGGTCGCCGGGAAGTCCGTTGGCTTTGTTCCACACCGTCCAGTTCAAGTTTGGGTTATCGGCATCAATGCGGAACAGGCCGCTTGCCGTGGTCACATAGACCTGATCACGCGCGTCCACCGCGATCATCTGCACGCCGATCGGGGCTTCATCTTTGGGGATAGGCACTTGATGCCACCGTATCCCATCAAATCTTGCGATGCCCTTGTTGCGATCGGCCAACCACAATGCTCCGTCGGGCGCGACCAGAAGTTGATCGATCCAATCCCCCGGCAGGCCTTCCTTAGCGCCATAAAACTTTACGTTCACTCCGTCGAAGCGGATCAATCCGGTTTGGGCTCCGAACCATAAGAAGCCGTTCCGGTCCTGCGCCATCGTGTTGATCGTCGCGCTGCCAATGCCGAATTGCTCGCCGTAGTGCTGGAAGGCGTAGCGCGGCCTTTCAGGCACGGCAAGTTCCCCCGCCCAGCCAGAGCCGGCGGCCAAGACCGCGATGCAAACCGCGGATCGGATTGCTGAGGCGACTTTCAGGTATCTTCCCTCGGCGAGTCTTCCAAGCCAAGCAGGCAGCGCGCACGGCACCGCTGGGCTGGTCAGAAGAGCCAGATTTCCTGGGGGCTAGTGCTGCAAACTATACCTCTAAATAGCCGAAAACGGTACCCGGAATCGGCATGCGCCTTTTCCGTCAATACGCCTTTCGGGAAAGGGCGAAACACCGCGTCTTTACGTCTTGTGAATTACTGAGTACTGTGTACTGAGTACTGGATTCTGCCTTTCAATATGCCTGCTGGAAAACTTCACGTCATACCCCTGGGCGGCCTGGGCGAGTTCGGCATGAACTGCATGGCCATCCGCTGGGCTGACGAGATCATCGTCATCGATGCTGGCCTCATGTTCCCGGAATCCGAGCTTCTCGGCGTGGACATTGTCGTCCCGGATATCACCTACCTGCTCGAGAACCGCGACAAGGTCCGCGGCATCATCCTGACCCACGGCCACGAAGACCACATCGGCGGATTGCCGTGGATCTTGTCTGAGCTGAATGTTCCTATTTACGGAACGGAATTCACCCTCGCATTGATCGAAGGGAAACTGGAAGAGCATGGCCTGCTCGACGACACCGAGATGAACGAGATCCAGGCCGGCGAGCGTTTCACGCTTGGCCCTTTCACCATTCATCCCATTCAAGTGACGCACAGCGTGGTCGATTGCGTCGCGCTCGCTATCCACACCCCGCTCGGAGTCTTGATCCACACTGGCGACTTCAAAGTAGATCCCACGCCCACCGACAACCGCCTCTTCGATCTGCACGCCTTCGCCGAATACGGCAAAGAAGGCGTGCTCGCGCTGTTTCAGGATTCCACCAACGTCGAACGCCCCGGATACACGCCCAGTGAACGCGCCGTGCGCCGCAAATTCGAAGAAGTCTTCGCCATGTCCGACCGGCGGCTCTTCGTCTCCTGCTTCTCGTCGTCGGTGCATCGCATCAAGCTGGTCACCGAACTGGCGTTCTCCTACAACCGCAAAATCGCGCTCGTCGGCCGCTCCATCACCAACTCCACCGAGATTGCTCAAGATCTCGGCTATATCGACATTCCTGAGGGCGTCCTCATCAGCGGTGGCCAGATCAAAGACTTTCCCGCGAATAAGGTCTGCATCCTGATCAGCGGCACGCAGGGCGAACCAATGTCGGCGCTTTCGCGCGCCGCAGTGGACAACCACAAGCACGCGAAGATCGAGCCCGGCGATACCGTCGTGCTCTCTTCGCGCATCATTCCCGGCAACGAAAAAAGCATCTATCGCATGATCGATCACATGTTCCGCCGCCAAGCGAAGGTGATCTACGACGATCACTCCTCGCCACCCATCCACGTCAGCGGACATGCCAGCCAGGAAGAACTCAAGCTGATCATCAACCTGGTGCGGCCGCGCTATTTCATTCCCATTCACGGCGAATACCGCCAACTGGCCCGACACTCCCAACTCGCGGCGTCGATGCACGGCGCAGTCGGACAGGTGATGCAGATCGAGAGCGGCGAAGTTCTGGAATTCGACGAACTCGGAGCGCGCAAAGCCGGTACGGTTACCGTCGGCCGCATCTGCATCGATTCCGGCTCCATCGGCGACGTAGTCGACGATGTTGTGATCAAAGACCGCCGCCACCTCAGCGAAGACGGCATCGTGCTTCCCATCATCGCCATCAACAAGCTGACTGGCGCAGTCGAGGAGATTCCGGAGATTGTGATGCGCGGCTTCGCCGGCGTCGACGCCGCCAGTGAGAACGGCTTTCGCGCCGAAGCGCGTGAGGTCATCAAGCGCACGCTCGAGCAATCGAGCAATGAAGAGAAGGCCGATTACGGCGTGATCAAGGAAAAGATCCGCCAGGACCTGAAGCGCTACATCAATAAAAACACGCAGCGCAGGCCGCTCATCATGCCGGTGATCCTAGAGATTTGATTGTTGAAGCATCCCAAAAAACTTTTTGCCGGGCTTGCCCTGGCATTAGGAATCGCGGTCGCGGCGCCTTCGGCCCATCGTCATCTTCGGGCCGCGTCCGTTCTCGCCCGCTTCTCAGACTCTCAGGATAAGGGCAAACTCGCCAACTTCGACCGCTACCCCGTCGAAGAAAAACCATTTTGCTTTGCGGGCGAGAAAGAACAACTTTGCGGACGTATTTACTCGCCGCGCGACATCGAACACGCGCCCGGAATCGTGCTGCTGCATGGCGTACATCCGTTGGGCATCGAAGAACCTCGCCTGGTCAGCTTCGCCCGTGCACTATCGGAGAGCGGGGTGACCGTTTTCACGCCGCCGGTCACGGAACTCGCCGATTTTCGCATCTCGCCCGCTTCCATCCCGACCATAGGACTCGCCGCGCAGGCCTTGCGTTATGAAGTCGGACGCGGTCCGGTCGGTGTGATTGGATTCAGCTTTGCCGGTGGACTAGCCTTACTCGCCGCCGCTGATCCGCGCTATGCCAACGATATTGGCTTTGTCGCCGCCATCGGAGCCCACCACGACTTAACCCGCGTGGCGCGTTTTTTCTTCACCGACCAGATTCCAGCGGTCAACGGCAAAAGTATCCTGATGCCCGCGCACGAATATGGCGGAGCTGTGTTGGTTTATACGAAGGCAGAAAAGTTTTTCCCTGGCGAGGCGGAGAAAGCGCGTGCCGCCATCCGCTACTGGCTGATGGAGCAGCCAGAAGAAGCCAAGCTCGCCGAGGCAAAGCTGAGCCCATTGGCTCATTCTCGTTTCGAGATGCTGCACTCCCGCCATTTCGGTGATGCGGTCACTGATTTTTTGCGCATCGTGGAAGAAAGCAGAGACGAGATGGCCGCCGTCTCGCCGCGTGGTCATCTGGCTGGCTTGCGGGCCCACGTCTACCTACTGCACGGCACCGAAGATGACGTGATTCCAGTGAGCGAAGCGGGCTGGCTGGCTTCGGAGATTCCATCGGGGTTGCTGAAAGCGAAAGTCCTCAGCGCTGCGATCGTGCACGTCGATCCCACCCAAACCATTTCTGCCGAAGAGCGATTTGAACTCGTCCACTACATTGCCGGCATCCTCGCCGAAACCGACCGCGAATAAGCCAGAAAACAAAAAGCTAATGCGCCACCGATAACACAGATGATCACAGATCAAAATGAATCGGTGAAATCGGTGACAATCCGTGGCGCTTTGCGCTTTTCCAATCACCGATCACAAATCACCATTCACCAATCGCCCCGGCTGTACAATCTCCTGTTCACCCTATGGTCACTCTTCTCGATATCAAGGCGGCGCAGCAGACCATCCGAGGCGTTGCCGCCCGCACCTTCCTCATCCGCTGCGGCAGCGACGACAGTTTCTGGTTGAAGCCCGAGTCGCTGCAGCCCATCGGTGCGTTCAAGATCCGCGGTGCGTATAACAAGATCGCGTCGCTGACCGAGGCAGAGCGCAAGCGTGGCGTGATCGCGCACTCCAGCGGAAATCACGCGCAGGGCGTCGCCTACGCCGCGCGCGCTTTGGGAGTTCGCGCCACCATCGTTGTTCCCAGCGATATTTCGCCCGTAAAGCTTGAAGCTACAAAGTCGTACGGTCCTGAGGTCGTGATGGTCGGGAACGCCAGCGCCGACCGCATTGCGAAAGCCGAAGAGCTGGCCTTACAGCACGGGTACATCCCGGTGCCGCCGTACAACGACGAGAAGATCATCGCCGGTCAGGGCACCATCGGCCTGGAGATCCTGGAAGACATGAAAGACGTCGAAATGGTG
>Ga0137403_10002420_pt1 | contig 22829 bp, 28 predicted proteins | sample CZOMad2_1_16fung_FD_122057 | JGI IMG/M metagenome (GOLD analysis project Ga0137403, IMG submission 122057) | Vadose zone soil fungal communities from Angelo Coast Range Reserve, California, USA - CZOMad2_1_16fungal (Hybrid Assembly) | ecosystem: Environmental > Terrestrial > Soil > Vadose zone...
TCTGGACAGCCAGTTGGTGAAAAAGAGAATAAGGCCTCCAAATAGGACTCCCAACAGCATCGCCCAAAACCATCCTCTATTCCGCCGTTGCAGCCAGGGGTAAGACACGGCTTCAGGTGCTGTCGGCACAACACGCAGCTGGGGCCGGTCGGGACGGAAATTTCGTTGAGGGGAGGACACAGCGCTCCTTGGGATGCAACCTTTGCAGATCGGTTGCCCTTGCCACCTCGGGAAATTGTGGTCTCTCTTATTTTCTGAGATCTTGATCGCCAGAATCGTCTGGAATCAGCGCCACTTCCTCATCTGTTTCCATGCCTGGACCAGCTCCTGGATCGCCCTGGCGCTAGGGAAGTGCCCCGGCCCGATACGACAGACCATATGTGCACTCCGATCGAAATCTTCCACAGCTGTTGGGCTCATCATTAGCTGTTGGGCTCATCATTGAGAGGCGGCGCTGCAGTTCGGTCAGCTCTTTTCGACTGAGCACCTCGTCCGCAGGTCGGCGCGCCATAACCCCCCGATTTTATCAGTTTCGCTATTTGTTCGCTAGATAGAACCTCAAGAGAGGGTGCTGTGAGCGACCGTCGGCCCCCGCTAGCGGTGGTGTTCTTGCTGGCGGCAAACAAGGAAGGTCTGACTCGGTCTCTCTTGAAAGAGGCTTCACGTGTGGACACAGCGGGGGCCTAGCGCCACAGTTTGCAATCCGCCCAATTCCATTTGCAGCGTCAATTGCGCGCTGTCACTTCTGGATCGGGGATTACTCTGCCCTGAAAGAGAAACTCCCTTAATGCAGTTGCAAGGTATGTCTGCGTCTGGCTCTGTGAGTGAACATGATCCCAAGCGCTACCCCGATGGCCGCTCCGGTAATTAAACCAAGGATGGTAACGCTGGTCATGGATGGCGTCCTTCCAACTAACAGGAAGCCGGCTACAGCCATACACAAGGTCCAGAGAACTATGCGGATGTTCATGGTGTACTCCCATCGGCGCGCGCTGCCCTTATCGCCATTGCCAGCAGGTGTACACAGCCAGGGGGTAACCTTTCAATCAGGTAAAAATCGTATTACTGTCCCATTCCCAACTAAGGCGATTGCCAGCCGCCGGGCTGATTGGAACGAATCAGAGTTTGGTTTCGTTCGCGTAGCGCAGCCTCGGGTTGGGGCGGGCACGTGACCGCCGATTGATTGCAGCCGAGAAATCAGGCTTGTGCCGATCATGGGAGAAATGGGGCAAGGCATCCATGTCAATCTCGCGCTTACAAGCGGAATCCGAGTGAAAGCAATCTATGAAGTGGAACGTCCATCGGAGGGAATTTCAACTGTTCGTTAACGCCTGTCTTTGACAGTAAATCTCAGCGAGACTATTGCCCCCTCACTGATTCCAAAATCTGACAGAACCGCGCATATCTCCTTCTCGGAGTGGTATTCCTGTCGGGCATTCGAATCATGCTGGGGGCCGCTGCGTGAACCGCAACCGCGTTGCCGTCGAAGTGAGTGACGATTACGATTACGAGCATTTTTAGGCTGCGGTACCAGGTCGATTCCGTTCCAACCACGAAGCCGCATCCATCCGCAGAACCCTGAGACCGCTCAAAGCACTGACGAGAGCTTCCCTTTCTTCTGATGTCCCGCCGTGGTCTTGAACAAGCATCAGCCGTCTCTTGTGTATTTCAGATTCCGCCGTCTGAATGCGCTCCTGCATCTTCGTCCAATCGGTTTCGAGCAGAGCCGCGCGGTAGGAGTCTCGCCAGCTATGGCTGGTCGGCACTCTGATCTGTCGGTAAGGATCAACTAGCCTTTGACTGATAGCCATCTTGTCGCTCCGTAATCCTGCGCAAACTGTCTAGCGTAGCCAATGCCTGCCGCAGCGCGGCTTGTTCGCCGTTCGGCGATTTCGAATGACCGTCTTCGATGCGATCAAGAATCGCATTGCGAGCGTGGGCGATCAGTTCAAGCAATGTTACGGGGTTGGTTTCGAATAAAGCAGCTTGGCAGAGTTGTCGCCACTCGGGATGAGCAGCGTCGTTACTAATAATGTCGCTCATGTTCACCTTATAGAGCGAACGCGGAGTAAGCGTCAAGTCCTTTCAATTCAGTACGGTAGCGCGCTTTATTTGTAATCGATTACATGACTATTGAGGATATTATGGACAGGCGACCAGACAAAGACATGGTGTTCGTTCTGTACGGGCTTCCCAACGCACGAAGTCGTTACGTGGTAGAGCTAAGGTGGTCACAAAATCACCAAGGATCTGGCAACCCGATAAGGGCGATCGCATCCTACCGGTCCGCGACCTTGGTCGTGAGTAGATGGTTGCCTCGGAAATGACCTCACGTCCAAGGTCGCACCACATGGTGTTGCAGACATGGCAAAGACCATCTTAATTGTGGATGACAATGCCTATATCCGTCACGCGCTGTGTGACCTATTCAAACGCGAAGCGGACTTTGAAATCTGCGGAGAAGCAGAAAACGGAAAAGAGGCTATTGCGAAGGCTCGGGAGTTGCATCCTGACCTGATTGTGCTCGACCTTTCAATGCCCGTAATGAATGGTCTAGACGCGGCCCGCGAACTGAAACGGTTGATGCCTACAGTACCGCTGCTGATGTACAGCGCATTCGGGGACAGGCTCGTGGAGCAGCAAGCCCGTCTGGTGGGGATTTCCGAACTGGTTTCCAAATCACAGCCTGCGGCTATCTTGGTCAGCAAGGCCCGAAGCCTAGTTCATCGCACCGCTGCGTGACTGCTTCTTTTCCCCAATCGGGAAACCCTAGATTCTCTCCCTTTATGAACACGGAGACCCGCCAGCGCATCTTCAATGACTCCCAACAACCTCGGGCTCCTTGTCATTTCTTCGCCTGCATCGGTTGGCCGCTTGACGATTGCAAAGGAGCTGCGCGTGGTTGTCGGCGCTTCTAAGTTCGACCAATGATGGGGCCACTGGTGGCGTATGGTTCCCCAACGCGGCGGTGAGTTCATCTAGGCCTCGCTGTCCATTCAATATGCGCCCAAGCATTTCTCGATCTTGGTCGGTGCGATAGCGTACCCAAAGAGAGCGATTGTTGGCACTGCCGTTAACTTGGTAAAATTTACGGTAGTTCTGTGGGTTCCAAGGTGGAGGTGGGCCTATGGCGACAGCCAGTTTGGCTTCTGCGCGAATCTCCAAGAGTATTTTGGCGCCCTACGTTATGGCGTTCTTGGCCACGGTTGCTGGCTTGTTCATCCGTGCTGCGCTCAATCCGTTCCTCGGCGAGTACCTTCCGTACTTGACTCTTTTTCCCGCGCTCGCCTTCTGCGCATGGTACTGCGGTGTCGGGCCCTCGATTCTGAGCGTGACTCTTTCTCTCTTCGGGGTCAGGTATTGGGTCGTACCCATTGCCGAACCGACCAACTCCCTCGTGCGGCCGATTGGCATGCTCGTCTTCCTGTTAGCTTCCGGGGTTGTCGTCTACATGGGAGAAGCTCGTCGCCGCGAAATCGAGAGACTGCGAACGGAACAATGCAGTTTGGAAGAACGGGTCCAGGAGCGCACGGCGGCCCTAGACAGTGCCAATCGAGATCTGCGCACACTCTCAGCTCGCCTGCTGCAATTGCAAGACGAAGAGAGACGACGGTTCGCCCGCGAATTGCACGACAGTGTTGGGCAGTCGCTGGCGGGGCTGACGCTAAATCTCTCTGCCGTGCGAACTGACATCGAGCGACTTGCCAAGACAGCCAACGCCCTGAGCGAGAGCGAGGCTATCGTGCAAGAAATGAGCAAGGAAGTGCGTACCATCTCTTACTTGCTTCATCCTCCGATGCTGGATGAGGCGGGACTCGCCTCAGCTCTCAGGTGGTACGTTGAGGGATTTACTCAGCGCAGCAAGATTCAAGTTGAGGCCGAGTTCCCCGATGATTTCGGGCGTCTCCCCCAGGAGCTGGAAACGGCTGTTTTCCGGGTAGTGCAGGAGTGCCTGACGAATATCCACCGTCATTCCGGGAGTCCAACCGCCAAGGTTAGCATTGCTCGATTCAATGGCCTAGTTCGGGTTGAAGTATCGGACCGAGGCAAGGGCATAGCGCCAGAAAAGCGGCATGAGATGGAAGCGTCTGGAACGCTCGGCGTTGGGCTCAGAGGTATGCGCGAGCGGATCCTGCAGCTCGGCGGCAACATAAAGATCGATTCCAACAGTCCGGGCACCGTCGTGAGAGTCCAGGTACCCGTGGCTCATGACGCCGAGACGGCTGCAGCCTGAAATCGACCATTAGGCTCTCGATGGCGTGGTACTTCACCTAAACAAACGAGGCGGAGTATCCATCATCTTCTTCTTCATCGTCATCGTTGTCATCTTTGTCGTCCTCCTCTTCCTCTTCCTCTTCCTCTTCTGGCTCTTGTCGAAGCAGAACATCGGTGGACACGGACGGATCATAAGGTTTCGAGTATGGGAATTCTGGATGTTTTCTGCCCATGTCCAAATGGTACGCCTTCTGCCCGCTCGGAGATGAACTGCGTAAAGAGTTCGTTTGGAGTCGTCGGAATGTGAGTCGAGTAGCGCGCGCCCGTGGTTTTCATATCTACGCGGTCTTCACAAACGCATAAAAATGGGTTCCAGGATGCGAGCGGGCATCGGAGGTGTTGTGTGTCAATCACTTAGGACTACAGGAAATCCCGTCACGAATTTACAGGTTCGGTGGCATTGAGGCATTGCAAAAGTAGCTGTACTATCCGCCCGACTGTTGTCCCGTTTGGGAATTCGGCTCGCGAGGAGACTGGAATGCGCCCGGATGACCTGATGAAACCGGACTTGGTGAGCGAAGTTGTGCTGATGAGCAGCGCGATGCTCATCGTCGTAATTTTGATACTCACTGTGGTCGCTGCCGTCACGCGAATCGCCTTGCTGCCCTGAGAGTTTGTGACTTTTTTGATGTCGTCAAAAATCGAGGTTGCAAACAAAATAGTTACGACGACAAACTGGTCATAAATTCAAAAAAGTCACAAACTCTGAGCGCAAGGGAGACACTCTGACGGAGAGGAGGACTCATGTCCTTAGAATCTATGCCAACCGTTGGCGGGCCGGACGTTCTGCCCAACCCCATACCCGAGGCTGACCCGGAGCCTCCCAAGCCTGATCCGACCCCGGAGCCGTCACCAATTCCGCCTGTACCGGAACCCGCACCCGCATTTTTCGGACTCAGGCCAAACGTGTCTGCGTGCGGGTTTTTGGCTCTGCAACCGACCTAGTCAAAAGCAATGGCGGCAGTCGGGTAGGCCTTCTTGCCGGGTCACAAGCTTCTTAGGTAGTCCAATTTAATCGTGCTTTGAGAAGGGCGGCGAGTCCTGTGAAGGTCGACGTAATTTGCCCTTAGGTACGGTTACTCCCGTAATGTCCTGCCAAAGACTTCATGTGCCTTGACGGTATTCAAGTCCTAGACTTCGAAGAGGCAACGCACTGCAAATCACAACATGACCGGGACTTATGACTACCGTCTTGTCGCACTCTCAGCTGTCCTTGCGATGGGATCGTCCTACGCGGCTCTAGACCTGGCAGGACGAGTAACTGCCGCGCGTCGGTGGACCCGTGTGTTCTGGCTGGTGGGCGGAGCCACTGCCATGGGCTTGGGAATCTGGGCCATGCACTACATCGGGATGCTGGCTTTCAGCATGCCAATGGTGGTTCTTTATGACTTCCCTACCGTTGGGCTGTCTCTGGTCGCCGCGATCGCTGCTTCCGCTGTCGCCTTGTTCGTTGTCAGCCGCCAGACCATGGGAAGGCGCCGGGAGATATTCGGCAGCATCATCATGGGCGGTGGAATCGCGGCCATGCACTACATCGGGATGGCGGCGATGCGAGTGCCGGCGCGGATAAACTACAGCCCGGGGATCGTTGCCTTTTCCATTGTCCTTGCCGTCGTCATTTCTCTGGTCGCGCTGATACTCACTTTCAGAGTCCGGGACGAGAAGCGCACCAGTCTGAGGAAAATAATCAGTGCACTCGTGATGGGAAGTGCGATTCCCCTCATGCACTACACTGGGATGGCAGCTGTTAGCTTTTCTCCCTCAGACGAGATGCCAGATCTCTCGCACGCGGTTGGTATCTCGCACCTTGGCATTGCAGCCATCAGCATCACCAGCCTACTAGTCCTTATTCTCGCAATCGTTACTGCCTTCCTCGACCGATTATTGGCCGCGCAGAGAGCGCTGCTTGATGTCTCACGTGAGAGTGAGTCGCACTTCCGAACGCTGGCTGAGGCAATTCCTCAGATCATCTGGACGGCACAGTCCGATGGCGAAACCGACTACCTCAACAAACAGTGGTGCGACTACACCGGCCTCGATTTGGAACAAAGCCGCCGCCATGGTTGGGAATCCGCGCTCCATGCGGACGATCTGCCCTTGTGCATAAGGAAATGGAAGCAGTCGGTCCAAACCGGGGAGACATTCCAGATGGAGTATCGCTTCCGGCGCGCCTCGGACGGAACCTACCGCTGGCATCTGGGCAGGGCAGTTCCGATAAAAGACTCGAACGAGAGCGTTGTTAAGTGGTTCGGCACCTGTACGGATATTGACGACCAGAAGCACAATCAACAAATTCTTGAAGAACAAATCAAAGAACGAACTGCGGAAGTCGTTGCCGCCAATGCCCGGCTGACCCAAGAGATGCGCGAGCGGGAGCAGGCCCAGACAGAACTCAATCAGCAGAACGCTGCGATGGTGCAAGAGCTGACCAAGCGATCAGGCCGAGCCAATCTTCTGGCGCGGATGGGCAAACTGCTACAGAGCTCTCGCAATATGGAGGAGGCGGTCTCGATTGTGCTGGGTCTCGCGCCCAAGATTTTTCCGGCGTTTCGAGGAGCGCTGCTTCTGCTGAACGATTCCCGCACGCTTCTTGAAGTCGCGGGCGCCTGGGCGGATTGCAGCCTGGCGGCAGCGGAACCGTTGGAGGCCAATTCCTGCTGGGCGCTGAGGACTGGACAAAGGCATTTCGTGGAACTGGGCGACCGGACAGCTCAGTGCGCCCACGCAATTGGGTCGAAAAGCTCTTACCTGTGTATCCCCGTCATGGCCCAAGGGGGAGCGGTCGGTGTACTGCACCTGCAGTCCTTGACGAGCACGCGAGAACCATTCGAATCTGAGCTATTACTCATCAGCACCTTTGCCGAGCAAGTGGGGCTTTCCATTTCAAATTTGAAGCTGCAGGAGGCTTTGAGGCAGCAGTCAACAAAAGATGCTCTGACCGGCATCTTTAACCGTCGCTACCTGGAAGAGAGCCTGGAACGAGAGATACGACGTGCAGCGAGAGTAGACCAGCCGGTGGGAGTCGTCATGTTTGACTTGGACCACTTTAAGACCTTCAATGACACGTTTGGTCATGAGGCCGGCGATAGCGTACTGCGCGAGTTGGGAGCTTTCCTGTCGAGGAACGTCCGAGCCGAAGATATCCCCTGCAGGTTCGGGGGTGAAGAATTTGTCCTGATCTTGCCAGGCGCGACTTTGGAAGGAGCCCGATCTCGGGCGGAGCGACTGCGATCCAAGGTGAGAGAGCTTACCGTCATGCACCAAGGGAAGTCTGTGGGAATGATCACAATCTCGGTCGGCGTCGGGGCATTCCCCGTCCACGGTTTGTCGGTCAAGGAAGTGATCGCGGCCGCCGACGGGGCACTGTACCGAGCAAAGAAGGATGGCCGGGATCGAGTTGTGGCAGCCGAGCTAGCTCAGAACATCGCGGTCGCGACCGCTGCCCAGGGTGCCGTCGGGGGCAGCTGACTCCGTGGTTGTCGAAAACGGGCACACACAGGACTGGGATCAAGAGTGGTTGTTTCCGCGACAACACTTTCGATTGCGGCCATCGACGATTCAGTGTCCTGTTCGAAAAGGATGAAAGAGATCCTTATCGGTACTCCCGAACCCCCAGTTGAGACGTCCCTCATTGGCACACTCCGCATTGTTAAACTGCCCGCACCATCGCCAGGATGCTGGATCTGAATCGGTTCCAGTCGTCCACGCAACCCACGTATGCTTTTCCCCCTCTGCCCCAAACCCTTGACTCGCATAGAGCCCAAAGAGCGCGAAGATACGCACCTGGCAGAATGCACCAATCTTGGGGAATTGACTCGTCATTGTTTCAGGCGTAGGTTTGCGCCGAAAGGAGAGTCGCGTCATGGATGATAAGGACGCTATGAAAAAACCACCAGCAACGGTGACGGATGACCCGCAAGATCTGAAATCCCAAATCCGCCAACGTGCGTTTGAACTCTACCAGGAACGTGAGCGAGAAGACGGACACGAACTGGATGATTGGCTCCTTGCAGAAGAGGAGATCACACGCCAGAAAATTCGAATCGCCGCCTGATCTCAAGGAGCAGATGTACAAAGACTTCCCGGTCCAGGAGTACCGCCGCAGCATTCGCGGTTATCGACCTTGAATTTTACCGGGTGTACCGTATTCCAGCAGCACCTACAACTCATTCCGTCGTCACCGACGACGGGTTCCTTTCAACCTCAGCCAACGAAAGGAGCGATGTCATGTTCACCCGAATTGTCGAACTCATCACCAAACCAGGCAAGAATAAGCAACTCTCTGACACCATCAACGACAAAGTACTGCCGATCCTGAAGAAACAGAAGGGCTTCGTCGATGAGACCGTTTTGGTTTCAGACAAAGAGGACAATCGCGTCCTGTCCCTCAGCTTTTGGAAGACCAAGGAGGACGCGGAGGAATATCAACGTGCCGAATATCAGAAGATAAAGGAAATGGTTCAGCACCTCCTGGAAGGCGAACCCATGATTCGCACGTTCGATGTCCACAGCTCGACCACTCACAGAATCGCCGCCGGCAAGGCCGCCTGAGAAAGCGGTCGGTTTGTGTGGGTGGCGCTCCAATCAGCATGGGCGAGCCTACGGACTCGCCCGCTTTCAAGCGATATCTCCCGCATTGATGAGGAGTCGTTCATCCTCCTTGAGGGTGAGATCGAGGCTACATTGCGAGGCGTGAAGTCGGCTGTGAAGGAAGGGCAACACCGTCCACATCCCGGCCAACGCGCCTCATCAGTTTCACAACACGAGCAGCCGACTCGCCCGTCTACTATGCATCTGCTCTCCTGCCGGGCAGGAAGAGTTCTTCGCAGAGGTTGGCGTCCCGGTCGCGACCCGGACGACTCCCACTCCGAAGCTGGACGCGGCAGCTCAAGCGGGAGTTTAGAGCGAAGGCTGAAGCGCTGCCCCGGAAGTATCGGACAGCGGTACTGCGGCATGCATAAACTTATTTAGCGGCTCCAATTTATCGGCTCCAAGACGTGCCGTTGTCCCAGTAGATCGTGTTGCCATCCGGGCTGAGCGTTCCGCCAATCTGCGTTCCGGACCAATTGGTCGTCACATGGCCACGCCGGTTCACCGAGCCGCTGGCGCTCGCTTTCGTTGCGCAGCTGAAGATTCCTTTTCCTCTGCCTGATGTTGCGGGGCTGTGAGCGGTCCCCGCCGCGATACCACGTCCCGTCGAGATTAGGAGTCCGATGGCCGCCTCCGCCGGAGCACCTTGTCCAGTAGGTGCCATTCGACCAGTTGATGGTGCGCCCTTCGGCGCTCAACGTTCCCTGCACGAAATTCCACTGGTCGGCGCTTACCACGTTCTGTGGCATCCCCACAAAATGACCGGTCGAAGTATCGCCGTTCTCATTGGTGAAGGTGAGAAACACTCCATTCCCGCTGATGGAGCAGTGCTTGGTGGGATCGCCCTGGGCGCACCAGGCGCCCAGGAACGCGGAGTTCGCCATCGGACCCTGCGGCGCAGGCACAGCCAATGCGCGGGTTGTCTCCAACTGGAAACCCGCTACGGCCACAGCGATCGAGACCGCGGCAATTGCTGCCACAGTTGTGTTTCTGGATATCGGCATGAGCTCCTTCACTTCGGCGTGAGTCGGCCTGCAGGTTTTGGGAAGCAGCAACTGGGGATCCTGTGCACAAAACCACCGCGTAGGATTTTGATCGCGTTGAGGATAGCATGACCGCGAAACCGGCTCAGAAAGCGCCAGTCCGTGGCGAGTGAATCTTCTTGGTGGGGGATTATGCGCCCTCCTGGGCTTCTGCGAGGCGAGTTTGCAGGCAAGGCGGGGACCAGGATGAAAAATTTTGCACTTTCAACCGACCCCACCAACCCGATTAGCCACAACATCTTTCGTGGTAACCAGTTACCCGGGCGGTGTCTGGCAACCGAACTGCGCTAAGGCAGGAAGCATTCACATCCCCGCGGAGCTTCCCTTGTTCCCACAACGAATTCTCGTCGCACTCGAGACCGATCAGCGGGTGGAATACATCACCGCCTCCGGTTGGGACCGGGTTTATCTTTTGTGGATGTTCCGTAATTTCCGCAGCCTTCCCCAAAACGTTCTGAGCCCACGACAAAAGCAGCTTATTGGGTCTTTGTATCGGGAAGCGTCAACCCACCGCTCGGATGAACAGCACGGCGCGGCTGTAGTCGGCACGGTGGAAGACTTCAGGCCATCGTCGCTGGCCGCACTTCCCTTCTCCGCTAAAATTAGAAATAGAATCGCGCGTGAAGAGAGCCTGCCAGACGATCCCGCGTTCGGGTCCAAACCATTTTACGCTGGGTCGAACTTCAACCGGATGACCCTGAAAGTCGCAACCGCTGCCCTGGCGCTCGTGATCGCAATATTGGCCTGGCATCAATTAGCAGCTCAACCAGTGACCGGTTCATCGTCCACTCAGACCGCAGCAGCCGCGCGCCGGACGGACGAACCCATGGTGACCGCGAGCGAGCCCGTCACGAAAGAGCCGCCGCAGAAAGATCTCGCCCCGGCAAGTGTCGAACCCGCTGCGAATCCGGTCGTCACCGCTCAGCTCACGGACACCGGCGGTAATCCAAAAGGGACTACGGCCCGCGTGGGGACAGCCGCTCCGGCTGTCCAGCGGAGCGCAGCTCCGGTAGTCCGCAGGGTCCCACAAACCATCACAGCGCCCTCCCAAATCCTTGCCGCCGTCAGCAAACCGAGTGAGTTCACGGCCATCATTCATCACCCAGTAGCCGCTTCTCCCAAAATTTCCGCCGCCGCCGCAGATCAGCCTCGAGTGCCGATCTCCGGCCGCCCGCAGAAGCTGGTTTATCCAGTCTGTCCCGAGACTCAGGCTCGCGGCAAAGTTTCTCTTCAGGCTGTGGTGGCATACGACGGCGCAGTGAGTCGGGTCAGAGTGCTGACCGGAGACCGTGCCCTCGCTGCGGCTGCGGTCGAAGCTGTGCGACAGTGGCGCTACGAACCCTTTTCCGGTGCCGCGCCGCATCTCGAACGAGAGACCAATATCACCATCTCTTTCATCTCGAACGAAGTCGTCGCCGTCAGCTTCCCCAGCCCCGCCGCGCTTTCCCGATAACCAACGCCGCTATTCAGTTCGCTCGCACACCAGCCACACATGGCAGCTCTTGTGCATGAGCCCGGGTTCGAAACCGGCAAGCAGGCTCTTGTTCATCCTGAACCCGTTTTGAAGCAATACCTGCTCCCACTCAGTGATCGTCTTGAACTCAAACGGCATATTCATTTCCGGAAGTCCCTGAGCAATCGCGTTCGCGAAAAAATCAATCAGCGCCAGCACTTGTTGCTGTACCCCGAGCGGCATAGCCACAAAGCTCCTCAGCAAAAGTTGCGCTGCGAGACTCTCGGTCAATCCTTCAAGCTGCTCCGGCAAACCGTAAGTGTCCTCTTTGATCAGAGCATACCTGGCGATTTTTCTCAGTCGCTGGATCACGCGCGGCAAGTCATCCGGATTGATGTGATGAAGCACGGCCAGCACCACGGCGACGTCCACACTGTCGTCGGGATAAGCAATGTCCGTCGCCGATGCCATCTGAACAAATGGCAGATGCCGGGCTTCCGCGTAGCGGTAATCCAGCACATCTGTGGTGAGGACTTTGTATCCGCCCTTGGCCAGCCGGGCGGAGAGGTAACCGCTGCCGCAACCATAGTCCAGTACGCTCTGTCCCGGTAAAAGTTTCTGCAGCCGCTGAAAATCAGCCTCCGGCTTGGTCTGCGTCTTGTATCGGCGATAAACCCGGTTAAACCAGAACGAGGGATCCGATTTCTTGAAGGTGTCCTCCAAAAGCGCCGAGGTCACTTTAACCAGTTGGTCGGGGTCAACGCTGTCGCTTTGGCTTCCCGAAAGTCTGTCGAATGCACGGTCCACCATGCCGCAGACTTCATCGCTGTACTCGCCGAAGAATTCGAGGTAGCCGGCCTTCACCGTGGCCCTCACAAATCCCACCACGTCCGGGCTTCGCAGGGCCTCGGCAACGATTCGGTGTGCGCGGTCTTGTGTCATGGCAGATGGGACCATGGACTTTCACGAGCCTTCAAAACCTCGAACCACCAAGGGCCACGAAGTATCACGAGGCCTTCTTTCCGCGTTTTCTTCGTGTACCCTCGCATCACCCTCTTGCAAACCGACCCACTAAGCGGGCGTTGGTCTCCTCGCAACCGCATCCCCGCAGTCCGGTATAATAGCGCGATTCATGAACCTGCCTCTCAGGTTGTGCGAGGGCGCATTGTGCCGCTTTCACTGAACACGCGCGGAGTCGGGAAGGTCACCATCGTCCGTTGCAGCGGGCGCATCGCCTCCGGTGAAGCAGAAACCTTGCACCTGCACATTGTTGACCTCCTGCGCGACCGTACCGACATCGTGCTGCATCTGGGCGAAATCGTTTTCGTCGACAGCAGCGGACTGGGAATGCTGGTGCGGCTGCTGACCAGCACCCGCAGCGCCCGCGGCGATCTGAAATTGTGCCAGGTCCCAGACGTTGTCCACAAAGTCCTGAAAATTACCAACCTGACCAGCCTGTTTGACACCCATGAGTCCGAAGAAGATGCCGTCCTCGCCTTTTACCGGCGACATGCAGTCCCGGCGCGGACCCCGCAGACCGGCTTCACCGTGCTGTGCATCGACCAGTCCGCCAATGTACTTGCTTATTTGCGGGAACTGCTGGGCCGCGCCGGCTACAACGTCCTTACCAATAACAATCTCCGTGACGCCATGATCCTGCTGCGAGCCACGCGGCCGGGTCTCGCGATCCTGGGCCCCAGCCTGAAAGGAGCGCCCGGCGCGGAGCAAACCTTTCGCGGCGCGTGCGCCGCACCGGTCATCGAACTCGGAGAGGAGTTCTCGACTCTGGAAGCGGGCCAGGCGGCGTCCGAACTCTTGGAAAAAATCCGCCTGCTAAACAGCCTGGGCCCGACCCAGGCTCTTACCTAACCCGACTCATTTCTTGATCAGCGTGGTGTGGCTGGCTACGCACTGCCACTTGTTGTCCTGGTAAAGCCAGGTATCTGTGAAGCGTCCGTAGTGTTCGAAGGGCTGGCGCTTGTAAGTTCCCTTGGAGTGGTAGGTCCCCACCACAATTGCTGCGTTGACGTAAGAGATGACCCTGGCTTCGTCGTTGGCGATCAGGCTGGCGCGATAGTCCGGATCCTTCAGGTCTTTAAGAAAAGCCGCCTTGTTCATGACCGTGCCGTCGTAGTCGGTGTAGACAAAGTTGTCGGAAACCAGGTTGCTTACGGCTTTGGCGTCATGATGAAGCTGCGCCTGGTTCCAGGCATTTTCCAGCGCGATCAGTTTGCTGGCATCGGCAAAGTTGTCATTGGCCGGGTCCCGCGCCATCAGCAAACTGCTCAACAACACAAAGCCCAACGTGAACCCGATTTTCATGGTGTTCCCTTTTCGCCGCTTGCCTCTCTCGCAGAAAGTCCGCAGCGGCAAACTTCCGGGGGATCAATCCCGATCCTCCGGCAAATCATACTATTCGCGCCGAGGCGCGCTACTGAATAGTGAGGGTAAGCGTTGCGGTGTGAGTGAGCGTACCGCTGGTGACAGTGACAGTCACCGTCGAAGAACCAGCGGGCGTGCCTGGATCCATGTTTCCGCCGCCACCGCCTCCGCCGCAACTGGCGATCGTAATGAGGCAAGCGACCGCTATCAAGGAAAGCAATCGCCTCCAGGCCCGTCGTCTCGATCCACTTCCGAGCAGACAAATTCCCGCCAGCGTCGCTCCCAAACTTGTTGTCCACCAGGCCGGACCTTCGAGCCTCGCGCTGTGGGCGGCGGTCGTCGAAACGGTGAGTGTGGTTGAACCGCTATTCGTGACAGAAGCCGGATTAAAACTGCACGTGCTCTCGCGCGGCAAGCCCGCGCAGGACCCTGCTGAAAAGTTGATGGTGCCGCTGTACCCAGGCTGACCTGTAACGGTAAGCGTGGCCGTTCCGCTGCCACCGGGATGGGAGATGGTGATCGATGGGTCCGCGGCGAGGGCGAAATCGGCCTGCACGTTCACCGTCGTCGGCGGAGAAGTCGATCCCGTGTAATTAGACTCGCCGCTGTACTGTGCGGTGATGACGTTCTGGCCGGTTGGCAGAGCAGTCATCAGGCTGGCCGTGCCCTGGGCCGCAGTGAAGGCGCCGCTCTGGATGCTGCCCGATCCGTTGGTCCCGGTGATTGGAACCGGGTTGCCCGGGACCGCAATGGGGGTGCCCCCCGACAGAAAAGTAACGCTGCCCAAAGGCGAATTGCCAGCGCTGGTGGTGCCGACGGTTGCGGTCAAAGTCACCGGAGTGCTCTGGGCCACGCTACTGCTGCTCGAAACTACGGCCGTGGTGGTCGGGGCCTGGATCACAGTAATCGGTACCACGGCAGACATGCTGGGATTGAAACCGCTATCTCCGTTGTAATGGGCCACGATCGAATGCTGACCTGCAGGGATCGTAAACAAACCCCGCGCGGTAGTTGCCGTGCCGCCGCTGTTCAGGCTGAACGCGGTGCCGTTGATGTTCCCCCCGTTGTCGCTAAAGTAGACGGTGCCCGATGCTACTCCGTGGCCGGAAAGGCCTGAAACGTCGGCCCTCAAATACGCAGGATTACCATATGGTTCGTTGGTGAACGGTATGACGTTGCCCTGCGTGTCCAGACCGAAAACGGACAGCGCGGTTGTACTTCCCTCCGCTGAAACCGTAATCGTAGTTGTAGCGGAATCGCTGCCGGCGAAGGTTCCGTCGCCGGCATAGTGGGCACGAACGTCGTACGTGCCGCCCGGCAAATCCGGCGAAGTGCTGGAGACGCCCCCAGCGTTCAGACTGAAGGACGTCACGCCCTGCAACGATGTATTACCGTTGGTCAGCAGAGAGACATCACCCGTGGGGACCCCGCTACCACTGCTAGGCGCCACATGGATGGTCACATTCGCAGCGCTGCCATGGGTGAAGGTGGTTGGGCTGAGAGCCAGCGTGGTAGTGGTGGCTGTGAACGCAACCGAGCTCCATCGATTTACGAGATTTGCCACGTTTACCGAACCCAGGCCGGTCGCAAGGTCATATCCGACCGTGCTCTGATATTTCGCGCTCGCGTTCCCAAACCCGGCTTCGCCCGGTACGGCGTTGTTGCCCACCGTAATGTCGTTGAAGATGCAAGTGGACGCAGGCAAAGTGGTCGTCTTCGATCCGTTACATTGCGCCAGCGTTTCCGTTGCCGCCAATCGATAAAGGACGTAATTGGCCTGCCCCTGCCGCGAGCCTGTCTGCTGATTAACCAGGGCCATGATGCTGGCAAACGAGGGCGCCGAAGCGGAAGTTCCAGCAACGCCCAGGAGCGTTATAAACCCTTGGTTGTCGGGCACACAGGAGCCCTCCAGGCACACCAGGTAAGCATCGTGCCCGGAGGCTGTCAAAGAAACGTCGGGGAGGTCACGCGCCCCATCGCTCGGGATCCCGCTCACTCCGGTCTGCCAGGAGGGTTTGCTGAAAATCACGCTGGCCCCGCCACCACCGGAGGCGGTGTTCGCGTTTTGGCCGCATTGGGCGGCCAAGCAGCTGCTATTCCAGACGTTCTCCGGAATATACGATTTTGCCGTCCCGCCATCTCCTGTATCGGTCATCTGCCAAAACGTGCTATCGTGCCCGTTTTCGTTGAATTGCGTCCCTCCCAAAGCAACCACGAAAGGGTTGGACGCCAGATCGCTGACGGAAATCGGCCCCTGTGCCACGGTCCTCCCGTTGTCGCAGCCTTCCGCGCCCGAATCACCACTGGAGACGATAAAGGTAATGCCTTGCGCCGCCGCCTGCTCGGCCAGCGCCGAGATGTCTTGCGCCTGAGCGTTCGTAATGACCGCTTCGCAACTGCCGAAACTTTCCGTCATCACCGGGGCCAGGTTGTTGTCGATGATGTAGGCCTCCGAGAGAAAAATGCCGTCCGTGCTGTTGGTGCTCGCCGAGACTACAAAATCCACACTCGCGGACGGCGCCAGAGCGGACGACCACGTGGCATCCAGCGTCGCCTCTGTTTCCTCACCTCCACCCAGGTCGCCCGGATCAGGTCCGTTCAGAATGGTGCTCACAAAGCCGCCGGAGATCCCAAAAGCACCTCGAAAATCGGAAACGTCCTGGCCTCCATTAAACAGATTGCTCCGCGCCACCACTGCGACGGCCTGCCCTTGCCCGTTAATTCCGTTCAACAAAACAGGCTTGGCGTTATAGATCACGGCATAGTCCGCCGGTGTCAATGCGTGGCTCCCGTTGGAAAACGTGACCTGCGGTGGCCGTCCAGGTCCGACCTTGGCTCGTACCTTTTCTGGGGACATCACCAGCTGGGGCTGCGCGTAGAAGTTGTGTAACGAATGCACTCCCGCCACCACCGGCGCCAGCGATGCCGGTATCTCCGGATCGTTCGCGTTGGCCCAGTGCGCTTTCCCGTTCACCGAGTATTTATTGATGCTGGTATGAAATGCCTCCCTCACCTGGGCGGCGGTTCCCGAGAATTCGATCAGGCTGTGGCCCTTGCTGACCTGCGCCACCTCAAAGCCATGCGCTTCCAGCCACGAGGTGACGGCGTGAATATCAGAGTCGGCCGGGCCGAACTGCTGTCCAAACTGTTCCGGGGTCAGCCACTTGTGAAAATCAGGCGAAGATTTGTCCTGCTGATCATCCAGCAGCTTCACGAGCGCCGTCTCCTGCTCGGGGCTATGTTTGAGAACCAGCAGCATGCGGTCCATCGGCAGGTTGTCCGGAGCCGTGGCCACTTGAAACTGCGTACGAGCTAGGGGATGAATGTTGCCCTTCAGCACAATCCTTCGGCTCTCATCCAGAGGCTCGTGGATGCGCGGCGCTACGTACCTTTGCTGGGCTGCGGCAAGCGTGGAGAACGCCATTGCGGATACAAGAAGGAAGGAGACAGCACCGCATCGCAGACGAAGGGGAACGGATCGCATCCAACTCTCCTTAAGCGCATCTGCCGCCCCGACAGACCGCTACTCAGGTACGCGGAAGTAAGGACGAGATCCCCCTCCTGGCCAGCTCTCATCCACCGCGCTGCCGCGCCTCCCGACAACGTCGATTTCGTAGGTGAGGCGGCGGCACATCATAACCCAGGCAAGAACGGTGTAAAGTACAAGCTTTGGTGCAAAATGTGGCCGCGAGCGCCCCGCTCGTGCAGAGAGCGGAAATGGCGCTGCGCAACGATGATTCAGAAACGCCGAAGGAAGCGCAAATCCACCGGAAGGAAAAAACCTCCACAAATAAGAAGCGCCCCTAACTCTCGCGAGTTATTGGGCGCCCGAACAGCCCTCCCCCAGGTCTGCTCACGGAAAAGATTACGACCCACCACCAAAAGTGTACATTCCACCTTCGTGCTAATCATGTAGCACGAACAGGCCATATGGCCCTCCCATGGCCGGATCTCACGCCGTCCTCCGACGCTCAATCCCCAAAACTCCAGTCTTAGCTAGAAGCCAGAAACTAGTAGCTGGAAGCCCCGCTCCAGTAAGCCCACGTGGTTACTCCCGTAATCGGCCCGAGGGGGATTGCCGTTGACCCTGGCTGCCTCTGTACTTACATTCGCCACAGGGGGATGTAATGAAGGATATTCACGAGGTTTTACGCCGTAAGCAGGCCAAGTACGCCCAGCTCAGCAAGCAGATTGAGGCTTTGCAACAGGCGGCTGAAAAACTGCGCGAAGTCGCCCCTCTGCTCGCCGAAAGTGACGATGAGGAAAGCACGGTTTTGGCCGAGGTAGAGGACCAGGGTAGCAGCATGGCGGCACGGGCCGGGTCGGCGCCTTCGGGCGGCGTAAGTTCCGCTCCCAAGCCGGCGCCGCGCGCTCCACGCTGGCCTTAATCCGGCACAAATTGAGTTGGGGCACAGGGCCCGCTTATGACATTTCAGTCTCTTCTGGTTTGCAAAGACGAACAGGCGACGTCGGTACTCACTTCCGTCTTGGCCGGTTTCGGCCTGGGCGTGCAGTGCTGCGGATACCCTGACGCTCTCTGCCGCCTGAGCGAGCAGAAATTCGACGCCGTGATCGTCGACTACGACGACCCTCACAGCGCCGCTTTGGTCCTGCAAAACGCTTACCAGTCGTCGGCTCCGCACAAAACCGTCACTGTGGCCCTCCTTGGTGACAAAACCAAGGTGCGCCACGTTTTCGGGGCGGGCGCAAATTTCGTTCTCTATAAACCCATTTCCCAGCAACAGGCCGAAGCCAGCCTCCGCGCCGCCATGGCCCTGATGAAGCGCGAACGCCGCCGCTCCTTCCGGGTCCCGGTCCAGCTTCCCGTAAAACTTCGGGTTGAGAATGGCGCCGAGATGGAAGGTATTCTGCTTGACCTGAGTGAGGACGGCCTCGATGTCCTGGCGGCCCAGCCGCTCTGTCCGTCCGCCATCATCAATGCTCACTTCGCGCTGCCCGATCAGACCCAGATGGATATTCGCGGCGAAGTCGCCTGGGCAAATCCCAACGGCGAATCAGGCGTGCGCTACATCGATCTACCGGAGAATCTTCGTCAAACCCTTAAAGCCTGGGTCGTCGCCAACGCGGCAGAATTTCTTCCGGAAGATCCCGAACCTGTTTCCGAGTGCAAACTTACCGACCTCAGCCTGGGTGGATGCTACGTCGAAACCGAATCGCCATTCCCGGAGCGCTCTGGCATCGTGCTCTGCCTGAAAGCTGAAGACATGGAAGTTCAGGCTGAAGGCATGGTCCGGGTCATGCATCCTGAATTCGGCATGGGCATTGAGTTCGCCTCAGGTACCGTGGAACAGCGCGAGCAGGTCGGAACTTTCATCAACTTCCTCACCAGCCGCCCGGGAACGCTGCCTCAGTTGCTTATCACGCCTCGCGCCCTCACCGCCGCCAACGACGAGGACTACCGCAGCAGCCAGGCCACCGACGAACCCGAAGACCTGTTGCTCGGCCTGCTGAACCGCGCCGATTCTCTCAGCCAGGAGGAATTCCTCCAGGAACTCCGCCAGCAACGCAGCACCGAAGAAGTCCCGTCGTAGCAAGTTCTCAAGTACCACCGAAAAACCTGTCATCCCGAGCGCCGTCCGCGCCGCGCTTGCGGGGCAAGGGCAAGTCGAGGGACCTCGACATTCCTTGCCCGCAAGACCCCGCCACACGTGAAAAGGGCCCACATGCCGTCTCGCATGCAGACCCTCATTGCCCTCTCGGGCTCGCTCCACCCTATGCTCCGAAGTCTAGCGTGAGCCTTCCGCCACAATATTTCAGGCAAGTTAATTTGTGGTCAAAATTCTGCAACATGTCCACACTCTGCGCCGATCATTCTCCTCACCAATGTCCGGATGAATTTGCCCAATCGCGTCGCATAGGCAACAATCTGTTCCGTGCCAACCAATCGTCCCTCTGAAACCGTGGCCGGAACGGCTCCGCTGTCTGCCGCCCCTCTTTTCGGCTTTCCAATCTTGACCATCATGGTCACGGCGTTGGCCTTGTTTCTCCCTACCCTGTTCTTTGGAATTCCTTCCGGCCACGACTTCGAATTTCACTTGAATTCTTGGATGGAAGTACTAAGCCAGTGGCGGCTTGGCATCCTGTACCCGCGATGGGCGGCCCTGGCTCACTTTGGATGCGGCGAGGCCCGATTTATTTTTTACCCTCCCATATCGTGGATGTTCGGAGCAGCCCTGGGATCGTTTCTGCCCTGGTGGATCGTCCCCTCAGTTTATGAATGGATAGCCCTCACGCTTTCCGGCTGCTCGATGTTCCAGCTGGCTCGCCGCTTCATGGTGCGTCGCGACGCCACCTTTGCCGCTGCCCTGTACGTGGCCAATCCGTATCACATCGTGAGCGTCTATTGGCGCAGCGCCTTTGCCGAGCTGCTGGTCGGCGCCCTTCTGCCTCTACTTTTGCTGGTCGTCTTGCGCTCGGAAAAAGAGAAAAACGATCGGACCACGGCCCTCTCTTTAAGTCTGATCGTGGCCACCGCCTGGCTGACCAACGTCCCAGGCGCGGTGATGTTGACCTATTCCCTGGCGCTGCTTCTGGTGGTCGCTGCCGTCAGACACCGTTCCCCCCGCCCTCTCGCGGTCGGCGTCGTGTCCGTTCTCTTGGGACTAGCTCTGGCCGCCTTTTACGTCGTGCCCGTCCTGTACGAACAGAAGTGGATCGAGATCGCGCAGGTGTTATCGCTGGGCGTCCGCCCGCAGGACAATTTCATCTTCACTTTTCTCAACAATCCGGACCACGATCGCTTCAATTTGCTGATCTCGCTGGTGTCGGTCGCCGAAATTGCCCTCCTGGCACTTTTCTGGTTTCTCTCGCGCCCATGGCGGATTCGCGCACCCGAGCTCTGGTCAATGCTTACCGCCTGGTGGGTGGCCTCCGCGCTCTTGCTTTCCTCCCTAAGCTTTGTGCTCTATCGCTTTCTTCCCGAGATGCGTTACGTGCAACTGCCTCTGCGCTGGCTGCTCTGTCTGAATGTCGGTTTCGCTCTGCTCGTCACCATGGGTTCACGGCGCTGGCTGGTCCGCGCCCTGGCATGTCTCGCCATGCTTGCGGTTCTGGCCTTCCTATGGCACCGCATCCAGCCCCCGTGGTGGGACGACGCCGACGATATCGCCGAGATGCACGACCACGTGCAGGATGGCTCCGGCTACGAGGGCATCGACGAGTACGTGCCCAACGGCGTCGACGTGTACGAAATCAAGAAGGACGCCCGCCGCGTCAGCTTCGAGGGCAACGGCGCCTCGCGCATCCGCATTACCGAGTGGGGACCCGAGTCAAAGTCTTTCAGTGCGAACCTGACCCAATCGGGCAAGCTGGTGCTCAAGCTGTTCAACTACCCGGCGTGGAGGGTCGAAGTGAACCATCGCCCGGTCCAAACCGGACTGCTCGCAGTCACGGGACAGATGGTCATTCCGGTGGGAGCGGGAGACTACCAAGTCCAGGTTACATTCGCGCGCACCCGCGACCGTGAAATTGGAGGATTGATCTCTTTCGGAACCGGTATCCTGATTCTCGGACTCATGCCCTACAAGCGACGCATAGCCCAATTTTCACCAACATGACTCGCGTCCTCATCGCCACCACCAATCCGGGCAAGATTCGCGACTTTGCCGGGGCTGCGTCTCCGCGAGGTATCGAAGTACAGTCTCTGCCGAATTTCGCTTCCATTCCCGTGGCCGTCGAGGACGGTCTCACCTTCGAAGCCAACGCCCGCAAAAAAGCCGAGTACTACAGTCCGTACGCCCCGGGAGAAATCGTCCTGGCCGACGACTCCGGCCTCGAAGTGGACGCACTCGGCGGCGCTCCCGGCGTCCACTCCGCCCGCTATGCCGCCGACCAGCCTCACCTGGTAGGAAACAACACCGACGACCGGGCCAACAATGCACGCCTGATTCGCGAACTCAGAAAAGTCCCTCCAGAAAAGCGCACCGCCAGGTTCGTATGTGTGATCGCAGTCGCCCGTGACGGACAAACCCTGAACGTATTCCGCGGCCAGGCCGAAGGCGTGCTTCTCGATTCTCCGCGTGGCTCGAACGGATTCGGCTACGACCCGCTCTTCTATTTTCCGTCCATTCAAAAAACCTTCGCAGAATTGACGCCTGAAGAAAAAGCAAACTACAGCCACCGCGGTGCAGCCTTCCGCCAATTCCTCGACCGGTACCTAAGAACTTAAAGACTAAGAACAGAGAACCGTGTTCTTGACTCTCTTCTCTCGCACCTTCGCGTGCTTGAACTTGTATTCTTCGTCATCGTACTGGCGGTAAGTGTTCGGTGGAAGCGTACTCGTACTTGCTGTTGTCCGCGAGTTGCTGGAGCTCGAGGTAGCGACGCCAACTCTTTCGGGCAAGCAGAAGGACCAGCACCCACCCAGCAGGTATGAAGAGTATTCCGGTCCACCAATCAGATTCGTGCTGACGGCCACGGTCCAGTGCAAAGAAGATTCCAAAGACAATAATAAGCGCTCCAGGAATGCAGCGCTCAAGAGTAGACCGAAACTGAAGTATAGCGGCGAAACGCGCCCGGACCTGTTCTGGAGTTTTCCCTTGGGATTTGGCAATGCGATCCCGCCAGCGCAAGAGGAGTGCGGCGAGACCGACGACTGCGATCATTGCCACAGACAACTCCACTAGCCCCGATGCAAATGCTGAATCGTGCATGGCTGTCGTGCTTACAAGCTCTGCCAATTATGCCCGAAAGCGAGGGCCACGGCAGGTAACTGCTGTTGTAGACAGCGATTACACCAACAATCCGGCAGCGGAGGGTGGGGATACAGGATTCACCCGATGGACTCATGTCGGGCCTAAACGTTAAAAGAGACATTCGCCGCAACGCGACAAGAGGTCGCCCACCCGCAGGTGGCGACCTTTTTTTAATGGCTCAATGTGGTGAAGATTGAACCGACCTTGACGGCTGTCGGCGTTATCCTGTTCGACCGTGAAAGAAGTCACTCCCAAGCAGGTTCTTGCTGTCCGACCCTGTGACGCTCCGCCGGGAGTGCGCTGCGAACTTGGCACTGGTCAGAATCTCAAGGCCCGCGAAGCCAACAGCAATGGAAACCTCACAATCGGGCA
>Ga0137403_10000765_pt1 | contig 22821 bp, 25 predicted proteins | sample CZOMad2_1_16fung_FD_122057 | JGI IMG/M metagenome (GOLD analysis project Ga0137403, IMG submission 122057) | Vadose zone soil fungal communities from Angelo Coast Range Reserve, California, USA - CZOMad2_1_16fungal (Hybrid Assembly) | ecosystem: Environmental > Terrestrial > Soil > Vadose zone...
GCCATCGCGTAGTCTCACGCCACGCAAGGCGGTTTAAGTGATGCTCACCCAGCGTTCCGAGGGTCTTCGGCGACTTTTATTAATCTGCCAGATTTGGATTACGGCGGGACTCTTCTGGCTTGGGGTCTGGGTGATGGTGAAGTTTTATTCCCCACCCGGGGGACTGACCTGGCGCCGCTACAGCATTTATTGCGTGTTGCTTGTGCTGGGGTTGACCTTGGAATATCTGGGGCGCGACAGCTCGCGCGATTATCCGCTGCAAACCGACCTGCTGCGGGAACATCGTGTCAGTCTGCGGCAGACGGTCGCCAGTATCGGGACGCTCGTCATTTACCTGATCGCGACCAAGGACGGTTTTATCTCGCGCGTTTTCCTTTTCAATTTCGTGCCTTGTTTTTACCTGGCGTTACTTTTCTCACATCACTATCTGCCGCCCTTTCTGGCCCGCCGGTTTTTTAAGGGAATTCGCCGGGAGAAAACCTTGTTGGTTGGTTCACCGGCACGAGCGGCGCAACTGCGTAACTGGCTGCGACAGAAATCCGAGATTGGCTTGCACACCGCCGGACTGATTAGCCAGGAAACATTCGAGCAAGCGGGCGATCTGCCGATTCTCGGTCAGTTCGGAGATTTCGATCGAATCGTGCACGAATGCGGCGCGACGCAAGTGATCCTGTTGGAATTCCCCAGAACCAATTCCGATCGCGTAATCATCGATGCATGCGACCGACTCGGGGTACGTCTAATCATCCTCAGCGACCTGGAGGAAACGTTGCGTCATCCCGTGGTCCACTTCGAGGACGGCGGATTTCGTTTTATGGCCTTGCGCGAAGAACCGCTGGAGAATCCGCTCAATCGTTTCGTCAAACGCGCGATTGATCTCATCGTTTCCGGGTTCGTCCTGGCCGTGGTGTTTCCAGTGGTGGCGATCATCATCTGGATCACGCAACGGCTGCAATCCCCCGGCCCGCTCTTCCATAAGCAAGTGCGTGCCGGAATTCAAAATCGCCGATTCACCATTTACAAATTTCGCACGATGCGTCCGGGCGACGAACAGATCGCGCACCAGGCGAGCGGGCGCGACGATCGCGTTTATCCACTCGGGCGATTTTTCCGGAAGTTCAGTATCGATGAAATTCCGCAATTCTGGAATGTGCTGCGCGGCGAGATGAGTATTGTCGGTCCGCGCCCGCATTTGCTCGAGCATAACGCCGAATTTGCGAAAATAATGGCAGGCTACCATGTCCGCGCTTTCGTTAAGCCGGGAATTACCGGGCTGGCTCAGGTGCGCGGTTTTCGCGGCGAAGCGCGAGATAATTCCGACATTCAAAATCGAGTCGCGTGCGATCTTGAGTATTTGGAGAACTGGAACCTTTCGCTGGAGATCGGAATTATCCTGAGGACGGTTGCGCAACTGTTCCTGCCGCCGCAGACCGCGTACTAGCCCTAAGCGGCCGCCCGATGTTTCTCTGGGGAGCGCACGCGCCTCGCGTGCTGGCGATGGCGCCCTCGCCATCGCGAACTTTTCCCTCTTCCCAGAAGCATTGCGGCGAGGCGCCGCAATGAGCACGCGAGGCGCGTGCGCTCCCCAGACTCGCTCGCAATGCCACTCCCAAGACGCGTTACAGTCTACGCGGCGCGATAGCTTCTCAGATCTTTTGCTTCAGCAGTTCGCGCGTTTTCGCCAGCGAGAGAAATTCATAGAAGCCGTGCAGCCGCGCAAAGTAATAGCCTTCCGCGCCATCGAGAAAACCCTTTTGCCACACGTAAACGTAGAGAAATCGCAGCAATGGGCGAAATGGCAGCTGCCGCGAAAGGGTTTTCAGTTTTCGGCGCCGGTCGACCGTCCGGCTGCTGATTTTCTTTGAGCTGGAATCAAGAAGTGTATCGGCGGCGACTCGCGCTTCCCAATTGGAATAGCGATTATGTTTTTCGACGAAAATATCGATCGACGGAAAAGCATAATGATCGATCTCAACTTTTAGCTTAGCGGTGCCTCCATTCAGGAGGACGTGCTCATGAACTTCGTTGTCACCGCTGTTGGTTGGCGCATCGGTTAGTTTTTCATAACGGCCGAGGGCGTGCCGAAAAAGGCGCAGGTTCCAATTGGGATAGTAGGCATGCCGCAGCCAGCGTCCCATGAACATAAAACGACGATTGATCCAGTACCCGGCAATATCCCCCCCGTCGGAGATTGCTTGGGCAAATTCCGTTTCGGCTTCCGGCGGCAAAACTTCGTCGGCATCGAGAACAAAAACCCATTCGTTGCGAAACTGCAGGTTCTCGAGTGCCCAATTCTTTTTCTTCGGCCAAGTGCCATTGAATTCGAACTGCACCACTTTGGCGCCGTGCTGTTGGGCGATCGCGATCGAACCATCGGTGCTCGCGGAATCGACCACGAAAATTTCGTCCGCCCATTTCACGGAGGCAAGGCAGCGCGGCAGATTCGCCGCTTCATTTTTGATTGGAACGATGACGGAAACCGGAACGCGCGTGCTCATCGCGGCCGCAAAACCCGACACGGATTTCCCGCGGCGAAGACATCGGGCGGCACATTTTCAGTGACGACGGAACACGCGCCGATGACGCTGCGCTCTCCGATTGTCACGCCCGGCAAAACGAATGCGCGTGCTCCGATAAAAGCATCAGCGCCGATCGTGATTTTCGCTGCAATAAGAGGTATACTCGACTGGGAAAAATCGTGGCTACCGGTGCTGAGATAAGCTTCCTGGGCAATGGTAGCGCGCTCCCCGATTTCGATTTCGCCAAGTGAATACGCATTGGCGCGATCTCCAAGACAGGCACGATCGCGCAAAGTGAGATTCGATGGGATTGCAATCCGCGCGCGCGAATGCACGAACGGGGTCCCCTCGATCTTGGCCTCAAATACCCGCAACCAAAAAAGCCGCCACGGATTGAACGGCTTTGGGGTCCACTGACAAAACACGAACCAGCAAAATTCCCAAAGTGCGCGCAAGGCGCGTTGTCCGTTGCTCCACGGGGATTCGAACGCGCTGGTCTGATCCGAATTAACGATTTGTTCGTTCGGCATCTGAAATAAGTTTTTCGAAGTCGATCAAGAATTTATCAGCAACACGCGCGCGGGAAAATTCCTCAGATTTCAGCTGCCCGGCCCGGGCGATTCGTTCAAGTCGAACTGGATCGGACAAAGCATCGCGAAACGCGACCACAAGAGAATCAGCGGGATTCGGCGCGCCTCCTTCGAAGACAAAACCGGTCTCATTCGGTAAAATAAAATCGCGAAAGCAACCCAGATCAGAAACGAGCACAGCGCAACCGTGCGTCATGGCTTCGAGCGGCGCGAGACCAAAAGTTTCGCCGCGCATGGCCAGCGAGGGATAAGCAAAAATTCGCGCAGCCCGAAACTCTTCTTCCAAGACTGCTACATCAAAGATTGGCCCGCGAAAAACGACCCGTTCGCGCGCGACAGCCGCGCTTTGTCGCAGTTGGCGCAGATAAGTGTCACCTCCTCCGCCCTCCCTGGAATCCGTCGAACCAACAATTATGAGTTTCCAATCGACAAATTCGCCGCGGCGCAACCGCGCGAATGCTTCTACCAAAACGTGCACGCCCTTTTCCGGATGCACGCGACCGACATAGAGGACGATTTTTGCGCGCGCCTCCAACGGCGGCGGCGCTCCCGCCGAAATCGTTTGCGGGCGTGGATATGGAATGGCGATGACTCTCTGCGCTGATGACGGCGTTTCGCCTTTGATGGCGTCGGCTACCTCGCTCGACGGCGTCTGCAACCGCGCCGCTTTTCCATACAGAGGCATCTGACCTTTTGGATAACGGCCGACATGAACGTAAATCTTTCCGCGCGACGGGTCGCGGATGAGCAGCGGTAACCAGAAGGTATTTGTCACCAAAATGTCCGCCGCCGGCAGAGCTCGCCTGACCCGTAGCGAGTAAAGCAGATCAAGAATTTTCAGCCAGAGCAATGAGCGCGGCGTATCGAAGCCGCGGAGGCGAAGATGGCGGATGCCATCGACGATTTCGTGCCTGGCGAATTGTGGAAGTGCGCGGGAGATGATGGTGACATCATGGTTACGGGAAACAAACTCTTGCGCGAGAGCCAACCAGCTTTTTTCAATCGCACCGCCCATCACCGGCGGAACCGGCAGAAATGCGCCGAGCACGATGGTGATTTTCATTGCGCTTGCAAAATCGCAAGCAGCGAAGCGGCAGCCCGGTTGATTTCGAACCGACGGAGGAAGCAATTGCGTGCATTCACCCGCATTAGATTTTGTTCCTCCGGCGGGGTGTGCAACCAGCGCTCAATTAATCGCGTGGTGCCGGCAAGGTCATCCGGTTCAACGAAGCCGGCATGGTCGGCGGCGATCTCGCGCCAGATATTCACGCGATCTGAAATCAACACCGGCACTCCGAAGGAAAGCGCCTCGATCACCGACATTCCGAAATTCTCCTGATGCGAAGGGAGAATGAACGCGTCAGCATTTTCTAATGCTCCGCGTTTCAACGGCCCTTCCAGCATACCCGCGAAAGTAACGCGCGGCGAAACGTCCATGCGCGCGACGCGCTCGCGTAACTGATGCGTCCAACCGACTTGATCCGGACCAGCAATAACAAGCAAGACCGCTTCGCCGGAAGCGCGACGCGGGAGTGCGTCGATCGCCAGATCGCATCCCTTTTTCGGGTGAATGCGGCCGAGAAACAAAAGCATGCGCGATTTTTCAATTTCGGGAAATTTGGCGAGAAAAAGATGGCGTGCCTCGGGTCCGGCCGGACGCGGTTCTTCGATCCCAAGTGGAGAAATTTTTTCCTTGGCGCGATAAAGCCAGAAGGATTGGCGCGCCTTGGAACGTTCTTCTTCCGAAGTAAAGATTACCGCCGCAGCGTCGCGCAAGACCCGGTAATCGGCCCACGGCCAATAGAGCCATTTTTTGAGATGTTTGAGAGGAAAGGTGCGCTTGAACCAGGGATCGAGCATGCCATGCGGAAAAACAAAGTAAGGAATGGCGGTTTTGTGAAAGCGTTGCCAGACGGCGAAGCTGTGGTGTTGCCAGATGCCATGGACGATAACGCAATCGAATTTGTTGCCATGTTCTTTGAGCCACTTCGGCAGGGCGCGTGAGTAACGATAATTTGTGAGGCCTTGGCCGAGAGCGTGCACGGCAAGATTTTGGTCGCGCAGCCAGGGCGATCCCGGTTGATCCAAGGCGACAATCTCAATCTCTACGCCATGCTGTTGCAGTCCTTTGCTCAACGAAGTAACAGCACGCGCCACACCGCCCGTTTCGGGATTCAGCGTCTGCACTGTTTGCAGAACTCTCAATTTAGATGACGAAACCCTGGCGGCGATTGAAATAACCGCAATCGGGCGATAAAACGCTGAGTTCGCGTGCGGGCACGCCACCGTAGAGACGATGCGTCTGAGCGTGCGCCTTGTTCAGGAGCGATTTCGCGCCCAGCACGCAATAATCGGGGAGGCTCGAACCGCCCAGCAGCACGCTGTTGCTGCCGACAAAACAATAATCGCCCACGCTGATCGGACGCGAGACCTGGCGATTCTGCGCGATGTCGATGGTGTGAGAAATGAATTGCGATTGGAATCCGGCGACGGTGGTGAAGCGGCCGATGGTGATCGCGTTGGTGCAATCGAGCAGATGGCGATGAGTGATGGCGGAATGCTCGCCCATGACTAACTCCGGGCGGCGTTCGGTCTCGCTGGCGAAATGAGGCGAATCGCCCAGCGGAAAGCCGGTAATCCAATTACCGCGGCCGATCGTCGCGTGAGCTTTCAAATGCAGCAGATTGAGATTCCTCGCCACGGTGAAATGACCAATGCCGGTGTTCTCTTCCATGATCAAACGCGAGGGCAAGATCCAGGCCAGACCGATGCGAGCAGTGGGATGAATCTGGAAGCCAAATTGCTGTTCCAGAAACGCCCGCCGCATTTTCCACGGCAGCAGCAGCGAAATGAGCTGGAGAAAATTTTTCATGCGGCCATTCCCAACTGGCGATAAAGCGAGAGATACTCCTCCGCCATTTTTTTTGCGCTGAAGCGCCTGGCATTCTGCAAACCGCGCTCACGATATTTTTCGCGCGTAGCCGGGTCCCGCAACCGCAGCAAATCTTTCGCGAATCCATCTTCATCCGCGATATCACGGAGCAAGGCTGCGCCACCGGCGACTTCCGACATTGGCGCCGCACCACGACAAAGCACAGGGCAGCCACAGGCCTGAGCTTCGGCGATCGGCCAGCCGAAGCCCTCAAAGCGCGAGGGAAAGAGAAGTGCGTGCGCGCCGTTATAAAGCGCTTCCAGTAATTCGCTCTCCGCCGATCCAATCTCAATTATCCGATCGGCAATGCCGCGCGCGCGCGCCTGTGTCCATAAATTGTTAGATAACCGATCCCCGGCGAAAACGAGCTGTGCATTCCAATGATCTTTTGTCCTGGCGAATATCCGCACCACACCCGCGCGATTTTTTCGTCGTAAGTGCGAGCCGACATGAAGGACAAAAGGGCGATCCAGCCTTAACTGGGATAATCTTGCCAGCCGCGCCCTTACCTCTTCCTCCGGCAACGGCCGGTAATCGTAATTTAACCCGTTTTCGATTACGGTTATAGATGGCGCCTTCTCTTTCGTCCCCAAAAGGCGAACTGCGTCCGCCTCGGTGGCGCGTGAGACGCAGGCAACCGCGGTAACCCGGTGCAGCCCGGCCAGAATCCATCGCTGCAAGATTTTGCCCGTCCATGAAGCCGGGCAATCTGTTTCTTCGCCGAGGGCGCCGCGCACGGCGAGGAGATCGTGACAGGTAACGACAATAGGAACGTTTGGGAAATGTTTCGCATAGACCGCGTTGGAATGGTCGCAAATGTGAATGAGCTCGACGCTGCGGAGCTTTCGCAATCGTCTCGGAAACGTAATGAGCTTGTCGATGTAGCCGGCCCATTTCCTGAGGAAGCCGAATTGCGCCGGGACAATGCGAACGAAATACCCCTCGGGACAGGCCAGTTCTGCCACAATTCCAAGCGCGCGTAATTCGCGCAACATCATTTGGCTGAAGCGCTGCATGCTTTGCTGTTGATCCGGCAGAAAATTACCGATCAATAGAACCATTGCGGTAAGAGGCATCAGCGCCGTGAAGACGGTCAGCGTAAGCCGATCGGCCGCGAATCAATCGTGGCGTCGTCGGCGTAACCGGCGCTGGCGCAATTTTGCCGGGCCGTGTGGAAGCGAGACAGAGGCCATTAAAAACGACGGCGAAACCGAGACTTGTCGGCTGGCCGAGCTGCCCGCTGAGGATGATGAGAAAAGTAGCACTAAAAAGTAAAAGTGGCAGGATTTCGCCACGAGTAAGCGCCCGCAAACTAACGACACCGAGATAGACGGCAAGCAGGGTGCGCCACATTAAAAAGGCCAGGCCAAGAATCGGACCGCTTTCGAAAATGATGCGCGTCCATTCATTTTCCGAAAGCAAAAAGGTGGATTGGCCCATAAGGAAGGCGGCGCCTCCGCTCGTTCCGACCCCCAAACCGAAACCGAAGATCGGCGCGTGGCCGAGTTGACCAAGTCCTTCGGTAAACCCGCTGAGGGTGCGCTGGATCAAGCCGCTGGTGATGGTCGTTTCCGACGCTTCCGCTGATTCGGTGAACCGACTCGACAAAATAGTGAGACCCTCGTGCACAATCGGAAGGCGGCTGACGATCAGCATCCCGATCACCAGCAAAATCAAACTTTTGCCGAAACGATTGACGGCATCAGGGCGAATCAGCAGCACGATCGCAAGCGAAAGCATGACGAGCAGAACTGACATCACCAGCGAACGACTCCCCGAAACAACAATCGCCAGAAGAACGCTGCAACCGGCTCCGAAAAGCAACCAGCTGGGATAAGTCGATCGGCGAAGAGCGCCGTAGAGCACGAAGGAAGCCGCACCGGTGACATAATAGATCGGCCCGGAAATGAATGAAAACGTGCCGGGCGGTCGGATTTTTCCGCCGCCAGCGGTGATCTGTTCACCTTCGCCCAGGCCGACGGTGCGATTGATGAATGAGTCGGGCGCGGAATGGAATTGCAGCGCCATTAACAGACTCATCGGAATTATCCCAAGCAAAATCCACCAGCCGATTTTCTTGACGTCATCGACGTCGAATACACTCGCGAAGATGAAAATAAGAGGAAGATGCAGAAAGTTTGATCGGAATCCGTAGGCCGTAACGAAAAGAATGCGCGACATCGGCACATAGGGATCGAGAACGAAAATGGAAACGATCCAGGAAAGAATGCCGATGATGGCAAGCCAAAGAATGAAGCCGTTGCGCGGAAAAATGTGGGCGCGCCAGGCCAGAAAATAGATCGCCAAAACAACTGGATCGCGCACCAGCAGCAACGGATTGGAGAATTGCGGAACGATCCATTTGCGCAAAGCGCCTTCGATAATGAGAAGGAAGAGGTAAAGATGGATGAGCCGGCGAATATCTCGCAGCGTGCTGGAGTAATCGGCGCCGGGTAGCGATTGCGGAGTTTTGGCGGCGTTCGACATTGCCCTTCTAACTATTCATCACTTCCTGCGCCATGGTAACGAGAGCGCGCCGATAATTTTCCCAGGGATGAATTTGCGCTTTTTTGCACGCGAATATCTTCATCGCCCTCAAACGTTCACGGTCCCGCGCCAGCAGTTCTAGTTTTTCGGCGATTGCTTCAGCAGAACGAATCGGAACAATAAATCCATCCACGCCGTCATCAATTATGTCGGGGCCCGCCGTATGCGCGGTAGTAATAACTGGTATCCCCTGCGACATCGCTTCGGTAATGGCAAGGCCGAATCCCTCGAAAAGCGATGGAAAAATCAACACGTCGTGCTGGCGCATTTCGAGCAGAACCTGCTCATGGCTCAGGCTTGGAAGCCAGCGATGATCGCGAACAGCTTGATCGAGCGGGCGACAACCTTCGGCCGCTTTCCGGCCTAGCAACGTCAGCTCGCAATTTTTCTCGCCGAATAATTCAACTGCGCGCAAAGCATAAGAAAGGCCTTTGCGCTGACCAAGAGAGCCCGCAAACAAGATTTTTAACTTGGCGCCGCCCTTCGCAATCTCGTTAGTTGCGGCGGGCGGTGCTCCATATGGGATCACCGTGACCGGTCGCTGGTGTGGCGCTTGCGCGAGGGTGGATTTAGTGAAGGCGCTGGCCACGACCACACGCGTGGCCAGTCGCAGTTCTTCATCTTTGCGCGCGAGTTTTTCATGACTATCGCGCGCGCCCGTTAGCGTCGGCGTCCACTCGGGTTCTCGTTCGGACTCCTCGGCAAAAATATGCTGCCCAACGCGCCAGTAGCCGATGGGCAAATCATACACCCGAGGAATTCGGCGACGTTCCGCTGCCGCAAAAGTTGCAATCGCGCAATCTTCGTAGGCATAAACAAGCTTGCAGTTCGCGTTTTTTCCGACTTCTGCAGCGACGGCGCGATCGAGTGCAGCGGAAATGGCGTCAATGCTCAAAAAGCCGCGTTCGTGTTTGGACCAAAGCGGGAGATGAATTGCACCGAAAAATAACCGCATGGCCTCACGCATCGGCTGCGATCGGGTGCGATGTCGTACCAGTTCCGGAAACGAGCGGCGTCGGAAACTTTGGCGCAGGCGGGGCGGGAGGATTCGATCAAAAGCCGAACCGGGGTTCCAGTTGAGTGTGACAAAGAATTCTTCGAGCAAGTTGGCTTCCGCAAAAGCGAGGACAACCTGCCGCACGTTCTGATTGCCGGTGGGATGCGAGAGAATGATCATGCCGCCAACTCGCGCAGGAGTGCGAGATAACGTTGCGCGACGGTTTGCGCGCGAAATCGTTCGAGATGTAGCCGCGCAGCCGTCCGAAAATTCTCACGCGTGGTGGAGTCACGTAGCAACTCCGCCAGGCGAGCTGCCAATTCTTCGCTGTCGCCATTTCGAAACGTTAATCCGCAATTCCCAATCGCCTCGCTTAAGCCACCCTGCTCTGAGCCGACGGCGATGCAGCCGCACGCGATCCCTTCCAGCGCAACGATCCCAAACGGCTCTGGCCACCGCGACGGAATGACAATGACCTGGTGATGATTCATCAATTCTGCCAGTTCCCCGCCAACCTTTTGGCCGGCAAAGGTCACCGACTGATCGAGCGACAGTTCCCGAACAAGAGCCCGAAGGTTCTCCTCTTCCGGACCGCGTCCAATTATCGTTAGGTTTGTAGGGATTTTCAAAATTCCAAGCGCGCGCAGCAAAACGTCGGCCCCTTTGTCGGAAACAAGACGTCCGACAAAAATGAGTTCGCGATTGCGCTGAATGTTTGCGTTGACCTTGAAGATGCGATCGTCATAGGGATTTCCGATCACTTCCGCCGTCACCTTTATGTTGCTGGCAATGGCCTGACTAATGGCAACGTTTTTCACCCGCGGCAAAAGCGTTCGCTTGATTCGATCGTTCCAACCGATTCCACCTGCGATGTTTCGAATCCAGGTTTGATGCACTAGCAGGACGGGCTTGCCTAAGAGCAACGCCGGGGCGAGATGACGCAAGCTGATGTTATTTTGAAAAACAACGTCACACCAACGAACAAGTTTCCCTAAGCGCGCCAGGGTCGGATTTCGCACAACTTCGAATGGGTTGGAGCCCGAAGTCTGTGCCGGGGTTTCTGTGGCTAAAACGACTTGGTCGCCCGCGGCAACGAATTCACGCGCCAGGAGCGCGGAGACGGTTTCGATTCCGCCGACGCCGGGCGCGTAGGCATAGGATGAAAACAAGATTTTCATGCCGACGGCGGCGCAACGCATGCAAGCGGACGATTCCAATGCACGACCACAAGTTTCATGCTGTTTCTCGCGGAGCCGTCTGACTCGTGTTCACGCGAGTTGGAGCGCTTTTGCGACCATCTGCACTAATGTCGTCACCGATGCATGCCGATGATACCAATTGTAAATCTCTCTTGCCACATCGGGACGCTCATTCGGAGCAGGCAGCATCACCTCATCGTGCGCTATGGCGAAAGGTCCGGGAAGCGAATCGCGGTTGAGGGAAATTGCAGAGGACACCCGCGGCGTTACGCACACCACTGCGTGCGCGCACACATTCGCAAACGAGCTCGATTTTAATAAGAGATCCGGGATCATGCTTCCGGCGGTGAAGTAGTCCAGCCAGGCGAAGGCGCACGTCGAAAGAATTTGCGAAGCGATTTTGGGCGAAACCGCGGGATAATATTCGCAGTGAATATCGGCCAAGGTCTTGAGCATTTGGCGAACCTTTGAGTTTTCCGTCCCGCCCACCACGACAAGATTGCGTGGGGCAATGTTGGCCGGAATCGCGCCAGCGATTCGCACAAAGGAACGAAGCGAGCGTTCCACCAATGACGTTCCCCCGCAAATGAGCCAGCGATGATTGTCACGGTTGCGCATTTGTGCGGGTTCGATCCTCGGTTCGCCAAAGGCGGATGGAACCGGATGAACAATGACGTCGAGACCGGGCGCAAGTTTCTCCAGACTTTGCCGCATCGATTCGCTGCTGACCAGTCGCGCATCGCCCAACCGCGCAACGTCGCGAGCGATCTTTTTTTGCAATGGGTGAACCCAAAACTCACTCTTCCAAGGTGGGCCACTGGCAAAAAGTTCGTGAAAGATTACGAGGAAACGGCCACGACAGCTTTGGCGAAGGGCACGCCAGACCGGCAACGACGAAAACGGCAGGCCACGTTTCTGATAACCGTAGTTGACGTAATGCAGGATCACGCGAGCGGGTCTTTCGCGAGGCGCGCCGCCCTCGCCCATAGGCGTTATTTCGAATCCTTCTTTTTCTGAGATCCGACTCCGTTCAGCAGCCGCGAATACCGTTGTGAGCCGGTACTCGCCCAACAAGTTCCTTGCCAAATTCAAAGCGTAATCGGTCACTCCGTCAGGGTTATCCGAAACGCGAGGAACTATCTGTAGGACGACATCCGCGGCGTTAGCCATGCGCGGAGAATTCACTATTGCCGCCCCGTACTCGAGCAAGATGCATCTCGTAGAGGCGCGCCGTCTCTTTTGCGACACTTGACCACAAAAAGCGGCTCGCCACTTTCGAGCATCGTTCAATTAATTTCCGGTAGCTGGCCAAATCAGTGGAAAGAATTTGGATCAGCGCGGCGGAGCATTGTTCCACGTTCCCAACCGGGACGAGTAGATCCGGCAAACTACTTTGTAATATGGAACGCGGACCCGGTGCGTCATAAGAAACAGTTGGAATTCCCGCCGCCAATTGCTCGAGCAAAGCCAAACCAAAACCTTCTGCATAGGTCAGGAGCACGCCCGCAGTCGAATCCGCCAGAAGCTTCGGCAGCTCGTCGGGCTGAAATTCCGGCACAATTTCGATCCAGTCGCAGGCAGGAATATTCAGATCGCGCAAGACTCTCTCATTATCGGTCAGTGTCCCAAGGAAGCTGAATTGCGCTTCTGGTATGATGGCGTGGACGCGACGAATGATTTCGCCCCAGTCTTTGGCGCCTTTGCGTGTGCTCCACATCCCGATAGTAATAACCTTGCGCTGCGCCAGACGGGTCTTGGGCGAGGTTGCCGCTTCTATCAACTTTTGCCGCCCCTGCTCGGTCAAGCCATAGGGTTGAACGATTGTCGGCTTTTTCGATTCCAAGCATTCCAGCTCATTCTCGTTAGGTAAATTAATGAGATCGCAATATTGCAACGTCTTTTCCGAATTTCTAAACAGCTGTCGCTGAAAAATGGTATAGAAGATTCGGCCTGACAGTTTTCCTCGCGGTTGATCCGGCCAACGCTCGCGCGCCATCTTTTCGAAGTCGCGGTAGAGCCGATGAGAGCCAATCGATCGTGCGACCAATAAACCGGCGAAGTTCAAACGTTCTTTCGCAACTGGCAACGCTCCAACGATGCAATCAATAACATCGAATCGCGTGGCGTTGTTTCTAACGAAGGCAGCTGCTTTTGCCGGAAAACGCAACCGTCTCCAAGCTGAAGCCGGAGGCGATGAAGTTGCCGCCGGAAACGCGTCCCCTAAACAATAATGCGAAACGTCGTGCCCGGCCGCTGCCCATGCGCGCGACAATTCCATGAAAATGCGGGCGGCGCCAAGCCGCGTGTCCCAGGGAAGATCCACTATCGTTAAAATGCGCATGAGTGCGACAGCGGAAGACGTCTCGAATTCACGAAAAGATCTGTTCCCAGAACTTGTGGCGGACGGGATTGACGTAATGGCGCAGGATGATGCCGTCATTGGCGTAGCGGTCGGCAAACTGAAATTGATCGTCCAGTTGTAAAACGAACTTTGCCGGATCCAGTGGACGGGCGCCGTTACTATGCATCGCAAGGTGGGTCACCGTCTGATTGGTGAAAAAATTTGGCGCGCCACCCAGTTGTTGAAGCCGTTCGATGGCTGACGACCAGTCGAGTTTCTGGCAAAAGAAAATCACACCTGTGTTTACGGGATCGGCCGCTTCCGCCGGATCGCGGAGCAAGCGTTCGTCGCCTGCCACCTGACAGTCGCGCAGATAAAGAGCGGGCGCGTCGTAATTATGTAAGAGATCGGCCAGCGCAACTGCGCCGGGAAAAAACAAGACGTCGGCGTCGAGATAAAGAGCAGGCCGTTCCCGTGGCAGACTCATAATTAGGGCAAGCTGTTTGCCGGTAGGATGGTTCGCGAAGTAGTCGCGTGAAGATAATTGTTCCGGCAAAAAATCCCGCGCGCGTATAACACGAATGCACGAATCAACCTCCTGCAAAAGCCAAACAAAATGCGGACGATGCGTGCCGTCCGAAACAATCGTGAAATTGTTGGGTCGTCCCGCGTATTTCAGGAAGGAGCGAACGGAAGCGATTTGCTCCGGTAACATCGCTTCGTTCGAGTAAGCAAAAACATCGATGTCGAGCGCCCGCGGCGGATCGATCTGGCGGCGCACGATCGTTGGCAGGAGCATGCGATAAGCTTCTCGGGCCACACCGCCGCGAACCCGGGCCAGATGATAGCCAAAGTTCCACATTGCCTAAGCCGTTGCCAGTTCCAGCGAACGGAAACCGCGAAAAGAAAGGGCGAGATTGAGAAGCAAATTCGGCACACTCGAAAGCAGGTTGAACATGAGCACGCTTCTCACGTTGGAGAAATCGGTGAACGGAATCAGCGCGATTTGAGTGAGCAGAGTCAATGGAATGTAAAGCCACGATCTGGCCACCCAGGCTTTGGCGGCATTAAGCGACCAAAATGTGCCGGTCAGCGCGGCCAGCACGGCCGAGCCGACCATCAATAAAAGCTCGCGATGCAGGTGGGCGTACTTATTCCCGAGCACGAAAAGAAATTGATCGGGGAAAATTGCGGCGGCTGCGGTCACGACAATGCAGAACAGACTAACTCCCCCAGCGATCTCGAGGTAGAGCGACCGCAAATGTCGCCGCTCCTGACAGCGGGCGAACGCAGGAACGAAAATGTTAGTCAACAAATTTGCGAGCACGACAAAGATCATGGCGAGGCGGCCAAGCGCGCCCACTTCCGCAACCGAACTACTCTGACGCGCGAAAAAGCTGATGAGGAAAATAGTGATTTGTCCCTGGAAACAATAGAAGACAGCATTGGCGGCCTGGCTGCGGATGAGACCGCGCATGGCGTTTCGATCGTCGGCGTTTTGCAGGGCACCAAAATCAATTACCGCCGCGCTGTAACGGCGGAGGAGAAGATATTGCAGAAAAATCACAATTGTTGATACGGTGACGGCGACGCCGGCGTTGAGAAAAATGAAGGCCAGCAGCACAAGGATCGTTAATCGCACGATGGCGCCGATAAGATCGATGCGTTGAATGACGCCGATATCGGCACGAAGTCGCGGAATCACGCCCAGCACACCGACATCGAGTTGAATGGCGAGACCGATCAGAACGAGAATGGTTAGCAACGCGGTGTAGCTGTGGGACGCCCCGTTTTTTGCGAGCATGAAATAGAGCAGCGGGGTGATGGCGATCGCTGCCGCGAGGGCGAGACGACGACGAAGATGTAGTGCGGTGCTAATTAATTGGCTGAAGCGAGGGCGGTCCTGCCAGACCCGGCCGCCGATGGAAACGAGACCAACACTGATGCCGACATCGGCGAGTAAATTCAGCGTGCCTTGCATGGTGTTGGCGATGGTGAAGAAGGCATACTCGCGTTGCTCGAGCATACGAATGAGCAGGATTCCGCTCAGAAAACCGATCAGTTGTACGATTACCTGAACCGTGACAAAGCTGCCGACAATGCGACCGCCTCGAATCAGTCGTCGCAGATAGGGGGACTGCGCAACGTCAGTGACCCCGGCTGGCGGAAATTCAATCAGCGGCACAGTGATTAGGCGCCGCGATAGTAATCGATTCCTTTGCAAAAGAAAGCGCGGCTGGCTTCCGCCATTCATCTTGGCCCGCTACGTACCAGCCTGATAAATGGAATCCGGGCGGCACTTAAGCCGCGGTCGCGCGTACGGTCGCGGTTCTGCGGAAGAGGTGACGCAATTTTACTTGCGCGTTCGATTCGGATATTCGGCGTTTCAACGGGCAAGATGCCCGTTGTCCCCAAAGCCAAGGTGGCTGTGCTACGGTGATGATCGTTGAAAATATGGAGCAACGCACCCTCGAGCGTATTCGCCAGGAGTTTCAGGAGCCGGAGCTGGATGGTGTTATCGAACTGCTTGCCAGCTACTCGGGACCGGAGAGCGATCGGGTAAGATGGGACATCCTTGAGCTGAGCAAAGGCGAGCTCGGGAAAATCGGAGAATACGTGAAAGCGGCGCAGAGTGATTACCGCGACATTCTTTATTGGGCTGAGTATTATAAGGATGATCCGCTCCTGCGTGGTCGCGACCCAAAACAGGTGATTGAGGAAATCATTGCCAAATGGGGAAAGAAGAATGAGTGAAGACTGTCCCTACCGCACGCTGAGCAGGCGATGCCCCTGCCACTAGACGATCGCAAACTGGGGCTTGGCGGTTGAAATATTTTCGAGTAGGTGAACGCCTGGCTGAAGTTACAACCAACGATGACCCGGAGAGGCGCAGGTAGGGGCGATTGACCTCAATCGCCCGCCGGTGTTTCCGGTGAACCGCCGCTACTTTCACCGAAAAGGACGCAAGGCCATTCATCTTCCGCACGAATCAAACTTGCCCGCACAGGGTTCCGGCGGATGTATTCAAATTTTTCTGCCTCACTTTCATCGTGCCGCAATCGATGATCGAAAAAATTTCGCTGCCAATGGATTCTTGCGATCTTCGCAGTGATGCGTTTGAAGTCGCGAACCAGGTTTGAGAGGTTTGCGTCGCCTGGAATGCCAACCAGCATGTGCAGATGGTCGGGCATCACGAGTAGGATTTTTAAATACCATTTCTGAGTATCGTGATAACAACGGCCGGTTTCGAACAACACCTGCGCGATATCCTCTCGACAAAGCTGATTTGCAACCCGGGCTTCGCAGCAAATTGTAATGAAAAAGGTAGCGCCAAATCGGGCCGGATAGTGAGTTGAATGATCGAGTTGTTTTCGAACCGGCCGAGTGGAAACGGGGTACTGGTTCACAAGTGGAGATCCGGGTAGCGGCGGTTCACTGAATCGCTCGCGGGCGATTGAGGTCAATCGCCCCTACCTCCAATCAATACTACTTGGGCGAGCGCGAATCGGCGTGCGTTTTCACGTTGCGCCGTTGCTTGTCCACGATCCGGCGCAACTCCCGCTCCATTATCTTGAACGCGTCGTGTATCACCTTCGCCAGCGGCTCGTGCGTGCCGTTATCGATCTGTTTTTCTTCCGCGACTAACTCGTGGCCGGGCGGGACGGTGACATCAATCCGCACCCGGAATTGGTTTCCTTTTTTGTGAGTGTGATTCGGTTGCTCGATAGCAACGTCGCACCGGCTGATGTGATCGCAGAATTTGTCTAGCCGGGTCGCTTTCTCCAACACCAGTTGTTCGATTCCTTGGGATTTTTTCAGGCCGCGGTAAGTGATGTTTACGGGCAATTGCATAGCGGTTTCTATTCTAACGCCTCCGGACCGCAAACGCCAAGGGTTCTCATGCGAGTCGGGCTGCCCCCCATTTCCTAGATTGGCTGCAATGAGCGAAAATGGGAAGCTAACTTTGCCGGCTCCACCTTCACGAGGTCGGATTTCACAAATTCGACAATGCGATTACGAACATCGGGCGCAAGTAGTTCAATGATCGCGTTATGGCAGGAGGCGGGCGCGGCGAAAGACCAGCCTCCCAGCCCGTTGGACTTCGCGATTTTTGTAATTTGATCGGCCAACTGCTTGTTGATCCGGCGTTCGGTCTCGGTTTCCAATTTGGTTTCCGCGATCGATGCCTGATGCATCCCGGCCCCATCGCTTGCCGCATAGCGCCCGGCCAAATCGGAGACTTTATCGATCAGTTTGCCATGCGCATCGGTGACATCAAAGGCCTGCACCAACTTCAAACTTGGCCCCCGCGTCGGGGTTTCGTTCACCCGGTAAGCTTTCAAGCTTCCCCGGTCGGCCACGATAATGAGCGAGGTCGGTGTCATGCCATCACAATGCGCGGACGCGACTTCCCTGCAATCTTAGTTCGTTTCCCGGCCATTTATCACGGCTATTCTTTTTTTTCCGGCGCCGGCTGGGGAGCGCCATGCGGAAAATCGAAGGGGCGCTTCCGGAACGATTCCTGGCGTGCTTGCGCCTGTGCCCCAGCGCTCAATTTGAGCAGGCAGACGCCGCGGTCGATCACCGGTAACTCATCGCCCGAGGGAAAACTTTTTGGCTCAGCCAAAAAACCGGACTCGTTCGCCGTGTCGAGGAGCAGTTGCCATTCAATGTTTTCCTGGCCGGGGAGGAGAAACGAAATCGTTTCATAATGGGCGTTCATCAAAAACAAAAACGTATCGTCGCGAATCGGTTCGCCCTGAAAACCGAGCACATCAATGGTGTCGCCGCTCAGCATCATTCCGAGGCAACGGGCGAGAGGTAAACTCCAATCTTTCTCGCTCATTTCGTTACCGCCGGGGTTGAACCACATCACGTCCTTGATCTGGCTCCCGCGAATGCGCCGGCCTTGGAAAAATTTCGGGCGGCGAAAAACCGGATGCTGGTGCCGGAGCTGAATCAGCCTCCGGGTAAACTCGAAGACCGCCTTTTGGTTTTCGTCCCATTTCTCCCAATGAAACCAGCTGAGCTCGTTGTCCTGGCAGTAGGCGTTGTTATTGCCGTTCTGGGTCCGGCCGAATTCGTCGCCACCGAGCAGCATCGGCACCCCTTGTGAAATAAGAAGGGTGGTCAAGAAATTGCGGCGCTGTCTTTCGCGCAATGCGTTAATCTTTGGATCCTCGGTTGGACCTTCTACTCCGTGGTTCCACGATAAGTTATTGTTGTCGCCATCGTGGTTTTTCTCCCCGTTGGCTTCGTTGTGTTTCTCATTGTAGCTAACGAGATCCGTAAGAGTGAATCCGTCGTGAGAGGTGACAAAATTGATGCTGGCGTACGGCCGTTTACCATCGTGCTGATAAAGATCGGGACTACCGGTCAGTCGATACGCTACTTCGCCGATCTTTCCCTCGTCGCCCTTCCAAAAACTGCGGATGGCATCGCGATATTTCCCGTTCCATTCCGCCCACAGGACTGGAAAATTCCCCACCTGATACCCGCCTTCGCCGACATCCCACGGTTCCGCGATTAATTTTACCTGCGAAAGCACCGGGTCCTGGTGAATGATCTCGAAGAAAGCGTGCAGCTTGTTCACGCCATTGGCATCGCGCGCCAGGGTGCTGGCGAGATCGAAACGGAAACCGTCCACGTGCATCTCGAGCACCCAATAGCGCAAGCTGTCCATCACCAGTTGAAGGGTCCGTGGGTGCAGAAGATTGAAGGTGTTACCAGTACCGGTGAAGTCGAGATAGAAACGCGGATTTTCTGTGCGTAGTCGGTAGGAGGCAATGTTGTCGATGCCGCGAAAAGCCAGGGTCGCCCCGAGGTGATTGCCTTCGGCGGTGTGATTGTAAACGACGTCGAGAATGACTTCGATTCCAGCCGCGTGCAGGTTGCGCACCATGGTTTTGAATTCGTTTACCTGGCCGCCGCGATCGCCGCTGCCGGAGTATTTCGCCTCCGGCGCGAAGAAACCGATCGTGTTGTAACCCCAGTAATTAGTAAGGCCGCGATCGACCAGCGCCTTGTCATCAATATGCGCGTGCACCGGGAGCAACTCGACCGCGGTCACGCTCAGATGTTTGAAGTAATCAATTGCCCAGGTGCTACCGAGCCCGGCGTAAGTGCCACGCAATTCCGGCGGAACGCTCGGACATAATTTGGTGAAACCTTTGACATGCACTTCGTAGATGATGGATTCCGCCAGCGGCCGCCCCAGTTTGCGATCGCCATCCCAGTTGAATGCATTGTCAATCACCACCGCTTTCGGCATTCCCCACGCGTCATCGCGAAAATCTCGGGTCAAATCCTCCTTCTCGCCGCCGACGACGTAGCCAAACATTTCGTCGCCCCATTCCACCCGGCCCGCGATGGCCTTGGCGTAGGGATCAAGAAGCAGCTTGGAACTGTTGAAGCGCATTCCGATTTCCGGTTCGTAGGGACCGGAAACCCGATAACCGTAAATTTGTCCCGGCTGCGCTTCGGGCAGGAAAATGTGCCAGACCTGGTCGGTATGTTCCGTTACGGGGATGCGAACGTTTTCCTCGCGCGCTTCCACGCTGTCGAAGAGACAGAGATCGACTGAAGTGGCATGTTCGGAGAAGAGCGCAAAGTTGACGCCGTTGCCCAGCCAGGTCGCGCCGAGTGGATAAGGATAGCCGAGCCAGGTTTTGATTGGCGTCATAGAACCGCGTTCCTATTCACTACGGCACGAAGATACGCAACGGGTGAAGTAGAAATACACATTGGTCATCGAGCTCTGGCGCGCGACCCGGCTTCGCGTTTCGAAATAACTACTGCGATGAAACATCTTTTACACTCAGCTGCCGCGATCTTGCTCGCTTCATCTATTTCGGGTTGCGCCACTCACGTCACCATGATTGGTCCAGCGCGCCCGCCCATTAGCCCGGCCGCGGTTCGAATCTACGAGACCCCGCCGCGCCATTACCAGCAAATCGCCATCATCAATTCGTCTGCCGGCACAACCTGGCTTTTCCCTGATCGCGGCTCGCTCGATGAAACGATTGCAGAACTGCGCTCTCAGGCGGCCGCGCTCGGGGCCAACGGTGTGCTTTTAGAAGCTGTCTACGATCAACCGGTTGGCGGACTTTCGGTGGGCGTCGGCGGATTTGGGGGAGGCCACCACAATTTCTACGGCGGCGGCGGGAGTGTCGGTGGTCCGTTAATTAATCGCCGCGTGCAAGCGATCGCGATTTATGTGCGCCGATAACACCGATCACAGATCGTGTAGCACCTGTTGCGCTTTCTCCACATCATCCGGGCGCAAGATCATCAAGCCTTTGGTCGAGTTCAGTGTCGCAGCCATGTAGGCGTATTCGATATTCACCCCCGCGTCGGCGAGGCGGTGCGCCATTTGCCCGAGCACGCCAGGATGGTTTTCCGTCTCGATCATTAACACTTCTGTCTCCAACGCAAGCACGCCACGTTCGCCCAGGAGCATGAGCGCTTTGGTCGGATCGCTTACCGCCATTCGCACGACCGAATGATCGGCGGTATCGGAAATGGAAAGCGCATGGATATTAATTTCCGCGCCGGCCAATTCTTCACACACGCGCGCGAGCGCGCCGGGCCGGTTGCTGAGGAACACTGCCAACTGCGTGACGGATTCGATCTTGATCCTCGGTTGATCTCCCATATCTCCACAAGGTGACGCTCCTCGAGCGTGCTGACAATCAAAACTGTTAGCCCGGCCCAAGGAGTATTGTAGGGCAGGCATTCCTGCCTGCCACGGCAAGCGGGAACGCTGGCCCTACAAGAGTGGGTGTAGGCTCCTCATTCCTGAAATCTCCGAAACCAGGAGTACGGAAAGGCGTTTCCCGGACAATCGGTCGCCCATTGTGGCGGATTCACTTCGCGATGAGGGCGCACCACTGCGTAATGTGCCTCAATTTTCCCGCAGCGTTTTCGCAGATAATTAATCAGCTCTTCGCAGGCCTCTAATTGTCGACGGGTCGGTTGATCGCGATTGAAATCGCCCACCAGACAAATGCCGAGCGCGATGTTGTTCAAGTAATCGCTGTGAACGTGTCCGCCATTGATCTGACGGCGCCAGCGATCACCCACTTCGATCTGGCCATCGCCGGTTGAGGTGCCGTTCCCGATGACGAAGTGGTAAGCGAGCCCATTTCGCATTCGGCGCACGTGCCGGTGGTAATAATCGAAAATCCGCGCACTGCCCTGTCGCGTGCCGCTGTTGTGCACAACAATAAACTGCCAGCGGCGACGCATCACCGGCGCCCGATCGATTTCGCTCCGGACTGACCGCGGAAGGTAATGATAATTAACTTCCGGTCGCGACCAGAACCACCAGCCGCGACGCGGTGTCGGGGTCGTCGGCGGCGGTTCGTAACCCTGATCGCCAACAAATCCTGACTTCTCAACATCGACCTGTGGAATGGTGCCGCTCGCAATCGTTGGCCGAGCGGTAGCCACTGGCGTGGGGAAAGGTGTTGGGGTTGGGGGCGGCCCTAGCTCCTCCGCCGCCGGCGGTACAGGGGTCGACGACGGCGATTTTTTCGGTGACGGAGTGGCCGACGCTTTCGTTTTCTTTTTTGGCGAGGGACTCGGCGACGCCTTCGCTTTCTTCTTTTTCTTTGATGGCGACGGTGTTTTTTTAGCAGTCGCCTTTTTTTTCTTCGGCGACGCTTTGGGCTTCGGCGTCGGTGATTTGGCCGGGCTCGGTGAAGCTTTCGCGACGCTTTGGGGAGTTTGCTCAGACGAAACCTGCGCGTAGGCGGGTGCTCCGCTGAGAACGCAGGCAATCAGCCAAGACAAACAAAAACGACTCACCGGGGCGCCCGTCACAGAAAAAATCTCAGGCAGGCTGAGGCGTGGGAGCGGCATTTTGCAACTCGCGCTCGTGTTCGCGACGCAGAATCGCGTTCAGTTTTCCGCCGAGTAACAACAATAAACAGGTTAGATACATCCAGGTCAGGAGAATGATGATGGACGCGAGAGCGTGATAGGTGGGGTTATAGCGATCGTATTTCGAGACATAAAGCTGGAACAGTTTCGTCACCGCCAGCCAGCCCACTGCGAATAAAATCGCGCCGGGCAACGCCTGGCGCATGGTAAGATAATTTTCCGGGGTCAGCAGATAGAGGCCGAGGGCCAGAATAATGAGGGCGATGGCAGTGAGCGGCAGATTTAGGGCTGCGACCCATTCCTGAAGCGGAATTTTCAGCTGCAAATTTACTTCTGCGATGCCGGCCAGCGTTTCACCGAAAACGACGGCGTTAAAGCAAACGAGAATGGTGAGACCGAACCAAAAGAGCAGGAAAAAAGAAATGATGTATTTCGACCACCAGTGCCGGTCCTCGACCACGCCGTGCGTATGACTGAGGGCGCGCGAAACCGTGCTGATAAACATGGTGCCGAGATAAATCCCGGCGATGATTCCCACGTTCGCAATCCATCCGCTCGAGCCAGTCACAACCACGCTGGCGAGCGCGGAATCAAGAATGTCCTGCACCTTCGGATCCGGCGGCAAAAATTCTTTCAGGATGACAAACATGCGATGCAATTTGGCTGGATCGGTCCCGAACAACCCGAGCAAGTGCCAGAGAAAAAGAAGGCCGGGGGCGAGAGTGAAAAGAAGTTGATAGGCCATCTGCGCAGCCAAACCGGTGGTGTTGTCCATCGCCGTCTCCCACACCATCCTCCGCACGGTGCGCCCAA
>Ga0137403_10002422_pt1 | contig 22815 bp, 22 predicted proteins | sample CZOMad2_1_16fung_FD_122057 | JGI IMG/M metagenome (GOLD analysis project Ga0137403, IMG submission 122057) | Vadose zone soil fungal communities from Angelo Coast Range Reserve, California, USA - CZOMad2_1_16fungal (Hybrid Assembly) | ecosystem: Environmental > Terrestrial > Soil > Vadose zone...
CGAAAAGGCCGATGAACAAACCAAATTGATGGAGGCCCAATGAGTCACTTATTTGGAATCGCGATCGAGAGTCTCGTAGCAATATTGCTCATGCTGACAATCGGTTATTGTATCCTGTTAAACGCCCGGTTGAAGCGTCTGAAGGCGGACGAGCATTCGCTGAAGGCGACGATAGCCGAGCTCATCACAGCGACCGAGATCGCCGAGCGCGCCATTGGTGGCCTCAAACTCACCGTGCGTGACGTCAACGAGAATCTCGGCAACCAGCTCACGTCGGCGAGCCAGATGTCGCTCGAACTGAAGAAACAATTATTGGAGGGTGACAATGTGATCCGGCGGCTGTCCAAGATCGCGATCGCCGCGCGGCCGTCCGGGCCCGAGCCCACGGCCTCCAGCGTATCGGCGGCCAAGGCCGTCGCCGCGGCAGCCCAGGCGTTTTCCGACCGCAGAAGGTCCGATGGCCTCGCCGCATGAAATCCTTCCGTGACATTCGCGTGCTGCCTGTTGTCCTGATTGCGACCTTTGGCCTTGCCGTGCTGAAGATCGCCGGGATCGTGATCGACGGCGGTTATGTGTTCGACTACAAGCCGGACTCGACCAAACCATCCTGGGCGCAGGAAGCCCTCAACTTCCCCGGCGGAAGTAGATTCGATACAGCGGACATTACGGGGTCGGTCAAGGAGAAGCCCAAAGAGGAGGAGGCGGCCGCCAAGCCTGTCGCCGCCCCGGAAGCAGCGAAGACCGATGTCGTCGTACATCCAGAGCAGGGTCAGCCGGTCTCGCCGTCCGAGCGCGCGATCCTCGAGCGGCTGCAGTCACGGCGGCAGGAACTTGAAGCCCGCGCGCGCGAAATCGACATTCGCGAGAGTCTTTTGAAGGCCGCTGAAAAGCGGGTCGAGGCGCGCGTCGAGGAGTTGAAGGCGATCGAGTCGCGGATCACGGCGGCGACCAACCAGAAAGTCGAAGCGGATGCCGCGCGCTTCAAGGGCCTCATCACGATGTACGAAGGCATGAAGCCGAAGGACGCCGCCAAGGTGTTCGATCGGCTCGAAATGTCGGTGCTGTTCGAAATCGCCTCCCAGATCGCGCCGCGCAAGATGTCCGATATCCTCGGTCTGATGGCTCCGGAAGCGGCCGAGCGCCTGACTGTCGAAATGGCGCGCCGCGCCGGGACGGATAAATCCGCCTCCACTGCCGATCTTCCCAAAATCGAGGGCAAGATGGTCGCGCCGCAAAAGGTCAATTAGCGGCATATTAACAAGTCCTTAAACCGCCAATTCTAAGTTCGAATGCGCGAAGGCGCGCATAGGTGCCCGCCGGCGATCGGATCGTTGAACTGAAAGACTGGGTGGATGGCGCGAACGGCTGCCGCTGGATCTTGGTCGCGAGTGTGCGCCCGCGCGTGGACGGTCCGGCGTTGCCTCGGCCTCGCCGCAGGCCTCACCCTGATCGTTCTCATGTTTCCAGGTGTTGGCCGGGCGCAGCCGGTCAAGGGCGATGCCACATTCTCCGCCAGCGGCGGCTACGCCCGGCTGGTGCTTAAGCTTGCCGAGGACGTCGGGGCTGAAGTGACGACGGCCGGCACGATTATCGTGATCCGGTTCAAGCGTCCGGTTGACATGCGCGTCGACCGGCTGGCCGAAATGGTGCCAGATTACGTCGGATCGGCGCGACGCGATCCCGATGGCACGGCGATCCGATTGTCCTTGGTGCGACGGGTGAGCGTCAACACCATGACCGCCGGCGAAAGGGTGTTCGTCGATCTGTTGCCGGACTCTTGGAGCGGCGCGCCTCCGGGTCTGCCTCCGGAGGTCGTACGCGAACTTGCCGACCGCGCACGGGCAGCCGAACGCGAACTGCGCCAGCAACGGGCACAGTCGGAAGCCAAGAAGCGCGGCCCGGTCCGTGTCCGCGCCTCGATCCAGCCGACTTTCGTGCGCTTTGTTTTCGAAATGCCTGAGGGCGTCGGTATCTCCTCGGTGCTGAACGAACAGAAGTTGCAGCTGCTGTTCAACAGTGCGCTCGTATTCGATCTGGCGGACGCCAAGCTTGCAGCGCCTTCGAACATTGCGTCGATAAACCAGAAGGTCGATGGCGAATCTTCCGTGGTGGAGATCGCCATGGTCGGCGACGTCGATGTCCACTCCTTCCGCGAGGAGAAGAACTACATCATCGATGTCGCGTTCCAGCAGGGTGAAAAGCCATCATCGGTACTGCCATCGTTGTCGGATGCTTCACACGCCCCGACGCCGGCCGCGCCTGCGGTAACCGCACCGGCTATGCCCGACAAGGCCGTCGCCGAGAAGGCCCCCGCCATGGCTGCGCCACCGCGCCGTGCTGCCGAGGCGGTACCCCCGACGCCGGAAGTGTTTGCCCAAAAAGCCGATACCGCGATCAGCCCCGAACAGGCGCCGCCGCCCACGTCCGAAGCCCAAATGCCGGCGCAGCCGTCAAACGAGCCGCCGGCTGTCGCACCCGAGGCCCCGCCAAAGATGCAGCTCGCTGCGTCCATGCCACCGCCGGATATGAAATCCGCCGACGGTCCGGCCAGCGTGAGCGCCAGGCGTGATGGTGATGGCCTGCGCCTGACATTTTCGTTTTCTGAGGTCACGCCCGCGGCACTGTTCCGTCGCGCCGATACGGTGTGGCTGTTGTTCGATTTCACCAAGCCGATCGATGTCGAGCCGATCCGCGGACAGGGTGGGGCCGTCATTGCCGAGGTCAGCGTCGTGGCTCTGGAGAAGGGGCAGGCGATCCGCATGCGTCTCAGCCGTCCGCAAATGGCGGCGCTCACCGGCGAGGATCAGCCGGGCGGCACCAGCTGGACGGTCACTTTCGCCGACGCGATGCAAACGCCGACGCAACCGCTCGTGGCGATACGAAACATTGCCGATCCCACGCTTGCCAACGTCAGCCTGCCGTTGCCGAAGGCCGGCCTTCTGCATCGGCTTATGGATCCGGACGCGGGCGACGCCCTCATGGTGGTCACGGCGATGCCGCCGGCGCGTGGTTTCATCAAGCGGCAGGATTTTGTCGAGATGTCGCTGCTTGAGTCGATTCACGGCGTGGCGATTCATCCGAACTCCGACGATGTCACGGCCGAACTTGCCACAGACAAGATCATCCTCGGCAAACCGGGAGGCTTGACGCTCTCGCCGGCCGACAAAGGGGGGGAGCGGGCCTCGACCGCGGTCCGACCGATTTTCGACCTCGGCGAGTGGCGCAAGAATCAGGAGGGAAACTTTGTCGCACGGCAGGACGCGCTGTTTGACATCGTAACGGCCGCCGCGCCCGATCAGCAAACGGCGGCTCGGGTCGATCTTGCCCGCTTCTACCTGTCGCGCGGGATGTATTCGGAAGCCAAGAGCATTCTCGATCTCGCACTGGCCGACGCCAAGCCGGGCGCTGAAGATCCTGCAGCCCTGATCGTGCACTCGGTCGCGAGCATCCTGATGGGGCGCCCCGACCGGGGGATGAAGGACCTCGGCAATTCGGCGATCGGAACCAACTACGATTCGCAGCTTTGGAAGGCGATGGCGAATGCGCGGCTGGGAAAGTGGGCGGAAGCGCGGGAAAAATTCAAGAGTGTCGAATTCGCGATCACCTCGCTGCCGATCGAACTGCAGCGTATCGTGATCGTCGAAGCGATGCGTGCATCGCTCGAGGTCAGGGACTATCCGGGCGCAGCCAAGCGCGCCACCGAGCTGGAGGTCATCGGGCTCCCGTCCGATCTGAAACCCGCGATTTCGGTGCTTCGCGGCAGGCTCGCCGAAGCGCTTGGGCACGATAAGGATGCGCTGGATGAATACAAGAACGCGCTGAAATCCTCAGACCGCGCGGCGGCGACCGAGGCCAAGCTGCTCGAAATCGCGCTGAGGCAGAAGCGCGACGAGATCAGTCAGGCTGATTCCTTGCGCGAACTCGAGACACTCGCGGTGACGTGGCGCGGCGATGCGCTCGAGGTGCAGACGCTGGAAATGTTGGCGCGGATCTATGCCGATACCGGACGCTTTGCCGAATCGTTCGCGGCGGTGCGGATCGCCAACAGGCTGGCGCCCAATTCGGAAATCGCCCGTCAAGGTCAGGACGCCGCCTCGGCGCTGTTTGCGCAACTTTTCCTGGGGCAAAAGGGCGATGACCTTCCACCGATCGACGCGCTCGCGATGTTCTACGAATATCGCGAGTTGACGCCGATCGGCCGGCGCGGCGACGAAATGATCCGCCGCCTCGCGGACCGGCTGGTTGCCGTCGATCTGCTCGACCAGGCCAGCGAACTCCTGCAATACCAGATCGACAAGCGGCTGGAAGGCGCAGCGCGCGCGCAGGTGGCGGCACGGCTGGCGATGGTCTACCTGACCAACCGCAAGCCGGATCGCGCCATCGCCACGCTTCGCTCGACCCGCATCGCCGATCTCTCGGGTGAACTGCGTCAGCAGCGGCTGCTGCTGGAAGCCCGCGCGCTAAGCGACGTCGGGCGTCACGACCTTGCGCTTGACATCATCACCAACATCAGTGGCCGCGAAGCGATCCGGTTGCGCTCCGATATCCATTGGGCGGCGCGACAGTGGCGCGCGTCGTCCGAACAGATCGAATTGTATTACGCCGATCGCTGGCGCGACTTCAAACCGCTCAATCCGGTTGAGAAGGGCGATGTGATCCGTGCGATGGTGGGATATGCGCTGGCCGAGGATACCATCGGCCTGACCCGCTTCCGCGAGAAATATGCGCCGTTGATGAGCGGTGCTGGCGATCGCGCCGCCTTCGAGACCGCGAGCAAGCTGACTGGCTCAAGTACCACCGATTTCGCCCAGATCGCCAAGATGGCGGCCACGGTCGATACGCTGGACGGGTTCCTGCGCGATATGAGAACACGGTTCCCTGACGCGACTGCGCGCGCCACGTTGCCGCCGGAAATGCCGAAGGCCGATCCGTTCCCGACCGGTTCGCTGCCGGCGATCGTCGGATTAAGGCCGGCCGCAGTCGCGAATAAGCGCTGACCAGGCCGTGAACCCATAAATCTGACGGGCGGACGGCTTGCCAGAGTCGGCTATGCCCTGATAGCGACCAAATTCCGCAGCGTAGCGAAATGACGCGATGTGCCACGAAGAGACATGTCGGATGTAAGTCGCACGAAAGAAAAAGCTGCCCGAAGGCGGCCCTCAATTCAAACCCGATGATCGCGGAGCGATCCGCGCCTTTTTACTGGAACGTGGCATTGCTGTTCAGCAGGGATTTGGCTTCCTTCGCAACAAGTTGCCCAGCAATGTTACCTGCAAGTTCCCGCTCTTGCCGCTTTCTCATTACAATATTTATCGCACAGCCTCCCGCCGGATTGTTGGCATGCCGCCATGCATTTATCGCGGTTGAAAGAACATCCCTTTGTGTTGGAGCCGCTTTGAGCCTGTGCTGCTGAAGCGCCAGTAGCAGACGTTCCTATCAGCGTTAGTACGGCGATGAATGCTGAAATCCGAAGCATAAGAAATCCTCCAGAAAATGGCGAGAGTTTAAAGGCTACGCGGCACTGAGTCCGCGCGACGATGCGGAAAGCTGTTGTGTGTCGTGGGATTTGCCTACCGCTGGCGTAGGCGTTGTCTATTGAGGAAGTGGCTCACATTCGGTAATTGGCAGCTTTGCGACAACACGCGAGCGTGTCATGATTTCGCGCTCATTTGCCCATCGTGAACAGCTTTATGTTCAACCGCAAGGGTGGAAGCGAAAAAGTTATCGCACACAGCCCATTTGTACGAACCGGTGCCTGGCACCTCAAATTGGTCAAATCAAATAGCCGGACACCGAGGCTGGCGAGGTAATGCAATGTCCGTTCAGGGTCATTCGCGACCGGGTCGAGCCAATAGCAAGTCCGGTCACGTCCGCTGTGCCGCCGAAAGCGGAACTAAATTCAGAGCATTAAAAAGCATCAATCCGAATTTGGCTGCGTGTTAGCGAGGCCACGCCCTGATTGGCGTCTTCCCCTCGACAGATGCTCGCCGGGGCGTCAATTTGCGCCGGCAGACCGCGAGAGGAGGCCGCCGCCATGAGCAAGCCCACCCGAACCGAAGCCGAACTCGTCGCGATGGCGAGGGCTGAGCTCAAAGTACACGCCGACTGTCCGGACGGAATCACAATCGCCGTTCTCCCCACCGGGGATTCCTGGGAATTCCGCACCGAGGCCGACCCGGCAACCAGGGCCAAGCCTGGCTATCCCGAATGCGTGGCGATGATCGTGCAGATCGGCGATCATCTGAGCAAGCAGTTTGATGTGAAGGGGTGAGGGCGCGTTCGGTTCAGCCGACCGCGGCGCGAAAGATGCGCATATAGTTGCCACCCGCGATCTTTCCGGCCTCTTCAGGCGAAAAGCCGCCGCGCAGCATCGCCACGACGAGTTGCACCCACTGCGAGTAGTCCTGCAGGATGCCGGGGGCGACCTGCTGGTCGGTGCCGATACAAACGTGATCTTCGCCGACGACGTCGACCATTTCCTTCAGACCGTCGACATATTTTTCGAGGCTCGGGAAGAAATGCCAGATGCCGATGGCGCCGCCGGTCTCGGCGATCGCCCGCGCATGGTCGCGGCTGATCCGCCGGGCTACGAGTGGTGTCGGACCCGTCGCCCGGGATCCGGACAGCGCGGTGTGCGACAACAGCAGCGGCTTGGTCGCGACCTTGACCGCCTGCTTGACCATGTCCTCGGTCGCATGCGCGACGTCGCAGACAAATCCGAGTCGATGGCAGGCGCGGATCACCTCGGCGCCGAATGAGGTGAGCCCGTTGTGCGTGACGATACCGGTCTGGAAGTCGCCGATATCGTTGGGCGTGTAGTGCACGAGTTGTACATGCCGGACGCCGCGCTGATGCGCCTGTTCGAGCCGCTCGAGCTTTCCCTCCATGAAGTCGAGCCCCTCTACATCGCCCACGATGGCCGGCTCCCCGGCTGCATGCGCGGCCTCGAGATCGGCTGCCGAAAGCGCACGGCGCAGGCCGTGGTGAGCAACCATCTCATCGACCCAATCGAGTCTTCCAAGATGGTGGTTGTAGAGCAGGCCCGGTTCCGGCGTGCGCAGCGCAGTGAGAACGCCGGCGGCATTCCTGCCGAGGACTGGCCCGTCTGGCACGTCGGCGAGGCACGCGACCGCCAACGATCCCGCTCGCATGCTGTTTGCGAGATTGTCATTAGGCGGGGCCTGGGACGTAATTCCGGTGGTTCCGCCATGCGTATGAACGTCGACGGAAATAGATTTGCGAAGCACGTCAAGCGCGGCGGAGGCGGCTTCTGCCGTCTGCGCGGCGGCAGTCGAGCCGCGCGGTCCGACACCGCCACCGAGCATCGCGCCGACTGAGGTGAGCGCCGAACCCCATATCCATTGTCGGCGCGTGAACCCATGGCAGTGGCCATGACCGCAACAATCCATTCCGGCCTCCCGAGGATGAGCCGGCGCTTTGAGCGCCGCGCTTCAGTAGTCAATTGAACGTCAGGCCGTCGCCCGGTTCAAGCCGGGAAGCGTGATGCGAGCGGGCGAGCGATGGGGGTAGCGACCGATGCGATAAAATATGCGCGTCCTATTCGATCACTTCATCGCGCGCCCGGTTGAAGAATTAGCGGCCGCGCCTCGCTATCCCCCGTAGCTTTGCACCAAACTGCCGGCCACCAGCGACCAGCCGTCGACCAGGACGAAAAAGATCAACTTGAACGGCAGCGACACCACCACCGGCGGCAGCATCATCATGCCCATCGACATCAGGACCGATGCAACCACGAGGTCGATGATCAGGAACGGCAGGAACAGCAGGAAGCCGATCTCGAAGGCGCGCTTCAGCTCCGAGATCATGAACGCCGGCACCAGAATTCGCAACGACATGTCTTCGGGCGTCGCCGGCGGCGGCTCGCCCGACAGATCCATGAAAAGCTTCACGTCCTTTTCGCGTACATTCTTCTGCATGAATCCGCGCAACGGCACCGAAGCACGCTGCAGCGCGTCCTCGACGCCGAGCTGGTTGGCGACCAGCGGCTTGATGCCGTCGTCGTAGGATTTTTGCAGCACCGGCCCCATCACGAACGCGGTCAGAAACATCGCCAGCGCAATGATGACGGAGTTGGGCGGCGCGGTCGCGGTGCCCAGCGCAGTGCGCAGCAGCGACAGCACGACGACGATCCGGGTGAATGACGTCATCATGATCAGGATCGACGGCGCGACCGAGAGCACCGTCAGCAGCGCGATCAGCTGGATCGCGCGCTCGGTGACGCCGCCATTGCCCTGACCGAGATTGATACTGATGTCCTGCGCGAACGCAGGCGCCGCCAGCGATCCGGCGACTATCAAGGTGGCAAAAAATAAAACTCTACGCGGGAAAGCCGCCGGCCTCACGAAGGGTTCTTTGGACGGCCCAACAATGACGCCATCTCGTCTTCTAGATTCTCAAACCCGCTCTTCGATGGCGCTGCAACCGGAGGAGGGGCTGCGGGGGGCTCGCTGCGGGCCGCGGCGCGGCCCGGGGGCGGTTCGGGGGCCACCGGCGGCGCAACTGTGTCGCTGGTTGGCCGGCGCAGGGCTGCCTCAAGCCGTTGCGCCATCTCGGCGAGATTTTGATCCGCTGCAGACACGGGGGGGGCCGGCGGCGGCGCCAGCGGGCGCTCCGGTGCGCGAACCGGCGGCGGCTTGGGCGCTTCGCTCGGGCGTGGGGGGCGGGGTATCACCGGCTCGTTGCGCGATGTCACCCGCGACGGCATCGGCTCGCCGCGCAGCTCAGGGCGAGGCTCCGGACGGCCGGCCAACGGCTCGGGCGCAAATCCTGTCAAGGGATCGCTGCGTTCGATGCGCCGTTCCGGGGCCGGTCGGCGCACTTCGTCGGCAAAGGACGGTCGGGTCGGGCGCGGGGGCGGTTCGGGCATTTGCGGTTCGGCATGATCGAGTGCCTCGGCCCGCTGGCTGTCGGGCTCGCTCCAGTTGCCGGTGTCGGGAAGCGGCGCGATGCGGGCTTGGGGCTCCGGGCTGCCGACGGCCGGCCGTGGCGGCAACTGATCCCGTCCGGGCACGGCGCGCACGATATTGGGTTCCACGACGATGTCGGTCGGACCGCCGATCATCAGGAGATGCTCGATGTTGTCGCGGCGCACCAGCACGAGCCGCCTGCGCCCGTCGACTGCGGCGGCATCGATCACCGCCAGGCGGGGCATCCGGCTGCGATTGGTATTGGCACCGAGCCGGTTGCTGGCGAATCGGCGCACCAGCCAGGCGGCGAGGCCGATCAGCGCCAGAACCGCCACGAACGCGAAGAAAAATGTCAGTGCCTGCATGCTGTGTCCCTGGCAAATAGCGCTTTCTTCAAGTCTGTGTTCGTCGAAGGTGGATCGGTAGCGACGCACCGAACGGCAAACGAAACCTGAGTCTGGCCCAAATTCTTAATTCCCCGCGGCAGAAACTGCCGCCCCCGCATCCTAATAACCTATGAATCGGCTGGACCAAAACGACTTCTCGCGGTCCCAAGGACCATGATTTCGCTGTTAACGCAGCTTTCGTGGCGAAAATGCGCTCGGATAGATTCTGGGAGAGCAAATTCGCGGCCCGGATCAGATGTCGCCCGCGGCCGGGTTCTTAACCAGCTGTTAACCATACACGCGGCAAATTCTGCCCACCTGAAGCGGCGCCATGCCGCCGAGGAGGGGGAGCGGCGCGATGTCCATCAACGATCTTCCGGCCCTGTCGGTGTTGCGCACCAAGATGCAGTGGCACCAGGAGCGCCAGCGCGTCCTCGCCGAAAATGTCTCCAACTCCGACACCCCCAAATTCAAGCCGCGCGACCTGGTCGAACCGAAATTCAACGATACCGGAACCAGTGCTGCGGGATCCACGGGAGCGCTGGCCATGCTGCGCACCAGCCAGGGCCATATTTCCACGTCGGGTACCGACCCAAGCTTCGAGCAGAACCGCAGAGCGGGGTTTCAAACCCGGCCCGCCGGCAATGCCGTCAATCTGGAAGAGGAGATGCTGAAAGTCTCCGCCAACCAGATGGATTACGCCGCCGCGACCTCGCTCTACAGCAAGAGCCTGCATCTCCTGAAGATGGCGATCGGCAAGGCCTGAAACATGATCCGGACCCCAACGACCGCGCTGGCACAGAGAGAAAGCGGATTTCCCGTCGGGATAAGCGCATGCCCGGAAGATCAAACTCAAGCCAGTGGCCGGATAACGGCAAGGGAGCAGCATCATGACTAGCGATGCGAATGACTTCGTCCGGTCGATGGGTATCGCGACCTCGGGCCTGCGGGCACAGGCGGGGCGGATGCGGGTAATCTCGGAAAATATCGCCAACGCGGATTCCACGGCGCCGACCGCCGGCGGCAACCCCTATCGCCGCAAGGTGCCGACCTTTTCCTCCGCCCTCGATCGCACGCTGGATGCGAAGGTGGTGACGCTGGGCAAGATCCGGCCCGATCAAGCCGCATTCCGAATCAAACATGAGCCGAGCAATCCGGCGGCGGACGCGGCCGGCAACGTCAAATATCCCAACGTCAATTCGCTGGTCGAAATGACCGACATGCGCGAGGCGCAGCGATCTTACGAGGCCAATCTCAACATCATCAGCGCCACGCGCCGGATGATCCAACGCACGCTCGACATCCTCAAGGCCTGAAAAGGAAACCTCAAGCCATGGCTTCACCGACAGTTGCTGCCAACGCCTATGCCACGCTCGCCCGCATCACGGACACCGGCGGCGCCGGCAAGGGTTCCGATGCCGGCGGCGGGCAATCCTTCAGCGCGGTGCTCAAGGAGGCGATCGGCGGCGTGCTCGATGTCGGGCGCAAATCCGACGCCCAGACGGTTGCGATGGCGTCGGGCAAGGCCAATGTCATGGATGTGGTGACGGCGGTCGCCGAAACCGACGTCGCGGTCTCGACGCTGGTGTCGGTGCGCGACAGGGTCATCCAGTCTTATGAAGACATCATGAAGATGCCGATTTGAGTCTAGGTCGTCGTTCCGGGGCGCGCGAAGCGCGAACCCGGAACCTCGAGATTCCGGGTTCAGCCCTGCGGGCTGCCCCGGAATGACGAAGGCAAGTTGGAGCGAGTCAGGAGTTATCATGACCGGTGCTGAAACCCTCGACGTCGCGCGCGATGCGATCTGGACCATCGTCGTGGTGTCGTCGCCGCTGATGCTCGTCGGTCTCGTTGTCGGCGTCGTGGTATCGCTGTTTCAGGCGCTCACGCAGATCCAGGAGCAGACCCTGATATTTGTGCCGAAAATCCTGGCGATTTTCGTGACATTGCTGCTGGCGCTGCCGTTCATGGCGGACTCGCTGCACAGCCACATGATGAGGATATCCTCGCGAATCATAGGCGGCTGATGGCAGTGTGCGTGAGAAATGCGCATCGATATTTCACTGCTGCCCGCGCTCGCCGCTGCCTTCATGCTGGTGTTCGCCCGCGTCGGCGCGATGGTGATGCTGTTGCCGGGACTGGGCGAGTCCAACATCCCGGTCCGGATCAAGCTCGCGATCGCGCTGTTGCTGACGCTGATCATTTTGCCGCTGCACCGCTCCGCCTATCAGATCGACATGGGCTCGCTCACGCCGCTCCTGGTCTTGATGCTCTACGAGATCATCATCGGTATCGTGCTCGGCGCGACGGCGCGGGTCACGCTTGCGGCGCTGCAGGTCGCGGGATCGGTGATCGCCCAACAGCTCGGCCTTGGATTTGTCACCTCGGTCGACCCGACCAACCAGGGTCAGCAGGGCCTCTTGATCGGGAATTTCCTCACTCTGCTCGGCGTGACGATGCTGTTTACGACCGACAGCCATCATCTCGTCATCGCCGCGCTGAACGACAGCTATTCGATTTTTTCGCCGGGCGAGCCGATGCCGAGCGGGGATGTCGCTGCACTGGCCACCCGTGCGTTCGCCGCGGCCTTCAGGATCGGCATGCAGCTGGCGGCGCCGTTTTTGGTGTTTGGCCTCGTCTTCAACATCGGGCTCGGCGTGCTGGCGCGGCTGATGCCGCAGATGCAGGTCTATTTCGTCGGCGTGCCGCTTTCGATCTTGTTGGGCTTCCTGATCTTCGCGGTCGTCATCGCGGCGATGATGGGAACCTTCCTCGATTACTTCATCGCCGTCATGCACGGCATGATACCGCTCCGCTGAAGGCCTAAAACGATGGCGGACCAAGACGACGCAACAGAACGCTCAGAAGACCCCACGCAAAAACGTCTCGACGATGCCCATGACCGCGGCGACGTTGCGAAAAGCCAGGAGGTCAATACCTGGTTCATGATTGCCGGCGCCACGCTGGTATTCTCGACATTTTCCGGATCGATCGGCGGGATTCAGACGCCGCTGCGCAATCTGATCGCCAATTCATGGATGATTCGCACCGACGGCCCCAGCTTGCTGGCGTTGGCGCAGCATCTCGAATATGCGCTGATCGTGGCGCTCGGCGTGCCGTTGCTGATGCTGATGCTTGCGGCGATCGCGGGCAACATGCTGCAGCATCGGCTGGTCTGGTCCGGCGAATCCTTAAAGCCCAAACTCAGCAAGATTTCGCCGGCGGCCGGAGCCAAGCGGATTTTCGGCAAGCAGGCGGCGGCGAACTTTGCCAAAGGCGTCTTCAAGCTGGTGGCGCTCGGCGCCGTGATGACGGCAATCCTGTGGCCGGAGCGGCATCGCCTGGAGGCGATGTTGCGGTTCGATGCGGCCGCGATCTTCGGCGTAGTCACAAGCCTGACGCTGCATTTGATGGGCGCCGTCGTGGCGCTGCTCGCTATTGTCGCGATCGCGGACTATTTCTTTCAGTACCGGCAATGGTACGAGCGGCAGAAGATGTCGCTGCGGGAGATGAAGGAGGAGTTCAAGCAGTCCGAAGGCGACCCGCACGTCAAAGGCCGGATCCGGCAGTTACGGAATGCGCGCATGAAAAAGCGCATGATGGCCGCGGTTCCCAAGGCCTCCGTCATTATCACCAACCCGACGCACTATTCCGTTGCGCTTTCCTACGAACGCGGCATGTCGGCGCCGGTGTGCGTGGCCAAGGGCGCCGACAGGATCGCGCTCAAGATCAGAGAGGTCGCGCGCGAGCACGATATCCCCATCGTCGAGAACGTGCCGTTGGCAAGGGCGCTCTACGCGACCGTGGAAATCGACGACGAGATACCGGTGGAGCACTACCATGCGGTTGCCGAAATTATCGGCTACGTGATGGGTCTGAGACGGGGGCTTTCCGGCCGGCGGGTATAATGCCCCCCAAAGGGGACTGCCTTAATGTTCCCGAATGAGCGCGGCGGACGAAATAACTGCGCCTTGGACTTGCGCTTGCGGGGCCGATTCAGGCACTCAGGAGCAGGCGTGCGGACAGCGCGCCAAATCCAGCGCGCGCAAGCGCGTCAATCCATGTCGACAGGCCGCGTCCCCTGGTATGACCGCCCAACTTGATCATGATTCGTCGCGAGAGCCGATGAGCGCTCACGAACCGGCGCGACGCAGCGGCAGCATCGTCCTGGTGCTGCTGGTGGCTGGCGCGATCGTAGCAGTTGCGCTCGCGCTCACGACCATCGGTCGCGCGCAGGCGCAACCCTATATTCTCGGGCTGCTTGCGCTGCTGGCGATGGTCGGCTTGTTCAATCTGTTTGCCTTCGCGGCCGGAATCATTCGCTTCACCGATCGCTCGACCGACGATCCGGTGGTTCGCCGCATCGCCGATCTCGCCTATGACGGCATCGCGGTCACCGACCCGCGCGGCCATGTGGCCTATTCCAACGCCGCCTATCTGGCACTCACGGGAGCGGCGAGCCCGCACGACGTCCGCCCGGTGGAACGGGTCTTCATCGGCAATCCCGACGTATCGGAGGCGGTATTCCGGCTCCTCAAGGCGGCGCGTGAGGGCAAGCGGCAGCAGGAGGAAGTCCGGATTGCCGGCACCGATGGCAGCCACGGCCGCTGGCTGCGGATGCGGGTTCGGCCGCTCGGCCAGGCCAAGCGCGAGGCAAAATACGCGGTATGGTCGATTGCCGACATCACCCGTGACCGCGAACGTCAGGAGGACGTATTCCAGGAGCTGCAACACGCCATCGAATATCTTGATCATGCGCCTTGCGGCTTCTTCTCGGTCAATCCGGCCGGCGACATCGCCTATGTCAACGCGACGCTCGCCAACTGGCTGGACTACGATCTGGCCGAGATAGGGTCGGGCGGTTTGAAGCTGACCGATGTCGTGTCGGGCGACGGCGCGTCGCTCTTGACGTCGATCACGCCAGTGCCCGGCGAGGTCAAGACCGAGGTGTTCGACATCGACCTGCGCATGCGCGGCGGCAGGACCATGCCGGTCCGTCTCTACCATAAGCTCGCCTTCGGGGCCGACGGAGCGGCCGGTGCCTCACGCACGCTGGTGATCAGCCGCGCCCGGGACGAGCGCTCCGATCCGCAGCGGGCGGCCGAGGTGCGCTTCATGCGCTTCTTCGACCATACCCCGATGGCGATTGCCACCGTGGACCGGGCGGGCGCGGTGGTCCGCGCCAATGCGCGTTTTGCCAAGCTGGCGCAAAGCCTGAGCCCAGACGGCGCGGCCAACAAATCGATCTTCAGGTCCGTCACCGCGCGCGATCGCCACCTCTTGATCGCGGCGATCAACCAGGCGGCCGAGGGGCAGGGCGATATTGCGCCGGTCGAGGCCATGCTCGACAGCACCAGGGAGCGTTGGGGGCAGTTCTTCGTCACCGCGGTCGAGGAAGACGAACGCGAGACCGAGGCAGCGATCGTCTACATGCTGGAGACGACCGAACGGCGGACGCTGGAGAACCAGATCAACCAGTCGCAGAAGATGGATATGGTCGGCCAGCTCGCCGGCGGCATCGCCCACGATTTCAACAACGTGCTTTCAGCCATCATGATGGCGAACGACTTCCTGCTGAACGCCCACAAGCCGACCGATCCCTCGTTCCAGGATATCATGCAGATCAAGCAGAACGCGACCCGGGCGGCGACGCTGGTGCGCCAACTGCTGGCGTTCTCACGCCGCCAGACCCTGCGGCCCCAGGTCCTCGACCTCGGGGACGCGTTGTCGGATCTCACCATGCTGCTGCGCCGCCTGATCGGCGAGAAGGTCAAGCTCGACCTGGTGCATGGCCGCGATCTCTGGCCGGTGAAGGTCGACGTGTCGCAATTCGAACAGGTGATCGTCAACCTGGCCGTCAACGCCCGCGATGCGATGCCCGAAGGGGGGACGCTGACGGTGCGAACCGCCAACCTCTCCACGGCGGAGGCCGGTCATCTCGCCTACAAGGGCATGCCGGCGGCGGATTACGTCCGGATCGACATATCCGATACCGGCACCGGCATTTCGCCCGAAATCGTCGACAAGATCTTCGAGCCGTTTTTTTCGACCAAGGAAGTCGGCAAGGGCACCGGGCTTGGCCTGTCGACGGTGTACGGCATCGTCAAGCAGACCGGTGGCTTCATCTATGTGGACTCCGAACCCGGCAAGGGCTCTTCGTTCCGCATTTTCCTGCCGCGGCATCATCCCGAGCAGGACGTCCAGCCCGATAGCGTGGCGGCGAATGGCGCCGCCAGGGAGGGCTCGGAGGCCAAGCCGCGCGCCGATCTGACAGGCCAGGGCACCATTCTCCTGGTCGAGGACGAGGAGGGTTTGCGCTCGCTGAACGCGCGGGGCTTGCGCTCGCGGGGCTACAGCGTGATCGAGGCGTCGAACGGGATCGAGGCGCTGGAAGCGCTGGAGGAAAAGAATGGCGCGGTCGATCTTGTCGTTTCCGACGTGGTGATGCCGGAAATGGACGGTCCGACCCTGCTGAAGACGATGCGCACCCGCAATCCCGACCTCAAGATCATCTTCGTGTCGGGCTATGCGGAAGACGCCTTCGAGAAGAGCCTGCCGGAAAACCAGCAATTCGCCTTCCTGCCCAAACCCTTCACGCTGAGCCAATTGGTCGCTGCGGTGAAGGAAACCATGACGCCGTCGTAGGCCGATCCGTACTTCGTCATGGCCGGGCTTCGACCCGGCCATCCATCTTCTTCAAAAAAGGCCCGCCGAAGTGATGATGGACCCCCGGGTCAAGCCCGGGGGTGACGAGCATGGTGAGCCCGCGACCGAGGGCCGCAGCCTGTTGCTCTCGTAGTGGCTTCACTTTTAGGCAACCCTGCCCATGTTAAGGGCAGTTCCCCGATGTCGGGGATTCGAGGAAATTGACATGAAATTCACGCAACGCGCCTGCGGTATCGTCAAGACGATCGCCGTTGTCTTGTCGCTCGCGTTACCCCTGATAGCTGTGGCCTCGTCGGCCGACGCCCGCGTCGGCGGTGGCGTCAGCTCGGGTTCTCGGGGAGGGCGAACGTTCTCTGCCCCGCCGAGCACCTCGACCGCGCCGAATGCGGCTCAGCCGTTCAACCGCACCATCACCCAGCCGAGTAGCCCCGGTCTGGGAGCGCCAGCCGGTGGCGGGTTCTTCAACCGGCCCGGCATGGGCATGCTGGGCGGCCTCGCCGCGGGCTTCCTCGGCGCCGGCCTGTTGGGCATGCTGTTTGGCGGCGGAATGTTCGGTGGCCTCGGCGGACTGTCGTCGATTATAGGCCTCATTCTCCAGATCGGACTGATCATCATTGTGGTCAGGCTCGCGATGTCATGGTGGCAACGCCGTCACGAAACCGCTTCCGCCTATGCCGGCGGTCCGGCAGGTCCGGCCGCGCCGTCGAGTTTCCGAACCGCGACGGGTTTCGGACTGGGATCGGGCAGCGCGCCGCTTGAGATTGTTCCGAGCGACTATGAGGCCTTCGAGCGGTTGCTCGGCGAGATTCAGGACGCCTGGTCGAACGAAGACGTTGCCAGGTTGCACACGCTGGCGACGCCGGAAATGGTGTCGTATTTTACCCGCGACCTCGACCAGAACCGGGCTCGCAACGTCGTCAATAAGGTTTTCGGCACCAAGCTGTTGCAGGGCGACCTCGCGGAAGCCTGGCGCGAAGGCGAAACCGACTTCGCCAGCGTGGCGATGCGGTACTCGCTGGTCGACAAGACCCTCGATCGCACCACCGGGCGGCTGGTCGAAGGCAGCGACCAACCGATGGAAGTCACCGAAGTGTGGACGTTCCTCCGCCCGCGTGGCAGCAACTGGGAGCTTTCAGCGATCCAGCAAACCTGATCGTTTCGCGAAGCGATAACAATGCAAGGCGCTACGGTTCATTCCGTGGCGCCTTTTCATTTCGGCGTCGCGCAAGTGGAATAATTTCGGGTAGGATAGGTTGCTTTCGTAACCGGCCGGCTCATCGCTCGAGCCGTTGAATCAAAAACAATCGGAGGAATAGATGCCCGCTCTCGCCCAGATCATTTCGCGTTTGTGCCTCATCCCGGCCGCAGCCGCGCTCGCCGTTGCGGCTCAACCCGCGCAGGCGCAATCGGCCAATACCACCTTCTTCGTAACCTCCGTAGGCATCGGCAACGGCGCTAACCTTGGCGGTCTCGCCGGCGCCGACAATTACTGCCAGACATTGGCGCAAGCCGTCGGTGCCGGCGCCAAGAGCTGGCGCGCCTATCTCTCGACGCAAGCCGCCGACGGCAAGCCGGCAGTCAACGCGCGCGACCGCATCGGCAAGGGACCGTGGCAGAACGCCAAGGGCGTCGTGATCGCCAAGGACGTCGCCGAGTTGCACGGCGCCAACGGGCTAACGAAACAGTCCGCGCTGAGCGAGAAGGGCGAAGTCATCAACGGCCGCGGCGATACGCCGAACCGCCACGACGTGCTGACGGGATCCCAGCCGGACGGCACGGCTTTCGCGGCCGGCGAGGACCGCACCTGCAAGAACTGGACGAGCAGCACGCAGGGCACGGCGATGGTCGGACATTCCGATCGCATCGGGTTGCGCGACGATGACGCTTCGAAATCCTGGAACAGTTCGCACCCCTCGCGCGGACCCGATGGCGGCTGCTCGCAGGCCGACCTCAAGAGCACCGGCGGTGACGGCTTGTTCTACTGCTTCGCGGCGAACTGAGGCGTCGACGCATCGATCGCTCGCCGATAGCGGACGGCGACGGATCACTCGAATCCGTCGCCGAGCACGCCTTGTTCGATATATTGGCGACGTTGTTCCTCATCGTGGCTGACGACGATCGACAGGTTTTTCTCGGTGCGGCTGAGGCCGTTGAGCCAGGAGAGTTCGGCGGCCATCAGCTCCGGCGGCTCCTTGATCCACGGCGCGTCCTTGCCGGCCTTCATGCGCACGCCGTCCATGTGCCAGGCCACGTCTCCAGACAGCAGCACCTCCTTGCCAGACTGCAGGGCCACATAGACCATCTGGGAGCCCGGCGTGTGGCCAGGCGCCTTGATCAGCGCCACGCCGGGCGCGAAGGCGAGGTAGTCGGCATAGTCGATCACCCTCAGCCGCGCGGCCATTTCCGGGGTCGGCCGCAGCTCGGGGATCTGCGGCTCGCTCATCAGGGCTTGTAGCTGCGAGCGCGTCAGCAGCGTTTTCGGGGCGAGTTCGGCAAACGAGGGACTGCGCACCAGACCCGCAATGTGGTCGCCATGTTCGTGGGTCACGATGATCGCCTTTGCGCGCCGCAGCCCGTCGGCCACGCGCGCCGCGGCTTCCGGAAAATACGGTTCCTGAACTCCGCGGCCGAAGAACTGATGGGTCGCCAGGTCCATGCCGGTGTCGACCATCACCGTCCCGTCCGGATAGACGATCTGGTAGGCGGTCCGCGCCTGCACGCTGGGCTCGGCTGGCAGACCCTTGACCGCAAAATTCTTGGTGCGCCGGCTTTCGGCGAATTTGATCACGTTGACCCGGATCGGACGCGGACCCGGGATCATCCCGGCGACCTGCCGGACCTGGTCCAGATCGGCGCTCCATGGCGGAGAAGGCTCCGCTGCCAACGCCTCCTTCGGGGCCAGCCCCAACGCTACGCACAGGCCGAGCAGTAACACGGACACGTTCAAGGGTTTTCTCATGATTGAGGATGATCCGTCTGGGCTGCAACGGTGTTTATAGCAGGCCAAGATGAAATCTGGTGCTTGATACCAGCCGGCGTTCTACCTGTTCCCCGACCGCCGCGAACCATTACCTTAGCCGCCGATTGAGGCCGGACAACAAACGAAGGGCCGAGCATGCGCTACGAACTCTATTACTGGCCGTCCATTCAGGGCCGCGGTGAATATGTCCGCCTCGCGCTGGAGGAAGCCGGCGCCGATTATGCCGATGTCGCGCGCAGCGAACGCGGCATGGCGGCGATGATGCGGATGATGGAGACCAAGAACGGCACCCCGCCGTTTGCGCCGCCCTTTCTGAAGGCCGGCAAGCTCGTGATCGGCCAGACCGCCAATATCCTGTTCTATCTCGGCTCGCGTCATGGTCTGGCGCCGAAAGCGGAAGCAGGAAAGCTGTGGGTGCATCAGCTTCAATTGACGGTAGCGGATTTCGTGCTGGAAATTCACGACACCCATCATCCGCTCGGGCCCTCGCTTTATTACGAGGATCAACGAAGCCCTGCAAAAAAGCGCACGGGAGAATTCTGGAAGGCGCGCGTGCCGAAATATCTCGGCTATTTCGAGCACCTGGTGCAGCACAATGGCGGTTTCTATCTCACCGGCCGCAGGCTGACCTACGCCGATCTGTCGCTGTTCCAGATCGTGGAGGGGCTGCGCTACGCCTTCCCGAAGCGCATGAGGGCCTTCGAACCCCGGATTCCCGGCCTGATCGATCTGCACGACCGTGTGGCGAGCCGTCCGAATATCAAATCCTATCTCTCAAGCGATCGCCGTATCGCCTTCAATGAGGACGGCATTTTCAGGCGCTACAAGGCGCTGGATTTGTAACGGATACGTCATTCCGGGATGGTCCGAAGGACCAGACCTCAGATGCGCGATTGCGCATCGGGGAATCTCGAGATTCTCCGATGTGCAATTGCACATCGTAGCTCGCGCTTTCGCGCGCCCCGGAATGACGGTTGTGGCCACTACCTATTCCGCCCATCGATCGGCGTCATCGCCAGCCTGTCCAGTTCGATCCCGTCGATGCAGCTGACATTGATTGGAGCCTGTCATCGGGGGGCGCGCCGCGCCGACCCGGTGGCGGGCGACGACGGCGAGATGTCTGCCAAATCCTTCGGATTTACTCAGACGAGCTGATTGACGCGCGTACCCTGGCCCGGCGGCAGCGGGGCCTGAACCGGCGGCTGGGCCGCAGCGGCGTCGTTGGCATCCTTGTCGGCCTGCACCTGCGGCGGCTGGGGCGGGGTGGTGTAGGGAGGGGTCACGGGCGCCGACGCTGGAATGCTCGAAATGCTCATCGATGGGATCCTCTTACGCTGGTCGCCTCACTCTGACGGAGCGGTGCAAATGCTTTATGAATCCGATCCGTAAATCCAGGTGCATCCCCGCCACGCCCGTCACATCGTGAATGGTGGGCCCATGATCCCGCTAAAATTGTAGCGATGGTTTCAACCGCAACGTAACTATTCGTCCCTGCCGCGCGAGATGGCGATCGAGGCATCGGTCTTCGTTCGCGAGCAATTCATGTCGAGACGCCGGTAGCGCGTCTTCACGTCGTCGCCGCGAAAGATGCCCATTTGCGAGAGGCAGGCCGCGACGCCCTTCTGCATGTCGCCCTTGGGCAGCGTGAAGATGATGGCGGCGGCGGCGCCGACGAGGTTGACGAATTCCAGTTTCGGCTTGCGGCTGTCAGCCTTGGCGTAGAGTTCGTTGGTGTAGTTGCGGCTGGCGCAGCCGAGCGAAAGCTCCCTGGCCTGCGGGTGCGACAGGTAGATGACGTTGCCGGCGGTGATGCCGACCTTGAGGCCATCGATCTGGTTCTTGAGCTGGGCCGCGACATCGTCGCAGCGGTCGGCGCGCGCGGGGGTGGCGCTGGGGACGGCCAGCGCCGTGGCCGCGAGCAGCGCGAGCGCTGCGGCAAACACGGTCGTTCTTCGAACTTCTAGTCTCGGTGCCATTGTGAATGCCCCCTTGCGCCATTGAAGCGTTCACGGACGACTCGCGCAAGGGTGGGATTTGCCGTCTTTAGTGGTCCGAATATTTCGCACCTCCGCTCGTACAGCCAGTCGGACGACCAATTCCATACTATTGCATCTTTTAAGCCATACAAAAGTATGGTACATTTAACATATAAATTGATGGCTAGGCGATGTCCGATTTCGAGTGGGATCCCATAAAGGAGAGAGTCAATCGGGCAAAGCACGGCATCGGGTTCGAATTCGCCCAACTGGCGTTTCTCGATCCGTTGCGCGTGATTGCTGAAGACCTCAATCACGGCGGCGGCGAACAGCGCTACTTCTGCTTCGGTCGGGTTGAGGGCGCTATCATGACGGTGCGATTTACACGGCGAAACCAAAGGATCAGAATTTTTGGTGCGGGATACTGGCGGAAAGGAAAGGCGATCTATGAAAAAGCCAACGGTTAAGTATAGCAAGGGCGAGATCGGCCGGGTCAGGATCATCGAAGACTTCCTGCCATCGCCGGACAGGCTGGTGTTACGTGAGGACAATGTGAAGGTAACGCTGAGCCTGTCGCAGCGCTCGGTAGCGTTCTTCAAGCGCGCCGCCCGCCAGCGCCGGGTGCCCTACCAGCGCATGATCCGCGCGCTGGTGGACGCCTATGCGGAGAAGCAGGAAGGGAAGGGGTGAAGGCCCGGTTGAACTAAGCGATACCCGGGGTTGTACTTGCGCCGGACTTCGAGGTGGATATGGATTGTTTGGTGGAACTTTACTATCGACCTGGCGCAGTTTCCGGCGCTGTTACAAACCTTTGTCCAAAAGGAACCTCGGACGCGGGATATCGAAATACAGGGGGCTCGACTAGTCGCCGAGGGATTTAGTGATCTCCAACTTCGCAAGTTCATTCAGGCCGTATGCGAATGGGGGTTATGCCGGTATTGCCGCGCGGGTCATGCAAAACAATCGGCTAACCGATTTAGCAGCCCTATTTCACAAAGCTCATCAGGCGGCTGGTAGTGGAAGGGTTGTAGACGGCCTCGCAATTCTCCGACAAGTGAATAGTCTAGGAATTTCTTTTGCCTCAAAACACCTAAAATTTCTTGCTCCCGATGATGCCGTTGTACTCGATAGCGTAATTGCGGAGCAGCTAGGCTATTCAACAAACTTGGCAGGTTGTGGGGCGTTCCTAATGGATTGCCATGATGTTTTGAATGCGTGCAATCAATTCGAAATCCGGTACACTGGTTGGGGCGCCCAAGGGTGGCGCGTCAGCGACATCGAAATGGCGATATTTCAAAAGATTCGGCAACCCGCTCAGGACTCCCCATGAACGCCCCCACCGCATTCCCTGATCCAAAGCCGGTCCCGCCCTATAAGCACACGCCGCTGTTTCCGCTGGGGGAGGACACCACGCCGTACAAGAAGATCACGACCGAGGGCGTGCGGGTGGAGAAGGTGCTGGGCCGGGACATGCTGGTGGTGTCGCGCGAGGCGCTACGGGCACTGTCCGAGGCCGCATTCGGCGATATCAATCACTACCTCCGTCCCGGGCATCTGAAGCAGTTGCGCAACATCCTTGATGACAAGGAAGCGAGCGACAACGACAAATTCGTCGCCTTCGATTTCCTGAAAAACGCCAATATCGCCGCCGGCGGGATCTTGCCGATGTGTCAGGACACCGGCACCGCGATCATCATGGGCAAGAAGGGAGCGCGCGTGCTCACCGATGGCGACGACGAGGCCGCGCTCTCCGAAGGCGCGCGCGATGCTTACTTGCGCCGCAACCTGCGCTATTCGCAAGTTGCGCCGCTGTCGATGTATGAGGAGAAAAACACCGCCAACAACATGCCGGCGCAGTGCGAGATCTATGCCGAGGGCGG
>Ga0137403_10002424_pt1 | contig 22813 bp, 17 predicted proteins | sample CZOMad2_1_16fung_FD_122057 | JGI IMG/M metagenome (GOLD analysis project Ga0137403, IMG submission 122057) | Vadose zone soil fungal communities from Angelo Coast Range Reserve, California, USA - CZOMad2_1_16fungal (Hybrid Assembly) | ecosystem: Environmental > Terrestrial > Soil > Vadose zone...
CTGCCCGGTTCACCGGTCCATTCGTAAGATAGTCGGGCGCAACGGTAAGGAGAAATGGACCGGTGAACCGGGCAGTGGGCAAAATGGTGCTGTTGCGAAGATTGATTGCAGATGTACTCCCGGAATGTAGAGGGTGTGATCTACACACTCGGAGGTCGTATGTGCCGCAATTTCCTTGTCCAGCAGGTTTATTCAGCGATCTGCCGTCCCAGACCCAGGTCGAAACTGAGAATTGTGGTTGTAGATTAAAGGGTGTTTTGAACGGCATGTAGGGCCTGCTACAGATAGGTCGCGTGGAACAGTTGCAGTGCGGGAGGATTTGCAATGAGCTGCACTTGCTAACTGTATGGCCATAGCTTCTACAACTCGCCGTCAATCAATTGTAGAAATTTGGCAATCAATTGCAAAGAGCCGAGGGCCCACTGGCAGAGATGATTCTCAGGGACAGACTGGTGAAGATGCTGAACAATTCTCCGCGTTCTATCTAGACTCTACGTATGGAGGTCAAGCATGGGTCGCCTCCATCCTATACATGGTACCTGTCTTTCTTACACACTCTGAACCGAGCTAGGGTTTTGTCGCGCGACCTACGCAACCGCTTGGCGATGAATCGCTTCCGAGCGTTCGGACTCGTGGCAGGTCGATTGCATATACCGAAGTATGAAGGACGACCCTAAAGAGCGTTGGCTGGACTTGTGCGCGTTGGCAGCGAAAGAGCAAGACGCTAACAAACTCATCGCGCTCATGACTGAGATCGTGCCGAGCCAAGCAGCGGAGCCCATTCCCAGGACACTCCTTCCGGAAACACTGCCCTGCATGATCTAGTCTTTCTTCTTATCGCTCATCTCTTTTTTCATCATCCATAGTGAATTCGACCACATTCGGCGAACACCGCACTTCCCGTTCCACATCGGTGGCTCAAGAAAGAAAAACGCCCACAGGATCGACGTTTCCATTTCCGATCTGTAGGCTCTTTCTGATTAGTTCCCTTCCACTCGGATACCGTTTGCGCCGAAGGCGAGGCAGGGCACTACTATGCATGCCCGAGCCGCCGCCCCGCTATTCAGTGTTACTTTTTCGCCTCTGGGGGGAAATGCGCGAACATCTTCTGCACTCCCTTGTCGAGATTCTTCGTGTTCTTATCCGCATTGTTGGAAAGTGTGTCGCTCGACGCCCCTCGCCAGAGTAAATTCTTACTCTTGGCATCGAACAGATCGACGACGAGAGAACCGACTTGGTAGGTTTGAGTTGTTGTTGTTGCGTCTCCGAATCCTCCAAATCCTCCCCAACGCCGCCCCCCTCCAAAGCCGTCGTAAAACGTGTTGAGAGTCTGTTGATTCTGCGTAATCTCGATCGCCATGACACAGACATCACCACCCGAGTCGACCTGCGTCCAGCCTTTGGCTGCTAGAGCCCTATTCACCGCTTCCTTAATGCGGTCGACCATCAGGGGATCTTTGCTTTGTACCTTCTCCCAAGAGTAGGTCTTGTATTGTCCAAAATTTGCGTTGTGATCGTAGTCGGTCTTCACCTGCTGGGCGAATGACGCAGCTACGAATACAAAGAACGTTGCGATCGAAACAAGCATTTTGTTCTGTAGTTTCATGGTTTCTCCTTTAGTTTTTTTGAAATGTCCCCACGGGACAGTCATTTATTGCGGCTGGCCAGCACTTTTGGCTGACAGCGAATGCTTTTCAGCGGTCGCAGCTTTGGCCGTATTTTGTTCGAATTTCGTCGGCAAGATCTGCATCTCAGACTTTCGCCCTTCGACCCAGATTGCGCTCAGAAAATCAACGTTGCCGTACTTATTGAAAGTGACATCACTCTGCGTATGCCGAGTTTCGGAAGATACAACTTCATACTCCACGAAGACGGAATGCGAGCCGCTGGCGCTTTCCAGTAACAAAAGGTTATTGTCTGCGTCCGGTTGAGTCAGTCGATAACTCCCTGCAGGCATCTTCGCGTTCCCCGCGTAAAACGCGGAGGGGGCGTCAAACGTCACACTATTGGCGATCTGCGCCATGGCAGGGATAGCGCACAGGACCGATACCAGACCCATGCCCACAATCAATTTCTTTAAAGTGCTCATTTTGTTTTCTCCTAGAGTTGTTCTGTATGTCTGGGCTTGCCATTCCGACAGGAATGCCACCCCGACAACCAGGCATGTGCATTAGGAATGCCAAACTTGAACAGACGAAAAAATCGTGGCAAGTGATTGAATGTAGGAAAAGATAGGACAGCTACGAATCGCGATTAGGTCCGCCACGTTCGACACCCGTCGTCCCCCGCGGTCCCTCCGAGACAAGGGCCCGTCTTAGGCGTGTGTTGTTCATTCGCCCCTCCATTGCCTTGGATGTGAGTCTCTCTCCGGTGCAGACGCAGCGTGCCAGCTTCTCGACAACCTTGGCATCTCTGTGGTGAAGGTTCGAATAGCACACCGGAAAAAGTATTTCTGGGCGAGCGTGTCGAGGCGGACCGACGGTCAGGGAGGTCCGATTGAATCTGAGGAGGATACCAGTGGTTATCAACACCATGAAAAGAAATGTCAGCCTTGGCGGTTCCAGTATAGCCGAACGTTGGGGACGCTCCGAGTTTCGAATGCCCCCTTCCGGTGTCGGCTCAGTAGACCCTTTTTTGCCTACTTATTTTGAACTGAGGTGATGTCCCTCCGCGGACACAGTGTCCATAGGCGATCATCATTCCCTCCAATGAGCTTGACCCTTAGAAGATCTCATGGGAGAACAATTCGCCGCAGGCCAGCTCAGATGCATTCATTTACCAATTCGTCCGCGAAGACTAGTTTGGTAGGCCGGTTGCTCCTCTTCAAATCATAAGAACAGCGGCACGAGTGACGGAGGATGCGGTCGTGAATGAGGTGGTTGATTCTTCGGGCGTGCAGTACGCAGTAATAGCAGGGCGCCGTACCGAAACTGGTCCTGAACGCCTCGTGATTGCGTATCCAAACGAGGAATCACTGCGCGATCTCATAGCCGCATCCTCTATTATCGCAGTCGGCTTCTCCGCGCGCGAGCAGGCGGTAGCGGGTGGCAGAGTTTGCGTCCTGACGGCCGCCGCTTACCAGCCCCTACCGGAAGCAGGCGGGCGACCGGAAACACACCAGCAGGGACTCGATTGGGAAGAGCAGCGAGGAGAAGCACATTCGGTCTTGCGAAGACTGGGGAGATTTCTCGTCACCGTCTACAGCAACGTTCTCACCACGGCCATCGTCATCTTCTCTTCCAGGAATACGTTCTCGGCGGCAATCCGAATAGCAATAGGTAGCTCCGTTTAGGTTGTTTCAGTACCGAGATCGCTGCTCGACAAGCATCTGAGGTCGACTTTTTCGTTAACGGAGCAACAAACAGAAACGCTTCAGAGTACGGCAATATTGAGGGTGGGGCTCGGCAATGATCGGGTAGAGTTCCGGCCGCGGCGCAACTTTTCACTTCACCCTGCCCACGGTCTTGACGCCGAGGCGGATCGCTTCCTAAACAGCACGACGTGCCGCGGTGTCTTGAATTCAGGCTGCTGTAGAGCTTGTTCTGAGACTTTCCCAGAAAGTCCAGCAGGTCAGCGTTGAGTTGATCTGAGTGTGGTAACAAAAGGGCTAAGCCACGGGTCTCTTGAAGTTTAGTTCCGCCTATGGAAACGCAAATCAGCTGGGGGAAGTTGAAGGCAAGATGCTTACAGCACTCTGGCGCATGGCGTGTAGCTCTAAAAAGGGGCGCTGTTCTCACAAGAGGTACATGAGGTAGGGACGTCGAATATCGAGGAGCCGATGGGGCATGGCTCGCCTCGCTTGGATAACGTCAGAGCTGGTTTCCGCAACCAGCTTTCGCTGGGTGCGCCCCTCGGCGATGGACATCTCGCCGAGGGGCCTTATCACCAGTTCAGTTATTACAGCAAACGCTGTATTGTTCCGCGCTTATATTGTCGACTAGAGTGCTGTTCGTTTCTCCTCTTCCTTGGGCGTGCGTTAGCCGATGAGCAGCTATGTACCCCAATTAAAGGGTCTTCTGGGAGATCCTGATTTTCGGGACGCCCCTTAGCGTTCCGCTCGACCGCCCTTCCCGAAATACGCAACGCTAAAACGGAGGAATCACCATGCGCCGGACCACCCTGATGGTAGTGTCCATAGTGTGTTTAGTGGTGCTGGGGGCCGTCTTGATTAGCCGAGGCGTTTCAGCACAAGATGCAACCGAAGCGGTTTACAACCCATATCCACCCGGGATTCTCCCGCCCGATCTGGTACCGGAAATAGACAGAGTGGTCCGTGAAGTGAACCTGATTGAGAAGGAAGCTCTCACCCAGTGGCACGCTCTGCCAAAGAATTCGGGAACCGCAATGAGGCAAGTACAACTTCTGGGGAAGATCGAGCTTTTCGACAAGAATCTGTCGGTTAACAAGAATGTAGCCTGTAGTTTCTGCCATATGCCATACGCCGGCTGGAGCGGACCCATTCCATCCTTGAATCTGACCACCGTCGCGTATCCCGGGTCGAGTCATTTTCGGTTCGGCAAAAGGAAACCACAGAGCTACACATACTCACCCTTTTACCCCGTGCTTCAGTTCAACAAGACACAGGCGAATTTCTATGGCGGGAACTTCTGGGATCTGCGCGCAACCGGGTTCCTGCTCCAAAGCCCCGATGCACAACAAGCGCAAGGTCCTCCCCTGGACACACAGGAAATGGGAATGCCTGACTCCGCTTGCATCGTGCGACGGCTCTCCCAAAGTGCCTACCGGAAAGTCTTTGAAACCGTTTGGGGACCCCAAGCGTTCGTGATCACCTGGCCACCCGACGTCGACCAGATCTGCAGTACGCCAGCTGGTGCGGCCATTTTTGGTGGAAATCCCAATCCGGTCAACCTCAGTGCTGTGGACCGAGGCCGTTCCAATGCGACTTTTGGTCAGTTCGCGCTGGCAATTACCGCCTATGAAGGCTCGCCGGATGTAAGCGCTTTCTCCTCGAAATTCGACGCCTTTCTGGCCGGCAAGAAGAGCTTGACTGCGAACGAGATGGCTGGTTACGACCTGTTCCGTGGCAAGGGTAACTGCAATTCTTGCCACGTGGATGGGAGATCGACCACATTGACGCCAGGCCAAACCGACGACGGCAAGGCGGCGGACGTGGCGCCTAAGTTCACTGACACCACTTCCTCTAATCTTGGCCTGCCCAAGAACCCAGCCGATCCGTTTTACTACCAGACCACACCGGACAGCTTCGGATTTACTCCCAACCCAGCGGGCTTCGCCTTCACCGATTTGGGAGTAGGGCTCTTCCTGCGAAATCTTTCTGGGACCAATCCGAACTCGGACTGGACACCATTGGCGCCATCTTTCGACGGCTTCATGCAGGTGGCTACCGCTCGCAACGTGGACATGAGGCCGAAGTGTCCCAATGGGAAAACCTTTCCGAAAGCATATATGCACAACGGATACTTGAAGAGCCTGAAGGAAGTCGTCCACTTCTATAACACGCGGGATGTGTATCCTTTCGATGTGACATCCGGGAACTGCCCCGCGGGAACCAAGGAGAAGGCGAACTGCTGGCCTGTACCCGAGGTCCCACAGACGAAAGACATGACGGTCGGTAAGCTCGGCTTGACGGATCTGGAGGAGGATCAGATCGTCGCCTTCATGAAGACACTTACCGACGGCTTTACAACGCCCTATCCAGACTCCAACACGTTTACGGGAAGCTGTCAGTAATTGTTGGCAATTTGTCTCCTCCGGTTCGTCCGCTTGCAGGCACGCTGAAGAGTCGACGCAAGTGGAACGGACCGGAGGACTCATGTCATTTGGAGGTTCACGCCCCGACGACGGAGCGTTGTGAGCATGATCAGACTACATCTGTCATTTGCGATCACGGTTTGGGTAAGCATCCTGACCTTCTCGGTCCAAACTGTTTCCCAACAACCTCCGGCTGGCAAAAAAGTTGCGCGCATGCAGATCATCGACGGACCTGTACTCGAATCGGCAACGCATAATTCCGCCATTATCAGATGGAAGACTAATACCGGCAGCAGCCTGATCGAGCACTCGGTGGTGCGTTACGGCACTGACCCCAAGGACCTCAGCAAAAAGGCGGAATCTCTCAACAGGTGGAATCGAAATCTCCCGTACATGATCCACCGTGTGCAAGTGATGAAACTGACTCCGCGAACGACGTACTACTACACGGTTGAATCGGTGCGCGGCGATGGCACGCTCCTCGGAGGAAGGAGTAACACCATAAGCCAGTTCACCACAGGCAGTACTGGACGCCAGCGAGTGGAAAACGCGGCAGGACCGCACTAAGCACCAGCTGCGTCATCTGAGCGCGCCAGGGGCACTAGAAGGTACTCGTCACATAATACAGCCGTCGGTACCGATCTCGTTCGCGTGTCCCTTTAACGTGAGAACGACTTCCCGGTAGAAGGCAAGTCCACCCAGATCGCATGGGCCTCGCGACAGGTGCTCGCGATAGTGTTCACTCCGGCTGCATGGGAGTTGAGTAAAAAGAGCGGCCCACCTACTTGCGCTTTCTTCTAACATCCAGCAACTAGATTCCAGCTACGGCATCTAGGAAAGTGGACTTCGAATTTAGATCGAGGCAAATCGTGCAAGACTCCTCAAGCGCAGGCATTCCGCTCCGACAATTTGGACGCGCTGACGCCAAAGTTTCCATTCTTGGCTTTGGCGGTCATCACCTGGGCGACGCACCCGATGAAAAAACTGCGGTTCGCATTGTTCAGGAAGCCGTCGACAACGGAGTTACTTTCTACGACAACTGCTGGGAGTACCGGAGAGGCAAGACCGAGCTCTGGATGGGAGCTGGCCTGAAGGGACGCCGTGACAAAGTATTTCTGATGACAAAAACGTGTCCGCACGGGCGAGATGCAAGTCTGGCTTTGCAAATGCTCGAAGAGTCGCTTCGGCGTCTGCAAACGGACCATCTCGATTTGTGGCAGGTTCACGGGATGGTTTTCGACAATGACCCCGAGCTCTTCATTCGGCCAAATGGAGCGGCGGAGGCGTTGGTCAAAGCAAAGAAGGATGGCAAGGCGCGATTTGTGGGATTCACCGGACACCAGAACCCCTTGGTGCATTTGGGAATGTTGAATACGGGATTTCCATTCGATTCTGTTCAAATGCCTCTGAACGCATTCGATTACAGCTTTACCAGAAGTTTCGAACGACAGGTCCTGCCAGAGCTGAATCGTCGCGGCATTGCAGTACTCGGCATGAAGCCTCTAAGCGGCCATGGAGAGCCGATCAAGGCCGGCGTAATTGCGGCTGAAGAAGCTTTGCGATATGCGATGAGTCTCCCGGTCACAACGACCATCACCGGCATAGATGGTATCGACGTATTACGCCAGAACCTGCAGATCGCCCAGAATTTCAAACCCATGACCACTGCCGAAATGGACGAACTGCGAAACCGCTGCAAGCAGGACGCAGCCGATGGACGGTATGAGCTCTACAAGCTGTCGCTGAGATTTGATAATCCAGAAGCTCGTCTTGCACACGGGTTCCCGCTTGATACCAAGCAATCGGAGGTTCAAGACATGCTCGGATCGCCTGAGAATACGGGCCATCCTTTTCCGCAGAGAAAATTTTGAAGGAGGAGCGGTGGATCCGAAGCAGCCGCATCTCAGTCGTCGAAAGTTTATGCAAGGAGCCGCCATCATGGGCGCAGCACCGCTTATGTCAAGCCATGCGTTTTCGACGAGTGACAGAGTTCCGCCGCAAAGCCCCGAAGGCACCGTGCCGAAGAAAACATTGGGACGAACAGGTGTTCAGGTGTCGGCACTCGGACTTGGCGGCTACCACCTGGGTTCCGCGAATACAGATCAGATTGCAAACGAGATAGTGGCTAAGGCGCTCGATCATGGGATCGATTTCTTCGACAATGCCTGGGAGTACCACGACGGCCTAAGCGAAGAAAGGCTAGGAAGGGCGTTGAAGGGAAAGAGGCAGAGCGCCTTCCTCATGACAAAGGCCTGCACCCACGGGCGAGACAAGAAGGTAGCGATGCGCATGTTGGAAGAATCCTTGCGACGTCTGCAAACCGACCATCTGGATCTCTGGCAAATCCATGAAGTTATCTATGAGACCGATCCTGACCTGATCTTCGCGCCGGGCGGAGCCGCCGAAGCTCTACTGGATGCCAAGAAGCAGGGCAAGGTTCGTTTCGTTGGATTCACCGGGCACAAGGATCCTGAGATTCACTTGAAGATGCTGGCGCACGATTTTCCCTTCGACACAGTGCAGATGCCCCTGAATTGTTTCGACGCCACCTTCCGCAGTTTTGAGACGCATGTATTGCCACAGGCAACGCGCCGCGGGATCGCTGTCCTGGGAATGAAAAGTCTGGGCGGCAGTGGGGAAATGGTTCGACACGGAGGTGTAACGGCTCAGCAGGGATTACGCTATGCCATGAGTTTGCCGGTTGCAACTACGATTAGCGGTATCGACTCGATGGAAGTTCTCGATCAGAACCTTGCTGTCGCCACGCATTTCCAACCATTCACGGCTACCGAATTGAAAGAGTTGCGAGGCCAATGCCGTCAGTTTGCGGCTGACGGACGCTATGAACTCTTCAAAATGACTACCAAATATGACGGCAAAATTGGGCGCGAACAGCACCATTTCCCCAACACTGAAGAATTACCTCTTTAAGTCGGCGGCCGGTTCCACATTTGCCACAGAACGGGGCAGAGCAAAGCTCAAGAAGACTACGGTGTCAGGATCTTGACATTCGTACCAGAATTCCGACCCGCTGGAGCTCGTAATGTGCCGCTGTGGGTCTGTAGGGGCCCGTGTTTGTTGGATGGTCAAGGCTCAGGCTTGGTGAAGAGCGATGCAAGTGCAACTGCATGCGCCGTCTGTGCTGGCACGCCTGGGGGGAATGGAGTATGGTGTGATACGCGTTCAAACCGGTGTTCTGACTTGCCGTCGTTGGCCACGGCGCCGCTGTGCTCTCAGTGATTCGGAACCATAACCATACGGGCCATCGCCCGTGGTGGTGATCGGCATTGACACCACGTAAAGTTGCTCCCGAATCGAAGGATCCCGCGATGGATCTCTCGGACTACACTCTCGACACGCTTCACAGTCAAGGGGAGTTCGTGCTTTGCCGGAGCCGTCCCCGAACGGGCACGAACCCGCATCCGCCCTCCGTTCTCGTGTTGATGTCGAGATCAGAGCATCCCCGACCAGAGAGTATCCGGATGCTGGAACACGAGCACTCCTTGCGGGCCGAGCTGGATGCGGCATGGGCAGTCCCGCCAGTTGAGCTCACGCAATACGAGGGGCGAACCGTGCTTGTCCTTGAGGATCCCGGGGGCAAGCCGCTCGATCAACTGGTCGGAACGCCGATGGAGATCGGACAGTTCCTGCGCGTTGCGATCGGTCTTTCTGCCGCAGTCAGGCATCTGCACGGTCGGGGTCTCATCCACAAGGACCTCAAACCGGCCAGTATCATGATCGAGCCCAGCACCGGCCAGGTCAGGCTGATGGGGTTTGGGATCGCCTCTCGACTACCGCGCGAACGCCAGTCGGCGGAATCTCCCGAATTCATCGCGGGAACGCTCGCCTACATGGCCCCCGAGCAAACTGGAAGGATGAATCGCTCGATCGATTCACGAAGTGATCTCTATGCCCTTGGGGTCACGCTGTACGAAATGCTGACCGGCACACTGCCCTTCACGGCATCCGATGCGATGGAGTGGGTACATTGCCACATAGCCAAACAGCCGCTGCCGCCTGCCGAGCGGCGAAAAGATGTTCCGCGCTCCGTATCGGGAATCATTACGAAGTTGCTCGCCAAGACTGCCGAGGAACGCTATCAGACCGCGGCCGGCTTGGAGAGCGATCTTCACCGCTGTCTTGCTGAATGGGAGCGCGAGCACCGCATCGGTGAATTCCCGTTGGGCGAACATGACACGCCAGACCGGCTACTGATTCCTGAAAAACTTTACGGACGACAGCGCGAGGTCGAGACCCTGCTCGCCTCGTTCGACCGCGTCGTCAAGAGGGGCACTCCGGAGTTGGTGCTGGTCTCCGGATATTCAGGGATTGGCAAGTCTTCCGTCGTCAATGAGCTGCATAAGGTACTCGTTCCGCCCCGCGGCCTGTTTGCGTCCGGCAAGTTCGATCAGTACAAGCGGGACATCCCCTATTCCACGCTCGCGCAAGCCTTTCAGAGTCTCATCCGCGCCCTTCTCACCAAGACCGAGGCCGAGTTGAACAGCTGGCGCGAAGCCCTTCGTGAAACGTTAGAGCCGAACGGACAGCTGATTGTGGATCTCGTTCCTGAATTGAAACTCATCCTTGGAGAACAGCCACCAGTCCCTGCTCTTGAGCCGCAGGACGCGCAAAGGCGTTTCCAAATGGTGTTCGGGCGGTTTATCAGCGTATTCGCTCGGCCGGAGCACCCGCTCGCGCTGTTCCTCGACGACCTGCAATGGCTCGACCCGGCGACGCTCGATTTGCTGGAGGATCTTTTGACCCGATCGGATCTGCAGCACCTTATGCTGATCGGCGCCTATCGGGACAACGAGGTCGATGCGATGCATCCGCTGGTGCGCAAGCTTGAGGCCGTCAAGAACGCTGGTGCGACGATTGAGGAGATCACGCTTGCGCCGCTCGCCAGCGAACACCTCGCGCAGTTGATTGCAGACGCGCTTCGCTGCGAAGCGGAGCGCGCTGCGCCCCTTGCGCAACTGGTGCATGAGAAGTCGGGTGGCAATCCGTTTTTCGCTCTTCAGTTCATGTCTGCGCTCGTCGAAGAGGGCTTACTCACCTTCGATCACGAAGCAGCGCGATGGTCCTGGGATCTCAATCGCATTCACGCTAAGAGTTACACCGACAATGTCGTGGACCTGATGATCGGGAAGCTGACCCGCCTGCCGGTTGAAACCCAGGCTGCATTGCAGCACCTTGCCTGCCTCGGCAACGTAGCCGAAATAACGGTACTTTCCATCATTCACAGAACCTCGGAGGAGGAGATGCACTCGGATCTGTGGGAGGCGGTCCGTCTGGAACTGATTGTGCGTCTGGAAGGCGTTTACCGGTTTGTGCATGACCGCGTCCAGGAAGCCGCCTATTCATTGATCCCGGCAGAGCAGCGCGCCGCGGCCCATCTCCGGATCGGAAGGTTGCTCGCGGCGCACACGCCCCCGGAGAAGCGGGAGGAAGCGATCTTCGAGATCGTCAATCAGCTCAACCGCGGTGCTGATCTGATCACCGCGCGCGACGAGCGCGAGCAGCTGGCCGAGCTCAACCTGACCGCGGGCAAGCGCGCGAAGGCGTCTACCGCTTATGCCTCGGCACTCACCTATCTCATCGCGGGCGCGGCACTGCTGGAGAAAGACTCGTGGGAGCGCCGGCACGACCTCACCTTTGCGCTGGAACTGAACCGGGCCGAATGCGAGTTCCTGACAGGCGCGCGGGCGGAAGCGGAGCAGCGCTTGGCGGCGCTGTCAAGCCGCGCCGCAACGATGGTGGAACGAGCCACCGTCTGCTGCCTGCGGGCGGATCTGTACATGACACTCGATCAGGGCAGCCGTGCCGTCGCCGTCGGTCTCGACTATCTCCGGCATCTGGGCATCGATTGGTCACCGCACCCGACCGACGAGGAAGCACGGCGCGAGTACGAGCAGATCTGGTCGCAGATTGGCGGCCGTACGATCGAGGAACTCGTCGATCTGCCCTTGATGAGTGATCCGGAATCCCTTGCGACCCTCGATGTGCTGACCAAGCTCGGGCCGGCTGCATTCTTTACGGATTTCAACCTGCATTCCCTAGTCGTCTGCCGAGCGATCAATCTGAGCCTTGAGCACGGCTACAGCGACGGTTCGTGCCCCCATTTTGAATGGCTGGGCGCGGTTGCCGGCGCGTGCTTCGGCGACTACCATGCCGGATTTCGCTTCGGGCAGCTCGGCTATGATTTGGTCGAAAAACGCGGACTGAAGCGTTTTCAGGCCAGGACCTATAACAACTTTGCAGTTCAGGTCCTCCCCTGGACGCGACCTGTCAAGGCGATCCGCGAGATGGTGTGTCGGGCGTTCGAGGCCGCAAACAAGATCGGCGACCTCACATTTGCAGCTTTCAGCTGTGGCAATCTGATCTCGAACCTTCTCGCGGCGGGTGATCCGCTCGTCGAGGTGCAACGCGAGGTCGAGCGTAGTCTCGTGTTTGTGCAGAAAATGGGGTTCGGGTATGCCGTTGACGGTATGAGCCCGCTCCTTGGGTTGGTCCGGACACTGCGCGGTTTGACGCCGAAATTCGGCTGCTTTGACGATAAACAGATTGATGAGCTGCGGTTGGAGAGCCGTTTCGCCCATAATCCGGATTTGGGGCCCGCCGAGTTCGGGTACTGGCTCCGCAAGGCGCAGGCGCTCTTTATGGCCGGCGATTATGAGTCGGCTATCGAGGCTTCATCAAGGGCGCAAAAGCGGGTTGGGGCATGGCGAACAACTGTGGATACGGCGGACCATTGCTTCTATGGAGCGCTCTCCCACGCGGCAATCTACGACTCCGCATTACCCGATGAGCGGCAGCAGCATCTGGAGGCTTTGGCCGCTCACCACCGGCAGCTCGAGGTCTGGGCAGTGAATTGTCCGGAGAATTTCGAAAACCGCGCTGCGCTGGTCAGCGCAGAGATCGCGCGTATCGAAGGCCGGATACTTGATGCCGAGCATCTTTACGAGCAGGCCATCCGCTCGGCCCGGGCAAACGGCTTCGTCCACAACGAGGCGGTCGCCAACGAGGTGGCCGGGCGCTTCTACGGGGCGCGCGGTTTCGAACAAATCGCACGGCTCTACCTGCGAAACGCCCGCCAGTGCTACATGAGCTGGGGAGCCGACGGCAAAGTGCGGCAACTCGACCAGCTTTATCCGCACCTCCGCAAGGAAGAGCCGGCGCCCGACGCGCGCCGCACGATCGGCACGCCGATCGAACACCTGGAGCTCGCAACCGTCCTCAAGATCTCACAGTCGGTGTCCGGCGAAATCGTCCTGGAAAACCTCATTGACGCGCTGCTCCGCACCGCCATCGAGCACGCCGGCGCGGAACGTGGACTGCTCATTCTGCCGCGAGGTGCCGAGTTGCGGATCCAGGCGGAAGCAACTACCGGCGGCAGCTCCGTCGCGATCGCTCTGCGTGACGCGCCAATCTCCAGCGCTGAACTGCCGGAGGCCGTAGTTCAATACGCCGCGCGAACACAGGAGAGTGTCATCCTCGATGATGCGTCGGCTCGAGGCTCGTTCTCGGATGACGAGTACATTCGTAGCGCGCACGCGCGGTCCATCCTGTGCCTCCCGCTCGTAAAACAAGGCCGACTGGTTGCCGTGCTCTACCTGGAGAACAACTTGGCGGCCAATGCGTTTACTCCGGCGAGAATTGCGCTGTTAAACGTGCTCGCCTCGGCGGCCGCGATTTCGCTCGAAAACAGCCGTTTGTATCGTGAGCTCCAGGAACGCGAAGCGAAGATCAGGCGCCTTGTGGACGCCAATATTGTCGGGGTGTTGATCTCGAGACTTGAAGGCCAGATCCTCGAGGCCAATGACGCCTTTCTCCAGATGGTCCGGTACACGCGTGACGACGTCACCTCGGGAAGACTCCAGTGGACAGAGCTGACGCCGCCCGAATCGCAGGCCGTCAGCGATCGAGCGGTGGCGCAACTCAGAGCGAGCGGCACCTGCGAAATCTTTGAAAAGGAGTATTTCCGTAGCGACGGGAGCCGCGTGCCCGTGCTGGTAGCTGCCACGGTGATTGGGGACGCCCGCAGCGAGACCTTGGCATTCGTGCTCGACCTCACGGAGCGCAAGCGCGCCGAGGAAGAGCGCGAGAGACTGCATCAGGCCCAGGCCGACTTGGCCTATATGAGCCGGGTAATCACCGTCGGAGAATTGGCGGCATCACTGGCCCACGAGATCAAGCAGCCAATTGCCGCCGCCATGATGAATGCCAGGACCTGCGCTCGGTGGCTCCAGCGCGATCAGCCTGATATTGCTGAAGCGTGCGAGGCTGCATCAAGACTCGTCAAAGATACAACGCGGGCGGCCGAGATCATCGACCGCGTTCGCTCACTCTACAGGCGAGATACGCCACAACGCGAGTTGGTCGACCTAAGCGAAATTGTTCGAGAGATGATGGTTCTTCTGCAGGATGAAGCGAATCGATACTCTATCCCGATTCGTGGCGAACTTACCCAAGGTTTGCCCAAAGTCATGGCCGATCGGGTGCAACTCCAGCAGGTGCTGATGAACCTCATGCTGAACGGCATCGAAGCGATGAAAGATACGGGCGGTGAACTAACGGTGACGTCAAGGAGGACCGAGGATGGCCAATTACTGATTTCGGTGAGAGATTCGGGCGTCGGGCTTCCGGTCGACGAAAGCGATCGCATTTTCAAGGCGTTCTTCACTACCAAACCGCAGGGCACCGGCATGGGACTCTCTATCAGTCGGACGATCGTCGAGTCACATAGCGGCCGTCTGTGGGCGAGCTCTAATAGAGGACGGGGCGCAACGTTTCATTTCTCTCTGCCGACCGAAGCTAAGGCGGTTGCTTGATGCTGGGCTTTTTTGAAGTCCTTTGCAGTTAGCTCTTTGTTCGTTAATCAATGAAAGCAACAACCATCAGTATGACTGAAAATCTCTCCGCCTCGCGCTGGATGGTGCTTACTATCATTCTACTCGTGCAGTTTCAGCTACAGTTAGTAACGTTTGCTCCTGCAGCTGTCGCCAGTCCTATCATCTCGAGCCTCCAGCTGACCCGGACGGAATTCGGCCTCATCATGTCGGTTCTAAACATTACGATTGTGATTTGTCAGGTTTTGGGCAGTGTGCTCGTCGACCGTGTAGGGCTGAGACTCGGTCTGTTTTCAGGAGTTGCACTGTTGGGTATCGGTGCGGCCATGCTGCTGGGCGTGCATAGCCTAACATTTCTGATATTTGGAAGAGTTCTTCAGGGCATTGGCATTGGCGTCTGTTATCCGGTGATGGGTGCTCTAATTATGGCGTGGTTTTCCAAGCGAGAGCAACCGTACATTAATACGGTTTTTGCTGCGGTCACTTTCGTTGGAATTGGCGCCGCACTGCTTGTCACTGCCGGACTATTTCGCTGGTTCGGTGGCTCCTGGAGGCATGCAGTTGGCGCTTATGGCTTCAGCATTCTCGCCACCGCGCTCGTTTGGCTCGGTATCGGACGAAATAGAGAAGAGAATGCTTCTGCGGACCAGGCATCAGTGGCCGGTGCTACTGCCAGGAATCCAAGTTCTCTCTCAACAGCCCTCGCTATGCCCGTCGTTTGGACGCTGGCAATAGGCGCCTTCGCGATTTCATGGGTTTACAATATGTACTTTTCCTTCGTACCTCTTTTTCTGGAAAGCGGGCGGGGTATGTCGTTAGCCAGTGCCAACCGCCTGGCATCACTTCTTCCGTTTAGCGGCGTGGCAGGGGTAATTGTCTTTGGTGTTTTGGCAACTCGGGCTTCATGGAGGAAGCACTTACTGTGGACAAGCTGCGCGGTAGTCATCTTGGGCAGCATCGCCTTTTTTTTCGGCGAAGGTGGGATGACTAAGGCAGGGTTGCTGGTCGCAGGATTCGGGCTCTCCGGTTTCATGCCTGTCTTGAACACATACATTATGTCGTTACCGTCAATGACGCCGTCGCTGGTAGCAGCATTCGTGGTCGTCGTGAATGCGGCAGTATACCTGGCCGGATTCATTTCTCCTCTCGCCGTTGGCTGGCTTTCTCAGAGTTCATTTGGATTACGGAATACGCTCGCCTTGTTTTCCTGGATTGAATTAGTCGCCGTTCTTATGTTCATGCGGTTACCGGCGATCGCCAGCGTGGAACTGTCTGAAATCGAGAGGACAAACGCATCCGCGCAACATTGAAGTGCCTCCCTCGTGACCGACGGCAAGTATGTAATCTCCAAGTACGGCTCAGCAGCCTCGAAGTCAGTTACGGCTTTAGAATGCGCTTTTCCAATGATCTCAAAAGTAGAGCTTCAGCCCCAACTGGATCTCGCGCGCGTTGCTGAAGCGCGCCGTCGAGAAGATCCTCCCGAAATTCGGATTGTTACCAGCTGAAAAGTCCAGGTCGGGCACACCGAATTGGGGATGATTAAACAGGTTAAAAAATTCAACGCGGAACTCGAGACTCGTTCGCTCGGTGATGCCGGTGACTTTGGCGAAATTCATGTCGACGTTCTCCGTACCGTCCGCAAAGAGTAGGCCTCTCCCAGCGTTGCCGAAAGTGCCGAGGGGTTGCACCTGAAATGCCGCTTTGTTGATCCAGTTGTTCGGGCTGCGATTGTCTAGATTGGGATCACCCACACGATTCGGACGGCAACTCGCAAAAAACGGAATGCGCGTCAGGCAAGGATCGCTGTTGTCGCGGACCGTCAGAGGCACCCCGTGAGAAAGAACGATGATTGGGCTCACCCTCCATCCGCCGATCAACTTGTCCGTGAGGCCCCTTCTGTTCAGAAATCGCTTCCCATATCCGAAAGGCAGCTCGATCGAGCCACTGAACGTGAATCGGTGAGGAACGTCGAAAGCGCAAAGCCCTCGCTCAGCGGCGAGGTTGTACTCATCTTGAGGCACAAAAGGATCAATCACAGAGCCACCGCCGGAGTGGAACTGCGAAGCCTGATCGATGCATTTCGACCAGGTGTAGCCGGTCAGGAAAGTGAATCCGTTTGAAAAACGCTTGTTGATGTTGGTAACTAGTCCGCTGTAGCTCGAATTCCCCCAACTTTTCGACTCGAAAAGGGAGCCGAATCCCGGAAAGGGTCGCCGCTGCTCCAGATTGTTTTCCGACGGAGGCTGCCCGTTCACCGGAACAACAAACGGTTGGTTTCGATCCCGGAAATTAAGCAGCTTGCGGCCCAGCGTTCCGACGTAGCCAGCTTCCAGGAGGAAACCGGCGCCGAGTTCATGTTGCAAGGTGAGGTTGTACTGCTGCATGTAGCTGGTCCGGATATGTGGATCGGTAACCACAACTAGGCCAGATCCCGCAGGCACGCAAGTTCCGCCGCACGTTGGGTCGGCCAGGCTGACAAAACCGACACCGCCCGAATCCGTTACGGTTGGAAAGGTAGTGAAGGGCGGTTGCAACAAATTCTGCAGAACGAGATTGGAACCAAACTCTGTAAAGAAAATTCCGTATCCGCCGCGCACAGCCCACTTTCCGTTGCCAAAAACATCGTAGGCGAAGCCCAATTGCGGCTGAAAACCCCTCTTGTCTGGGAAATACCCGCACTTGTCGCACAGTCCGCGCGACTTGTCTCCCGCTAGCACTGCAGTGGCGACACCGCTACCGGGGACACCAAACGTGGGCTGTTTGTCGATGAACACGGTGGAAGTTTGTCCGTTCTTATCTATCATCGGCGTGGCGTATTCCCACCGAAGACCGAGATTGAGAGTCAGTCTTGGAGTGACTCTGAAATCGTCTTGCCCAAATACGCTAAAAGCCTTCCAGCGTTGGTACAGCACGTCACGTGTTAACGAGCCGTAGGTGAAAGAAACCGACTGACCTAGCAAGAAATCCGCCAAGCCGTTCCCTGTGAAGTTCCCGGTGAACAACATATTTCCTGCTTCTGTGTACTGGTAGCGAACATTCTCCTGATGCCAGCGGACCTCCCCGCCGGTCTTGATGGTGTGCTTACCATGCACGAGGATCAGAGTGTCGTGATACTGGTACGTGTTGAATACGTAACGGAAAGGCCCTTGGACCGTGTTGCCCACGCCCGAATAACCGGTAATGCGTATGTCCGTAAGACCTACGTTGTCCGGTACGGGGAAATTGATGCCCACGTCCTTGGGCTTCGGTGTATTCGGGTAGGCTGTCGGATTGAAGGTTCGACTGAAGCCGGCGTGAAAATCGTTCAGCAGGTTGGTCGAGAATGCGTGCGTGTAACCAAACGCGAAGTTCTGGTTTCGATTGATAAGTGTTTCGGAAAACCCCGGGAACTGCGCAGGAGCTGTACCTCCGGGCTGGAACGGATTCCCCTGGTTATTGTTGTCGTAAATGTATCGGCCGAATATCTGATCTGATTTTCTCAGCAGATGATCGATGCGCACGATGAATTGCTTACTATCGTTTTTCGCCGAGGGACTGGATGTAAAATTCTCGCCGCCTGCGTTGGGCTGCGGGTAGAGCTTCAGAATTGTTTTTGCCACCGGGCTGATGCAAGCGTCCGGAATCGCGCCACCGACGAAATTCGTTCCGGGCACATTGCCGCCCGCCGTGCATCCTGAATTCGTAGGATTTTTGATTTGTGCCGATGCACCGAAGACCCCCGCGCGATGCGCATCATTGGGAACCGTGGTTGCCTGCGTCACACCCCTGCGCTCACGGAATCCCTCATAGGAGAAAAAGAAGAATGAACGGTCTTTCAGTATGGGGCCTCCGATATCACCGCCGAACTGGTTTCGCTTCAGGGGCGGTACTTTATCCGCGAAGAAATCTTTGGCGTCCAGCTTGTCGTTTCTCAGAAATTCCCACAACGCACCGTGAAAAGAATTCGTTCCGGACTTGATCACTGCATTAACGACAGCTCCGGAGTTACGTCCGTACTCCGCCGAAAACAGATTGGTCTGTATCTTGAATTCCGCCAGAGCATCAACGGCCGGCTTAATCTGCAGTGTGTTGCCCTCCAGTTCGGAGTTTGCAACGCCATCCAACAGGAAATTGTTCATCGAATCGCGCGCGCCATTGACGTTGTAGGCGTTCTGCGTAAACCCGCGGCCTGGTTGAATCGGTGCTACACCGTTCTGCAACAGCCCTAGGTCGCTGAAATTCCGCCCATTCAATGGAAGGTCTTCAATCAGCTTCTCGGACATGACTTTTCCGAGTGTTGCCGTTGTGGACTGTACCTGGATAGCCTCTCCAGGAACTTCAGCCATCTGGCTCATGACCCCGATTTGCAGTTCCACATCGACGCGAGATTCCTGGTTCACTTCCACCGTAACGGGTCGGCGGACATAGCGCTTAAAGCTCGCTAGCTCGGCGGAAAGCTCATATTGCCCTGGAGGCAACAGAAGAATTTCGTAAGTTCCGGCGTCGGAGGAGACTGTGTCTCGCGTAATCTTCGTCTCGGTGTTCAGCGCTTTTATGAGTACCTTCGGAACAACCGCGCCCGAACTGTCTTTCACGGTCCCGACGATCTTTCCCGTGGTTAGCTGCGCGGATCCTGGCTGCGCGCATACGACATAGATCGCCATCATCAGTAATGCGATACAGCTTAGCCGCATCCTCGCTTTTCGCATGACCTCATGTCCTCGGATTCCCGATAGCGTCCTCGTCCGCTCGCATGTCCGTACTTTTGAGAACCTCCCCTCGTGTACCTGTCAAACTAATCCGCGACTCGAGTTAGCAGCGCGACGCGATGTGTTGGATCGCCCATCGAAAACATCACGCGCCCTTCGCCAGGTTGAGCGCACCCGGTGACAAGACACGACGCCCTCAGCGACAGGGCTCCCGCACTTGGTGCAATGTGGCATCTCACCCTCCCATTTGGATAGTTTGGGAATTCTGCCTTGGCGTAGCCGGCGTTACGGCTTACTTCTGGACGGCTGGAAGAGCAAAAGAGGGAGAAGTACTCGGCGTGGGCAGAGGGAGCAAGAGGTGGTGAAACATGTACACCTCCCTTAGGTGGACGATTTGGGCAGATTTTAGTGTCAGCGGCGCGTTCGAGTCAAGAGGCTTTCCCAATACCTCAGATCGAAAATAACGAAGATTCCACGCCTTCGACTTGCACGAGACGCAGAAGCGTTCAGGATCAGGGAGATCTCTGTAGACGACGGGGAGCGCCGGCTCGGACTACAAGTCCTTTTGTCGCCGTGAGAAGGAAGCCGGTGGCGCGGTCGGGGCAGGATGTTTCAAATCTATCCTGACGAGACTGGTCACTGCCTCCAAGCCGACTTATGGCCCGCGTCGTCGAAAGTCTGGGCCGGGGGCATAACTTCCGGGTAGTCCGTGATCCGGGCACAACCAGCGCCACGACGACCTATTTTAGCTTCATGGCAGATAGTTGAAGTATTTCATCGTGACGCTTCATTTGAGGTTCCGCAACGTCTGCCGTTCGCTGCATACGAGGTCAGGCGTCTCATTGTTGAGTCTCCGCTCCGGCTTTCAGAAGGGGCAGTTACTGTTATTCGGGTCTGGAAGGTCGGTGCGGAGAGGGTTCGTACCTACCGGGACCATGTATGTCACGACTGCTTCCGCGATGCTACCCGTCTCGTTTCTCACCATATGAATATGATCACTTGTCGCGGCTTCAACCGCCCCGGTTCCTGCGGTAAAGATATGCGGCGAACACGTGGGATCATTACCCTCGTAGACTGTCAGCGTCCCTGTTCGCACGGTGAAGAACACTGGCCCCGGATGAGTGTGCCAGCCGCTGTAACCACCAGGTTGAAACGTCACGATCTGGGTGGCCACATCGATAGGTTGGTCCGCCTCCAATTCCATTTCCCAGTCCAGGGCCTTGATCTTTCTCTTTACGCTGAACGCCGGAATGGTTGCCCGTCCGACGGGGGTGAAAGACAAACCTGAAGGTGGAGTTGCGTTTGCAGTAAACTTGAACACAAATAGAACTGCCGTTGCGACCAGGCACACCAAAAGCGCTTGAGTGAAAATCCTGCGTACGGTCATGGGTAGCCCTCCTAGTTGGCATGTCCACAAGAATCCCTCGGCCACGCCGCGGGAGCAAGCTGCAAAAGGCCGTGCAGGCATGTTTGCGGTGTAATGCGGCCCCAATTGCCCTGTGAGTGTCCACGGGCTACAATTCCCCGTCAGCGATGGCGACCAAGAGTCATACATGAAGGATCCCTCGCCAGTCTCACCGCCAGAGCCTCCCGACCAGCCTCCCGAGGTCTCCCTTGATTCCTGGAAGGAAATTGCCAGTTATGTAAAACGGGACGTCAGCACCGTCCAGCGCTGGGAAAATCGCGAGGGCATGCCGGTTCACCGCCACGTCCACCACAAGCGGGGCTCTGTTTACGCCTACAGTTCCGAACTCGACGCGTGGTTGCAAAGCCGCAGACGACGTTTGGAGGAGGAGGAGAAAGAGCCTGGGGCGGAAACGTCGGGGGACGCGGAAGGTGATCAAGGACCAAGCGGGACTTCCTGGGTGCGTCCCTGGCTTGTTCTATGCGGGACCGCGGTCCTTGCTCTTGTGGCCGTCACTTACCGCACGACCCGAAACCGCGCGGAGGGTGCGACCCGGTCCGAAATCGAGTCGCTGGCAGTACCTCCGATTCACTCGATTGCCGTTCTGCCACTGGAGAACCTTTCTGGTGATCCGGCACAGGATTACTTCGCCGACGGAATGACCGACGCGCTGATTACGGAGCTGGCACAATTCAGTTCTTTGCGCGTCATCTCGCGCACGTCCGCCATGCATTACAAGAGTTCCCACCGGCCGCTACCTGAAATTGCAAAAGAACTAAACGTGGACGCCGTCGTTGAAGGCACTGTGAGCCGCTCGGGTAACCGGGTGCGAATCACGGCGCAATTGCTGGAAGCCCGTTTGGATCGTCACCTGTGGGCGAAAGCGTATGACCGCGACATACGCGAAATCGTGTTTCTCCAGCAGGATGTAGCGGACAGCATTGTCGGCGAGATTCAACCTAAGTTGAGGTCCCAGGGAAGTGCATCCGTAAGTCGAAAGCGGCAAGTCAACTCCGAAGCTTATGATGCGTATCTCCAGGGCACGTACTTCTGGCACAAATTCAACGAGGCGGGCGACCGCCGGGCAGTGGAGTACTTTCAGGAATCAATCCGGAAAGATCCGTCGTATGCCCTGGCATACGCTGGGCTATCGAACGCCTATCACGAACTAGCGTATTACGGTAGACCCATCGATATCATGCCAAAGTCAAAGGAAGCCGCTGAAAAAGCATTGCAACTCGACGATACAGTTGCTGAAGCCCATAGCGCCCTCGGCTGGGTGAAATGGATTTATGACTGGGACTGGCCCGGTGCGGAAAAGGAATTTCAGCGTGCTATTCAGCTCAATTCCGGCCACAGCATCAGTCACGGAATGTATGCCAATTTTCTCGACTCCACGGGCCGCTTTGAAGAAGCCTCTCGAGAGTTGCGGGTTGCCCGAGAGCTTGACCCCGTTGCCTTAATTCTTATCAGAAACGCCGCTGACCACTTCCGGTGCATGCGGCAATACGACAGAGCCATTGCGGAGAATCGCAAGGCGCTCGACATGGACCCCAGTTTTGCGGATGCGCATGAAAATTTAGCATACGCTTACGTGAACAAAGGGATGTACGAAGAAAGTATCAAGGAGATGGAGCAATTAGCGATTTCTGATGGCGAACACGATCTGGCACTGACGATGAAGATTGCCTTTGCACACGGCGGGTACAAAGGCGCATTAAAAAGCCGACTGAAGTACTACAAGGATCGACGAAAAGCAGGCGCTCACGTCAACTTTTGGGACGAGGCCTTGACTCACGCGCAACTGGGGAACACGGACTTGGCGCTACAAGCGCTTGAGAAAGCCTGCGACGAGCGCGAGGACATCACCGATTTAGCTGTCAACCCCTCCTGGGACTCGATTCGCGACGACCCGCGCTTTCAAGAACTCCTGCGCCGCGTCGGGCTTCCGGTGAATACCGGGGCAGGCGTCATCGCGCCTTAGTTACCCAGGCCTCCTTTGAGGCTAAGCGTCCGTGCAGATTAATCACTTCAGCTGCGGCGCGAATCCACGCACATAGAGAAAAAGAACATGCTCCTCACTGATGGCTCCTTGGCCCGTTCCGCCGTATTGTGGGCGGTTTGTCAGCTACACCGAA
>Ga0137403_10002425_pt1 | contig 22811 bp, 20 predicted proteins | sample CZOMad2_1_16fung_FD_122057 | JGI IMG/M metagenome (GOLD analysis project Ga0137403, IMG submission 122057) | Vadose zone soil fungal communities from Angelo Coast Range Reserve, California, USA - CZOMad2_1_16fungal (Hybrid Assembly) | ecosystem: Environmental > Terrestrial > Soil > Vadose zone...
GCCCGCCGCAGCGTCTGCCTCGCTGCCGTGGCCCGTCATCGGACGGGGGGCGACGCCGAGCGCCGTCACCACGCCATCTACCGCATCGGTCCGGAAATGCGGCAACACCGCGTGCGGCCCCAGGCTCAGCGTGTCCTCCGGCCAGGCGTGCTCCACAGCGGCTTCGAGCTTGGCCCGATCGCGGACCCGACCGTCCGCCAGGCAGGCATCGAGCAGGAGACGGATCCCCTCGGCCCAGGTATCGGCCGCCAGCGGCACGACGACACGGCCGGGGCTGAGAAGGTCCGCGAGTCTCACAATCGCTTCCGCACCAGGTCCACCACGTCCGCCGGCCGGCGCATGACCCCGATACCAGCCGCCTCGAAGGCGGCCAGCTTTTCTTCCGCCGTTCCGGAGGAGCCCGAGATGATGGCCCCGGCGTGGCCCATCCGCCGGCCCTTGGGTGCGGTCTGGCCGGCGATGAACCCGACGACCGGCTTGGTGACCCTGGTCTTCACGAACTGGGCGGCGTTCTGCTCGTCGGTGCCACCGATCTCACCGATCAGGACAATCGCGTCCGTGCCGGGGTCCTCCTGAAAGGCGCGGAGGCAATCGATGAAGTTGGTGCCGATGATGGGATCGCCGCCGATCCCGACGCAGGTGCTCTGGCCGATACCTGCGCGGGTGAGATGGTTCACTACTTCGTAGGTGAGAGTACCGCTCCGCGACACCAGCCCGACCCGCCCGGCGCTGCAGATGTTGCCGGGAATGATGCCCACCTTGCCCTTGGCGCCCGGCGTGATCAGTCCGGGACAGTTAGGACCGATGAGACGCACGCCCCGGCTCCGCACAAAGGGCATGGTGCGGCTCATGTGCATCACCGGGATCCCCTCGGTGATGCAGACGATCAGCGGGATACCGGCATCGGCTGCCTCGACGATCGCGGCAGCCGCCGCCATGGGCGGAACGTAGATCACAGTCGTGTTCGCCTCGGTGGTCTGCACCGCCTGCGCGACCGTGTTGAACACGGGCACCTTGCCCTCGAACTGCTGCCCGCCCTTTCCCGGAGTTACCCCGGCGACGACGTTGGTGCCGTATTCGAGCATCTGGCGTGCGTGAAACGATCCTTCACGGCCGGTGATGCCCTGCACCAGGAGCCGGGTGTTGCCGTTGACGAAGATGCTCACGCGGCCTCCCGCGCCAGCTTCACTACGCGCTCGACCGCCTCGTCCATGTCGCTGAGCGCGGTCATCCCCACGGCGTTCAGAATGCGAATCGCCTCGGCCTCGTTGGTGCCGGTAAGGCGAATCACGATCGGCACGCTGACCTTGAACTGCCGGGTGGCCGCGACGATGCCGTTCGCCACGTCGTCGGTCCGGGTGATGCCGCCGAAGATGTTGAAGAGGATCGCTTTCACGTGAGGGTCGGCGGTGATGATCTTGAGCGCGTTGATCACCTTCTCCGGGCTCGAGCTGCCGCCGATATCGAGGAAATTGGCCGGCGCGCCGCCGTAATACTTGACCAGGTCCATCGTGGCCATGGCGAGGCCCGCACCGTTCACCACGCAGCCGACATCGCCGTCCAGCTTGATGAACGACAGGTTCGCCCGCCGGGCCGCGGCTTCGCTCGGCTCCTCGGCGGTGTCGTCGCGGAGCAGGCCGAGATCGGGCCGCCAGAACAGCTCGTTGTCGTCGATCACGACCTTGGCGTCCAGGGCGAGCACCCGCCCGTCCGGCGTGGTCACCAGCGGATTGATCTCGGCCAGCGACGCGCCGTTGGCCACGAACCCGGCGTACAGCTGCTCCATGATCTTCGCCGCCGCCTTGACCTGCGCGAAATCCTGATAGAGCGAGAAGGCCAGCGCGAGTGCCTGGTGGGGAAACAGGCCGTAGGTCGGATCGACCGGCAGCCGCATGATCTTTTCCGGGTTCTTCGCGGCAACGTCTTCGATGTCGATCCCGCCGGCCGAGCTCACCATGAAGACCGGGCGCTGGGTCTCCCGATCCATGATCAACCCGACGTAGCTCTCCGACGCGATCTCCGCAGCCGGCACGACGAGCACCTTCTGGACCGTGAGCCCCTTGATCTGCATGCCCAGGATCTCCGCCGCGTGGTCGAGCGCTTCGGAGGGGTTCTTGGCTAACCGGACGCCACCCGCCTTACCGCGCCCGCCCGCGTGCACCTGGGCCTTGATCACCACGGGGCCGCCCAAGCGGCGGGCGATCGCCTCGGCCTCGGTGGGAGTGGACGCAACGTCGCCGTCGAGCACGGAGATGCCCTGCGCCTTGAGCAGCGCCCGGGCCTGATACTCGTGGATGTTCACCTATGACCTCACGATGGTAGTCCCGGCCTCGCCGCGCAGGGCCGCGGGGCCGTCATTGAGTCGCGCGATGATGGCGCGGTCGCCGCCGCCTCGCACGAAATCGGCCGCCGCTTCCACCTTGGGTTTCATGCCGCCTTCGTTGACGCCGCCGGTCGCGATCATCCGGTCGATCTCGCCCAGCGTGAGACGGGATACCGGGCGCGCCGTCGGCGTCCCCCAGTCGGCATACACGGCGTCCACGTCGGTGAGGATCATCAGCACCTCGGCCTCGAGCTGACGGGCCAGGATCGCCGCGACCCGGTCCTTGTCCACCACGGCTTCGACGCCCTCGTAGCCGAGGAGCGGGTGGTCGTACACCGGTGAGCCGCCCCCGCCGGCCGCGACGACGATGACTCCCACGTCCAGCAAGCGACGGATCAGCCCGAGCTCGACGATGCCGATCGGCGCCGGGCTCGCCGCGAGGCGACGCCAGTTGCCGGTGCCGTCGCGACCGATCGCGATGCCTGCCTCTCGTAGCTCGAGCGCGAGATCGTCGGGTAGCGCGTGGCCGATGGGCTTGGTTGGATGGTTGAGGGCAGGATCATGCGGGTCCACCTCGGTCTGGGTGATCAGGGTGATCACGTCCCGGTGAACCTGTCCGAAGCGCAAGGCGTTCAGCAGCGATTGTTGGAGCATGTACCCGATCCAGCCGGCCGTGTTCGCCACCAGGACGCCCAACGGCAACGGCTCGACCAGCTTGCGGGCGACTTCGTTGCGCACGAGCTCGTCCCCCACCTGGGGCCCGTTCCCATGCACGATCGCAATCCCCCAGCCCTCCTTCGCGAGCTGGACGATCGGGGCGACACTCTCCCGCGCGTGGCGGAACTGGTTGGTGATCGTGGCGCGCTCACCCGAGCGGGCGAGCGCGTTTCCTCCCAGCGCCAATACCGCGATGCGCATGTCCCCCCAGATCCCCCGGGCCAAGGCGCGAGGAACCTAGCCCGGCGCCGAAGGCCGAGCAAGCTCAATGCGGCAGGCTGTCGCGCTCCGGTCCGATGACCTGCTTGAGCGCGTCGAAGGCGCGCCCGAAGCCGGCCCAGTCGCCGGCGCGGAGCGCGGAGTCGGCGATCCGCAGCCACTTGCGGGCTTCCTCGAGCGACGCGGTCGGCACAGTGGGCGGGAGCGGCGCGGTCGCGCCCCGGAGATTGTCCCAGGCTTCGGCCAGGGTGCGTCCGGCGCCCCCCACGGCGCGGCCGCTCTGGGCGATGCTCACCCAGACCAGCGCGAGCCCGGTCCCCCGCGGGGCGTACCAGGTGCAGTAGACGCCCAGTCCGGCGACCGGATCGAGCCATACGGTAAGCGGGCCCCGCAGAAGACTGTCGCCGCGGGCCGCGCCGCTCGATCGAACCGAGTCCGCCAGGCTCATGAACGAAGGAAAGCGACGCCAAGTCGCATCCAGCGTGCGGGGTGCCGGCAGCGTCTTGGTCGAATCAAACCGCACGAGATCGAGCACGGGCATCCCGGCGCGGGTGCCTCCCGCAAGCGCCGCGCTCACCCGCCCGGCGGACGGGCGCTCGTACAACGCAACCACCCGAGTTCCCCCCGTGTCGGCCCGCCAGCCACGGACCGGCGGCGCGGGGTCGCCGGGACCGTTCTCCGTCCGCCCGCTCAACGTCCCAGCATCCCATTGAGTCCGCTCGAGCGCGCGGGACTGGACTTCGAAGAGCTCGAGGGGATAAGGCAACCCCGCCGCGATGGCGGGCGCCAGGTCGCTCATGGGTCGCACCATCGCGCCCGCCACGGATGCCCACGCCTGCGCGAGCGCGCCAGCGGCCGGCTCCGCCCGAAGGTAGATCGCGGTCCGCCCGGTCCGGGCCCACGCCACGCCCAGGAAACCGGCCTGGACCAGGTTCACTGCCCGCCGCCGCCAGGGAAGCCGATCCACCAGCGGAAAGGTCTCGGAGGTGATGTAGCCGTCGGAGACCCAGACGAGCTCGTTGTCCACCACCACCGGCACCGGCTCACCCCATTCCGCGAAGGGTAGCAGCGCCTCGAAGCGCTCCTGGGGCGCGAGACGCCAGGCGAGCCGGGCGCCCTGTGGAAGCGCGCTCAGGAGCTGACCTGCCTGGAGCGCCCAGGCGAGCACCATTCGCTTCGACCAGGCCTCGAGCGAAATGCCGGGCCCGCTCTGCGCGACGTCGTAGGGCGGTCCACCGGGCTGCACGGCCGTCGAGTCGAGCTGCACGAGAGTGAACGGTGTGGGATAGGCCAGCGTATCGCCGATCCGGTAGTACAGCGGATCGCCTCCGGGCGCGACCCGATCCGCAGCCACGGCGAGGAGGCCCGGTCGGTCCGCCAGGCCTCCTCGATCCACCAGCCAGACCGGGAGCCGCCGGCCTTCGACCCCGAGGAGGCCGGGTTCGGCAACGACGGAATCGCCATTCGGGTCGCCGCTCAGGCGATCCAGGGCGCGCTCGCCCCAGAGCGGCGCAACCCGGGGCGGCGACGCGTCGCGCAGAAGCCGGCTGCCGGCCGAGTCGTGCAGCCCGCGCATCCCGAACGCGATCCGCTCGAGCTGGCGGGTGAGCTCGGGCTCGACCGCCGGAACCCCGCGCTCCCGATTGAACGCGGGCAGCACGTAGTGCCCCCCGATCGACGTGATGGTGAGCACCAGCCAGCTCGCGGCGACGAGGGCATGCCGCGCGCGCACCGCCCAGATGGCCGACATGACCGCCACCATGAGCGCGGTGCCGGTGAGGGCGGGCGACACTACGGAGACCAGATCGACGGCGGGGCGGTCTGCCACGGCACCGAGTCCCGCGACCAGCTCGTAAGGCTCGAGCAGGTAGCCCCAGGCGAGCGTGAGGGCGAGGCCGACGAGCAGCCAGCCGAGATGGGCCCGGGCGTGGTCATTGATGGCCGGCCGGCCGCCGACCCACCGGAGGGCGCCCACCAGGCTGTAGAGTGCGATGCAGACGATCAGGCCCAGACCGCAGAGCAGCAGCGCGTAGCCGTGGAGCAGCCGCCAGAGCGGGAGCTGAGCGACGTAGAGACCCAGGTCATGCCCCAGGACCGGCTCGCGCATGTCGAAGGTGACTCCGCGCCACGCAAGCGCCACGGCAGGCGCCCACGCGGAGGCGCCGGCCCCGGCCAGGATACCGAGCACGAGACCCATCCCGATGGCAGTGCCCAGCAGCACCTCGGGGGTGAGCGCTTCGCGGATCTCCAGATTGGCGACGTGGCGGGAGATCTGCACCGACCCGATCGCGCGATAGACCACGAGGAGATGGCCAATGAACCAGCCGGCGCTGGCCAGAATGCCGCCGAGCTCGAGGATCAGCCCGAGCAGACGCCAGGAGGTGACGAATTCGACGGCGGCGGGGGAGATGCCTTCGGCCCACCAGCGATCGGCAAACAGCCCCGCCATCCAGCGCCCGGCGAAGAGGAGCACGCCGAGGACCAGCAGCAGGGCGATGATCTGGCGGGCGCGGTGGGACATACCGGGCTAAAAGCGTGAAAAGTGAAAAGTGAAAAGTGAAAAGGGGTTTCCGCGAGAGGGTGGCCTCCGCTTTTTCGAGTCGGCGGCTCGCTGGTTCACCGGACGCGCCTTTTCACTTTTCACTTTTCACGCTGTTCACGTCTTCACCCCCTGCTCCGCCAACCACCCCAGCACTTCGCCTTGATAGGCCGCGAGCGCGTCGGCGGCGGTGGCTTCGAAGCGGAGCACCAGCACCGGTTGGGTATTGGACGAGCGGATCAGTCCCCAGCCCTTGGGGAAGGTCATGCGGACACCGTCGATCGTGTTCACCGGATACTTGGCCGAGAAGTGCGCCACCGCGCGCTCCGCGATCTCGAACTTGAGCTGCTCGGGACACTCCACCCGGATCTCCGGCGTGGCAAAGGTCTTGGGGAGATCGGCCAGCAGAGCGGCGAGCCCGGAGCGGCCCGCCGAGACCACCTCGAGCAAGCGAGCCGCGGCGAAGAGCGCGTCGTCGAAGCCCAGGTAGTCGCCCCCGAAGAACATGTGGCCGCTCATCTCGCCGGCGAGCGGCGCGTGCATCTCCTTCATCTTTGCCTTGATGAGGGAGTGGCCGGTCTTCCACATCACCGGCTTGGCCCCCGCTTTTTCCAGCGCGTCCGGCAGTACCTGCGAGCACTTCACGTCGAAGATCACCGGCGTGCCGGGCCCGAACCGCCGTACTGCGTCGCGTCCGAAGATGACCAGCAGCTGATCGCCGAACACCACCTCGCCGTGCTCGTCCACGGCGCCGATCCGGTCGGCGTCCCCGTCGAACGCGATGCCGAGCTCAGCCCCGGTGCGCCGCACGGCGGCCTGGAGGTCGCGCAGGTTCTCCAGCACGGTTGGGTCGGGGTGGTGGTTGGGAAAGGTGCCGTCCGATTCGCAGAAGAGGGGCGTCACTTCGGCGCCGAGCGCCTGGAGCGTCGCCACCGCGACGACACTGCCGGTGCCATTCCCGCAGTCCACCACGACCCGCACGCGACGGCGCAGCCGGTGCCGCGAGACGATCCCGTCCTGGTACTTCCCCAGCACGGTGCCGTCAGCGATCTGCTTCCCGGCGCCGGTCCGCCACCGCTCCGTGGTGATGATCTCCCACAGCTTGAGGATCTCGTCGCCGTGAAGCGCGTCACCCGCCAGCACCATCTTGAAGCCGTTGAACTCGGGCGGATTGTGGGAACCGGTGACCTGGAGTCCGCCGTCGGTTCCGAGCGCCGACACGGCGAAGTAGAGCGCGGGCGTCGGCACCAGTCCGACATCCACGGCCGTCGCCCCGCTCTCGACAATCCCTTGGCGCACGGCGTCGGCGAGCCCGGGGCCCGACGGCCGGTTGTCGCGCCCGACCGCCAGTACCGGCGCTCTTCCCAGCCGCTCCCAGCCGATGGTCGCGTAGGCCCGCCCGAGCGCGCGGGCCAGCTCGGGCGTGAGCTCGGCACCCACGATGCCGCGGACGTCGTATTGGCGGAAAATCGACTTCGGGACGTTCATAGGACCTCTAACTGCGAATAAAAGCGTGAAAAGTGAAAAGTGAAAAGTCAAAAGGGGGCTCCGCTTTTACTTTTCACTTTTCACGCTTTTGACGTTTGTTCATTTCTGCCCCGTCAGCACCGCGGGGGTCCCCCGCCCCAGCGTCTCGGCGCTCTTGAGTGCGGTGGCCAGCGGGCCGGTGGGCCAGATGCCGAACACGAGGATCATGGCCACTGCGATCGCCACCGCGGCGCGGGCGGCCCAGGAGAACGAGACCTGGCGATGGTCCTCGGGGGTGCGGGTGGGCTTCATGGTCATCACCATGATCACCGGCAGGTAGTAGCCGGCGGACACCAGGCTGCCCAGCGCGAGCACCACCGGGAGGATGTACTGGCCTTCCGAGACGGCCGCGGCGATCAGGTACCACTTTCCGATGAATCCGAAGGTGCCGGGGAAGCCAAGCAGCGAGAGCAGGCAGATGCTCAGTGCCAGGGCGGCCCCCGGGCGCACGGAGTAGAGGCCCTCCAGATCGTCCACCAGCACCGTGCGCGACCCCACGTGCTCGATCGACGCCAGGATTCCGAAGCTCGCGAGGGTGGTGACCGAGTACGCGAGCAGGTAGAACGACACCGCCCCCGCGCCCAGCGTGGTCCCGGCCCACACCGCGACCAGCACGTAACCGGCGTGGGCAATCGAGCTGTAGGCGAGCATCCGCTTGAGCGAGCGCTGAGCCAGCGCCACCGTGTTGCCCAGCACGATGGTGGCGATCGCGAGCGCGGCGATGATCGGCTGCCAGAGGGCCGACGCGGTGGGAAAGCCCTCGAGCAGGACTCGCACCAGCGCGGCGAATGCCGCGGTCTTGACCCCGGTCGCCATGAACCCGGTGATCGGGGTCGGCGCGCCGTCGTATACGTCGGGCGCCCACATGTGGAACGGGACGGCGGCCACCTTGAACCCGAAGCCGATGAGCAGGAGCCCGAGCCCCAGGGCCGCGAGCAGGCTCAGCGGAGCGGCGGCGAGCCGCTCGCCGATGCGGACCAGGTTGGTCTCGCCGGTGGCGCCGTAGACCAGCGCGATCCCGTACAATAGAAAGGCCGAGGCGAACGCCCCGATGAGGAAGTACTTGAGCGCGGCTTCGGCCGAAGACCGGCGGAACCGGTCGAATCCGGCCAGCACGTATACGGCCACGGACATCAGCTCGAGGCCGAGGAACAGCACGATCAGGTCTTCCGCCCCGGCCAGGAAGAGCATGCCGACCGTGGCCAGGAGGATCAGCACGTAATATTCCGGCGCGAGCAGTCGCTGGCGATCGACGTAGCGCAGCGACAGGAGAATCGTCGCCGCGGCGACCAGGAGGATGACCGCGTCGGCCCCGAAGCGGAATCCGTCCAGCGCGATCATGTGGGGAACACCGACCGGCGCCGCCCCGCCCAGCCACAGGATCGCCAGCCCGCCGCCCGCCAGCAGCAGGCCCACGAAGCTCAGCCAGCCGGCGAGATAGCTGTCTTCCGGCCGCTCGTGCCGCCATGCCACCACCAGCAGCACGATCATGGCCCAGGTGGACAGGAGGATCTCGGGCAGCAGCGCCACCGAGACACCGAGCGGGGTCCGAAGATCCAGCGCGTTCATCGGCCGGACTCGGCGATCGGGGCGGCGGCCACCGGAGCCTGGCTGGGCTCGAGGTGTGGGCGGACCAGCTCCACATAGTGCCGGCTCGCCGCCTCGGTGCGACGGAGCAACGGGTTGGGATAGAGGCCCATCCAGATCATCGCCGCCACCAATGGCACCAGCACCGCCAGCTCACGGCTGTCGAGATCTCTGATGCCGGCGTTGGCCGGATCCGAGACCGGGTTGAAGAACACCCGCTGCACCGCCCAGAGCAGGTACGCCGCGGCGAAGATGACGGCAGTGGTCGCGATCAGGGTGGCTACCGGGAACCGCCCGAAGCTCCCCAGCAGCACCAGGAACTCACCCACGAACCCGTTCAGGCCCGGCAGGCCGATCGAAGCGAATGCGGTGACGGCGAAGGCAGTCGCGAGCAGCGGCGCCGCCCGCGCCACGCCGCCGAAGTCGGCGATCATCCGGGTGTGGCGCCGCTCGTACAGCATGCCGACCAGGAAGAACAGCGCCCCGGTGGAGATCCCGTGCGCAATCATCACCATGATCGCGCCCTGGACACTCTGTACGGTCGCGGCCCAGATGCCGAGCATGACGAATCCCAGGTGGCTCACCGAGGAGTACGCCACGACCCGCTTCAGGTCAGGCTGCACCAGCGATACCAGGGCGCCGTAGACGATGCCGGTCACGGCCAGAATCACTACCAGCCCGGAGACCGCCGGGCTCAGCGCGAACGCCGGGAAGAAAGGAATCGCGAAGCGAAGAAAGCCGTAGGTTCCCATCTTGAGCAGGATCACGGCCAGATCCACGCTGCCGGCCGTCGGGGCCTCGCCGTGCGCGTCCGGCAGCCAGGTATGGAACGGGAAGACCGGGACCTTCACCGCGAACGCGAGGGCAAAGGCCGTGAAGAGCCAGGGCGCCTGCGGGGTCAGCAGATCCTTCTGGGCGAGAATGTGGTCGTACGCAAACGAGTAGGTGCCGGTCTCGCTCCCGATGATCCAGACGCTCGCGATGATCGCCACCAGCATGAGCAGCGAGCCGGAGAAAGTATAGATGAAGAACTTCTCCGCCGCGTACAGCCGGTTGCCGCTCCCCCAGATGCCGACGATGAAATACATCGGGATGAGCAGCAGCTCCCAGAAGCAATAGAACAGAAACAGGTCCATCCCGACGAAGACGCCGAGCATCCCCGTCTTGAGCGCGAGCAGCAGGGCATAGAAGCCCCGCTGCTTGAACTCGATCTGGTTCCAGCTGCCCCAGACCAGAAGCGGCATCATCGCGGTGGACAGCAGCACCATGAACACCGAGAGGCCGTCCAGGCCCACGTAGTAGCTGACCCCGAACTGAGGCAGCCACTCGATCCGGGTGACGAATTGGAGCCCCGGCTTGGCCGGATCGAACGCCCACCAGATACCGAGCGACACGACGAACTCGAACAGCGCGACCACCAGCGCCACCACCCGGGCCCATTCCTTGGGCGAGACGATGACCATCGCCATGCCGATCAGCGGCACGACCAGGAGTACTTGGAGGATCCACCGATCGTAGCCGATCGACGCGAGCAGGGCCGTCATGCGGTCACCGGAGAATCGTGTGAAGGACCCAGATCGCTCCCACCAGGAACAGCAGCACGTAGAGTCCCAGCTGACCGCTCTGAAGTCGGCTGCCCAAGCGGCCCAACCAGCGACTCCCGACCACGCCGCCGTTCACCAGCACGCCATCGACCAGCGCCTGGTCCACCGCTCGCCAGAGCACCTTCTCGGACAGCCAGACCAGGGGGCGCACAATGAGGGCGCCATAGATCTCGTCCACGTAGTACTTGCGGTAGACCAGCCGGGCCAATCCGGTGTCCGGCGGCGCTTCCCGCGCGGGGAGAATCGGGCGGCCCAGCGCGGCCCGGAACCCGACCCAGAGGCCCAGCACACCGATCGCAACAGCGGCCCCGATCAGCCCCTTCTCCGTGGTTCCCGCCAGCCGGACGATGGGATGCAGCGACGTCGCGGCGCGGGTCACCGGCTCGAGCCAGTGCTCGAGCGCCTCGTGCCCTCCGGCGAACTCCGGCAGGTTGATCGCGCCACCCACGATCGTGAGAAGGCCCAGCACCAGCAGCGGGCCGGTCATGATGGCTGGCGCGTCGCGCAGATGCGGCCGCTCCGCCTCGCCCACTCGGCTCTCGCCATGGAACGTCATCGCCATCAGCCGGCCCATGTACACCGCTGTGACGAACGCGGCGACGAGGCCGAGTCCGTAGAACAGGTAGTAGACCGGTTGCTCCGCTCCCCGCGCGAACGCCGCGGCCAGGATCTCATCCTTGGAGAAGAACCCGGCGAACGGCGGCACGCCGGCGATCGCCAGCGTGGCGATCCACATGAGGCCACAGGTCACCGGCAGCCATCGCTTGAGGCCACCCATGTTGCGCATGTCCTGGGCGTCTTCCTGGGAATGGGTGGCGTGATAGGCGTGGTGCATCGCTTGGATGACGCTGCCCGACCCGAGGAAGAGCAGCGCCTTGAAAAACGCGTGGGTCACCAGGTGGAAGAGGCCGGCGCTGTAGGCCCCGACGCCGACCCCGAGGAACATGTAGCCGAGCTGAGAGATGGTGGAATAGGCGAGCACCCGCTTGATGTCGTACTGGCGCAGTCCGATCGTCGCGGCGAACAGGGCCGTGAGCGCGCCGATCCCGGCGGTCACCTCGCCGCTGAGCGGCGCCATCGCGAACAGGAGGCTGGTCCGCGCCACCAGGTAGACGCCAGCGGTCACCATGGTCGCGGCGTGGATCAGGGCGGATACGGGGGTTGGGCCGGCCATGGCGTCCGGCAGCCAGACATAGAGCGGAATCTGGGCCGACTTGCCGGTGCAGCCGAGCAGCAGAAACAGCGTGATCCAGGTGGCCGCGCCGGTGGTGAGAGCACCGGGAGCGCGAGAGAACACCGTCACGAAGTCCAGCGAGCCCACCGTCTGCCAGAGCAGGAACATCGCGATCAGAAACCCGAAATCCCCCACCCGGTTGGCCAGAAACGCCTTTTTCCCGGCATCGGCGTTGGCCTTATCGTTGAACCAGAAGCCGATCAGGAGATAGGAGCAGAGCCCGACGCCTTCCCAGCCGATGAACAGCACCGGGAAACTGGACCCGAGCACCAGCACCAGCATGAAGACGATGAACAGGTTCAGGTAGGCGAAGTAGCGGGCATAGCCCGGGTCCTCGCCCATGTAGCCGACGCTGTAGAGGTGAATCAGACTCCCCACCCCGGTTACCACCAGGAGCATGACGGCCGCGAGCTGGTCGATCTGGAGCGCCAGATCGATCCGCAGCTCGCCGACATGGATCCAGGGCCAGAGGCTCACGATGAACGGCGCCTCCGGGGGACTCGCGCGGAGCTCGAGGAAGATCGCGACCGCCACGACGAACGCCGCCAGGAGGACGCCGGGGCCGATCAGCGAGACCAGGACCCGCGCCCGAGGCCGCACCATGGCGAGCCAGCCGTTCACGATGAACCCGAGCAGCGGGAGCGCGATGGCGAGCCAGGCCAGGCGCACGGCCGGCCCCGGGCCGGCCGCCCGAGCCTCGTCCACGACCTGGACCGCGAGCAGAGGCAGGGTCATCAGCCGTGCAGGAGATTGATGTTCTGCAGATCGATCGACTGGTTGTGCCGGAACACCGCGAGGATGATCGCAAGTCCGACGGCCGCCTCCGCGGCGGCCACGGTCATGACGAAGAAGGCGATCAGGTACGCGCCGACCCCGTACACCTGAGCCAGCGCCACGAACGCGAGGTTCACGGCGTTGAGCATGAGCTCCACGCACATGAACAGCACGATGGCGTTGCGGCGGAGCAGCACGCCCGCGACGCCGATGGTGAACAAGATGGCGGAAAGACCGAGAGCCGGGCCGAGCAGCATCAGACCTTCCGTTTCGCGAGCACGACCGTACCAACGATCGCGGCGAGGAGCAGCAGGGAGGTGATCTCGAAGGGAACCAGATAGGTATCGAACAACGGGGGCGCGACGCCGCCGACCACGCCGCGGGCGGCCGTGGCCTCCTGGGCAGCGCGTCCCCCGGCGAACGCCGCGCCGGCCTCCACCACTCCGGCCGAGGCCCGCACCTCGCGTCCGATCCGCGCCGGCGAATACGCCATGAGGCCACCCAGCTCGGCCGCGATCAGCCCGGCCAGCACCAGCATCGCCGCCACGCCCGCGGGGCCCCGGATGTCGGTGCCCACCCGCCCCAGGTTGAGGAGCATGATAATGAAGAGGAACAGCACCATGATGGCGCCCGCGTACACCAGGATCTGGATCAACCCGATGAACTGGCCCTGCAAGGTGACGAAGACCACGCCGAGGGAAAGCATGACCTGGACCAGCCAGATGAGCGCGCCCACCGCAGTCCTCTGCAATACGCACATGGCGGCGGAGAGCACCGCGATGCCGCCGAAGATGTAGAAGACGACTTCCGTCATCTACTCCCCCAGTGGATCGGTCGGATCCCAGAGGGAGGAGACCGGATGAGTCTGAGAGGAGAGCCGCTCGAGGTCGTAGACGAAACGCCCCCGGCTGTACTCCGAGTTCTCGTAGTGGACGCCCACGTGGATCGCCTCCTCCGGGCAGACCTCCTGGCAGTAGCCGCAGAACACGCAGCGGAACTCGTCGATCTCGTAGATCAGGGGATAGCGGTTGCCCTCCTCGTCTTCGCCCGGCACCAGCTTGATGCAGTTGGCCGGGCAGATCTGGGGACAGAGCCCGCACGCGACGCACTTGGACCGCCCCTGCTCGTCGGTGAGCATCCGGTGAGTGCCGCGCCACCGGGGCGAAAGGCTCCACTGCCCCATCCCGTGGGCGCTGTCGGTGCTCTTCTCCTCGGGGTACTGCATGGTGACGCGCTTCTCGAACATGTGCTTGAAGGTGAGCGCCATGCCGCGCAGAGTGGCGCGCACGTAGCTCACCTCCTGCTGGGGACGCTCGAGAACCTTGACGCCGATGGCCATCAGGAGCTCGCAGCCAGACGTTGGGCGTGGCGCAGGGCGGCCACCCGGGCTCGGCGAACGGCCGAACCGCTGAGCACCAGCCCGCGGTCGAGAACGAAAAAGAGGGCGAGGCCGAGCACCACGCTGAGCCCGGTCAGCACCCACTGGGTAGCGCGGGGGCCCTGGATCCCGGCAGCATCGATCCCATACAGCACCACGCAGACCAGCATGATGTAGACCAGGGCCGCCGGCGTCAGGACCTTCCATCCGAGGGCCATGAGCTGGTCGTAGCGGAACCGGGGCAGCGTCCAACGGATCCACATCACGAAGAAGATCCAGAACATCAGCTTGGCGAAGAAGAACGCCCCGGTGGCCAGGCTCTGGAGCAGGCCACCCTGCTGGTCCCAGGTCGTGAGCGGGATGTCCCACCCCCCGAAGAACAGCGTGGTCACCATCGCGGAGATGGTGACCACGTTGGCATACTCGGCGATGAAGAAGAACGAGAACTTCATCGCGCTGTACTCGGTGTGATAGCCGGCGATAAGCTCGGATTCCGCCTCGGGCAGGTCGAACGGCAGCCGGTTGGTCTCGGCGAACCCCGAAATCAGAAAGATGAAGAACGAGAGGAACAACGGCAGCACGAACCAGAGACCCTGCTGTTGCGCACCGATGATCTTGGAGAAGCTGACGTCGCCGGTGACGAGCAGCACGGGAATCAGGCTCAAGCCCAGCGCGACCTCGTAGGAGACCAGTTGCGCGGCGGCCCGGAGTCCGCCCAGCAGACTGTACTTGCTGTTCGAGGCCCAGCCGGCGAGCGCGATGCCATAGACCCCGAGCGATGAAATCGCGAGGATGAACAGAAACCCCACTGGCACGTCGGCCACGACCATGGGCATCGGACCGTGATGCGCCATGACGCCGAACACGAAGTGGAACCCGCCGGCCACGGCCCGATCGATCGCCGCGCCGATGCCGGGGATCCAGTCGAAGGCTCGCCCGAGGTCCCGCCCGAAATCGTCCGAATTGATGGTGAGCGGCGCCGCGAACGGGATCACCGCCGACAGCATCAGCGCCGGAATGAACGCGAGCGCAGGCGCGATGGTGAACAGGACCGGATTCGCTTGCGCCGGGAAGGTCTCTTCCTTGAGAATGTTCTTGAGCCCGTCCGCGGCAGGCTGGAGCAGCCCGCCATAGCCGACCCGGTTCGGTCCCAGCCGGTTCTGCATCCAGGCCGACACCTTCCGCTCCATGAGGGTAAGCATGGCGACGCCCACCATCACGACCGTGAACACGAAGAGCAGCTTGAGCACGCTGAGCAGCACGAAGCCCTTGATCTCGGGGCTCATCGCGCCGCCTCTGCGGCTCCGGCCGCCGAGAGGACATAGCCGGTGAACCCCAGATCGGCATAACTGAGGCCGGCGAACGCGGGGTAGCTGTCGCCGAGCTTGGTGAAAGCCTGCGCCGCGGTGGCCGGTGCATCGGCGTCGGGACCCGGGCCTGCCAGCACCTCGCCCGCCACCCACCAGGCGGGTCGAGCCATGCCGGGCTGACTGCGCGACTGGTTGTAGCGTTGCACCCGGAGATCGCGATTCACGTAGGTGCCGTTCTCCTCGGCCATGCTGGTGACCGGGAGGACCAAGGTGGCGTTCCGCAGCCGCTCATAGGGCACGGTGCCGAGCACGACGACGAATCCCGGCGCCGTCGCGAGAGCCGCCTCGTCCTCGGGTGAGAGCTCGGCGTCGAGCAGGATCACGACGGCCGCAGTCGCAACCGCCCGGATCGCCCCCGGCCAATCGCGGGTGTAGCCCAGCAGCTCGGCGCCGGTAAGGTTTGGAGTCCGCTCCCGGCGTAGTGCCAGTCGAGGCACCGCGGCGAGGGCGGCTTCGTCGCCCAAGGGCACCTGGACCGCGGCCGTCACGTCGCGGCTCTCGACCAGCCGGCGGATCAGCCCCAGCGATTCGGTGCTGGCCCGGCCGGAGGCGAGGATCACGACCGAGCCGCTGGTCCCCCGCAGGATCTCGCCGAAGCGGTCGAGGGCCGCGTCCCAGTCAGTCGCGATGTGGCGCGGCCCGTCCCGCACCAGCGGCGCCTCGATCCGATCGCCCCGATTCATCCACCGATAGCTCATCCGCCCGTGGTCGCACATGAAGTGACGGTTGACTTCCAGGTTTGGCCGAGGGCGCAAGCGCACCACCACGTCGTCCCGGGTGTCGATGGTGATGTTGCAGCCCTGGGTGCAGCCGGGGCACACACTCGCCGTCTTGTCCAGGTCCCAGGCGCGCGCCTTGTGCAGGAAATCCTTGGACAAGAGCGAGCCGACCGGGCACAGGTCGACCACGTTGCCGGCCCAGGGATGGTCGAGCAGCTGCTCTTCGGCGATGCCGATATAGGCCCGGTCGCCGCGCTCCGAGACGTTCAGGATCGGCGCCTCCGCCACGTTCTCCATGAAGCGGACGCAGCGGGTGCACAGAATGCACCGGTTGGGGACGTAGAGGATGTCGGGCCCGAAGTCCTCCACCGGGCTGTAGCGCTTGGCGTATTCGCCGTAGCGGGTGCCGGCCCGCCCCTCCTGGAACACGTAGTCCTGCAGCTCGCACTCGCCGGCCTGGTCGCAGATCGGGCAGTCGAGCGGGTGGTTGATGAGGAGGAACTCGAGCACGCTCTGCCGGGCGGCCTTGGCCTTGGGGCTCTCGACCAGGACCACCTGCCCCTCGGTCACGGTCGTCACGCACGCGGGGGCCAGCTTGGGCTGCTTTTCGACTTCGACCAGACACATCCGGCAAACCGCGGGCGACGGCAGCGACGGGTGATAGCAGTAGTGGGGCACGAGGACGCCGGCCTGCTTGGCGGCCTCGAGGATCGTGGTGCCTTTGGGCACCGCGATCTGGGTTCCTTCGATTGTGACGTTTACCAGGTCCTCGGTCATTCTTATTTCACCGCTATTTCACCGGAGAGGCGCGGAGAGCACAGAGAGCGCAGAGGGATCCGATGGCGCCCCCGTCTCCGATACCCCAGCCTGTGATATTTGGGTGGTGCCCCATGCCTGCATCACGAAACACCCAAGTCCCTCTCTGCGTCCTCCGCGCCTCTGCGGTTTGCAGTTGCGCCTCTGCGGTTCGCACTGCAGTTGTGGTTCAGACACCCACCATCGCCGGCTTGCGCGCCTTGGAGATGTACGCCTCGAACTCCGACTTGAACTTCTGGATCCCGCTCACCACCGGCGCCGCGCAGGAGTCGCTCAGTACGCAGATGGTCTTCCCGGTCATGTTCTCCGACAGGTCGAGCAGCAGGTCGAGGTCCTCCGGCTTGCCCTTCCCGGCCAGGATTCGCTCCAGCACCTTCGTGGTCCAGGCCGTTCCCTCACGGCACTGGGTGCACTGGGCACAGGACTCGTGCGCGTAGAAGCGGGCCAGGCGCCAGATCTGGTAGACCATGTCGGTCGAGTCGTCCATCACGATCATGCCGCCCGAGCCCAGCATCGAGCCATGGGCCTGGATGTTCTCGTAGTCGGTGGGACAGTCCTCGACCTCGGCGGCGTTCATGATGGGCACCGACGATCCGCCCGGGATCACCGCCTTGAGCGTGCGACCCTCACGCATCCCGCCCGCCAGGTCGAAGATCAGCTCCTTCATCGGGAAGCCGAGCGTGATCTCGTAGTTGCCCGGCCGCTGGACGTGGCCGCAGACCGAGATCAGCTTGGTGCCGGTGCTCTTGGGATTGCCCAACACGAGGCCTTTGTGCCAGGCTGCCCCGCGCACAATGATGTGGGGCACGGCCGCCAGCGTCTCGACGTTGTTCACCGTGGTCGGCATACCGAACACCCCGGCCTGAGCCGGGAACGGGGGCTTGATCCGCGGATTTCCCCGCTTGCCCTCGAGCGAGTTCATGAGCCCGGTCTCTTCGCCGCAGATGTAGGCGCCGGCGCCGCGGTGAAGCACCATCTCTATCCGCTTGCCGCTCCCCAGCACGTTGCCACCCAACGCTCCGTTGGCGTAGGCCTCGGCGACGGCGTCCTGCATGATCCGCAGCGGCTCGGTGAACTCGCCGCGGATGTAGATGTAGCAGGTCTCGGCTCCAATGGCATACGACGCGATGGCGCAGCCCTCGATCAAGGCGTGCGGCGTCCACCGCATGATCTCGCGGTCCTTGAACGTTCCCGGCTCCGACTCGTCGGCGTTGCAGACGAGGTAGTGCGACTTGCCGCTGTTCTTGGGCATGAAGGACCACTTGAGCCCAGTGGGGAAACCTGCACCGCCACGGCCTCTTAGGCCCGACTCCTTCACCGCGTTTGTCACCTCGTCCGGGGTCATGCCCAGAGCCTGCCGCAAGCCGACGTAGCCGCCGCGCTCGACCCAGCCCTGATAGCTCCGCGCGCCGGCGTCGCCGAAGTGCTTCGACAGGACCACCGTTTCCTTGGGATGACTGGGATGCGGGAAGCCCATTACGCATACCTCTTGAGGATCTCGCCGATGCGGTCCGGGGTCACGCTCTCGATGAAATCGTCGTCGACCATAATCGGCGTGGGGAAACCGCACGCGCCCAGGCACTCGACCTCGGACACGGTGAACCGCCCGTCCGGGCTGGTGGCGCCGAGCTCGCGACAGCCGGTCGCCTCGAGCAGAGCCCGGAGCGTGTCCTCGGCACCGCAGAGGCCGCAGGGCGACGTGGTGCAGACCTGGATGAAATGGCGGCCGACCGGGTGGGTGTGGTACATGGTGTAGAACGTCACTACGCCCTTCACGTACGCCGGGGTAAGCCCCAGGACATCGGCTACCTCTCCCATCGCGGGCTCCGAGATCCAGCCCCGCAGGCGCTGCACGATCCACAAGGCCGGGAGGAGACACGCGGCCTTGGTGGGATATCGGGTGAAGAGCTGCTCCAGCTCTGCCCGCGTCGCATCCACGAAGATCGGCTCATGCGGCGCGGCATGGCCCCCGCTCCGCCCGCGCTTCTGGCCATGCAGCTGCGCGAGGTGCTCGCTCATCGATCGACCTCTCCCATGACGATGTCGACGCTCGCGTTGATCGCGATGACGTCGCTCAGGAGCGCGCCTTCGCACATGCGGGGAAGCGACGCCAGGTTGATGAACGCCGGTGGACGGATCCGCCAGCGAACCGGCTTTGCCGTGCCGTCCGATACCAGGAAGTTGCCCAGCTCGCCCTTGGGATTCTCGATCCCCATGTAGGCTTCGCCCACCGGCGGCTTCACCCCTTCCATCACCTGCTTGAAGTGGAAGATCATGGCTTCCATATCACTCATGGCTCGCGACTTGGGCGGCAGAATCACCCGCGGGTCGTCCACGTTGATCGGCGCGCCCTTGAGCTTCTCCAGCCGGGCGAGCGCCTGCTCGAGGATGCGGGTCGACTGCCACATCTCTTCGAGCCGGATCCGGTACCGGTCGTAGATGTCGCCGTGCTCGCCGACCGGAACGTCGAAGTCGTAGGTCTCGTAGCCGAGATAGGGACGATCCTTGCGAACGTCGTAGTCGACGTTGCTGGCGCGGAGCATCGGGCCGGAGAGGGAGAGGTTGATCGCCTCTTCCCGCGAGAGCACGCCGACATCCTGGGTTCGCCCGCACCAGACCGCGTTGCGGGTGAACATCGTGTCCACTTCCTTGAGCGTGTTGGGAAAGGTGCGGCAGAACTCGCGGAGGCCGTCGGTCCACCCGGTGGGAACGTCGGCCATCATGCCGCCCACCCGGGTGACGCTGGTGGTGAGCCGCGCGCCGGTCCACGCCTCCTGGAGGTTGTAGACCCGCTCCCGCTCCTGGAACGACCAGAGAAAGGGCGTGTAGGCGCCGAGGTCGATCCCGGTGGTGCCGAGCCAGACCAGATGCGAGATGATGCGACTCAGCTCGCAGGCGATCACCCGCAGCACCTGACAGCGCTCGGTGATCTCGAGGCCCATGAGCTTTTCGACTGCCAGCGCGAAGCCGACGTTGTTCGCCATCGGCGACAGGTAGTCGGTGCGGTCGGTGAGCGGGATGATCTGGTTGTACTGCCGATACTCGCCCAGCTTCTCGAATCCCGAGTGGAGATAGCCCACGTGCGGGATTACCCGGATCACCGTCTCGCCGTCGAGCTCGACCACGAGCCGCAGCACGCCATGGGTGGCCGGATGCTGGGGCCCGATGTTGACCAGCATGTGCTCGGCGCCGAACCCTTCGTCGAATTCCCCGGCGACCTTGTACTCCTGAGTGTCCTTCCACCCCAGCCCAAGCGGGATCCGGGTGACGTCGCCCTCGGCGTCGAGGCCGGGCGTCGAGAGCGTGTACTCGACCGTGCGGCGGCTCATGTCAGAAATCCTCGCTCGCCCCGACGGAGGCGCTCCCGCATGTCCTTGGGCAGCTCGTGGAACGCTTCGGCAATGGAGAGCTCGGTCAGCGAGTAGTGCGATTCGGGGCTCGCCGCCAGCGCCTGCCGGGTCTGCTCGGCCCGGCTGAAGTGGCCGCGCAGGGGGAAATCCTTCCGCAGCGGATAGCCCTCGGCGTAGGTCTCCCACATGAGGATCCGGCGGAGGTCGGGATGGCCGGTGAAGACCACGCCGAACATGTCGTATACCTCGCGCTCGAGCCAGTCGGCTCCCCGCCAGACATCGTACACCGACCGGACCTCGAGCGACGCGTGCTGGTCCAGGGCGACCTTGACCCGCAGGTCCGCCTTGCGCTCGAGCGAGCGGAGCTGCCAGGCAACTTCGAGCGGGAGCTCCGGGTCGCGATACTCGATGGCGGTGATGTCGGTGAGATAGTTGAACCCCTGCCCCGGCTCCGTCTTGAGCCAGACGAGCACGTCGTGGACGCTATCGTTCCGCACATACACGATGGTGTCGCCGCAGGACACGAGCGCGCGTTCCACCGCGTCGCCGAACGCGGTGCGCAGGGCGGGTACGGTGGGGGACAACTGGCTCATGCGTTCCGGGTCTGCTGCACGGAATTGCCGAAGGGCTCCGATAGCTCGTTCACCCGCTCCGCCGGCAGAAACAGACCGGCCGGGCCCACCAGCTGCTCGTCGCGGAGGGCTTCGTCGGTGAAGCTCTCGCCCTCGATCTTCTTCTGCAGGAGCTGGATGCCGTACATGAGCCCTTCCGGCCGCGGGGGGCAGCCGGGCACGTACACGTCCACCGGGATGATGGTGTCGATGCCCTGCACCATCGCGTAGTTGTCGAAGATCCCGCCGGACGAGGCACAGGCGCCCATCGAGATCGACCATTTGGGCTGGGGCATCTGGTCCCAGATGCGCCGGATCACCGGCGCCAGCTTGAAGGGCAGCCGCCCGGCGCAGATGAGGACGTCGGCCTGGCGCGGGGAAAAGCTCTGACGCTCCATCCCGAAGCGCGCGATGTCAAACCGGCTGGCCGCGGTCGCCATGTACTCGATGGCGCAGCAGGCGGTGCCGAACGGCATCGGCCAGAGTGAGTTCTTCCGGGCCCAGTTGACCAGGAAATCGAGCCGGGTCGTCACCCAATTGGGCGAAATCGAGGAAATCGTGGAGAGCTGCTCGCCCTCGGCGCGGGCTTCCCGGTCGGTCAATCCCACTGTAGAGCCCCTCGCTTCCAGGCGTATACGTACCCCACCGCCAGAATCAGCATGAAGACGACCATGTCGAGGATCAACAGTCCCGGCGAGAGGGAGATCAGCTTTGCCCTCGCCTGAAAGAACGCGACCGCCCAGGGGATCATGAACACGACTTCGATGTCGAAGATGATGAACAGCATGGCTACCAGGTAGAACTTTACCGAGAACCGTTCGCGCGCATCGCCCAGGATCGGCATGCCGGATTCATAGGGGGCGATTTTGGCGGGGGTACGGCGGTAGTTGGAGAGTACATGGGACACCCCGAGCATCAAGACGGCGTTCGCAACCACGAACGCGATCAGGATGAGGATCGGGATGTAGGCTTGGAGCATCACCTTGCTCCCTCGTGAAAAATTTCACGTTCTCTTAGCGAGAGAAGCTAACCGCGGCCGGAGGGCACTTCAACCCTGCTGTTTTCCCTTATATTCCCGCCCGACTCTGCCCGAGGTTTCCCTTGTCCATCAAGTCAGACCGCTGGATCCGGCGCATGGCGCGGGAGCACCGGATGATCGAACCCTTCGTCGACTCGCCCGCCCGGGGGGCGGAGGGAGAAGCCCGCAAGGCCATTTCCTATGGTCTTTCCTCTTATGGCTACGATATGCGGGTGGCGCCCGAGTTCAAGATCTTCACCAACGTGCTCTCGGCCATTGTGGACCCCAAGCACTTCGACTCGAAGAGCTTCGTCGAGTTCGAGGGCGACGTGTGCATTGTCCCGCCCAACAGCTTTGCGCTGGCGCGTTCGGTCGAGTACTTCCGCATCCCCCGGAACGTCCTGACCATCTGCCTGGGGAAATCCACTTACGCCCGCTGCGGCATCATAACCAACGTGACGCCGTTCGAGCCCGAGTGGGAAGGGTTCGTCACGTTGGAGATCAGCAACACCACCCCGCTGCCGGCCAAGGTCTACGCCAACGAGGGGATCTGTCAGGTCCTCTTCTTCGAAGCGGACGACGACGACATCTGCGAGACCAGCTACAAGGACAAGGCCGGTAAGTATCAGGGGCAGCAGGGCGTGACGCTGCCGAAACTCTGATCAGACAGGACCAACCCCCTGCGCTCCATCCTCACATTGCTGGTGGTCGGCGCAGCCGCGGCCGGCGGTGCATCGGCGCAGGCACCCGCCACTCGCGCCGCCGTCGAGCAGTCCATGTTCCGTCGCCTCGAGCTCCCCACGCCGACCGGCATCCGCACCGGCAGCGGGGCGCCCGGCCGGGCCTACTGGCAGCAGCGGGCGGACTACGTCATCAAGGCCACCCTCGACACGGTCGCGAAGGCGGTGAGCGGCGAAGAACAGATCACCTACACCAACAACTCGCCTGACACGCTGCACTATCTCTGGCTCCAGGTCGATCAGAACCTCTTCACCGACTCCAGCGTGGGCGAAGCACTGTTCCCC
>Ga0137403_10002427_pt1 | contig 22802 bp, 20 predicted proteins | sample CZOMad2_1_16fung_FD_122057 | JGI IMG/M metagenome (GOLD analysis project Ga0137403, IMG submission 122057) | Vadose zone soil fungal communities from Angelo Coast Range Reserve, California, USA - CZOMad2_1_16fungal (Hybrid Assembly) | ecosystem: Environmental > Terrestrial > Soil > Vadose zone...
CCGAACGCGTCGAGGCCCGTGATGTCGCGGCCGATGATGAGCGTGTGGATGTCGTGCGTGCCCTCGTACGTGTTGACGGTCTCCAGATTCATCATGTGGCGGATCACCGGGTGCTCGTCGACGATTCCGGCGGCCCCCAGGATGTCGCGCGCCAGCCGCGCCGCGTCGAGCGCGATCTGCACGTTGTTCATCTTGGCCATCGAGACCTGCTGCGGCCGGGCCTGGCCCGCGTCCTTCAACCGGCCGAGCTGCAGGCTCAAGAGCTGAGCCTTCGTGATCTCCGTGATCATCCAGACGAGCTTCTGCTGCACGAGCTGGAAGGACCCGATCGGCTTGCCGAACTGGATCCGCTGCTGCGAGTACTGGAGCGCCCAGTCGTAGCACGCCATCGCCGCGCCGACGGCGCCCCACGCGATGCCGTAGCGCGCCTGGTTGAGGCAGCCGAGCGGGCCGCGCAGCCCCTTCACGTTCGGGAGCTTGTTCTCGAGCGGAATACGACAGTCCTGGAACGCGAGCTCGGACGTGATCGAAGCGCGCATCGAGAACTTCCCGTGGATGTCGAGCGTCGAGAATCCCGGTGTGCCCCGCTCGACCAGATAGCCGTAGATCTCGCCGTCGGCCTCCTTGGCCCACACCACCGCGACGTCGGCGATCGAGCCGTTCGTGATCCAGAGCTTGGTGCCGTTCAGGACGTACGCATTCCCCTGGCGGCGCGCCCGTGTCTTCATGCCGCCCGGATCGGAGCCGTGGTCCGGCTCGGTCAGGCCGAAGCAACCGACCTTCTCGCCGCGCGCCATCGCGGGCAGCCAGGTGTCCTTCTGCGCTTCGGAGCCATAGGTGTAGATCGGATACATGACGAGCCCGCTCTGCACCGACGCCGCCGAGCGTAGACCGGAGTCGCCGCGCTCGAGCTCCTGCATGATCAGGCCGTACGCGACGTTGCTGAGCCCCGCGCAGCCATATCCGTTGAGTGTCGCGCCGAAGACGCCGAGCTCGCCGAGCTTCGGGATGAGCGCGACCGGAAACGTCCCGGCGCGATGATGGTCGGTGACCAGCGGCAGGAACTCGGCCTCGACCCAGTCGCGGACCGCGTCGCGGATCATCCGCTCTTCTTCGGACAGGAGGCCCTCGATCGCGTAGTAGTCGACGCCCCGGAACTTCTCCATCCCTACCCTCTCCGACGCAGCGCCGCCAGGGGCACCGCGAGCAGCGCGCCCAGCGCCACCGCCAAGGTCACGGCGTGAAAGATGTGAATCGGCACGTTCCAGCCGACGAAGCGGCCGGCGACGTCCTGGGAGACCGGGCCCGCGCCGCGGAGCACGCTCCCCTCGAGCGCGCCGAATCCCGACGCGTAGTGGACCGCGATCCACAGCGTCCCCGCCACGCCCGCCACGAGCGCCGCCGGCCGATGGCGCCGGGTCGCGAGCGATAGGAGCAGGAATGCGCTGGTCCCGATCACCTGGAGGCCGGCCACCGCGTAGTACGCACCGAGCCCTGACTGCCCGGCCGATCCTCGAAACGCCGGGTACGCCTGACTCAGCGCCGGCACTCCCGAGAGCAGCAGCCAGTCCAGGAACTGCGCCAGGATCAGCGCGTGGCCCAGCATGAAGCCGCCGACGATCCCGGTCAGGAGGGCCGCGAGAAACCAGCTCGGCCAGTACAGGCGGTCGGTCACGTCAGAACCGGGGCCGACCGCGCTGCCGCGTCGGCCGGGGCGGCGCGGGTCATCGACCGCCACCTCATCGTCGTCCGATCATACTATGCGGCGTCATCTTGCCTCCGCACCCTCGTACGGGGACCTCGAGCCGGTCCGACGCCCGTCAGACGTTGGTGGAAATGGAGGGCGGCTCCTCGCTCAGCGCGCGCCGGAGCGCCCGCGCCAGCTCGAGGTCGTGCTCGTGGGACATCGCGAAGATCCGGCACTGCGCGACCTTGCCCGGCAGGTATTTCAAGATTTCCGTCAGCGGCTCCTCCGAGACGCGCTTCGAGGAGTCGTACACGTAGATCTGCCGGTCGCCCATCTTGAGCGGATTCAGCGGCCGCGGGTCCTGGAGCGCCATGTCGATCTCGAACGGGAGATCGCGCAGCGACGCGGGCAGGAAGGTCCGCACACGCTTCTTCACGGTCTCGACGTCCAGGAACCCCTGGCCCTTGCGCGCCTCGAACTGGTCGAGGACCTCTTCGCTGGACATCCGCCACTTGAGCTTGCGGTCGAGGATGTGCCGCCACTCGGCGCCGAGCCGCCGCCGATCCGGATCCTCGTCGTCGTGCCAGCGCCCGACGTCTTCGAGCAAGGTCCACTCGGTCAGGTGCAGATACGGTTGAAGCTCCTTGCGGAGGTCGTAGGGGAACGCGATCTTCATCGTTTCGCGGAAGATCTCCTTGAGGTGCAGGTCGATCCCGCGCGTGGTGCGATGGTAGTAGACGTTCGTGTACATGTAGAACCGGGCGTTCAGGAACATCGTGAACGCCTGCAGGCCGGCCCGGTCGAGCGTGAGTCCCTTCTCGGAGAAGAACGAATAATAGATGATGCGGTCGATGTCGATCGGACCGACCGCGACGCCGCACATGTAGGCGTCGCGCAGCACGTAGTCCATGTTGTCCGCGGTGAAGACGCCCGACAGCAGCGGCTTCAAGTGCGGGAGCCACCGCGGGTGCGACGTGAGCGGCTGCGTGTAGCTCTTCCCCATCAGATAGCAGATCCACTCCGGGTCGATGACCTCGCCGGCGTCGAACGCGCCGCTCGGGCTCCGGCGGAGGCCGCGGAGCAGATCCGCGAGCTCCTCGCGGATGATGCGCTGCCCGACCAGCTCGTGGGTCAGGTCGTAGTCGACCAGGAAGTTGTCGTCGAAGAAGTGACCGAACGGGCCGTGACCGATGTCGTGGAGCAGCCCCGCGGTGCGCAGGAGCTCTTCGATCAGCGCGGGCGACGGCGCGTCGGGAAAGACCGAGCGGAGCGACGGATAGAGCTGCTGGGCCAGCCGCCCGGCCAGGTGCATCGCGCCGAGTGAGTGCTGGAAGCGACTGTGCTCGGCCGCCGGGTACACCCAGCGTGCGGATTGCAGCTGAGGCACCCGCCGGAGCCGCTGCATCCACGAGGTGTCGATCAGGTCCTGCTCGGTCGCCTCACCGGGGATCCCGCCCGGGCGCGTATAGAGGATGTATTGATGGATCGGGTCGGCGATGAGACCGCGTCCCTGATAAGGTCCCTCGGCGTCCTTCATCGCACAGAGTCTACCCCACCGGCGCCGTCGGGGCGCTCACGTCCGAGCGCGCGGTGCGGTGAGGCTAGCGCAGCTGAAAGAGGCGGTGGCGGTCGACCGAGGGCACCGAGATGGTGCGGACCTGGTTGTCGCGCTGGACGCTGAGCTCGATGAGGTCGCCGGCGCGGCGCGACCAGAGCTGCTCGTAGAACTCCTCCTGAGAGGCGACGGCCACGCCGTTGACCTTCAGGATCCGATCGCCCTGGCGGAACCCGGCGCGCGACGCGGGCCCGACGGGCGAGAGCTCGCTGACGAAGAGGCCGGCGGGCATGGCGATGGTGTAGAGCCCGAGCCACGGCCGCGGCGTCCGACTGGCGATTCGCCCGGAGTCGATCAGCTCGTCCTTCACCGGCACGAACTTCTCGATGGGGATCGCGAGGTTCACGTGCGGGGGCTCGCCGAGCCGCAGCGACGCGATCCCGATCAGCTCGCCCCGCTCGTTCACGACGGCGCTGCCGCCCCACTGCGGGCTCGCCGGCGCGACGATGATGGCGCGATCGAGCATGTATTCCCAGTACGCCGAAAATCGGCGGACGGCGTTCACGGCGCCCGTCACCTGGACCAGGTCGTTGTCCTCGTCGACGCCGACGGTGCCCGTCCGCGCGCCGGCGGCCAGCGCGCGAGAATCGCCGAAGGTCGCGACGGGCCAGGGCCCGTCGCCCTCGAGCTTGACGACGCCGAGCCCGGTGTCGAGGTCGAAGCCGATCACGCGCGCCTCCACGGTGCGCCCGTCGCGCGTGCGCGCCTCGACCTCGATCGCGTCCAGCAGCAGATAGCTCACCGTGAGCGCGTAGCCGCGCGCGTCGAAGATGACGCCGCTCCCGAAACGACGGCTGCCGAGTCGAGACGACGAGGCAGCGCTCTCGGAATTGCGCACGCGCAGCCCGACGATCGCGGGCTCGACGCGTCTGACGAACGAGGGAAGAGCCGAGACGTCGCCGGGATTCAGTCGCCGTTCAGGGGCCGAGGTCGGCGCGCCCGGCGTGGCCGTCGGAGCGAGCAGCAGAGTCGCCAAGGCCAACATCACGACTCGCTTCATGGAACTTCTCCAATTCAGAGGCGCGCCTCGGCCGGCGGGGCCCCAGCCCCGCGACGGCCTGCAGCGCGCACTCCCTCAATCAGCGGTGGCCGTACTGTCGTTCGTAGTACGCGCGGAATTCCCCGGACTTGAGCGGGCGCCACCACGATTCGTGCTCCCGGTACCACTCGACGGTCGCGCGCAGGGCATCGCCGAACCGGTGGCGCGGCGTCCAGCCGAGCTGGTGGATCTTCTTCGAGTCGACCGAATAGCGCCGGTCGTGGCCCGGCCGGTCCTTCACCGGCTGGATCAGAGTCTCGGGCTTGCCGGCGAGCTGGAGGATCTGACGCGTGAGCACGATGTTCTCGACCTCGTGGCCGCCGCCGATGTTGTAGATCTCGCCGTCGGCGCCACGGCGCAGCACCAGGTCGATGCCCGCGCAGTTGTCGAGCACGTAGAGCCAGTCGCGCACGTTCCGGCCGTCGCCGTAGAGGGGCAACGGCTTGTCGTCGATGGCGTTCGTCACGAACAGCGGGATGACTTTCTCCGGGTATTGATTGGGCCCGAAGTTGTTGGACGAACGGGTGATCAGCACCGGCACGCGATGGGTGTGCCAGTAGGCCATCGCGAGCAGGTCGCCGCCGGCCTTGGACGCCGAGTACGGGTTGGACGGCCGCACCGGATCGCTCTCGCGCGACGAGCCGCGCTCGACGGATCCGTAGACCTCGTCGGTGCTGATGTGCAGGAACCGCGGGATCTTCAGCTCGCGCACCGCCTCGAGCAGCGTGAAGACGCCGAACACGTCGGTTTTCAAGAACGCGTCGGGCTCGATCAGCGAGCGGTCGACGTGCGACTCGGCCGCGAAGTTGACGACGGCGTCGACGCCGCGGCAGGTGTCGCGCACGACTGTCCCGTCACAGACGTCGCCCTGAACGAACGTGTAGCGCGGGTCACGCTCGAGGTCGGCCAGGTTGGCGGGATTGCCCGCGTAGGTCAGCTTGTCGAGGTTGACCACACGGTCGCCGGAGTGCGTGGTAAGGACGTGCCGGATGAAGTTGGACCCGATGAAGCCGCTTCCACCCGTGACCAGCAGCTTCACCGCGCTACCCTCGCGTCACGTCCCAGATCTCAGCCCCCGCGTAGTCCCACGGCAGCCGGCCCTCGTCGCACATCGCGGGCTCGGGCGAGAAATGGACGTCGGTGAAGTAGATGATCCGACCGGTCGACGGCGCGAGGTTCCGCACGCCGTGCGCGACCCCGGGCGGGATGCGCACCAGGCGCGAGGCGCCCGCGCCGAGCGTGAGGCGCATGCGCGTCCCTTCGGTCTTGGCGCCCTGCCGCGCATCGAGCAGGACCACGAGCATCCGATCCGACGGGGGGACGTACCAGATGTCCGTCTGGCGCTGGTGCAGGTGAAACGCCTTGATCGCGCCGGGCTCGACTTCGCTGTAGTTGATCTGGCTCACGGCGAAGCCCTTGAACGCCTGCGGATGTCCGTCGGTCAGTCGCGCCAGCTCGGTCATGCTCCCGCCGTCGTCGGAGAATCGCTTGAGCTCGACGATCTCGACGCCGTCGATCGAGGCAGCGGGCCCGTAGGATTGGATCTGGAAAGCGCGCTTCGCCGCGGGCGTGAGATCCATGGAGGCTCCGATCTTACGGCTCGGACTCGACCAGGCGCAACAGGTACTGGCCGTACGAGTTGTCCTTCATCGGGCGGGCCATACGCAGCATGGCGTCTGCCGTGATGTAGCCCATGCGGAACGCGATCTCCTCGACGCACGCGACCATCAGGCCCTGCCGCTCCTCGATCGTGTGGATGAAGGTCGACGCCTGCAGGAGCGCCTCGTGCGTTCCGGTGTCGAGCCAGGCGATTCCGCGACCGAGCTTCTCGACCTGAAGATCTCCGCGCCGGAGGTAGGCGGCGTTCACGTCGGTGATCTCGAGCTCGCCGCGCGCCGACGGCTTGAGCCCCGCCGCGATCTCGACGACCCGATTGTCGTAGAAGTAGAGCCCGGTCACGGCGTACGGCGAGCGGGGTTTGGCCGGCTTTTCCTCGAGTCCGACCGCGCGACCGTCGACGTCGAACTCGACGACCCCGTAGCGCTCTGGGTCGCGTACCCAGTAGGCGAACACCGTCGCGCCGGCCGGGCGGTCGGCGGCGCGCTTGAGATACTCCGGCAGGCCGTGGCCGTAGAACACGTTGTCGCCCAGGGCCAGGGCGACCCGGTCGCTCCCGATGAACCGGCGGCCGATGATGAACGCCTGGGCCAGGCCCTCAGGGCGCGGCTGAACGGCCCACTCGATGGTGAGACCCAGATGCTGGCCGTCGCCGAGCAGCCGCTGGAAGGCCTCCTGATCCTGAGGCGTCGTGATGACCAGAACCTTCGTGATGCCCGAGAGCATCAAGGTGGAGAGGGGGTAGTAGATCATCGGCTTGTTGTAAATCGGGACGAGCTGCTTGCTGACGGCGTGAGTCAGAGGGTATAGACGCGTTCCGGATCCACCCGCGAGGATGATTCCCTTGATCGAATTCGACATAGAATTCTATGAGTATAGCATCCGCTGGTCGCCGCTCTGAAGGCCTCGGCGGCCCATCACCCTTGAACCGACCGGGAATAGCGGCAATAATGAAGGCGCGCCGATGAAGACCCTGAAAGACATGCTGACGGAGGCCAGGCAAGTCGTCCCCGAGGAGGGGCCGGCCGATGTCGCCCGTCGTCTCGCCGCCGGCGAGAAGGTCGTCGTCATCGACGTACGGGACCCCGACGAGTTCCGTGACGGCCACCTCGAGGCGGCGACCAACATCAGCCGCGGTTTCCTCGAGTTCCGGGTCGGGACCGCGGTGAGTGATCCGTCGACGCCGGTGGTGCTCTACTGCCAGACCGGGCTCCGCTCGATGCTGGCCGCGAAGGCGCTGAAGGACCTGGGCTACGCCACGGTCATCAACCTTCAGGGCGGGTATCAGAAGTGGGTTCAGTCCGGAATGCCGGTCGTCAAGGAAACCCCCCTCACGACCGACCAGATCCAGCGCTACAGCCGCCACTTCCTCTTGCCTCAGGTCGGGGACAAGGGGCAGCGGAAGCTCCTTCGCTCGAAGGTCCTGCTGATCGGCGCCGGCGGCCTCGGCTCGCCCACGGCGTTCTATCTGGCGGCGGCCGGCGTTGGAACGCTCGCGCTGATGGACGGCGACGTCGTCGACATCACAAATCTTCAACGCCAGATCCTTCACACGACCGCCGACGTCGGGAAGCCGAAGGTCGAGTCGGCCACGCGCACGCTGAAAGCCCTGAACCCCGACGTCAACGTGATCCCCCTGCCGACGCGCATCACCGTCGACAACGTCATGGAGATGATCCGGGACTACGACCTGATCGTCGACGGCTCGGACAACTTCGAGACGCGCTACCTGGTGAACGACGCGTGCTTCCTCGCGGGCAAGACCAACGTCCACGGCTCGATCTTCCAGTTCGAGGGGATGGCGACGGTCTTCGCTCCCAACCAGGGCCCCTGCTATCGCTGCCTCTATCCGACGCCGCCGCCGCCCGGCCTCGTCCCTTCCTGAAGCGAGGCCGGCGTCCTGGGCGTGCTCCCAGGAGTGGTTGGAACGGTTCAGGCGACGGAGGCCGTCAAGCTTCTGCTCGGCATCGGCGAGCCGCTGATCGGCCGGCTCCTCACCTACGACGCGCTCGGCATGCGCTTCCGTGAGGTGAGGCTGCGTCGCGATCCCAAGTGCCCGCTGTGCGGGACCTCGCCGACGATCACCGATCTCTCGATCCACCGAAACGGTGCCGGCGCCGCCTGCGCGGCTTCGCCGGACGGTCAGCGCGAGGGCGTTGCGGCGGGAGTCGCTCCCAAGGCGGGCGGCTGATCCCCGGGGGCTTGATCGTCGTCGGGCTCTGCCCGAGGCTCCGTCGGCTGCGCCGCCTCGCCTGAGCCGTCCGCGACGTCGTCGACCTCTCGATCGGGAACGAGCCGGAGACCCATTCGACGGCTCATCGGTCGCGGGACAGCACGATCAGCGTAGCGTGGCCGCGCAGCGCGCCCAGCATCCGGTCGCCGTCGATCCTGAACACCGCCGACAGATAGCTGCCGCCGGCCTCGTGCTTCATGACGACGCGCGCCGGAGACACGTCGAACACCACCGGCACGCCCAGCGCTCCGCGATAGGTGACGACGGCCGGAACGTCGGCCGCCAGGGTATCGGACAGCACGATCTTGCCCCACCCCCATCGGCCCGCCTGGGTGAACTCGGCCTGAGCCAGGCTCACACGTCGGGTCATCACGCCGAATCCGCTCCAGACTCCCGTCCAGCGTCCGGCGATATCCGGCACCGCCGGCTCGTCGGGAAGCAGCCGTTCCTTGGCCACGGCGCCATCGCCGGACTCGATCGGCAAGGTGAGCGCGACGCGCATGGCCAGAGCCGGTCGCGGACGTTCGATGGGAGCGAACCCCGACGAGAGGGGCAACCGGACCGGCCCCTCTCGGCTGGTCGAGCACGCCGCCGTCGAGGCAAGCGCGCTCGCGAGCAGCAGGAGCCGAAAATTCGCCCAGCCCATCGCGGATCCTTCCTCCCACATCCGTTCGGCTGCAAGGCGAGCACCATGTAGGAGAGACTCATTGAATTGCGAACTTGACGACGCGCGAGACCGTGCAGATTGACAAGCGCTTGTCAGTGCCCTGACACTTCCCCGGTTCGCGTACGCGGTGCGACGGTAAACTGCCAGACATGACTCGTTCGCTCGGACGAGCTCTGACGCAGAACCTCGTCGACCGGTTCTCCCAGCGCGACATCGCCCGGCGGCTGGGAGCCGGGCTGCCGTTCGTGACCGTCGACCCGGACGGGCGACCCCATCCGATGCTCCTGTCGTACCTCGAGCTCAGGGCCTACGACACGAGAACGGTCGGCCTCGTGATCGGTGCGCGGACCCGCAGCGCGCGGAATCTCGAAGAGCGAGGCGCCGGAACGCTCCTGGCGATCGAGCCCGAGGTGACCGTTTACGTGAAGCTTCGGACCGTCGATGGCCCCCTGCCCGTCGCCCACGCCGGCGAGTACGGGCTGGGGTATTTCCTGCTCGAGGTCGACGAGGTGCTCGAGGACGCGGCGGCCGACTGGGAAGGCGGCATGCGGATCACGAGCGGCGTTCGCTACGCGCCGCCGCCGACGCTCGACGAGCCGTGGGCGCGCGCCACGCTGGCCGCGCTGGCCGAGCCCCGCGCCCGCGCCTAACTACTTGGGCGGATCCTTGGGCGGGTCTTTGGGCTCGGCCGGACGCGGCGGGCGCCGGGGCGTCTCCGCGGGAGTGCTTTCGCGCTCCTGGTAGAGACCGATCGTCACCTCGAGCTCGGTCTCCTGACCCTCTCGCAGCAGCACCACGCGCACCTTCTTACCGACCGGGGTGGACGAGACGACGCGCTGGAGATCGCGCGGCGTCTCGAGCCGCGTTCCGTCGATGCCCAGGATCACGTCGTCGGCCCGCACGCCTCCCTTGTCGGCGGGCTCGCCCGGCATCACGCTGCGGACCAGCACGCCCTTGGGCTCGCGCAGCTTGAGCCGAGGGACATCGTCGTCCGTCACCTCGGCGATGGCGACGCCGAGCCATCCCCAATCCACGCGGCCCTTGGAGGCCAGCTGCGGCAAGAGCATCTTGACCAGGTTCGAGGGGATCGCGAAGCCGATCGAGCCGTTGCGCGCGGCCATGCTGTTGACGCCGACCACCTCGCCCGAGATGTTGACGAGCGGTCCGCCCGAATTGCCTGGGTTGATCGCCGCATCGGTCTGGATGAAGTCGAACCCCGGCGCCGCCACCGTCAGCGGAGCGCCCTTCCGGCTCACGATCCCCATCGAGACACTCTGCTCGAGCCCGAACGGGTTGCCGAGCGCCAGCACGAGCTCGCCGACACGCAGGCGGTTCGAGTCGCCGAGCGGAAGCACGGTCAGGCGGGGGGCGCCGTCGATCTTCAGGAGGGCCAGATCGACGCGATTGTCTCGACCGACGACGCTAGCCGGAAAGCGCCGCCCGTCGGCCAGACGCACCTGGATCGATCCCGCGCTCTCGACCACGTGCGCGTTGGTCACGATCAGCCCGTTCGGATCGATGACGAAGCCTGAGCCGGTGCTCCGGCGCGGCTCGCCCGGCTCTTCCCGGGAGGGCTCCTCCTTCGCGGCGGTCGCGCGCTGCACGCGCACGTACACGAGGCCGGGCTGAAGACGCGCGGCGAGGTCGGCGAGCAGGTCGTTGATCTTCGCCAGCTCGGGCGCGACGGCGGTGTCCGTGCCTTCCCGCCACGGCTTGGGACCGGCTGCGGTCGACGAACTCGAGCAGCCACTCGCGAACGCGATGACGGTCACCAGGGCGAGCACCGTGCAGCGACCCGAGACGGACATCGAAATCCTCCCCGCAGCAGTATACCGCCGCTGACCTCGCGCCGGCGGGCCGCGGCCAAGGGCCAAGCGGCTCACCGAAAACGAACCGGCCACCGATCAGTGGCCGATTAGCGACTGACCTCGCGAATCAGATGCGAGAGCTCCGGGATCAGCAGCTTCTCGAGCGCCAGGCGGCAGGCGTTGGGCGAACCGGGCAATGAAACGACGATCCGGCGCGCGTGCACGCCGAGCTGGGCGCGCGACATCATCGCCGCCGCGCCGACCTCCTGATACGAGAGCATCCGGAACAGCTCGCCGAACCCGGGCAGTCGCTTGTCGAGCATGGCCTCGATCGCTTCGTAGGTCGAGTCGCGCGACGTGATGCCCGTGCCGCCGGTCACGAGCACCGCGCGCACGGCATCGTTGGCGCACGCGTCGTGGATCACGCGCTGGACGTCCTTCGGTTCGTCGCGGACGATCGCCGATCCGACGACCTGGTGACCGGCCTCCAGCAAGAGCTTCCGGATCAGCTCACCGCTCGTGTCCGTCTCCGGTGTCTTGGTGTCGGAGACCGTCAGCACCCAGCAGCCGATCGAGCGCGGCGCGGCGGCCTTGTGCTCGAGCGGCGTGCTGTCGGGCCGGCTCATCGCGCGCCCCCCGACCCCCCGTAGGCGCGCTCGAGAATCTCGATCAGATGCATGACCCGAACCGCCGACTCGTGGGCGCCGAGCCCCGTCTGGATCTGGAGAATGCAGCCCGGATTCGCCGTCACGACCGCTTCGGCCCCCGTCGCGAGCACGTGGCCCACCTTGCGGTGCAGGAGGCGCGTCGCCATCTCGGGCTCGGTGAGGTTGTAGATGCCGGCCGAGCCGCAGCACCAATCCGATTCGGTCAGCTCGACGACACGAAGTCCCGGAATCTGGGCGAGAAGCTTGCGCGGCTCGCTCTTGATCTTCTGGCCGTGAACGACGTGACACGGATCGTGATACGTGCACGTCAGGGGAACGGGCGCGAGCGGTCCGCGCAGCGGTTCCTGCGCGAGAATCTCCGCGAGGTCCCGGACGGAGGCCGCGAACCGCCTGGCCCGCTCGGCGTACGCTCGATCGTCGGCGAGCAGATGGCCGTACGCTTTCATGTGGGCGCCGCATCCGGACGTGTTCACGACGATGGCCTCGGCACGCGCCGACTCTAATGCGTCGATCGTCTGCCGCGCCATCGCCAGCGCGCGGTCGTGATCGCCGCCGTGGGCGTTGAGGGCGCCGCAACATCCCTGGCCTTGGGGTACCACGACCTCGAAGCCGTTCTTCGCGAGCACACGCGCGGTCGCTCGATTGTGGGCGCCGAAGATCACGGACTGGACGCAGCCGGTCAGCAGCGCGACGCGCGCGCGCCGCGGGCCCTCGGCCGGGGTCAACGGCGGTGGCGCCGCGCGCTCGGCCTTCGCCGGCACCGGTGGGAGCAGCGCCTCCCAGGCCGGCAAGGTCCCGGGCAAGAGCCGGACGAGGCCCGTCTTTCTGACGAGACGCTGAAGCCCGCTCGCCTGATAGAGGCGCGCGCCCGACGCCGCCAGCCCGAGCAGCCGCGGGTGCCCGAGCAAGAGCCCGAAGTTGAGCCAGCGGAAAAGCCGGCGGCCCGGCGCGCCCGGCCGGGCGCGCTCGATCTCGGCTTTGGCGGCTTCGATGAGCCGGCCGTACGGCACACCGGCCGGACACACCGTCTCGCAGGCGCGGCAATCCAGGCACAGCGAGAGATGGCGCACGGTCGAGTCGCTGAGCGCCATCCGCCCCTCGGCGAGCGACTTGATGATGAAGATACGCCCGCGCGGCGAGTCCATCTCGGTTCCGAGCTCCGCGAACGTCGGGCAAGAGGCGAGGCAGAGGCCGCAATGGACGCACTGGTTGACGCCTTCCACCGACAGCCCGTGCAGAGTGAGCGGTCCGGTCGCGGCCGTCGGCGACGCGTGAGTCGTCGTGTCCATGCGCTAGGCTTCCACCTCCGAGACCATCACATTCCTCAGATGCCGGCGACGAAACGGCCGGGGTTCAGGATGTTGCGCGGGTCGAGCTGCGCCTTGATGCGCTCCATGATCCGTCCGGCGGCACCCGGATCATCCCACACCGGGACCTGAGACTTCACGGCGAGCGGCGCCCACTCGAGATGTGCGTGGCCGCCGCCCGCGTGGACCATCTCGCGCCACTCGGCAAGGACCGCGGCGATCGCGCCGAGATCCTTCGGCGCTGGATCCGACCCGATCGCCGCGCGTATGACACCCACGCCCGCGTGAGCCGCCCACGCGCTCTGCAGTCCGCGCGCGCGGGCCATCTCGGCGCCCTGCTCCATGACTTCCGCGACCTGGGTCGGCAGCGCCGCGAGCGTCATCACCGCGGCCGGCGTCGCGAACGCCGCGCGCGCGGCGGGCCCGAGCCGCGGCCAGGTCGCCGCGTTCAGCGGCCGGACGTCGCGGCCACCGAGCGGGCCGGTGAGACGCGCGAGCTCGGCACGTTGCCAGTCGACCTGCTCCCGGACCCCGTCGAACCCCACGACGAGCGCAGCGCCCGGGGTCGAGGAGCCGGTGGCTCCCGCCGCCAGGCCCGCGCCCGCGGCGGCGCCGCCGTCGAGGAGCTCGACGGCATTCGGGATGAGGTCGCTGGCGGCGACGGCCTTCACGGCCGCGCCCGCGTCCTTCAGGCGATCGAAGCGGACGCTCACGAGCTCTTCCTGTTCGGGCAGCGGCCGAAGCTTCACCGTCGCCTCGACGATCACGCCGAGCGAGCCATACGAGCCGATGAAGAGCTTCGGCAGATCGTAGCCGGCCACGTTCTTCACGACCTTGCCGCCGCCCTTCACGACGGAGCCGTCGGCCGTCACGACCGTCACGCCGATCAGGAGGTCGCGCGCGGTGCCGTAGAGATGCCGTCGCGGCCCGTACGCGTTCGTCGCGACCACACCACCCATCGTCGCGCGGTCGGCGTCGGCGGGATCGAGCGAGAGCCACTGGCCGCGGCTACGAAGAGCCGTCTGGAACGCGTCGACCGTCATGCCGGCTTCGGCCGTCGCCGTCAGGTCGCCGGGCTCGTGATCCAGGAGCCGGCTCATCCGGCGCAGGCCCAGGATGAGCCCGGCGCCCGCGGTCGGCATTCCGACGCTCGCGGCGGTGCCGCCTCCCCACGGCGTCACGGACCGGCCGACCTCGGAGGCCAGCGCCATCACCGCGGCGACCTCTTCGATCGAGCCGGGAAAGATCGCCGCCTCGGGCGTACGGCCTTCGACGACGTACGGTGAGAGCTCGATACCGGTGAGGACGTTCGCGGAGCCGACGGCCGCGCGAAGCTTGTCGAGCAGCGCGTCCGGCACGGAAGCTGCGACCGCCCGCGCTAGAAGCGCTGGGCGAGGCCCTTTTCTTCGATGGCGTGCGGCCGGTAGGCGACGGGCCCGACCTCGACGCAGGACTTCTTCGTCGGGAAGACCTTGCCCGGGTTGCAGAGCCCGCGAGGATTGAACGCGCTCTTGAGCCGCTGCATGAAAAGAAGATCAGCGGCCGAAAAAATGAACGGCATGAAATCGGCCTTTTCAAGGCCGATGCCGTGCTCGCCGGAGATCGAGCCGCCGACGTCCGCGCACACCTTCATGATCTCGGCCCCCGCCGCCACCACGCGCGCCTCCTCGCCCGGCTTGCGCGGATCGTAGAGGATGTTGGGGTGCAGGTTGCCGTCGCCGGCGTGGAACACGTTGCCGACGCGCAGCCCCGCGGCGGCGACGATCTCGTTCACGCGGCGGAGCACATACGGAAGCTTCGTGCGGGGGATGACGCCGTCCATCACCATGTAGGCTGGCGACACGCGGCCGTACGCGCCGAAGGCGGACTTGCGTCCCTTCCACAAGAGCTGCCGCTCGGCCTCGGACCGCGCGGTCCGGACCTCGCGCGCGCCCGATTCCCGGCACGCTTCGACGATATGCTCGGCCTGCACGTCCATCCCGACGGCGAGGCCGTCGAGCTCGATGAGCAGCGCGGCATCCGCGTCCCGCGGATAGCCGCAGTTGAACGCGTCCTCGACCGCCTGGATCGTCAGGTGGTCGATCATCTCCATCGCGGCCGGCACGAGCCCGCGGGCGATGATCGCCGACACGGCGGCCGACGCCTGATCGATCGCGTCGAAGACCGCGAGCACCGTCTTGACGGCCTGCGGCTTCTTGAGAATGCGGACGACGATGCGCGTGGCGATCCCGAAGGTGCCCTCCGAGCCGACGAAGACGCCGGCGAGGTCGTAGCCGCACGCCTCGCGCGTCTTGCCGCCGAGCCAGACGATCTCGCCGTCGGGCATCACGACTTCGAGCCCGAGGACGTGATTCGTGGTGACGCCGTATTTCAGGGTGTGCGGGCCGCCGGAGTTGTTGGCGATGTTGCCGCCGATCGTGCACGCCTGCTGGCTCGAGGGATCGGGCGCGTAGTAGTAGCCGCGCGGGCCGACCTTCCACGAGAGGTGCAGGTTGACGAGCCCGGGCTCGACGACCGCGATCTGGTTCTCGTAGTCGACCTCGAGGACCTTGCTCATCCGCATCAAGGAGATCACGATGCCGCCCTCGGCCGGCAGGCACCCACCCGAGAGCCCCGTGCCGGCGCCGCGGGCCACGAACGGAATGCTCTCGCGATTCGCGAGCTTGACGATCGCCGAGACGTGCTGGGCCGATGTCGGGAAGACGATGAAGTCGGCGAGCGCGCGGAACAAGGTGAGGCCATCCGATTCGTACACCATCAGCTCGTCCGGGTCCGAGAGGACGGCGCCCCGGCCGACGATGGACTCGAGCTCGCGGCGAAGCTCGAGCTTTCTGGAATCCGTCAGGGTGGACATGGGGTTGAGCGAATTATACCTAACCCGTCAGCACCTGCGCCGCCCGGGCGATGGCGGCGGCGTCGATCCCGTAGTGCCGATAGAGATCGGCGCGCGAGCCCGACTGCCCGAAGTCGTCCACGCCGAGCGCCAGCTGGGGCACACCGAGCGCCGCCCCGATGAACGCGAGCGCGTGCGAATGGCCGTCGAGCACGGAGACGGCGGGCACGCCTTCCTCCTCGGCGCTCACCAGATCCTCCACATACGGACGCGGCTCCCGGAGGCCCCGATAGAGCCGGTCGGCGCTCGTGACCACGAACACGCTCGCGAGGACGCCCCGTTCGCGGAGCGCGCGGCCGGCCTCGACCGCTTCCGGAACGGTGACCCCCGCGGCGAAGATGCTGACCGCGTTCGTGTCGGGATCCCAGCCGGGCTCGTTGCGGGCGTCGACGAGCCGATAGGCGCCGCGCAACACGTCGGCGCGATAGGCCGGGCTCGGCGGCAACGCGAGCGACTGATCGATCGGGCGGGTCGAGAGCCTCAGATACGTCGCCTCGCCCCGGGCGTCGGCGAGACCGCGCAGCGCGTCGAGCAGGATCCACTCGACCTCGCGGGCGAACGTCGGATCCCAGAAGACGATCCCCGGAAGCGCGACGCCGATCCCCGGCGTGATCACCGACTGATGCGCACCGCCCTCGGGCGAGAGCGTGATGCCCGACGGCGTCGCCGCCACCACGAAGCGCGAGCCCGAATAGAGGGCATGATAGAGCGCGTCGAGCCCGCGCGTGACGAAGGGATCGTAGAGCGTGCCGATCGGCAGCAACGTCTCGCCGAGGATCTCACGCGAGAGACCGAGAGCGCCCAGGAGCAGGAACAGGTTGTGCTCGGCGATCCCGAGCTCGATGTGCTGGCCGGCCGGCGATTCCTTCCACTGGACGGCCTGGGGCACGTCGGCGAATGGGCTCCGCCGCGCCTCGGGATAGTAGACGCCCTTCCGGTTGATCCACCCCGCGAGGTGCGTCGTGACCGCGACGTCGGCCGACACCGTCACGACACGGTCCGCGACCGGAAGGCGGCTCAGCGCGCCGAGCACGCGGCCGAACGCCTCCTGGCTCGAGCACTCCGGCGGAAAGCTCTCGTCGAGCTCGGCCGGGACCTCGACGCGTGTGGTCCTGGGGACCGGCGGCGCGAAGAGCGGCGGCAGCTTTTGGGTGAGCTCGGCTTCCTCGCTGCCGAGCGTGAACCCGTCCCACTCCGCGCCTGCGGTAATGCCGAGCGTGGCGCGCAGCTCGTCGATCTGGCTCGGCGTGAGGAGCATCGTGTGATTGAGCGGATCGCCGGCGAGCGGGAGCCCCCAGCCCTTGATCGTGTGCGCAAAGATGACCGACGGCCGGTCGCGGACCTGGCCGGCCGAGTCGAGCGCCTCGCCGAGCAAGCGGAGATCGTGGCCGCCGAGATCGGCGACGAGCTCGGCGAGCGCCACGTCGCTCGTGTCGGAGAGCAGCCGATCGAGCGTCCGGTCGATTCCGCCGGCTTCGGTCGTGACGAGCGCCTTGCGCGCGGCGCCGGGCGCCAGCCGCAGGAGCCGCTGGTACTCCGTATTCGGCATGATCTGCAGGCGCTCCCGCAGCCGCTCGCCCCCGCGCTTGCCGAAGAATCCCTGAAGCTTCCGCCCCCACCGGAGCTCGCTGACCCGCCAGCCGCACGCTTCGAACATCGCGCGCATCTGGCGCAGGCGCCCGTCGGGGACGATGCGATCCAGCGACTGACGATTCACGTCCACGATCCAGAGCACGTTCGAGAGCCGCGCCACGACTTCCTCGGCCAGCGCCTCGGCCACGTTGCCCTCGTCGAGCTCGGCGTCGCCGACGATGACGATGACCCGCCCGCGCGGCTCGCCGCCGAAGTGATCGACGACGTAGCGCGACGCCAGCGCGCCGAACGTCGCCTGCACCGCGCCGAGCCCCATCGAGCCCGTCGAGAGATCGACGATGTCGGCGTTCTTCCGCCGGCTCGGGTAGGCCTGGAGCCCGCCGAAGGTCCGCAGCTCGCGCAGGGCCTCGGCCGTGAGGCGCCCGCGCAGGTACTGGATCGCGTAGAACGCGGGCGAGGCGTGGGCCTTGACCGCGACGAGATCCTCCGGACGGAGCGCGTCGAAGTAAAGCGCGGTCAGGAGGCTGACGATCGAGGACGACGATGCCTGGTGACCGCCGACCTTCACGCCGTCGGGGTTCGGGCGCAGCGTGTTGGCGTGATGCACCATGTAGGTGCCGAGCCACAACACCTTCTTCTGAATCCGGTCGAGGACGTCGAGACGGCTCACCGCGGGTCGAAGGGTAACATGGCGTGGCCGTTGAAGAGCCGGCCCTTCGCGTGTACATTGCGCCTCATGTCGGAACGCACCCGCGATCTTCGGGTCGAGAGCTTCCGCCCGCTCTTGCCGCCGGCGATCCTGCTCGAGGAGCAGCCTCTCAACGAGCGTGGCTCCGAGACCGTCACCCGCGCGCGCCGCGACATCAGCCGAATCTTGCGAGCCGAAGACGACCGGCTCGTCGTGATCGTCGGCCCGTGCTCGATCCACGACCCGGCCGCCGCGCTCGAGTATGGGCGGCGCCTTCGCACGCTGGCCGAGGAGCACGCGCGAGATCTCTGTATCGTGATGCGCGTCTATTTCGAGAAGCCGCGCACCACGGTGGGCTGGAAGGGTCTCATCAACGATCCGCACCTCGACGGGAGCTTCGTGATCAACGAGGGTCTCCGGCGCGCGCGAAGGGTCCTGCTCGATCTGGCGGAGCTCGGGCTCCCCGCGGGCTGCGAGTTTCTCGATCCGATCTCACCGCAGTTCACCTCGGACCTCGTGTCGTGGGGCGCGATCGGCGCGCGGACGACCGAGAGCCAGGTGCATCGCGAGCTCGCGTCGGGCCTCTCGATGCCGGTCGGCTTCAAGAACGGGACCGACGGCGGCGTCCAGATCGCCATCGACGCGGTGCGCGCCGCCGCGCATCCGCACCAGTTCCTCGGCGTGACCGAGCAGGGGCTGTGCGCGATCGTGGCCACGCGCGGCAACCCGGACTGCCACGTCATTCTTCGCGGCGGCGCGAGCGGCTCCAACTACGACGCGGTGAGCGTGCAGAAGACCGCCGGCGCCCTCGTCGACGCCGGTCTCGCGCCGCGGCTGATGGTCGACACGAGCCACGGCAACAGCGACAAGGACTACCGCCGGCAGCCGGTCGCGGCGCACGACCTGGCCGAACAGGTCGCCCACGGCGAGGCCGCGATCTTCGGCGTGATGATGGAGAGCTTCCTCGTCGACGGACGACAAGATCTGAAGAACCCGGCCGCGCTCCGCTACGGTCAGAGCGTCACCGACGCGTGCATGGGCTGGGAGATGACGGTGCCCGTCCTCGCCGACCTCGCGCGAGCCGTGCGCGCCCGCCGAATGACGAGCTAGCGCGGCGCTCGAGCACGCCGTCCGAGATTGCCATGGCCATCTCCATTCCGGCGGATCTCAGCATCGTCACCCTCAGAAACAACGGCCGCGAGCTGGCCCAGCGCTGGACCGCGGCCTACGCCACCTCGGTCCTGCAGCGGGCGAGCGACCTCCTCAAGTCACGTGCGAACATCGAGTTTCTGCGCGCATCGTGCGAGCAGGTCGTCGAAGAGATGCCGACGGGAGCCGCCGCCGACACGGTCGACGAGGCGGGGTATCACTTCCTGACCGCGGCGCACAAGGCCGGCAACGGTGTCCGCGTGCTCCTGGTCGACCAGGTATCGCGGCCGGAGCTCGGCGGACAATCACGGCAGCAGACCCAGGTTTGCCTGGTCGCCTACGGTTCGGATCTCGGCGCGACCTCCCGGATGATGGCCCACGAGCTCGGTCATCTCCTCGCCCTGCCTCACGTCGACAGCGGCCGGCGACCGGGGCCCGGCCAGGAGAATCAGATCGCGGCCTGGATGCGCAACCTCATGTACTCCGGCGCCCTCAACCCGGCGGCTGAGCTCACGCAGACCCAGGTGCAGGCGGCGCGCTCGTCTCCGCTCGCGCGTCGCTTCGGAGGCCGCTGAGCCCGAGCCACCGCTGGCTCGATTCCGGTACCGTGCCCGAGCGTGATATCGATATCGTAGAAGGATGGCCGCAGCGCAGCCCCCGGATGGTGCGGCCACACGTCTGGAATCAGCTCACCCAGGACGACTCGCCGGCGGCCGCGCGATCAGTCGCTCGGCTCTGCGCCCACTTCGTCCAGGCGGCGCCGACATTGGTCGGCGGCGTCAGGGGTCGTCTCGACCCAGAGTGAGCGGTGCCTTGAGAGATCGTGAGCCGTCGGCGGCGGTCCACGTGATCGTGCCGTCGCCCTCCGGCTTCAGGATCACTGTCGATCGGTTGGAAAGCACCGCCTGGATGCCACCATCGTTGACGGTGGCATCGAACACGCCGCCGCCGAACCCGGACGAGGAGCGGTACATGAGGCGGAGCCGTCCGGATCCGCCGTCGACGGGCGCGACCAGAACCATCGTGTCTGCGAGCAGGGTCCACCGCGGCCCGAGCAACGCGCCGACCGGGGCTGGAAACGCCGCGGCCTCGCGCACGAAGCTCGGGCGCTGCGCGGCCGGCGGAAGGAGCAACTCGCGGACGACGAGCCATTCGTCCGCGACCAGCGGGCACGTGAAGCGTCCGGCCGGTGGACTGTCGGCGGCGAGGAAATCCGCGAGGCAGAGACCGTAGCGCAGGGCGAAGCGCCCGGTGACTCCGCCTCCGTGTCCGCTGAGGCCGCTCGTCTCGTCGAGCAGGAGATACGGCAGGCTGCGGCGCGCGAGGATGGCCTGCGCACCCTCACCACGCGTGAGATAGCCGAACACCTCATCGTTCTTCGGGAAGACGACCGCGACGCGGCCGACCTTCGCGCGCCGCAGGATGCGATCCGTGATCGAGGGATCAAGGGCCCCGGTCGCGCTCGAGGAGCGGATTCCCGGAGCAAAGGCGACGACCGCGTCGAGGTCGGGCGATGTGTCGACCGCCTCCAACGAGACATAGCCCCCGAAGGACTGACCAGCCAGCGCGACCCTGCGGTAGCCGAGCTTTCTCGACGCCGCGGCTTCCTCCAGTGTGCGCTGCACCGTCCGAAGCAGTGTGCTGCCCGGCATGGTCTCGGCCAGGTGATGCCGCTTCAGCATGATCACGTCCCAGCCTCGCGCCTGGAGAAGGCGAAACGCAGGCGGTGCCGGCGCTTTCCACGACTGGGTCGACCCGGAGATGCCGTGGTTCCAGATCACGACCCCGAGAGCACGTTCCGGACCGTTCGGAGGGAGATCGCAGAACGCTCGCTCGAGCCAAAAGAACCGGTTCCCCGGTTCCTGGTCGCACGCCAGCTCCCCGGGTTGGGCGCGGCTCACCGGCGGAGACAGCAGGACCAGCGCGGCGACGAGCGTGCCCGCGAGGGTGCACGCGGCGAGCCTCGACGTGCCGCGGTCGGCCACGCCGGTTACTCGCCGCGGAAGGTAGGCTTGCGATGCTCCAGCATCGCCCGCACACCTTCGCGGGCATCCGCGCTGGCGCGCGCGCGGCGCGCGACCTCGTCGAGATCCTTGTGCTCGACACGCTCGCGCGGCGACAGGGCGCGGCGGATCGTCGACTTCATGCCCGCGAGCGAGAGCGGCGCGTTCCCGGCGAGCGTTCGGGCCAGGTCGTAGGTGGCCTGCTCCAGCTCCGTAGCGGGGACGACGGTGTGCACCATCCCGATCTCGTGGGCGCGCTTGGCGTCGACCGGCTGACCGGTGAGCAGGATTTGCCGCGTGAACGCCGGGCCGATGATCTCGACCAGCTTCTGGCCGAGGGCGAAGGGCACGACAAGCCCGATACGGGCCAGCGGCATCGCGAAGCGCGCCACGTCGGCGGCGACGCGAAAATCGCAGTGCAGCGCCAGCTCGCACCCGCCCGCGTAGGCGGCACCGTGGACCATCGCGATCGTCGGATGGCGCGAGGCTTCGATCTGCTGAAACAACGCGATGACGTCGGCCTCGGGCTCGAGCCCGTCGTCCTGTCGCCGGCTCATCTCATTGAGATCTCGGCCCGAGCAGAACGCCTGGCCGGCGCCGCGGATCACGACGGCCCGGACACTCGTATCGCGCTCGAGCGCGTCGAAGCGACGGCCCAATGCGTCCATGAGCGCGGTGTTCAGCGCGTTCCGGCGCTCGGGACGGTTGAGCGTGATGGTCGCGATGCCGTCGGCGACCGCGTACAGGATCTCGTCGGCCATGGTGGTGCCCCCGGGGTCAGCGGAAGAGCGAGCGCGCGATCACCATGCGGTGGACCTCGGACGGCCCCTCGCCGATACGGCGCACGCGCGCTTCACGGTACCAGCGCTCGAGCGGAAATTCCTTCGAGACTCCGTAGCCGCCGTGGATCTGCACCGCGGAATCGATGACGCGCCCGAGCATCTCGCTCGAGTAGAGCTTCGCGATCGACGCCTCGACCCGCGCGTCCTCACCGCGGTCGGCCTTCCAGGCGCCGTCCCAGATGATCCAGCGACACGCGCGCAGCTCGACCTCGGCGTCGGCCAGCATCCACTGGATGGCCTGGCGCTGAGAGAGCGGCGCCCCGAAAGTCGAGCGTTGCTTGGCGTGCGCGATGGCCATGCGATGCGCGGCCACGGCCACGCCGAGGTTGCACGCCGAGTACGGGAAGCGGTTCTTCACGAGAAGATCGAACGCCAGCTCGAGCCCCTGCCCCTCGGCGCCGACGAGATTCTCGGCGGGGACCTCGCAGTCCTCCAGGGTGACGTCGTTCGGAATCGCCGAGGTCCTGATGACCTTGATGGGCCGCGCGGTGAAGCCCGGCGTACCCCGCTCGAGGATGAAGCACGAGATGCCGCCGCGACCCTTCGCCTTGTCCGTACGCGCCCACACCAGGCCCCACGGCGCGTCGTGGGCGCGCGAGGCGAAGACCTTGCGCCCGTTGAGCACCCAGCGATCGCCCCGCTTCTCGGCTCGGGTCTGGATGGCGCCAGCGGGATCGGAGCCGCCGGAGGGCTCCGTGATGGCGAAGAATGTCTTCAGGCCATCGCGAATGGTCGGGACGGCGTACTTCGCGATCTGCTCCGTGCTGCCGGCCCAGATCGCGGGGGGCGGGTAGCGGCCGAAGACGCCGCAGCCCGGATTGTAGAGCCCCATCCGGTGCTGCGACATCTCCTCGAGCGCGACGCACATCGAGAACGTGTCGAGGCCGCCACCCCCGTACTGCTCGGGGGCGCCCAGCGCCCAGAGACCCGCAGCCTTCGTCTTCGCCGCGATCTTCTGGTAGTCGTCATCCGGAAGCTCGGGCTCGTCGGGGT
>Ga0137403_10002428_pt1 | contig 22802 bp, 17 predicted proteins | sample CZOMad2_1_16fung_FD_122057 | JGI IMG/M metagenome (GOLD analysis project Ga0137403, IMG submission 122057) | Vadose zone soil fungal communities from Angelo Coast Range Reserve, California, USA - CZOMad2_1_16fungal (Hybrid Assembly) | ecosystem: Environmental > Terrestrial > Soil > Vadose zone...
CCCGGCAGTCGGCATGCAATCGTCTGTTATGCGAAGGCGGCTGGTCCGCGATTCTGCGCATTCCAGCCACGCAGTCTGACGAAGATCTTGCGATTGCACTGCTTACATCCGCGGGCGCGTACGTTCATCCCGGGCATTTTTACGACTTTGCGCAGCCCGGTCACGCGGTGGTCAGCCTGATCGTTCCTGAAGATGAATTCGCGGAAGGCATCCAGCGCACGCTATCGCACTTTAAATAAATTCGTTCCGCGCTATTCTTTCAGCAGAAATATCGTGGCGCCGCGGGGAAGCGCTGCTTAGACGAGGGGAATCAGATGGCTGAACCAACCTACGTCTCCAACGTTCGGATTGAACGCATACGTGGCACGCTCCGGCTGGCGTATTTGCCCGGCGAACGCAACCCTGTGGTATTCAGCGTCCACGGAGCGATCGCCGCCCACTATGGCGTGGATGCCGCTAAACTCGGCGAGTCGCATGCCGCCACTCTCGATTACATCGTCGCCGCGACCGCGGGTTGACTGGTCGGGACACTGGGACGCGCACTGGAAGTGCGCGAAATTGAGGCCAGCGATGGACGTCTGACCGCCGAAGTCCTCGGTGAAGTGGAAACCTCGGAAGACGACGTGCTCATCATTCGCAGAATTCACGTTCGCCATCGGATCTCTGCCCCTGAGGAAAAACGCGGCATCATCGAACGGGTGCACGCTATTTATGCGCAAAAGTGCCCTGTCTGTCGAAGTCTGCAAGCTGCGATAGAAATCACATCCAGTTATAAGCTGATTGCCATGTAATCGTGCTGCTCACGCGTTTTCGGCGAGATCGTTGCGGACGCGCCTGCCGTCAAGATTGGTCCACAATCCGCGCGCTGGCGCAATTCCATTGTGCGCGGGTTTGGATTGCATCACTTCCTGAAACGCCGCTTGAAACTTTTCCATCTCTGGTTTCGTGCCAACGGTAATTCGCACATGCGTCGGCCAGGCCGGCCACGCGCGTCCGATGAATACGTTACGCGCCGCCATCGCTTCGATAACTTCCTTCGCAGGACGATTGGTATCCAGCATGAAGCAGTTCGAAACGGATGGCACATAGCTGTAGCCATTGCGGTCAAGCCAGGCAAATGTTTCGCTGCGAACTGCCGCATTGATCCGTTTGCGTTCCGGCACAACCGTTGTGTCATCCAGGCTGGTTAGCGCCGCCGCCACCGCCGTCACCGGCAAACTGTTCCATCCGCTGAAGCTCGAAATCTTGCTAACCAGGTCCGGCCGTCCGATCACCAGGCCGCAGCGCAACCCGGCCATGCCATAAATTTTCGAAAAAGTACGCAGCACCACAACGTCTTTATCCGCTTTTACCAGGTCCAATGCCGTGATCGCGTCGGAAAAATGAATGTATGCCTCATCCACCAGCACCATCGAGCCTTTCGGTTTGTGCTCCACCAGGTATTCAATGTCTGCGTGCGGGGTCAACGTGCCGGTCGGATTATTCGGCGTGCAAACATAAAAAAGTCCTGCGTCGGGCGCCGCTCCGAGCATGGCCTTCACGTCGTGCGCGTAGCTTGAAGTGAGCGGCGTCTTCACCACTCTTGCGCCAGAGATCTTGGCCGCATGCATTCCGGCCTCGTAGCCAGGATCGGCCGTCACGTAACTCCGGGAGGTTGATGTAAATGCCAGCACGGAAAAGTGCAACGGTTCGCCTGAACCAGGAAACGCTCGCACGTATTCCGGCTTCAGTCCTTGCTGTTGGGCAAAGCGCTTACCCAAATCCTCCGTCAGCCAAAAACTGTATCGCCCGGAATCGCCAGTAATCTCGGCAATAGCTTCGCGCGCGACTGAACAAGGCCCAAGCGGATTTTCATTAGCATCAATAATCACCGCATCTTTTGGAAAAGGACCGTGAGGAAGGGAAGCGGCGCGAGCGGAAGCAGCGAAAAACGATTCGCCCAGAATTCCAGAAGCCAGTGCCGCCGATCCGCCAGCTCCAAGTTGCAAAAACGCTCGCCGCGAAGCAGCAGTGCCCTTACATCGAGTCGCGCTTTCCACTCGCCACCTCCGAAAAGGCTGCTCATACATCACACCAAATAACTGCTACCGGCGAACGCCCAACATTCGCCGGTAGCATCATATCCGAAACGCCGGGGTTAGAAGGTAATCTTCAAGGCCGGCCTGGGTGTTAAACGCTTCGCCCGGCCCCAAGGCGCGGTGCACCGTTATAGTCTGCAATGGTGTCAGCTGTTAAGCCGAGCCCGCTGCTGGCTAGGCAAACGCGGTCATTCCCCGGTGTATACGGCCGCTTTTCCGCCGCCCGGCACCAGCCCGCGCACTGCCGAGTACAGCAGCGGAATAAAGATAAGATTCAATGTAGTCGCGGCGATCATCCCGCCGAAGACGGTTGTCCCGACCGAGATGCGTCCAGCTTTCCCCGCTCCAGTGGCCAACACGAGCGGCACCACTCCCAAAATGAACGCCAGCGATGTCATCAAAATTGGCCGTAAGCGGATGCGCGCTGCCTCGACTGCGGCATCTTCGATCGAACTTCCTTTTGCGCGCAATTGTTCCGCGAACTCCACAATCAAAATCGCGTTCTTGCTGGACAGGCCAATCAGCATCACCAACCCGATCTGGCAATAAACGTTGTTATCCAGCCCACGCAGCGCTAGCGCTCCCACTGCGCCCAGCAGCGCTACCGGAACCGCCAGCAGCACGATAAACGGCAGGACGAAACTTTCATACTGGGCGGCTAGCGTCAGGTATACGAACACCAGTCCCAGCCCAAACAGGATCATCGCCTTGCCGCCCGACTGTATTTCTTCCAGCGAAAGGCCGCTCCACTCGTAGGTCATTCCACCCGGCAAACTCTTTTTCGCAAGCGCTTCCATGTCGGCAATCGCTTGGCCTGAACTGCGTCCCGGCGCGCCCGATCCGCTGATTTCCGCTGAGCGAAACAAATTGTAATGGCTGATCACCTGCGGATTTGCCGTCTGCTCGATCTTTGCGAAGTTATCCAGTGGAATCAGTTTTCCGTTGTCAGACTTTAGGTAATACTGCCCAATATCCTTTGTGGTGGCGCGGTATCTTCCCTCGGCCTGTAAGTACACGCGATACGAACGGTTGTTAAAGTCGAAATCGTTCACGTACTGCGAGCCCATGTAGACCTGCAACGCGTCCGTAATCTGCGTGAAGGGAACTTGCAGGCTCTTGGCCTTTTCGCGGTCGATTTGCACCAGGTACTGCGGATCGTTTGCCGTAAATGTAGTAAACAGTCCCACCAGCTTGCCGCCGGTATTGCCTTGTCCGATCAATCCGTATGCGGCATTGGCGATTTGCTGCACCGAATTTCGCCCCTGGTCTTCCACTTCAAACGTAAATCCGCCAAAGTTTCCCAATCCCTGAACCGCGGGCGGATTGAATGGAATCGCCATCGCGCCCTGAATTTGCGACAGCGGTCCGCGCATGTTTGCCAGCAGCGCCGCCGCCGAGTGCGCGTCGCCTTTGCGTTTCTCAAAAGACGTCAGCGGCACGAACACAATGGCGCGGTTCGAAGCATTTCCCGTGAAGCCGAATCCCACAATTGTGAATGTTCCTTCCACGTCGGGTAATTTCAGCACCACTTTTTCAATTTGCGTGCAGATGTCGGACGTGTATTCCACGGAAGCGCCCTGTGGCGCTTGCACGATTACCATTACGTAGCCCTGATCGTCTTCCGGAATAAACGCCAGCGGCACGCGTGAATAAATCCAGTACGTCAAGCCCAGCGTCGCCAGGAACGCCACAGTGGCGATGACTCGCCAGTGCAAAATCCGCTGTACCGTACTGCGATAAGCTTCCGTGCCGCTATCTACAACCTTATTGAACGCACGAAAGAAAAAACCTTTCGCGCGTTCACGATGCTTGCCCAGGAAAATTGCGGAAAGCGCCGGCGTTAACGTCAGCGCATTGAACGCGGAAATCGAAACTGAAAATGCGATGGTCAGCGCGAACTGGCGAAACAGAATACCCGTCGTGCCCGGAAACAGCGCCACTGGTACGAACACCGCCACCAGCACCAGCGACGTTGCGATCACTGCTCCGGCAACTTCTTTCATCGCCGCCGAAGCCGCCATGTGCGGCTCGCTGATACCTTCCGTGATGTGCCGCTCGACGTTTTCAATCACCACGATGGCGTCGTCCACCACCAGACCGGTAGCCAGCGTGATACCAAACAGAGTCAGCGTGTTGATGGAAAAACCCAGGGTCTTGACGAAAATAAATGTTCCCACCAGCGAAACTGGAATCGTTATCGCTGGAATCAGCGTACTGCGCCAGTCCTGCAGGAAAATGTAAATGACGATCACGACCAGGAGAATGGCTTGCAGTAAGGTCTGCAGTACATCGCGAATTGATTCGCCGATGACGGTGGTGGTGTCGAACGCCACCGCTACTTTCAATCCTGGAGGGAAGTTTGCTGACAGCCGAATCAGTTCCGCTTTAACCGCCTTGTCTACATCCAGGGCATTCGCGCCAGGCAATTGCGTAACGCCCATGCCCACGGCATCGTGGCCGTTGAACCGCAGCAGAGAACCATAATCCTCCGCTCCCAGTTCCGCTCGCCCCACGTCTTTCAAGCGCACCAGCGTGCCATCCGAACCGGTCTTCAAGACAATGTTGTCGAATTGCGCCGGCTCCGAAAGCCGCCCGATTGCCCGCACACTGACTTGATATGCCTGTCCGGCAGGAGCCGGTTGTTGCCCGACTTGACCCGCAGCGACTTGCACGTTCTGTTCCTGCAAAGCGCTGACCACCACGGAAGCAGTCAACCCGCGTTGCGCCAGTTTTGCCGGATCCAGCCAGATGCGCATGGCGTATTTGCGTTCACCAAAAATAATCACGTCGCCAACGCCCGGCAACCGCTTCAGCGCGTCCTTAATATACACATCGATGTAGTTGCTTAAAAATAAACTATTGTACTGGCCATTTTCTGAATAAACTCCACCACCCAGCACGAATCCGCTGGCCTGCTTGGTGATAATTACACCGGTATTTTTCACTTCATTCGGCAAACGCGCCAGCGCCTGGTTTACCCGGTTCTGTACGTCCACCGACGCCAAGTCCACATTGCGGGTCACATCGAAAACCACGTTGATCTGGCTGGTCCCATCGTTGGTGCTGGAGGACGAAATATATTTCATCCCCTCGACGCCGTTGATGGATTGCTCCAGCGGAATCGTCACCGCCGATTCCACCGTCTGCGCGTTCGCGCCAATATAATTACTGGTCACGATCACTTGCGGCGGCGCGAGGTCTGGCAATTGCGCGATCGGCAGCGTGGGAATCGATATTGCTCCCGCCAAAACGATCAGCAGCGCGCACACCGTCGCAAACACCGGGCGTCGTATAAAAAAATCAACCACGCTGGCACTCCGTCAACAGGGATTGGTATGGGAAAGGGAGCATTTTCGGCGGTTGAATTTACCGTGTGGGCGCGGCTGTGTCCTTTGCGGTAGGTGGGCCCGCCGCGGCGGCTTCATGCTCCGCCACTGGCGCGCCGTCCTGCAAAAACTGCGCCCCGGACACGATCAAATGATCTCCGGGCTTGATTCCGTCCAGAACTTCCACGTCATTTCCGGCCATGTCGCCGATTTTCACCAGTTTTTGCCGTGCCACCGTGCCCTTGCCTTCGTTCACCGCTACGAAGACAAAATACTGCCCGTTTATGCGCGTCAAATTCAGGAAGGGAATCGTGGCGCCCTCGCGCTGGCCCCATTTCACCTGCGCTCTAACCTGCTGTGACACACGCAGTCGTGCTTGCGCATTTGTATTCGGAACAGCCGCCTTGGCCAAGACGGTTTGTGTTTCGGAGTCCACCTGGGGTGAGACAAACGTGATGCTGGTATTTGTCAGTAATTCTCCGGATTCGTTCAACAGTTTTACCGGCAATCGCACTCTGAGTCCGTGCGCGCGATCCACTGGGACGTAGATGTACGCTTCGAGGGCTCCCGGTTCGTCTACCGTCGTCAGCAGCGTGGTCACTGCCACGCGGTCGCCTATCCGCACGGGAATATCGCCGACGATGCCGCTCATGGGCGAACGCACTCCGTAGTAATGCAGTTCCGCTTTCTGCGTGTTGACTTGTTCTTGCAGCGATTTTAGTTGTGCCACCGCGGCATCGTAATTCGATTGAGCGGAATCGAATTCCGCTTTCGCGATCACGCCGGCTTCGAATAATCTCTTCGACCGGTCGTAGGAAACTTTCGCCAGTTGTACATTTGCTTCCTGTGCCACACGCGCTGCTTCCTGGCTGCTCACGGTCGCTTGTTGTTTCAATGGATCGATCTGCAGCAGCGGCTGGCCGGCATCCACGCGGTCGCCGGACTTCACAAAAATCTTTGTAATCTGACCTTCCACTTGCGGATTGATATTCGCCGAGTGCCGCGATTTCATTACCGAAAGGTACTCGGCGGTGTCTGGTATTGTAGCCGTCTTGACCACCTGTACCTGTACCGGCATCCCGCCGGGGGGCATTCCCGCCGCACCACTGGCCGCATCTTTTTGTCCGCAACCAGTCATCAGCGGCACCGACACGCTCAAACACAAAACGGCTAGCGCGCCCAGGCGCGGCACAGCCGATACCGGTGTTTTCCTATCGAATAAAAAGTTCATACTCTCCCGAGTCTCCGTCTTTCTTAACGACGCACGATATTACGTCAGTGGCGGCAGTACAGAAAGCACACATCCCACCTCGATGTCCGTTAGACGCTTTTCAGCAGTTTTCGTTATATTTTCGCCGACAGCTTTTTGAAGAATCCGAGGGAGCCTAAGCCTTAATAGAAATCTCGGGGATCAATGCGCTTTCCAGATAAGCCCAATTGCAGCACTTCGATGTCTTCGGGGCGATCGAACACCTTCCCCGGAAATAATCTCTTCGTCAGCACGCGTACCCCGCCAAACGCTATGCCCATCACGATGGCAATTCCGCAAAACGCCAGTGTCCCGACGAAAATTCCTTTCACCACCAGCAGCCACGGCGGATCGGTCAACGTTTGCGAGGGCTCATTCCATGTTACCGAGGTCTCGTAGTGAATGTCTTCGCGCAATTTTGCCGCAGCCTCCGCCGACACCGGCGACAATACCAGCGATAGCAGGGAAGCCTTGCGTTCGACGGTCGCTGCCGCCAACGCCGGATTCGCGGAAAGCGCTCGCTGAATGTGATGTAGACGCTGCTCCGCGATCTGCGGCGTCGGATAATCGATAATCAGCAAATCTTGCGATTGATTGCGTTCAGATTGGTAGCTCGCCAGCATCGCTTCCGCGCCAGTGGCAAATCCAATCTCCGGCGTGATTGACGAAAATCTGTTTTCGTTCAGCGACGTCAGCGCCGCATCGAATCCCGCGGGTCCAAGTGCATAACGCTGCGTTCCTTGAATTAAGCCTTCCTCCGGCAAATAGCTGCGAATGGGAGGCAGGGGAGTGCGATCCGCCTGCTCCTTCACAGAATCGAGAAGCAACTTCAAATCGGCGTCCGTGGCGCTCCTGATCCACAAAATCCTCACCACCCGGTTTCCAACCAGCGCCACCAGCTTGTCATCTCCGGCGGCGCTGAGCGGCCCGACGGTGGAGGCATTCAGCTTAGGGTTCAAACTCGAGGTATAAGCTTCATAAGCGCTGCTCGGATCTCGATACTCTTCGAGCCATACTCTCAACCACTTCTTCCCGTCGGAATACCGCTCTAGCTCGACATTCTTCAAGCCCGCTTCTTGCAACACGGGATCGTTTTGGAACACCAGCTTTGGCTCGTCGGCAGGTCCGTCGCCCAACACCCATTTACCGAATTGCTTTGGCAGTGCATGTGTCGTCTGCTGCGCAAAAGCGGCAGACCCCGCCGTATAACACACGGCGAGCGCGCACGGAGCGAGGATGCGGAAGGTACGGTTCATCCCTGTAGGTCTATTAGACACCAGAACGCTAGTTTCGGTTGCGAGAGGATTCTACCGATGTGGAAGTATCCGTGCGCCGAGGCGCCGGCATGTTGGTCTGATTCACCCCCATGCTATTCAGGCTTTGCAAGTAGCTGGCGAGGCCCTGGTAAATTCCTTCCGCCACCCGCTGCCGGTGCTCAGGCTGCTTCAACATCTTTTCATCTGCCGGATTGCTCAAGAATGAAATCTCCGTCAGGATCGACGGCATATCCGCGCCAATCAGCACCACAAATGGCGCTTTGCGCACTCCGCGGTTTTTCACTGGCTTGGCCGATTTCTGGATTCTCTTCGATAGAGAATCCTGAACGTCCTCGGCAAACTCTTTCGACTCATCAATCTTTTCTGTACGTGCGATCTGCTTCACCAAATCCTGCAGCTCGTGAATGCCCTGATCGTCGGTCGCATTTTCCCGCGCGGCCACTTCCATCGCTTCCGCCGAACCCTTCAAATTCAAATAATAGGTTTCAATTCCGCGGGCTCCCGTATCCTGGCTGGAATTTGCATGGATCGAAATGAACATGTCCGCTTTCGCTTCGTTCGCGATGTGGGTGCGCTCTTCCAGCGGAATGAACGTATCATCCGACCGTGTGAACACCACATCCGCGCCCGGCAATCTTTGCTGAATAATTTTTCCCAGCCGCAACGCCACATCCAGACACAAATCTTTTTCCATCAAGCCAGTCGGTCCAATCGTTCCGGTGTCGTGCCCGCCATGCCCGGCGTCAATCACGATGCGCCCAATCTTCAGTCCGAGCGCGCGCGTCAATGTCGATTGTCCGCCACGAGTAGGCTGCGGCGTGGACGCGGGTTGGACCAGGTCCGGCTTGCCGCTCGATGACTTGCCAACATTCGCCAATCCCAGCTTGCTCTTCGGCTGCGGGATAGCATTCCCGCCTTCGCTTGGCTCGGCTTTAGCTGACTTCACCGGAGTTGTCGCTGCAGGTTGCGTTTTCCCTGCGGACTTTTCCGCAGTGGTCGTTGCTAGATTTTCTGATGCCGCAGTTTCTCCTGAGCCGTCGCCCGCCTTGGCGGTCTGCACCGGCGGTCCATTTGGATAAAGATCAATCACCAGTCGGCTGGGGTTATTCAGCAGGGAAGAGCTGTAATCTGTCACCCCGTTTACATCCAGCACCACCCGCACTACGCCCGATGGATTTTGCGCCACGCGCACCGCGCTTAGAATCGTGCCGTCAGTCTTTATTTTGGTGTGCGCCAACACCGGCGTCAGTTTTGCGGAGTGCAAATCAAAGTAAATCCGGTCGGGATTGGCGATGCGCCCGGAAACATACTGCACGCCGCTTTCCAGCTCGATGGTCACTCGGGTGGAATTTTGCCAAGCCTTGGCACTGATTTTGCGAATTTGCTGTGCGCGTCCGCTCGCGACGCTGGGCACTACCGCTTTTTCTGCTGCGTTCACACTCGCGATTTGTTTGTCTTCTTCCGCAAGCGAAACGCTCGGCGGCTCTCGCTCCGAATCTTGTTCCGAATTTCGCGACGCGGAACGTTTCGAAGTGTTCTCCCGCTCCACGTCAGAACTCGCGCTCCTGGCAATCGCGCTTTTCGGTGCGGCCTCCGCCGGAGCGGAATTCTGCAATAACGCTAGCTCTGCGCGCGCTTCCTGCGCTTCTCGCTTGTGCGCCGAACGTGGAAACTTCTTCAGAAACGCGTCGAATGTCTTGGTCGCGCCCGCCAAATCACCCAGCTGATCCTTCTGTAGCTTTCCCGAACGCAAATACGCATCCGGGCAGTACCGGCTGGTGGGGTATTCGCGTATCAGAAATTGATAAGTATCTACAGCCGACTGAAAATAGCTTCTGCCGAATCGCTCGCCCATCTCGGTATACAACTCCGCCACCGCCAGCAACGCGTCGGGAACTTCCGCAGCGTGCGGAGTAATCATGTAAACGCGCCGAAAAGTGTTGACGACTTGCTTGTAATCTTCGAGGGTACGCTTTTCTGTAGTTTTATTATTAAGCGCGGTGCGCTGGTCTTGCGCCCGTAAGAACTGCGTACTCGCAGACTGCCGCTTTACCGCTGCTGTGGGATCAGCGGACGAACTGGAAGCCACAGAGTTCGCAGCAAAACCAACGCTGCAAGCCACCAGCAGCGCTGCAGCAAAAACCGGCGAAACGCGGGCGAAGCTCCGGTGGAAAAAAAGGGAAGGGAAAAAACGCTGGAACGCGCGTGAACTCCACGCATTAAACGTGCTCAAGACACACGCCAAATTTTTCCGGCTAAATTTCATGCACAACCCGCCGCCCCAAACCGCTAATTCTTAGATGCGCCTTCAGCCGCTTAGTCGTTCGTAAAAATGATACGGCCGCTGGGGTCGGTGGCTTTGCGAATTGCGCGAGGATTGATGAACGCGCCATCCAGACGTCCCGAGCCCGGCCGAAAGTAAGCACTCTGCACCCGTTGCACGTAGTCCCGGGTTTCCCGGAACGAGGGCACGCCGTGAGCACGCTCCACAGCCCCCTCTCCCGCATTGTACGCTGCAAGGGCCAGATCCAGATTGCCATTGTAGCGTTCCAGCAACGTCTTGAGGTATTTAACCCCGGCATCGACGTTCTGTTGCGGGCTGTACAAGTCGTTGACTCCAAAGCGTTGTGCCGTCGTGGGAATCAGCTGCATCAGTCCGACCGCTCCCTTGCGGGAAATCGCGGAAGGATTCCAGTTGGATTCCGTTTCGATCACCGCGCGAACCAGTGCGGGATCGACGCTGTGCCGCTCCGCCGCTTCTCTTACGAGTTTTTCCGCGCCGTCGCGATCTAAATTCATGGCGGGACGATTCTTTCCCGTAAACGAAGGTTCGGATGGCAGGAAGATGGAGCTGCGTCGCCGCGATGCGATTTTCAGCAGTATCGGCGGTTCGGCGTTCACGAAGAGCGTTCGCCCGTCATCGTTGGCGAGCCTGCTAATCTGCGCCTGCGCGCCCGGTGCAAACAGTGACGACGCACCGAAAACACCCACGCAAAATACAGTCACCACGATCGCGAAGTAAGCCGGGTTGGATCTTCGTTTTCCCATCACCTTGGGGAAGGCGCTCGGGTTTCAGGGTTCGTACTTACAAACCCTGAGTTAACCTTGGTGCAATTTGTAGCGGCCACCCTTTTATTGAAAAATGTCGGTGGCCATTCTCTTGTACAGCTTGTTGCAAACGGGCAACTTAGCCGTGTGGCGGTCGTCCGGTTTCAGGGCTTGTACTTGCAAGCCCTGAGGTGAAGACGTTTGGCGCTGCGCTGGCCTATTCGGCCAGGCGGACTACGGCCCTGCGGGACCGCGAATCTGGTTCGGTCCGGTAAGGACCGCGCGTGGGCGAATTATAGCAACGGCTCCAGTAGGTCGGGCACTCCCCCAAGAGTACTATTTAGGGCTTTTGTGTCTTCTCCGCCACCCTCGGCAAGGTCAGGTCTGCCACCCCCTCGGCCGCCGACCTGTTGAGACAGCGTCTGTATCAGCTTGCCAGCATGGACTTTAGCGGTGAGGTCTTTGGTGACCCCGGCCACCAAGGCCACTTTGCCGCCTTCGGCCTGTCCCAATACCACGATCCCGGAACCTAGCTTCTGGCGCAGGCTGTCCACTAGCTGCCGGATGCCGTCACGGTCCAGCCCTTCCACCTGTCCAACCACTACTTTGGTGCCCTTGATGGTACGGGCGTTGGCGGCCAACTCGTCGAGCTGATTGAGAGCCCCTTTGCGGCGTTGGTCGGAAAGTTGCTTCTCAAGTTGGCGCGTGGTCTGGGTCAGCTTTTCGACCGTGGCGAGAACCGCGTCTTCGCCTACGTTGAGTTGTTTGGCAACGGACGAAAGCACGCTGGCCTGGTGCTGAAAATGTTCCAGAGCGCCAATGCCAGTCACCGCCTCGATCCGGCGCACACCCGCCGCCACCGATTCTTCGCCCACAAGTTTCACCACACCGATATCTCCGACACGTCTGACGTGGGTTCCCCCGCAAAGTTCCTTCGAATAGAAACCTCGCGGCGCACGCGGATCAGGAATCGTCACCACGCGCACGTTGTGTTCGGGGTATTTGTCGCCGAAGAAGGCCAATGCGCCGGAAGCCATCGCATCGTCGAGGGAGGTGACGTTGGTTTCGAGTTCGGTGTTCAGGCGAATCTCATCGTTGACCTGCTGCTCGATGTCGCGCAACTCTTCGGCGGCCACCGGAGCGAAATGAGAAAAGTCGAAACGCAACCGGTCCGGGGCGTTCAGCGAACCCGCTTGCTTCACATGCGGCCCCAAAATATTGCGCAGCGCCGCATGCACCAGGTGTGTGCCGGTATGATTGCGCATCACACGCGAACGCCGTTCGCCATCGGCAACCACCGTCACGCGATCCCCGACGCGCAAAGTTTCCTTTGCGGTGACGCGATGTGCCACAAGTCCCGCCACCGGATAGTAAGCGCCAGAAACTTCCGCCAGCACTTGCGATTCAGAGTTGTCGTAAAACGCGCCCGTGTCCGAAATCTGTCCGCCCGACTCCGCGTAAATCGCCGTCCGATCCAACACCACTTCGCCGGACTCGCCGGCTTTCAATTCGTTTACCGACCCGCTCTTGGTGATGATGCACTCGATCCGGCAATCTTTCGAGCAAGTACCGTGATAGAAAGCCGGCTCAGTCTTGAACGTCTCCGCAATTTTTGCGTAAGCCGGATTCGCAGACTCTTTGTGCGTCCCTTTCCACGACCCCCGCGCCTTCGTCCGCTGCTCCTGCATCGCCTTTTCAAAACCTGCCTCGTCGAATCGCACGCTGAGGTCGCGAGCAGCATCGAGAATAAAATCCATTGGCAAGCCATAGGTGTCGTAAAGCTTGAACGCCTTGTCACCTGAATAGACTGCGTCTTTCTGCGAGGCCAAAGGTTTAAGTTCGCCTTCCAGTTTGCCCAAACCGATGTCCAGAGTTTGGCCGAACCGCTTCTCTTCGGACAGAACAATTTCGGTAACGCGTGCGGCAGAGGCTTCGACTAATTCCGGGTAGGCGTCACGCATCAATTCGCGGACGGTTTGCACCATTTCCGACAGGAAGGGTCGTGATGCGCCCAATAGCCGACCGTGGCGAATCGCGCGGCGGATGATTTTGCGAAGCACATAGCCGCGACCATCGTTTGACGGTTGAACGCCGTCCGTCATCAGAAAAGTTGTCGCGCGCGCATGATCGGCAATGACGCGCAGCGAAGCGGCTCCGCCTTTGCCTTCTTCGAAAGCTTCCTCGCGATTGAAATCGACGCCGCACAATTCTGCCGCGCGTTTCATCAGCGGCACAAACAGATCTGTGTCGTAGTTGGAGATGACGCCTTGAAGAACGGCGGCAACGCGTTCGAGCCCCATACCCGTATCCACACAAGGCTTTGGCAGCGGCGTCAAAGCGCCGCTGGCGTCGCGGTTGAACTGCATGAAGACGAGATTCCAGATTTCGACGTAGCGGCCGCAGTCGCAGGGGAATATGCAGTCGGCGTGACCTTGCTCGGACGCCTCAGGTCCCATGTCATAGAAAATTTCGCTGCAAGGACCGCACGGCCCGATATCGCCCATCGCCCAGAAATTGTCTTGCAATCCCGGAACCGGCACCACACGATCCGGCGGAACATTTTGCGCCAGCCAGAAGCCGCGCGCCTCTTCGTCCACGCCCAACTTGTTTCCGGCAGCCACTTCCGCGCCGCCAAACACCGTAACGTAAAGTTTTTCCTTGTCGATCGCGTACCATTCCGGCGAAGTGATTAGTTCCCACGCGTAAGCGATGGCTTCTTTCTTGAAATAATCGCCGAAAGAAAAATTGCCCAGCATTTCAAAAAACGTGTGATGGCGCTTGGTGAAGCCGACGTTTTCGAGGTCGTTGTGCTTGCCTCCGGCGCGTACACATTTCTGTGCGCTGGTGGCGCGGGTGTAGTCGCGCTTTTCCAGGCCAAGAAAAACATCCTTGAACTGGTTCATCCCGGCATTGGTAAAGAGCAACGTCGAGTCGCCGTGCGGCACCAGCGAACTACTGCGCACTCGACGATGGCCCTTCGACTCGAAGAATTGCAGAAACCGCTCGCGGATCTCGTTACCGGTCACGTCAGCCTCAGCGAATGCAGGAATCGCAAAAAAGACATTATTGCAGAGCCGGGAGTGATGCGCCAACGGGGACTGAGCGCGCGTGCGCCGGAGTTCCAGAATTGCAATGAAAAAAGGGCGAAGCCGCAGGTTTGAAGAGGCAGGACTAGCTTTCTTCGGGCTCTTGCACTTCTGGGACCGGCTCACGGGTAATGGCTTTCAGTTCCTTGCGGATGAGGTCGGAGGGGAAGCCGGCGCGCAGCAGCGATCCATAAATTGAGGCGACCTTCTTGTCGCCGATCTTTTTCCCGGTTTGTGGGCCGCGATAGGATTTCAGTTTGCGTTCGATGCGCTGGCGTACGACGGCGGCCGGATCAGTTTGCGTCGCGGATTCTTCCAGCGCGGAGCTGATGACGCCGTCGGAAACTCCGCGAGCACGCAGCTCGCGCTGAATACGGAATTTGCCCTGTTTGCGCGATTGCGTGCGGTTGCGAGTGAATTGCTGGGCGTAGCGTTCGTCGTCTAGTTGGCCGTTTTCTTTCAGGCGCGCCATTACTACACGAACCAGAAGTCCGTTGTCGGTGCGGCGAGCTAATTTCTGCTTCATTTCGTGGACGGAGTGGGCGCGGCGCGTTAAGGCACGTAATGCCACATCGTAGAGTTCGTCTTCAGTGGCGAGTTTGCGGGAGCGTGAGCGTGCGCGGGAGAACACCACAAGAAGATGAGGTAATGGGATAAGGAAGTAAAGAGCGACTACGATTCGAGATGCGTACGTCTGCGCGGCCGGTACAGTGGGTTCTTGACGCTGAGGTCGCAGAGGAAAATGCGGTTAACGATGCCGTTTGGCGCAGCGCCTCTGATTCCGATTAGCCGTATGCGCAGCGTTCTGAAGGAATTCTTCAAGCTGTTCTTGCTTGCTTTCAACGCGGGCAAACCCAAGTGGGCAACAGCATCTTCGACAATTCGGTCGTAAGCAGGCTTCTTGCGGTGGATCCAAGGCTCTCGAAGAATGCAATCTCAACTGCCTCACGAGTCCGCCAATCCTTCGCTCCGCTACACCAGATTGCATAGATATAGATTCTTCGGATCAGATTTGAGGTCTGGTCTCGGGTCGGAAATCGATCGACGTCATAGGGGGCTGTAAAATGCGAGAAGAGTTCGCTCCAGAGCGCACTGGAATCTACGCGTTGAATGGCGGAACGAAACTCCGGAAAAGCCTTCAACGCTCGTGAACGTCACTCACTCATCGATTTGTGGTCCCAATAGAAAGCATCTACTCCGCGGCGGGTTTGGCGTTGGGGAGACGGCTCTTCAGGAACTTGATTTGACCGTCGTGATTGGATTCGTGTTCGGCGACGTGAAACCACTTGCCGTAATTGTTCATGCCGGCTTCGGTGTCGAGAGCGGCAAGCCACTTGTCATCGCGCTTTTTCAATTCGGCCAGCGTTTTCTCGCGCGTCTCGTTCAGCGCGTTTACATAGTAATCAAGGTTGTTGCCCTTGATGGCTTTGCGCGCCGGCTCCCCAAGATTCATCGGCACATCCCACTTTTGCTTGGCGGCGTCGGGAAATTTTCCCCAGGCGATCCCCTGAAAAGAGTTGAGATGATAGTACGAATCGGTAGCCGCAAGGTGCAGTAGCAACGCACCGATGGTATTGGCTTTGCCGTCGATCAGAAAATCCAGATCCTGCTGCGACATGCCTTTGGTGTTATGCATCACCTGCATGCGGGTGAAAGCCATCATCGAAACAAGCGTGCCGATTTCCGGACTGAACCCAGGTTTGGGTCCAATGATCCAGGCGTTGTCGTCCTGAGCGGCGACTTCGCTACCAGGGAACGCACTCAAGCCCGCCGCGGTTGCTGTTAGCGCTGCACTCAGCTTCAAAAACTTCCTACGATTAGGCATACACTCGTCAGAAATCATGGATTTTTCTCCAGCGGTGTAAGGCAGTGGTGATCAGAGCGATGAGGATACTGCGCCATCGATGCGTTGGCAACAGCCGGTGGCCACAAACCGGAAGCTGTAGACCGAAAACTGATTACTGACGACTGCCTATTTCCTGGCGAAGCGCTCGAAGTCCGCCATTTGCTTTTCCATTTCTTCGCGGGCGGCGTCGGCGGCGGAGCGGACACCCTGGATGCGCAGCTTGAATTCGTCGGCGTTCGAAGCACGAATAAGCGCTTCATCGAGCGTGATGAGCTGCTTGGTGTACAGATCGAAAAGGGATTGATCGAAGGTCTGCATGCCGTACTGCGAGCCGCCGGCGGCGATGGCGTCGTGGATCAAGCGGGTTTTGTCGGCATTGATGATGCAATCGCGAACGTAGCCGGTGGCGATCATGATTTCGACGGCGGGTACACGGCCCTGATCATCGGCGCGGCGCACCAGGCGTTGTGAGACAACTGCTTTTAAAGTTGCCGCGAGCTGCAAACGAATTTGTTTCTGCTCCGGCGGAGGAAACACCGCGATGATGCGCTGAATGGTTTCCGTTGCGTCCAAAGTATGCAGGGTAGAAAAAACCAAGTGGCCGGTTTCAGCGGCTAACAGCGCGGTAGAAATAGTTTCCAAGTCGCGCATTTCGCCGACCAGAATCACGTCTGGATCCTGACGCAGGGCGGCGCGCAATGCGGTTGAAAAATTCGCGGTGTCCACTTCGACTTCGCGCTGGTTGATGAAGCTGCGCTTGTCGCGGTGCAAAAACTCGATGGGGTCTTCGATGGTGATCAGGTGATCGGAACGGGTAGCGTTGATGCGGTCAATCATAGCGGCAAGCGTGGTGGACTTGCCCGAGCCGGTGGTACCGGTGACGAGAACCAAGCCGCGCTGCTCTTCGCAAATTTTTGTGATTACCGGCGGTAGGTTCAATTCTTCCGAAGTGCGAATCTTGGTCGGAATGACGCGCAGTACCATGCCAACGTTGCCGCGCTGCTGAAAAACGTTTACGCGGAAGCGGCCCAGTCCGGCCACGCCGTAAGCCATATCGAGCTCGGCAGTTTCCTTGAACTTTTGTTTTTGCCGGTTGGTCATCATGCTGAAGGCCATGGACAGCATTTCTTCTGGCGTGATGCGCGGCACTTCGGTGATGGGATTCAGCACACCGTCCACGCGAAGGTACGGGTGGTTGCCGACTTTGAGATGCAAGTCGGAAGCTTTTTGCTCTACGGCGCGGCGAAGAAGATCGTCAATGTTCAGTGCCATAAAAGAAGTTCTCAGTCCTCAGGCTTCTGTCGTCCGTTGAAGATAAAAAGGCGAAAGAATAGCTCCACGAAACTTTATATCGGGTAAAAGGCCTAGCGCGAAAGTAGCATCGTCGAATGGGGCGGGCAACAAAGTCGTGCAGTCGGGTAGCGGGCTAGTTAACCCTGCGCGATGGAACAGGGAGAACGAGCAAATGGTGGGCGTGGGTTGCGAATGGCCAGCAGAACCGACCTTGCGGGCTACTTTTTCTCAGGCTGCTTCTTCTGCATATCCTCGGTCCATGGAGGAGTGATGCCCGCAAATCGAGCATAGGCGATGGATTGTCCCAGATGTTCGGATGCGTGGCGCACGATAAACAGCAGAATTCCACGTCGCGTGTTTTTTCCGCCGAACCAATCCAGGCTTTTTTCCAGATCGGCATCCGACATCGCCGCGATGGCCTTCTTGGCGTGGCCGAAAGATTCCCTTAACGTCGCAATGACCTTTGCTTTGTCGGTGGTGGACTTCTCAAAACCCTTCACATCGAATCCGGCTGGCGGCGGGGTTCCTACTAACTTGTACAGATTGAAATTGGCGGCGCTGACGTGCATAAACACTTCCGCGAAAGAACGAACGTCGGGAGAAGGCCGCCAGGTATATTTTTCGGCAGGGATCGCTTCAGCCAGCCGCGTGAATTTATCTTCCTGGATCATCACCTCCGCCATGATTTCGGAACGGTAGCCGCTGAGCCCAGGTGTGCCGTCCTTGTAAGGATTCACTTGTGCTTTCACGGAAGGCGCCGTGGCCGCGATGGCCAGCAGACACAGGAACCATCCGGCAAGAAATCTAGAGGATGCGCGCATCGAAGTCCCTCCGGGAAGTGCCAGCATTCTAGCTCGTTGGGCGAAAATGTTACGACTGTTTTCTAGCGTACAGCACATCATAAATCAGACCGGCCGCGCAGCCGCCGGCAATAGGGCCGACCCAGTACACGCCTTGATTTGACCAGTGAGTGCTGGCCAGCGCAGTGCCAAACGCGCGCGCGGGATTGAGTGCAGCCCCGGTGAAGGGAGCGGCGACTAAAATGCCGATGGTGTAAACCAATCCAACAGCTAACCCGGAAAGCGAGCGTGAATCGATGTTGTCTTCCGAAGTGGTGGCAAAATAAATCAGCACCAGAAAAAAAGTAATCAGTGCTTCCAGTCCCATCGCCGGCAATCGCGTGAAATCGCGTACCAGATCGGGCGTTCCGCCGAGTACCGGCTGCCAGGCGTCTTCGCGCGGAAGAATCGCTTTCAGGCAGAACGCCGCGACGATTCCGCCCAGCATCTGAGCGATCCAGTAGCCCAGCACTTCCATGGTGCTCATGCGCTTGGTAATCCAGAAGCCAATAGTCACTGCAGGATTGAAATGCGCTCCGGAAACGTGGCTGAACGCGATGGACATTACGGCAATCGCCAGCCCAGAAGCCAGTGCGGTCGCCAGTAATCCACTACCGGCGCCCTGCAGGAACCGTTCGGTGCAGATCGCTCCGGCGCCGAAAAAAACCAGCGCGAAGGTGCCTAGAAATTCAGCAATAAGTTTCTGCGAGGTGTTGTACACCGGCATCTCCAAAGTAAAGAGAGAAGAATGAACGATTGGATTCTAGCTGGGGCACGGCGGCTACGCTACATGTTTAGTCGGGAGCGGAAAGAAAGAAATAACAGGATTGCCACAAAGGCACAGAGAAAAAAGAAAATGGAAAAAAGAAAATGGTAACAAGGAAAAAGCGGCGCCGCGGCGCCCCAAGCTGCTTGCCGCTCTCCATAGAGAAAGCGACGGTTAGCGAGCGGCGGCAACCGGAGCGTTTACAGGCGTGAGCCAGTGGTGCTTGTCGGGCTTGCTGCCGCTGGTGATGGCGAAGAATTCTTCTTGCAGTTTTCGCGTGATTGGTCCGGCGACGCCTTTGCCGACTTGAATATGATCCACGGAGCGGATGGGAGTGATCTCGACGGCGGTGCCCACGAAGAAAACTTCGTCAACGATGTACAGCATTTCGCGCGGGATGACGGATTCTCTTACTGTGATGCCCATGTCCTGCGCCATTCTTACCACCGAGTCGCGCGTGATACCGGGAAGAATACTGGTAGCCAGCGGCGGGGTGTAGAGAACGTCGTCGTGCACGAGAAATACGTTCATGCCGGAGCCTTCGCTGACGTGGCCGTCGGTATCGAGCGCGATTCCTTCGGCGTAGCCATTGAAGGTCGCTTCCATTCGAATCAGTTGCGAGTTCATATAATTGGCCGCGGCTTTGGACATTGCCGGCAGCGTATTCGGAGCGATGCGCGACCAGGAGCTTACGCCGACATCGACGCCCTTGGTGAGCGCTTCCGGTCCGAGGTATGCGCCCCAAGTCCAGCAGGCCATGTAGCACTCAATCGGCGAATTAAGCGGATTGACTCCGACTTCGCCATAGCCGCGCAATACAATCGGTTTCACGTAACAGGCATTCAATTTGTTGTGGCGGACTAGTTCGCAAGCCGCGTTGCCGAATTCCTCCACCGAAAAGGCCAGATCCATGCGATAGATTTTCGCGGAGTTCATGAGCCGCTGCATATGTTCGCGCAGACGAAAAATCGCCGGGCCCTGTTTGGTGTCATAGCAGCGAATGCCTTCGAAGACCGCCGAGCCGTAACTTACGACGTGCGAAAGAACGTGCAATTGCGCATCGTCCCAGTTAATCCATTTGCCGTTGTGCCAAATTTTTTCGGTCTTCTGAACCGGCATAATTGCTCCCTTGATAGCAGCCACTCAGTTTGCAGACTACGGTACGGCATCCACAGCGTCAATTTTCGTATGCGACCGTAAAGCGGTCAACTGAGTGTGCCGTGAAAATTGCCAAAGGGCAGAACCAATTTGGCATATGCCAGCGCAGAAACGCGGAATGACTACTGGTGCGGCTTGGACTCGTCCAGTCTTGATGGGTCGGCGCTTTGCTGCTTGTCCTTGGACTTTTCTGGCGCTTCCGATTTTTCCGAGTCGTCCACGCGCTGCATGGTCATCTTTTCTTCTGCGATCACCCGGCCGTAACGCGCTTCCCACACCCCGAGAAGAATGAAAGGGATTGCCGTAGCGGCGACGTACAGCTTGGCTCTGCGGCCGATTTTCGCTTCCGGCTCCCAGCGAAAAAGCTGAGAAGACAGAAAGAGGGTGAGGACGAACCAAATCGCGAGAGAACCCAGAGGGAGAAGGATCTTGTCCGGGCCAAAACTGTTGACGATGGCATTTTTCAGTCCGTGCACAAGATAAGTGGCCGGAAGAAACAGCGCGATGTGCTGAACCGTCTTTGACAGAGAGGTGAAAGGAATCGTGGCTCCGGAAAGAAAAATCAGCGGGAGCCACAACAACTGGTTGAGCACCTGAGTCTCCTGCATGGTGTTGGTGACGCTGGCGACGACCAGACCGAGCGAGCCGAACGAAACTGTGCCGATCGAAACCAACAAGAAAACCGAAAAAAGGTCGCCCAGGCCAGGGACGTGAAATAGAAAGCGCGCCAGAATGAGTTCCACCAACACGGTCGGAAGGGTTAAAGCGTAATTGGCCAGAATGCTGGAGACGAGCATGTCCGTAGCGGTCGCAGGCGTGACGTGAAAGCGACGAAGGATGCCTTGTTCGCGGAACGTCACCAGGGTCGCGCTGAGTCCCCAAAAACTGCCCATGACGTTCAGTGCCAAAACCGGACCCAGCAGATAAGCGACGACCTGCGGTATGCCCTTCGCAAAGACGCCAGCATAAAGAAAGAAAAAGCCCAGTGGCATCACAATGCTGAAGAAGAAAAACATTTTGTTGCGCAGAGCCAGCCGTACGCGCATGCGCGTCAACGTGAGAAGGTTCGTCAATCCCGTAGCCTCCTTCCTGTGAGTTCAATAAAAACGTCTTCCAGGGAAGGCGTGGCGATTTCCAGTCCAACCAGCTCATTATTCTGCGCTTCCAGATATTTCACCAACGAAACGATGGCTTGCGGCGGCCGCAGGCAATGCAAAACGTAAAGTCCGTTCAGCGAACGGCAATCGGAAACGCCCTCAAGAGATTTCAGTCTTTCTTCAGATTCTTCCCGAGCCAGACGTACTTCGATGCGCGTCTTGTCCGCGGAAGACTGTTTCAATTCGCGGGGCGTGCCTTGTACGATGACCTTGCCGTGGTCCACGATGGCCACGCGATCGCAGAGACGCTCGGCCTCTTCGATGTAATGGGTGGTCAGCAAGATGGTTTTGTTGTCGCGGCGCAATTCTTCAATTACGTCGTAGATTTCGCGGCGCACTTGAGGGTCAAGACCGGCGGTAGGTTCATCAAGGAAAACAACTTTGGGATCGTTGACCAGCGCGATGGCCAACGCCAATCGCTGCTTCTGTCCGCCAGACAACTGGCTGTAAAAAGAATTGCGCTTTTCTTCCAGCCCGAAACGTTTCAGCAAATCTTCCGGATTCCGGCGCCGTTTGTAAAATCCCGCGAACAGTTTTAGTGCCTCCATCACCCGCAATTTCTCTGGCAACGCTGTGGATTGCAGTGCCGCACCGATCTCGCGCTTCAGTTCATCGGGATTGCGCTGCGGATCATAACCGCAAACGGAAACCGTGCCACTGTCGGCGTTCCGAAGACCTTCTAGAATTTCGACAGTACTGGTTTTGCCGGCGCCATTCGGCCCCAGCAGGCCAAAAACTTCCCCTTCGTTAACTTCAAAGCTGATGCCACGGACGGCTTCGACGTCGCCGTAGCGCTTCGTCAGATTTTCGACGCGCAAAACAGGATTACTCATAAATTGTGAACAGACAGCATACCGCAAATGCGGCGCACTCCGAAAAAATGGCCATATTCTTAGGCGCTTAGGCGAGCCAGCAGGGTGGCAAAATTTACGTTATTACAATCGCGGTCGAAATCCTGAAGTGCGCGACGGCGCGCAGCGGTGTATTCTTAAAGCTTATAGTCAGATAAGGAAGAACGCATATGGCTGCGCACAATAGGGCAATTCCTGCGAGGGACAACGTAAACATGGACAACGAGACTTACACTCAGCCACACCACATCGAGGATGTGGAGATTCAGGAGTGGCTGGAGTCGCTCGATTCGGTGTTGGAATCGAGCGGGGCGGAAGTGGCATCGGAAATCCTACAGCGATTGCGGGCGCATGCCACGGTGAACGGGATTGACCTGCCGTTTACTGCGAATACGCCGTATGCGAACACGATACCAGTGCGGCTGGAGCCGCTGTTCCCCGGTGATCAGGAATTGGAACGGCGCATCAAGTCATTGATTCGCTGGAACGCGCTGGCGATGGTGGTGCGCGCGAACCGCGAAGAGCACAACATCGGCGGACATATTTCGACCTACGCGTCGGCGGCGACGCTTTATGAAGTCGGCTTTAACCATTTTTTCCGTGCGCGAACGCCGGAGTTCGAAGGGGACACAGTGTATTTCCAGGGGCACGCGGCGCCGGGAATTTATGCGCGCGCGTTCATGGAAGGAAGGCTCAGCACGCAGCAGTTGGAAAATTTTCGCCGTGAATTGAAGCCAGGCGGAGGATTGTCGTCGTATCCGCACCCGTGGCTGATGCCGGACTTCTGGGAATTTCCCACAGTATCCATGGGATTGAGCCCGCTGATGG
>Ga0137403_10002371_pt1 | contig 22787 bp, 15 predicted proteins | sample CZOMad2_1_16fung_FD_122057 | JGI IMG/M metagenome (GOLD analysis project Ga0137403, IMG submission 122057) | Vadose zone soil fungal communities from Angelo Coast Range Reserve, California, USA - CZOMad2_1_16fungal (Hybrid Assembly) | ecosystem: Environmental > Terrestrial > Soil > Vadose zone...
GTGAGGGCTCTTGAGTTGAGAGAGCCGCTTGAGTCTGGGACGAATGAGCAGTCCGGAGAGCGGGTAGCTTGCCGCGCCGAGTGCTACCGCGAGTGTGCCTGCCGTCCCCAGCGCTACGTAGCCCGCGAGCCGCAGCCACCGGGGGACGTGCGAACTTGCCGTCTTCACTGACGCGCCGGTTTGTGGGACCGCTATGTTGTCAACCCGCCCTCTGTTCATGCGCTCACCTATCAAGGACGCTCTACTGTGATTATACGATGGTACGCAATAGTTCGTGCGCTGTTTCAGCCTGGGAGCGGCGGACGACGGACGACCTACGACCGGTCATCGGTCGGTCAACGGTCGCCCGTCCTCCGTCGTTTCCCCGCGATCTCCTTATGCCGATAAGGCTATTACAGTTACCGCAGGTGTGACTCTTCGATTTTGGGAGAGGAGGGCGAGGGAGGGAAGGAAGGAGGTCGCTGTGGAGATTAGCGCGTGCGAGCAATAATCTCCTCGTGCAAGCGGTCGTCAATCCGGCTCAACCACGTTTCAAAGCTGAGAAGCCGCTGGTTGAGCGCATTTATCTTGCGGTTGTAATCGTCGAACCCATTTCCACTCGCGAGTAAGCGCCGTAACCCGAGCGTCCAACTGATCCTGCTTGGCGGCGAACTGATCTTGTTTGGCCGTAAGTTTGTCTTGGTTCTCTGAAATTGTGCCGAGAGCAGCGCGTATCTCGGCCATTTGAAATCTGGAATACATCTGGAATCTGGAATCTGGAATCTGGAATCTGGAATCTGAAATCTGAAATCTGAAATCTGAAATACACGTTCTAACGAATCCCGGGCACACCCTGAAGGCTATGCTACGTCACATACGCATTGCAGCCGTAACACCACGTGAACGAATTCTCCGATATCGGAAGCTGCCTGATGAGCGGGTGGCCGCTCGACTTCGAATGTGCAAGGGCGTGACCGTTTGTGGTCTCGCAACACCCGACGTGTCCGCAAGTCATGCACACACGTGTTGGAGCGCTCACGCCACATTCAGCGCAAGTGGTGTTGTTGGTCTCAAGAGCCGCGCTGTTTGTATCGTTGAGGTGCGGGCACTCGCTGGCTTCGATCTTTCCCATGCTGGATCTCCTAGAACCTAGACTGAAGTCTATACTACAGAACACTTGAAGTCTATGCTACAAACACAGACGAAAATGCTACAAACGCAGACTGAGATCTATGCTACGCGACGCATCTTCATCGCGGTAAGGGTGTTCTTCATCAGCATCGCGATCGTCAGTGGTCCGACGCCGCCTGGAACGGGCGTGAGGTAGCCGGCGACCTCGGCGGCTTCGCGTGGATTCACATCGCCGATCAGCGTGTAGCCGTTCTTGTCGAAGGCCGCGCGCCGTTTCGGGTCGTCTCCGAAAAAGCGCGCAAGCTCTTCCCGGGTTGTGACTCTGTTCATGCCCACGTCCACGACCGCCGCGCCGGGCTTGATGTAGCTGCGGTCGACCATTCCAGTCCTTCCGATCGCGGCAATCAGGATGTCCGCTTCACTAGCAACCGCCGGCAAGTCTTTGGTGCGCGAGTGACATATCGTCACCGTTGCGTGCCGGTGCAAAAGCAGCAACGCGATGGGTAATCCCACTATCCGGCTCCGGCCCATAACAACGGCTCGGGCGCCCTTCATCTGAATCTCGTGGCGATCGAGCAACTCGATGATCCCCGCGGGGGTGCACGGCCTCAGCCCCGGCTCGTTCAATGTGAGCCTCCCGATGTTCACCGGGTGAAAGCCATCGACGTCCTTCGCCGGGTCAACCGAATTGAGCACTAGCGCGGCGTCGATTTGCTTCGGCAACGGCAACTGAATGAGTATGCCGTCTATTTCATCGCGCGAGTTCAGATCACGAACCAGCGCGAGCAGCTCTTCGGTCGTCGTGGTCTCGGGCAGGTCGATCTTCTCGGAGTAGAGCCCGAGTTGCTCGCAGGTCCTCACCTTGCCGGAAACGTAGATCTGCGATGCCGAATCACTGCCTACAAGCACCGCCGCAAGTCCCGGTCGAACTGCGCGCCTTGAATACTCAGCCACCTCGCCGGCGACTTCGTCCTTTATCGCCTGTGCCACGCTCGCGCCATCAAGAATCTTCGCGCTCATCCGTCGACCTCTAAGAGATTAAGAGCGAGTCCGAGTATGATGCTCGGTCACCGGCGATGTCAAACTTTGCGATGGATGATGCGGATGACGCAAATGTTGCCGATATACGGCGAGATGCCGGTCCGGTTTCTGCGGCATCAACTTAGTTTCGCGGCCGGGACTTAAGTGGCAGCGGTTGAAAAGTGCGTGGGCCGTCCTGTAACATCCTTCCGGTTGGCTTGTGAGCTTCGATCAGTCCTCTCTCCCCGAGTGATTTGGTATGAATAGAAGAAGCGCTTCAGTTTTGTTGTTGACTGCGGCGGTGATGCTTGTCATCGCCGGGTCAACTCCGGTGTTAGAGAGGGCTCGTGCTCAGGGACTTTTCTTCGGAGCGCAACGCTTTCCGGCAATCGATGTCGACAGCAATGACAATCTCTACTTGATGATGTCGACCGCAACCGCTCCGGCAAGCGAGCACAGACCGCACAGCCAGATATTCTTTACCATGTCGCGCGACTCCGGCGTCAACTGGGACAACCTGCCACAGACGCGGAACCTCTCGAACTCGCCCGGCGAAGCGTTCGGTCCTTCACTGGCCGTGAACAAGCACGGGAAAGTGCGGGTGTATGTCAGCTACCACGACAACTCGACCGGGACGACGCAGGCCTATCTGATTAGTTCGAAGAAGAAAACGAAATTCAGGGCTCCGCTCAACATCACGCCGCACAACGGGGGGGCGTTCTCGCCGCGGGTTGCGCTTGATTCAAGCGAAACGGTCAATATCGTATGGGGTGACACTAAGGATTCGGCAGGCAGGATCGTCTTCCTCCGGTCAACCGATCTGGGATTGACCTTCAACGCGCCGCTTGATGTTTCCAGGACTTCGGGCGCTGCGTTCGATCCGGAAATCGCAATCGACGCCAGCGACGCGATCAACGTCGTCTGGCAGGACTCGGCTCCCGGCACGCCGGTGATCATGTTCTCGCGTTCGACCGATGGGGGGCAGACGTTCTCCGAGCCAAAGCAAGTCTCGACCGGGACCGGTAATGCGACAGAGGCCGCTATTGCGACTGACGGCACCGGCCGTATCAGCGTCGCGTGGGTTGATGAGAGCCTGGGCCATGCGGAGACCTTTTATGCGCGCTCGACTGACGGCGGCACATCTTTCTCTGCTCCAATCAACGTAAGCACCTTTCCAAATGGCGACATCCACAAGCCGACGTTGGTCGCTTTCCAGAATACGGTTTACGTGGCCTTTCAAAACGGCGACTTGTTCGGCGAAGAGGAGATCAAGAGCAGGCAGGTGTATCTGGCTAAGTCTGGCAATGCTGGAGTGAGCTTCGACCAGCCCGAAAGGGTTTCAAACGCAGACAACAGCAAAGGCCGCGCACACAGTCCGGCAATGGTTGTCGACAGCCGTGGCACACTTCACATGGTCTGGATCGACTCTTCTATAGTCGGCAATGATGAAGGTCTGCTCTTCTACTGCAACTCCACCGACGGCCATCGATTCTCTCCGGAGCGTATGATCCTGGCGGTCATTTGATCCCGTCGCACAGTGCTTAGAACGCATTCACCAATTCTTTATCGATCGCGGCTTGCTTCGCGCGGCGCGCAACCTCTTTGATCGGGAGAGCGCCGTCTTCCGTGATGATGCCGGTGAAGAAGGCAAGCGGCGTCGGTTCAAAACAGCGATTCGCCACTGCCACTCCTCGAGGCGCTTCCGTCCATAACTCGTTCGTGTCTCCGAGGTCGCGAATCCCCGCGCCAACGTAATCCTCGCGAATGAACTTCGATGTGTCGCAAAGCACGTACACGGGTAGATCTCGCTCACGTGCCGCCAGTACGATCATTCGAGTTCCGATCTTATTCACCAGATTCACGGCGGTAATCTTGTCGGCTCCCACCATAACAAGATCGACATGCTCCATCGCGAGCGAAGCTGCAGCATCGGCTATCAAGGTGACGCGAATGTCCTGGTTGGCAATCGCCTCGGCTAAAGCTCGACCTTCGAGCATCGGGCGGCTCTCGGTTGCGACGACGGAAAAGTCACGTCCCCGACGCTTGGCTTCGAGAAAGGCTGCGAGCACTGTAGAGCTTCGCGAATGTGTCAACACCGTAGCGCCATCTCGAATCAGAGCAGCCCCGTGCAACGCTGCACCGCGAGTTCCACGCTCGGCGTTTTCAATGAAGTTCAGAGCTGCCTCTTGTGCGGCCTCCAGAGTCTCCCGCGCGCCGGTCGCAATTCGAGCAGCCGAGAGCGCCGCGCTTGCCAGTCTAAGAAGAGCGCTCATATCGGGCTGCGCGAGTGCCAGCGCTATGCATGTTTGGATGACAGCTTGCTGGGCCAGCTCAGAGGTGTCTGTAACCTGCCCTAATGAGGTGTTGAGCAATGTAAATACCGCTCCGGCGCGGCGCAGAATCTCCGCCGCGCCGGATGTGTTGTCCGAGGCGATCTGGCTTATCGCTGCGTCTATGACCGCGCGTGACTGCTTGTCTCGTCTGCTCAACACCAGGTCCAGATATTCGCTCGTTGCCTGACCTTTGAACGTTGGGTATAATCGCGGCTCAACCGGCGAGCGAACGTCTGTCAGTCCGTTCTGGAATTTGGTTCGAATCGACTATGCTCACCTTTTGCACTTAACATCCGTGGCCGGAGGAAGTCAATGCCGAGTGCTTTTGTTGATGACGCCAAAGAGATCAAAGAAGACAATCCATTCGAGTCGATGATGCAGCGCTTCGATGAAGCCGCTGCCAGACTCAATCTGGACCCGAACATCTATAAGATCCTGCGGTGGCCGACTCGGGAGATCACGCTCTACATACCGGTGATGATGGACGATGGAAACTATCAGGTGTTCACCGGCTACCGGGTGCAGCACAACTTCGCGCGTGGTCCGGGGAAGGGCGGCGTGCGATTCTCGCCGGACGTTTCTTTGGACGAAGTGCGCGCGCTCGCGGCGTGGATGACCTGGAAGTGCGCGGTGGTCAACATCCCCTTCGGCGGCGCGAAGGGCGGCATAATTTGCGACCCGCGAGACATGAGTCTTTCCGAGCTGGAGCGATTAACAAGGCGCTACACCGCCGAGTTGCTGGACTTCATCGGTCCGGAGAAGGACGTACCCGCTCCCGATATGAACACCAACGAGCAAACGATGGCCTGGATGATGGACACTTACTCGATGCACGCGCGGCACACGGTCACGGCGGCCGTGACGGGCAAGCCAATCGAAATCGGGGGATCGCGTGGCAGGAGGGAGGCAACCGGGCGCGGACTGCTGTTCGTTTGCAACGAAGCCTGTAAGAAGTTCGGTTTCAACATCGATGATACGAGGGTTGTCATTCAAGGGGCCGGGAATGTGGGCGGGACGGCCGCGCTGTTGATGTATCTGGAGGGTTACAAGATCATCGCCCTTGCCGATATCACCGGATCGCTGTACAACCCGAAGGGACTCGATGTTCCGGGCGTGCTTGAATACCTGCGAGCGAACAAGACGGTCGAGGGATACACCGCAGCCGAGCATATCGGCACCGCCGACCTGCTTGAGCTCGAATGCGAGATTCTGATGCCGGCAGCGACCGAAAACCAGATCACCACCCATAACGCCGACCGAATCAGGTGCAGAATTCTGGCGGAGGGTGCAAACGGTCCGACGACTGCAGATGCCGACGAGATCGTATCGGCCAAGAGTATCTTCGTGATTCCAGACATACTGGCCAACGCCGGCGGCGTCACCGTAAGCTACTTCGAGTGGGTGCAGGACCGAATGGGCTTCTTCTGGAACGAAGAAACGGTCAACACGCGCCTGCACGAAATAATGGTGAGCAGCTTCAATGACGTGGTCGGGTTTGCGAATAAGTATCGGGTCAACACGCGTCTGGCGGCTTATATGCTTGCGATCGATCGAGTGGCTTACGACACGAGGTTGCGGGGGATTTACGCATAGCCAGGCCTTGTTGGAATGCCGATGTCAATTGTTCTTTTCAAGAGCTGTCGGGGAATGTCGCGGCGTCCAATCGGCCTGGTGTTCCTAAACCCTGAGAGCTGTTGGCAAAAAAGTAATTTTTATGTTGACCGCAAAGCCGTTTGCGAGTATAGATATACCTGTAATGGGCCGTAGTACGAGCCAAGCTACATAGGCTCGCAGTTTCGTACTCATACCGAGCCCCGCAGGAAGGGTTCAGGTTTGGACGCTCAATTAGAATTGCATCCCGCCCCCTTTAGTTCTTAAGGGGACGCAAATCACCTCTCTCAGTTTTGGAGGCGATCCTGAAAGCGAAACGCATTCCGTGGACGATAACTTCAGGAGGCAAACAATGAAAGCGGCTAGAAAGATAAGCACGCTTGTAATGGTGCTTTTGGTCCTCGCGGGGATCGCCCTTGCGCAGGAGCATCATGACGGTAACCTTGCCGAGCGGCAGAAGGCGCCGACGGTGCTCGGCGGCACCGGGTTGTTCAACACATTTTCGACTCGAACCCTTTGCAAGGGCGAGTTCAATTTCGCGCTGTTCTGGAACAACTACACGCGCGACCCTGGTGATCTGAGCATCAATCAGGTTCCGTTCAACTTTACCATCGGCATCACCAACAGGTGGGAGCTGTGGATCAATTGGAATACCTGGACCAACACCACATCTCGCCAACCGTTCCTGTTGAGCGGTTATCAGTTGAGCGCCGTGCGGACTTTCGGCAATCCCTTCGTTCTGTTGGGTCCGCCGGTTGGCGGAACGGACAAGGCGGCCGCTTTTTTCCCGGGAACGGGCGCCTTCGCCGGAGGAATACTTCCAGCTTTAGGTCGATTCGGCACGCCGGTAGGGTTTCCCACCAGCGTCAATTCACCTGCGGGCACCGGCGGCAGGCTGGTGCGAGGACTAGGTCCGGCGATAGCGATCAACCTGCCGAGCTACTATCCTGAATTGCCTTTCTTCGGTGAGCTCGACTTCCAGGGCTTTGATAGCTCAGGCAACGCAGTATTCGGACCTCGCGAATCCTCCAATGGCTCTGGTGATGTTTACATCGGCACCAAATTCAACCTCATCGATCCGAACCATCACTGGTTCAGCATGGCGCTGGGCGGTTACTTGAAGATTCCTGTCTCGAGCGGCGATGGCGCGCGTGCGCGCGGACGCACGAGCGGCGAATATGAGTTTGGTCCAATCCTGATGTTCGGCCAGGAGAGTGGCGGAAAGAGATTCAGGCTTTATGAGAACATCGGATACATCCGAACCACCGATCCGAGCGAGAACGACGTAAAGCTATTGGACCTGCCCGACAAGCTTCTGTTGAACGCCGGGATGTCCGTCGCTTTGAACTCGCACGTCGAGTTTATTGCCGAGCTGGCGCACACGCAATTCGTCGGTCATCGCACGCCAAACCTCCTGCCGTTTTTAGGAGAGAATATCAGTCCCAGCGATTTGAACCTCGGGCTGCGGTTTTTCTTCCTGCACGGCGCCATCTCTTTCGGCGGTGCGTACAGGAGAAACCTGAACAACGCGGATGATGTAACTCTGCCGGTGTTTGTGGCGGGTACGTCGTTCATCAAGTCGAAGGGCATCACGCCGCAGTTCTTCATCATCAATCCGCTGTTCAGCACGACGCCTCAAACGTTCGAGTCGGAAAGCGGAAACGGATTTGTGGCATCCTTCTCGATCGGAACCAGAAGGCGCTGTCCGCTGCCGCCTGCTCCTACTTGTGTGCTTGCGGCCAGTGCGACGACGGTCAACAAAGGCGAGCGGCTGTCGCTGACGACAACGCCGACCACTCCGGGTTACGAGGCAACCACGGTCACCTACGAATATCGCTGGCAAGTGACCGACGCTCAAGGCCGGCCGGTTACGCTGAGCGGCACTGGAGCCGCGGTTGACGTAGCGACCGGATCGCTTGCTTGCGGCAGGTATTCGGTGACGACCACGGTGACCGCGACGGTACCGGCGGTTGATTGCCCGAGCGATTGCGTAACCACAGGTCAGACAACTTGCACGACAGGGTTCGAGATCACCGAGCCGCCGTGCCCGACTGTCACTTGCGACATCAGAGCTTCAGCTTCGTCGGTTGAAGTGAATCAGCGGGTCACGCTCAGCGCAACTGCGACTGGCGCGGATGGCCCGAACTTCACCTGGTCGACAACGGGCGGAACCCTTTCGTCCACAAGCGGCGCCGAGGTTACGCTCGATACGACAGGTATGAGCGCCGGCACTGTAACAGTCTCGTTGAGCGTTTCTACGAGCAGAACTCGTTGCGATCAGCCGTGTCCAGGCGGGAGTTGTTCAATACCGATAACGGTCACTTCGACAGTTATTCCGCCGAAGGCGCCTATAGTATCGCCGTGTGGCCCGATCTTCTTCCCGTTCAATTCGGCGAGGATCAACAATGAGCACAAGGCTTGTCTCGACGAGATCGCGCTACGGATGCAGCAAGATCCGCGTTCGTCGCTCGTCATCGATGGCCACCGCGACTCATCCGAGCGCGTTGGCATCTCGCTCACCCGCGCCAACAACGCGCGTGACTATCTGGTGAACGAGAAGGGCGTCGACTCTGCTCGCATCACGGTTCGCAATTTCGGCGACACCTGCCCGCACGACTCAGGCGATCCGAACCTCAACCGTCGAGTTGAATTCTGGATCGTACCGGCGGATGGCAACGCTGCTGACATCGCCGGGTTGAAGAAGTGCGGCAGCGGCGCTTCGCCTCAGGTCATCACGACTGAGGAGCCCGCGCCGTCGATGGACAAGAAACCGGTGCGCCGCGTACCTAGACGGCGGCGTGCTGCAAAGAAGCCGGGTGAGCCGGTTGGAATGATCCTTCAGCACGAGTCGCTCACTGCTTCGGCTCAATAACTCCGAGAATCATCTCGGACCAACGGCGGGGCGGTCTTCGGATCGCCCCGCTTTGTTTATGGCTCAATCTGACGATACAAGGTCACGACCTGGGAGAACTTCGTCACTGTCGTCCGAGCGCGGACAAATCACTGCGTGCCTTTAAGCCTTGGTAGTGGTCGCTTCGCTTCGTTGACTACGAATAGAGACGCCCTCTATGATTCTCGACAGCAGTTAGCGAGGTGCAGCGTAGTGCAAGACTTGAAGCGTTCGATTACAGCGTTCTCAATCATTACTCTTATCACGACGACTCTGGCCTCCCCTGCCCTGTCGCAGAGCGGGCGAGGCCGGCCTAAAGTTCCTGAACCTTCGCCCACCATTTCTAAACCTCCCCCGGTAATAAACATCCCGGCAGCGGCTGCGGTCACCAAGCAAGAGCAGACCGGTACTACATCCCGCTTCGTGTTGCTCAACGGGATCACGGTTATCATCAGCGAACACCACTCAACTCCCATAGCGGCTGCTGTAGCCTGTTTCAAGGCAAGCCCACTGGACGAACCCTGGTCGATGAGCGCTGCCGCGCGACTCGTCGGGCGTATGATCCTCAAGGGAACCGTCCTTCGCCCAGGGGACCACGCCGTCGGTGATTTGCGCGCGCTCGGCGCCTCCGTTGAAGCCGAAACCTCGTATGACGGCGCGACATATTCCCTGGTTGCCTCTTCAGACAAGATCAAAGACGCGCTCGGGATTCAGGCTGATATGCTCCAGAACTCGGCGCTTGATGCCGAGGCAGTGCGGCGGGAAATCCAGCTTATGATTGAGGAGGAAAAGCGCGGGAGAGTTCAGGTCGAACCCGGGCTCGCGTTCCCTTCGCACGCCTTTTCAACTCGAACTCTGACTGACGAGGCCGGCGATCAAGCCCTCTCGAGGGTTGACGATCCCGCGGCGTACTCGATGGCGCGGCTGTTTAACATCGCATTCACCGACGGGCCGTCGGTGAGTATGGATGCGTTGCGCTCGTTAACCCGCGAGCAGCTTGTGGAGTTTTATCGAAGCCACTATCGCCCTGATAATCTGATCATCTCGGTCGCGGGAGATGTCTCGACCTTCAACACTCTCGTCGAGATTCAGCAGATATACGGGGATTTCGGGGCACGCCCCGCAAAGCCCGCGGAGCAGAACGTCAAAGGACCAGAAGTCGTGAAACCCAAGGCTTCCGCTGCTCGCGCGCCTGCGTCTTCATCGGACAACCACCAGCAACCCGCCAGGCCCGACGCATCCAGCGCAGAGAAGCCGGCAACGCTTAAGCCATGGGTGGCGACCGACCAGGCCAGGCTCCGCTACGCAGCGGATCGCGCGGACATAAGTCAATCAATTGAGAGCGTCGGCTTTCACGTGCCGGGAGCCGAATCAAAGGACTGGCCGGCGATCGAAGTTCTGACGGCTCTCACCGGTAAGGGCCGGGCTTCACGTTTCGCCCGTTCTATGGTGGACGGGCAGATGGTCGCAAACCGGATCGAATCGAATTATCTGGCGCTCGTAGGCGCGGGATTGTTAACCGTGCAGGTGTGGTCTGCAAAAGACTCGCGCGAAGGGTCCTCGATCGACAAAGCTGAATCAGCTCTGTTCAAGGAGTTCGATAGGCTGCGACGCGAAATACCTGCCGAGGGAGAAATGGCACGCGCAAAAACGCTTCTGGAAAAAAGTTTCCTGGATAAGACCGCGCTCTACCTGGGACGCGCCCGGACGCTTGCCCGCGCTGAGGCTGCCGGAGTGGGATACCGCGTAGCGCTCGACTATCGAACTCGAATCAGGTCGGTAAGCGCGGAAGATGTGCAGCGTGTTGCGGCCAAATACCTGACGCTCGCCAACACGTCGATTCACGAGTACGAACCGCTCTCTGCCGTAGCGCGCACGTTCGATGCCGACACCTTTGCGACAACCGTCACCGCGTGGGCGCCGGGTTTCGCTCAACCGGTCGAGAGCGCCGCAGTGCGAGCGGCAGACCCCAACACATCGCCTGCCGTGGTAGCGCAAGGCTCGGACCGCCCGCCCGACCGGCAAGCGATGCTCGAGTCCAATCAGCCGCTCCCGATCAAAGACTTCTCAACCCTGAACGGCCCAAAAGCCTTCGTACGCGAAGACCACTCCCAGCAAACGGTGACCGTCGCGATACTGTTTCAAGGAGGCCGCCTTGTCGAAGACGCTGCGACCACTGGCACGACCGAGCTGATGCTTCGCTCAGTCCTGTACGGTACGCCGCGCCGGACTTTCTCGCAGGTCACCCAGGAGCTCGAGCAACTCGGAGCGGAGGTTCGGATCGTCGTCGAGCCCGACTTCTTTGGATTTGTGTTGAGCGCGCTCTCGCGCAACGCCGACCACGCGCTCAAGCTGCTGCGGGACATGATCGAAGAGCCGGCTTTTAGAGATGATGACGTCGGGCGGGCGCGACTCGCGCAGATCGCCTCGATTCGCGACGCGCGAGACTCGAGTTTCGCACGCTCGCGGGAATTGCTGCTTCAAGCGCTCTTCGCCGGGCATGCTTACTCGCTGCCACCTCACGGTCGTGAAGACGTCGTCGCGTCGCTGACGAGCGAGAAACTGCTCGACTGGTATTCGCGCGCGGTGAAGCGGCAACTTCCGCTTGTGATCGTCGCTGGTGACACGGATGGGTCGGCTCTGGTTTCATCACAGATTGCCGAAGGGTTCAAGCGGAGGGACGTTGACGCCGCTATTCAAGTGAGAACCCCGCACTCCGGGACCGCAGGAGAAAAAACCGAGTCGCGCCGGCGGGAGCAGACGACCCTTGCTGTCGGAACCGCGGGACCAAGAGCTGAGAGCGGAGATCTCGCAGCAGTTCAGTTATTCGAATCGGCGATGAATGAAGAAGGCGGCCGACTGCTTCGAGAGTTGCGTGATAAACAGAACCTGATCTCGACGGCGGCGCTCTGCGACGAGGCAATGTTTGTCGGAGGAGTGATTGCCTCTTACACCGCAACCTCTCCTGAGAACGAGCAGCGTGCGAGGACGGCGTTGCTTGCTGAGCTTGAGCGATTGGTCCGTGGCGGTCTGACCGCGGATGAGCTGGCAAGCTCCCGAGCGCTGGCTGCGACTTCACGCACTGCGCTGCTTCAATCGCAGTTGCAACACGCCCTCCAGTACGCGCGCGTAATCTTTTATAGACCGCAGGCTGCTGCTGAGGTCGACAACTTCACCGAGCAAGCGTCGAAGGTGACAGCCGGGGACCTCAAGCGAGTCGCTTCGGCTTACCTCAAAGTAGGGGCTGCTTGCGCGGGTGTCGTTCGCGGCACTCAGCAAACACCGATCCCGTCAGCGCCAAAACAGAACTGACACAGTCCGACGGAGGACCGGAGACGGGCGCCCGTCGTCCGTCGTCGGTCGAACCGTTCTATTCCGTCTCTCACTTCTTCGAAACGCGATTGAAGTGAACGAGCGTGGGATTCTTCCTGGTGTATTCGAGCTCGAAGCTCGCGTCTTTCCTCGACTGATTCTCCGCGAGTCGATACACGCCTTCGTGGGCGTTGGAAGTGTCGTCTCCTTGCACGCGCGCCAGAAAGGCTTCGGCGTCGGTCCTACTTACTTGCTGCGCGCCGGCCGGGATTGTGCTGACGGCTTCGAGGGCGTACGAGTTGAGCATCTTCGGCCAGTAGGCTTGAAATAGCGAATGGTTGGCGAACACATCGGCAGAAACGATCTTGCCGTCGATAGCCGCGACTACGCCGACGATGTTGCCGGCCGAGAGCTTGCCCTTGAACGCGCGTTCGTAACCATCAAGCTTGGTGTTCACTCGCTTGTCTTGATAAACGCTCTTCAGGGTTCCGGTAGAAGTGCTCGTGGCGGTCACCGTCACCGTTTCTGCCACCGCGCTCCAGACTTCATCCTGGCTCTTCTTCGCCTGCGCCTTCTCGCGAATGTTTGGCAAGGCTAGCGGCGCAGTCATCGTCATCATCGGCGGCCCTCCAGTGCTGGCGCCCGAACTTGAGCCAACACCTCTACCGCTTCCGCTCGCGACTCCGGCTCTCTCAGCGAATGCGACGCTTCCAGACCACCGGCCGTGCTCAACGCAGAACACGTCGAGCGGAACCGGGTTGTTCGAGGATTCGATTATGCAGTCGTGACCAACGATCCGGTCCTGTCTTCCTCCCAGAATCATCTCTCCGGCAATCAGCACGAGCGCCTTGCCCGATTTGTTAGTCAGTGCGAGCCGGTTCACTTCCGCGCTGTCGCCCATCTGACGCCGGTTAATCGTGTGCGACCGCCCGTCCGCGCCCAACTCGGTGATGGTGACCTTGCCCGAGCGCAACCCTTCGTCGAGAGTTATCAGGTCGGCGCTCGCGATTGATCCATCGGCGAGAACTGGAAACACGGTGAGGTTGTTGTGGGTGAACGGGGAACCCAATCGCCAGTCGGGCCGCGCCGGGGAAGTGAAGGTCGAGGCTACGCGGACTTTGTGCCCTTTCTTAGGGCCTTCGGACTTCGCTTCAGCTATTCTGCCGGACGAGGAGCACGCTAGCGAGAACGCACACAAGACAAGGCCTGTAAGCACTCTTATCGGAGCTTTCATAGGGGTCTCCTTCTTGTTGGATCGAGGATGTGGGCTGGAGAATCGATCTGGCCTTAGAACGCGGGAGGCAGTCTCATCTTGCACCGTGTTCGTGTGATTAGACGCCGGGGAGCGGGGTTTGTTCCGGGGATTCCAGCTCGTGATCCGTGACCTAGCATAGACTTTAGTCTGTGTCACTCCACTCTGGTCTCTGAACAATGGACACAGACTAAAGTCTATGCTACGTCACGTTTCACGCATCACGCAACGGCCTGCATTTCCAGTAGTAGTTGGTGAAGCCTTCCGCTTCATACAAGCGGCGAAATGTCATCTCGACTGACTGGTCGATCTTAATATCGGCAGGATTGCGGTCCGTCATCTGAAGATAAGCTCGTCCGCCGCCTTCGAAATCAACAATGCTCATCACGGTCGGCGGATCTGGATCGGCGTTTAGGAAGTCGAGCGTGAAAGTGAACAGCGTCGCCTTCTTGTCCGCAAGCCTCACGCTCTCGAAGTTGTCTTTCGACTGGCAGCTTATGCAGACGCGTTGATGCGGGTACTGGATTTTCCCGCAGTTCAAACAGCGATAGCCGCGCAGCCTGTAGATGTCGTCGCGCTTTCTCCAGACGATCGCGGCTGAAGCGGATGGCGCCTGACGGCGCGCCGCGTCGGTCTCGATCAGCTCGCGGAACTTCGCGTACCGTTCGTAGCTCTCAAGGCTTGCTCGAGATGTGAGGTGCCGCTTCACTCCCCGGCGTCCGACTAATGACTTTGCATTCTCGATCTCATCGGTCACTTCAAACAGCAACGCGTCGCAGCCTGATCCGTAGCCGACCACAAGAAGCTTCTCACCCTCGTGCGCGTCCTCGAGCGCCGATGCCAGCACAAGCAAGGGCATCGCGGTTCCGGTGTTGCCGACCGTCGAGAACAAATGATCGGGAATCTGTTCAGCCTTGAGCTCGAGGCTTCTGGCCGTGCCCGCGAGCGTCCCGGGATCGGGCGCGTAGAAGATCGCTTTCGATATTTCTGACGGGCCGATGGCGCTGCGCTCGAACAACTCGGAAACCGTCTGACGCACCACTCGCTGATAACCCTGGGTGATCGAGAAGCGCTCTTCCCATCCCAACACGAATCGATCATCGTCGCGGCGCCAGACGTCGGTCATCTCGTCGACGGTCGAGTGACTGGCGATCAAACTGGCAATCACCTTGTCTCTTCCAACTTCTATCGCCGAGGCCGCGTCGCCGAATACTCGTTCGTTGGTGGACTTCGGCGGTGCGAGCCTGGTGTCCGCCGCGGCGATGATCACGTTCGACGCCGATCCGGCCTTGATCGAGTCAATAGCCGCCAAAGTGGCTGTGGTAGCCGATCTCAAGGAGCTGGTGTAGTCTGCGGTTCTCACATCGTGGCGCAAATCGGTGGCCGTCGCGATCAATGCCGAAGCCTGTTTCTCGGCGTAAGGCGACGTGGTGGTTGCGAACATCAGGCCGTCTACCTCACGTCCCTCGCCGTTGGCCAGCAGGTCGCGAATGGCTTCGACAGCCATCGTGATCGAGTCTTCATCGACGTTGGCGACCGCGCGCTCGCCTTCGCCGGCGCGACCGCCCCAGGCTCGAGCGATCTCTTTGTGTGCGAGCCGATAAAAAGGTATGTATGCTCCGAATGACGTTATTCCAACCATTGTCGTGTTTCGCCTTTTCCTAAGTCATGTTGCGCTGCCCGAGCGACAACGGAATTCTCATCAGCGGTGAGCAAGTTAGATTTATACACCCCAAGCGCGGCTCAGATGGATGTTCGCGCCGTTGATGTAACGGGCTTCGTCAGACAGCAAGTAGCATACGGTCGACGCCGCATCCTCGACGCTGCCGACGTAGCCAGCGGGAATGTTCTTGATCATCTTCGATAGCTCTTCTATCGGTGCGCTGCCCGATTCAATGAAACCCGGTGAGACTGCATTCACGGTAATCCCGTACGGCGCGAGCACTTTTGCCAAAGAGCGAGTGAGGATCAACACTCCGGACTTTGCGATGTAGTGAGCGGTGATTTGGGGCTGCCCTACGTGCTGGTCCGCATTAGCCATGCCGAAGTTGACTATGCGGCCCCACTTACGTTCTTTCATGCCGGAGACGACTGCGCGGCTCAGGTAGAAGATCGGGTGGAGATTGTTATCGAACATTTGGTGCCACCCTTCGATAGTTTCTTCCAAAAGATTGACGCGATGATAAGGTCCGGCGCAGTTAATAAGCGCGTCTATGCGACCCCAGGCATCTTCAACTTTGCGCACGAGCAATTCAGCGGCGTCCGGATCGGATACGTCTGCGCACGCAGACATCGCGTTCACATCCCTCTCCTTGAGCATCGCAAGCAATTGATTTGCATCGTCCTCGCTCTTGCGGTAACAAGCAGCAATCCACCAGCCGCGTTCCGCCAGAGTCAGAGCTATCGCGCGACCGATCCCGCGCGCGCCGCCCGTTATCAAAGCAACTTTATGTTCCATATCTCATCTCTCTAGCCTCGGAGCTCTGAAATAGGTCGAGGACGGTAAATAGCGGTGTGACGCGCGTGCTGAACGATCCTAGTTCCTTCGGCGACGAGCAGCAAGTCCAGCACAACGAACTCGTGACCTTTGCGTTCAAAGCATTCCGCGATTCGCCCTCTAACGGAAACCTCTTCGCCGTCGCGAGCCGCGCTCCAGTTGATCAAATCGCTCGCGGCGTGAATCCAGGGTCCGAGCTTGTAGTTGCGCACCAGAATCTGGTTCGCCAAACCGAGCAGCGTGAACGGGTGCGCGACCGCGTCAGAACCAGTGTAAATCTGCAAGCGCTCGTCGAGATTTTCGAGCACGGTCTTATCGGGAAGGCTCATTCTTTCGGTCAACGTTCCCAGCACAGTGCCAGGAACCAGCAGCTCGCCCGACGGAACTGGGCGCGATTCGATAGTAGGCAACGGCGCTTTGGGATAGTCTTCCAGCCGCTGCACGCCAAGCCACGCCGATCGTTCGTTCACTGTCGCAAGAGCGGTCGCGCACGCTATGCCGTCTTCGCGCCCAGCGGTGATTGCGACGTTGATCGGATCAGCGCTCGCCTCTGCTTCGGCTCGGACGATCACTTCTTCTCCGTCATAGAACGGCTGATGAAACTTGACCTGCATCGAGCCGCGTTCGAGCCAATCCAGTCCAAATTGCTCGACGATCGGCACAGTCATGTAACCGTAGACGGTTACGCCCGGAACCAGTCCACCACGAAAGCCGAAGCTCGCGGCCGTAGCGTCGTCGTGAATCTTGTTTTCGGAATCTGCGGATGTATTGCGCGCGCGCACTCGGTAAGTAAGCACCATACGTATGATCATCAGAACACAAAGCCACTTAGACATGAAGGAGAGTTCCTTCTCACCCTAGTGTCTCTGTGACTTCGTGTTTTATCTCACTGGTAGTACCGGACCAGCCACTCGGCTACCAGCGCGGGCTTCTGGCCTCCTTCGGTTTCGCAGAGCACCGACCACGCTAGCTGTATGCCGCCGGTGACGTCTTCTACTGATTGAAGAGTGAACTTGGCCCGAATCCGCGAACCGGCCGGCACGGGCGAAACAAAACGCAGACGGTTCAATCCGTAGTTGATTCCCATCTTGAAGTCGCCTTGCACCTTGAGCGCCTGCGCGGCCAGGTGAGGCAACAGCGACAGCGAAAGAAATCCGTGAGCTATCGTTGAATGAAACGGCGAGTCGGTTTTCGCCCGCTCGACGTCAATGTGAATCCACTGATGGTCTTCGGTTGCGTCGGCGAAGTCATTGATGCGCGATTGGGTGACTTCAAACCAGTCGCTCGCTGCGACTTCCTGACCGATCAGAGTTTTGAGTTCTTCGATACCTTCGATGATCCGTGTTGGCATGAGCCCTCCGAACGATGACTAGACTGGGGATCAGCAAAGGTACCGAACTCAGGCGTCTGCTTGCAATAGAGTATGGCAACGTTAGCCCGATCACTCTAGGTTCTAATTGCCAACCTACTCATCAGCGAGCAACATCGTCGGGCGAAAGCTGGTCGCCTTGAGCTGCGCAGTTACGATTGAACTCTTCGTCAAACTCTTTGCGGCGGCGTTCTTCCTCTTCCCACTCCTCGCGGGTGCGACAAAACGAGAATGCAAAGCCTTCGTCCATGTTGCAGCCGTCCAGATGCCAGAACCCAGGACCTAGTTCTTCCAATGGCTCATCCGCCAGCATCTGACAAAGGTCACAGTCTTCATCAATGATCATGTCTTTTGCGGACATCACCAAAGGTATGCGGCGGCGCTCGCTCTCGATGATCGCCGATGGAATCCTCCCGTCGAAGTCCCGCTGACGGTCCTCTAACCAGGCCGCTTTGATTCCTTCCAGCCGGGCAATCTCGGCAGTGGCTTCGATTCGCTCCTGTGACTGGAGGCGGCCCCAACACTCGCTCAGCAGGCAGCGCACAAGGTCGTAATAGACGACCCACTCATGCGTCCCGAAGCCCGCGAAGAGATAGGCAAAGCTGTCACGCGCCAGCGGAGGCGGGCCTTCCATTAGCACAGACCACTGCCACTCGCGAGTGTGTAAATCGAAGTCGATAAAGTCCAGCTTCGCCAGCATCACTTCGCGCGGGCTTTTGCCAAGTAGATCAGCGCGCGGCGTCATTAGCCAACTCTCATGAATCGCGGCTATCGGGTCTTCGGCTTTCGCGTCGCGAGCCGCCGGACAGCCTTTGACGATGAACTCGGTCATCGCGGGACCGTAGAGGATCGGCCGGGGGTCCAACGGCTCGGCCCGGCAGCGACGGTGCTCGTCACGGCGCACGTGGTATTCGTCGACCGAGGCGACGAACAACCAGTCGTCAGGGACACGATAGGGCAGACAAACCTCGGTTGCTTGCGAGCCGTCGTGGTATCCGACTTCGCCCCTGGCTTGCGGAACAGAGTAAGACGACTCGGCTGCGACGATGCGCGCTGCGAGATCCACGATTACTATGCCCGCATCCCAAGCCTGTTCGTTCGCGTAGCCGTGAAACAAAGAGAAAGGCTTTTGATCATCAAGCGGTTTGATGAAGCGCCCCAACGCGGTTTCGAGTTCTGCAATCGTCTCGGGCTCGGCGGACAATGCGGCGACAATAGCGTCCGCGACGGACCCATGCACCGTTCCGTTTATCGTGCCAATGCGGTCAAGAATGTTCAGTCTGACTTCGCTCATAAGCCATCCGTCCTTTTCCTAGTAATGCCTTTAGACGGAATAGAAGCTCAGCGCTCGCTGGCGATTCCAACTGAACCCATCGCTGTTGGCCCTGTGCGGTTAGCTTCTGGCTTATCCGCCAGAGCTGCGTCTTGGATTTCCACCGGGCAGTATGTGTTTCGTGGATTGCCTAAACGGGATGGTGCTTCAATCCGTTAACGGGCACGTTTGATTCCCAGGTACCGCCAGGATAGCAAGAATGAGCAACGACAGCCAAGGTCCCGAGGTGCGTCAGACCTCCGCGCATACCTATGACTGAGCCCTCGCCCGATGTTGAAGCGGGCGGTTCTTAAGCTTAGACTTGCGGGCTCGCTCCAAACGTCCTGGGTGAAGAGAAGCTGGTTGTGGCGGGTAGTGAGATCAGATCACGGCGCCGGCTCGCAACTTCCCAATCTCATCTTTCGTGAGGCCAAGCTCTGCAAGCACCTGGTCGGTGTGCTCGCCCAAAGTCGGAGCGCGACTACACGCTCCGGCGGGCGTTTCGCTCAAGCGAACAGGTGTGCTCGCGATAGGAACTGGTTTCGTGCCGCCGGGGTATTCGATTTGTTCGAGAAGTTTTTGCGAGTTCACCTGCGGATCAGCAAGGACTTCGTCGAGGTTGTAACAAGGGCCACACGGAACGCGGGCGGCTTCAAGCTCGGCGATCGCCTGGTCGCGCGTGCGCGCGGCGCACCACGCGGACGTCGCTTCGTTGATTATCTGAGAGTTGTTGCCGCGCGAGATATCATCCTTGCAGCGCGGATCGTCGATAAGGTCCTCCCTGCCGATGAGCCGAGCCCAGCGGCGGAACATCGGGCCGCCGACCGTTGGAATAACGACCCAGCCGTCCTGTGTCCGATACACGTCACTCGGCGCCGCATAGTAGGCAGTGTTTCCCATTTGCTCGCGGTGAATCCCCATCGTCTTGAGCTCCGCCAGCAACGGCGTCATGAAAGTCACCCCGGTTGCAAGCAACGACACATCTATCAACTGTCCCCGGCCGGTCTTCTGCCGATGATAAAGAGCGGTCATCGCACCGAATGCCGCGTGCAGCGCCGTCCCATAGTCGGCCCAGGAAACGATCGAGCGTACCGGCGGACCGGGGAATCCTGTCAGGCTCATCGCGCCGCTCATCGCCTGAGCGACTCCGTCAAAGCCTATCCGATCGGAATATGGACCATCGGGACCAAACGCCGAAGCCATCGCAAGAATAATGTCGTCTTTCACGGCGCGGAGCGAATCGTAGTCAAGCCCGACTTTCTTCATCACACCAAGCGGCAGATTGACAATAACAATATCGGCGCTGCCAACGAGGCGGCGGATAACCTTTTGTGCTTCGGGATGGCCGAGGTCGAGCGTGATGCCGCGCTTGTTGCGATTGATGTTGAGGAACAGGCCTCCCTCGCCGCTTTCGGTCACCGGGCCTAGTCTGCGGTCTTCGCCACCTTCACGTCGCTCGACGCGGATCACATCGGCGCCGAAGTCGGCCAGCAACATTGCGCAGTAAGGTCCCGCGATGAAGCGGCCGAAATCGATCACGCGAATTCCTTCAAGAGGTCCCGGCATAACGCGCAGCATCGTACCTTTTGATAAAGGTTTATTCAACTCAGTTCCACAGTCTCTGAAGTTGATGGTATGCGCAAAGCACAAGCGACTTCGACCGTCCGCCAAAGCATGCCGTCGTCCCGCTGGGTACCATACCCGCCTCGTGAGAAGTGGGTTCGTTATGTTGTCGCCTGCGATAAGCGCATAGGACAGTCTCGATAGGTTGAAAAATCACGTACCCACTTCTCACGAAGTGGGTATGTCGAATTCTTCCCGCGGCTGCTAAAGTCTTGGGCGAGGATTTTAGACAAGGATGAGTGAAGCCCCGGACACGAAACCGATCGCAATTGAGTTATCAACGCGCACCCGAGCTGCAAATCTCGAACGGATGCGCGGTGAAGTCTTCGACCTGGCGGTCATCGGCGGCGGCATAACCGGCGCAGGCGTTGCGCTCGATGCTGCGTCGCGCGGCATGACGGTCGCGCTCATCGAGAAGCGCGACTTCGCGAGCGGCACAAGCTCGCGTTCATCAAAGCTGATTCACGGTGGCTTGCGGTACCTCGAGCAATTGCATTTCGGGCTGGTGCGCGAATCGCTTCACGAACGCGCCGTGCTCTCTCGGATCGCTCCTCATCTGAGCAGGCCGCTCAAGTTTCTTGTGCCGGTTTATTCATCGAGTGAGCGGTCCCCGCTCGGCGCGAACAGACTGAAGCTGGCCGCCGGGCTGTGGCTCTACGATCTGCTGGCGGGCCGTCGAAACATAGGGCGGCATCGGTGGCTGGCGCCTGAAGCCGCGCTGAGGGCGGCCCCGGCGCTTGAGCCCAAGGGCCTCCGCGGCGCATTCCTTTACTACGACTGTCTGACCGACGACGCGCGGCTGGTGATCGAGGTTATCAAAGGAGCATCGGCTCGCGGCGCACTCGTCGCGAATTACGTCAGCGCGCGTGGTTTTCGCAAGGACAATGACGGCGTGGCCAACATTGCGATAAAGGATACGCGCGACGGCAGTTCGTTCGAGTTGCGCGCGAAGGTTGGTGTGAATGCAGCCGGCGTTTGGTCGGACGACGTATCACGGCTGTCTGACGCTAAGGCGAAGAAGAGACTCCGGCCCTCAAAGGGCATCCACGTCGTCGTACCGTCTGAAAGGCTTCAGAATGACACCGCAGTGTTGATCCCGTCGCTTGGCGAGAGCAGGTTTCTGTTCGTCATTCCCTGGCAGGGCCGTACCGTTATCGGGACCACCGACACGGACTACGCAGGCAGCCTGGACGAACCACATGCCGAGGCTGACGAAGTCGATCGGGTTATGCGATCTGCGGCTCGGGCTTTCCCGGCCGCGCGGCTGTCAACCGAAGACGTGATCAGCACGTTCGCCGGGCTCAGGCCATTGATCGCCGCAGACGGTCAATCGACAAAGGAGCTTTCGCGCAAGGAAGAGATCTTCGAAGACGACTCGGGGCTGGTCACTATCACGGGTGGCAAACTTACGACCTGGAGAAGAATGGCTGAACGCGTCGTTAATTTCGTTGGTCGCAGACTCGAGAGCATTGATGGAGTCCGTCGGCCGCGAGCCCATCGCAGCTTGACTGAAAACATCCAGCTCGCCGGCGGAACGCCTCACGGCGACGCACACGAAGAAGCTTCGCGAGCCGCAACGGACTTCGGGGTTAGCGTCGTTGCAGTGGAGCACTTGATGGCGACCTACGGCGGCAACTATCGTGTGATCCTCGAACTCACGTGTGAGTCGGAAGAGCTGAGAACAACCTTGATGGACAGTCTTCCGCACATCGGGGCCGAAGTCGTGTACGCCGCGCGATACGAGATGGCGACGTCAGTCGAAGACCGCCATCCGGAGGACGAGGTGGCAGTAAGTACGAGCTTCCTATAACTGCCGTCGGCCTGCCGCGTACCGAGCGTCTCGTAACGAGAAAGGCTGGCGCAACCCGTCAAAAGCATGGCGAGAACGACAATCCTCCTCATGGCTGCCCCCAACTTTCTAACGTTTCACGCTACGGTAGAATGGAGGTCCGACGCAAAGTTTTCCCAAAGGAGGCGTATCAAACCCGTACCGCTCTCCCCGTCTTGGCGGACTCGACCGCCGCATCGGCGAGCGCCAGGGCGCGCAGCCCGTCGGCGCCAGTGGTCGGCGGTGCCGTCTTGCCGGTGACCGCGGCGATGAACTGGTCGAGCTCGCGCCGATAGGCCTCGTCATAACGCTCGAGGAAGAAATGCAGCGGCTTCTCGCCGACGATGCCGTCGCTGCCGGAATATTCGAGCGAGCTCTCGAGGATGTTGCCGGCGCGCAGCATGCCCTTCTCGCCATGCGCCTCGATGCGCTGGTCGTAGCCGTAGCTGGCGCGCCGGCTGTTCGCGATCTGGCAGAGCGTGCCCGAGGCCGTCTTCAGCGTGACGACGGCGCTGTCGATATCGCCGGCGGCGCCGATCTCGGGGTCGACGAGGCAGCTTGCCGCCGCGAAGACCTCGACCGGCTCCTCGCCGAGGAGCCAGCGCGCCATGTCGAAATCGTGGATCATCA
>Ga0137403_10002429_pt1 | contig 22778 bp, 20 predicted proteins | sample CZOMad2_1_16fung_FD_122057 | JGI IMG/M metagenome (GOLD analysis project Ga0137403, IMG submission 122057) | Vadose zone soil fungal communities from Angelo Coast Range Reserve, California, USA - CZOMad2_1_16fungal (Hybrid Assembly) | ecosystem: Environmental > Terrestrial > Soil > Vadose zone...
CCGAGCATGATCGGCCATCTCGCCGAGTCCCGCGAACCCGAGGTCGGGTAAGCCGAGCCGCGAGGCGGCGGTGCCGTACCCCGTCATGTACACCGCCGAAAATCCCGCGTCTTGCACGAGGCGCGCCGAGATGCCGTCGTAGGCGCCGGGCACGACGAGCCCCTGCTTCTTGGCCACGAGCGCGCGCAGCGCGGCGCGACGACCGGTCATGCGACACCTCCTCGATTCACGGTGGCCGAGGCCGCGCGCGCGATCCGGCGATCGAGCGCCGGATGCGAGTAGAGGACGATCTCCTTGAGCCGGCTCGGCCGGCGCTCGGCGAGATTCAGGCCGGCGAGCCGCTCCATCGCGCCGACGAACGCCTGGGCATTGCCGGTGGTCGCCAGCGCGAAGTCGTCGGCCTGGCGCTCGATCCAGCGCGAGAAGCCGTTCGCGAGCGGCAGCTGCACCAGCCCGAGCACGAGCGCCACGAGCGTGAGCCACGGAAGCCCGGCCGGATCGGCGGGCCCCGCGAGGCCCAGGAGCCCGACGCCGGCGTCGAGCGCGAGCGCCGCGAGCCAGGCGGTGACCAGGGTCAGCACGCCGTTGACGAGGAGCCCGCGCCGCATGTCGCCGTGGGCATGATGGCCGAGCTCGTGGGCGAGGACTGATTCGATCTCGTCGGGAGAAAACTCCGCGAGCAGTGTGTCGAAGAGGATGATCCGACGCGTGCGACCGAGACCCACGACCGCGGCGTTGGCGGTGCGGCTCTTCCTCGACTGGTCGGCGACGAAGACGCCGATCGCGGCGACGCCGGCGCGGCGCGCGAGCGCCAGGAGGCGATCGCGAAGGCCGCCGTCGGCGAGCGGGGTCAGCCGATAGAACAGCGGGACGATCCAGATCGGCAGGACGGCGGTCATCGCGATCTGCGCGGCGATGAACACCGCCGCGGTGACGAGCCACCAGTGCGGCGTCAGCGCGAGCAGGGCGTAGACGATCTCGACGGCCGCGAGACCGAGCGCCCCGCCGATCAGCGCGGCTTTCAGCTGGTCGCCGAGCCAGCCGGCGAGCGGCTGGTGCAGAAGTCCGAAGCGCCGCGGCAGCCAGTAGCCGCGGATCAGCCTCAGCGGAAGTCCGAGCACGCCCTGACCGGCGCCGAGGGCAAGCGCGGCCAGCGCGACCTGACCCCATCGCGCGGACGTGGCGCGGGCCGCCGCGTGCGCGAGTGCCTGGCCTCCGTCCGTCACGATGAGCGCGAGCAGGTACGCGAGCGAGAGGCCGAGGCCGGCGAGCGTGAGGAGGAGCTGCAGCCGATGGTAGCGAGAGGCGTCGGCCATGTGGCATTGTACACGTCCGGTCGGCGGGCCCGAGGTCGGCGAAATGCCTGCTACAATGACCGAAACTCAGGAGCGAGGGAGCCACCATGTTCGAGTCCGTCGAGGAAGTCCAGCAGCGGTTCAGGGACGCCCGATACATCGCGAGTCGCCGTGTGTCCACCGTCGTGTTCCTGGCCGCGCGGATGGGTCGGCCCGTGCTCATCGAGGGGCCGGCGGGCGTCGGGAAGACCGAGCTGGCGAAGACGCTCTCGGAGATCACGTCGCGACCGCTCATTCGTCTGCAGTGCTACGAGGGACTCGACGAGGGCAAGGCGCTCTACGAGTGGAAGTACGCCAAGCAGCTCCTCTACACCCAGCTCCTGCGCGACCGCATCGGTGAGCTGATCGCTGACACGACCTCGCTTCCCGACGCGGTGGCGAAGATCTCCGGCCAGGAAGACGCGTTCTTCTCGTACCGCTTCCTCTCGCCGCGGCCTCTTCTCTCGGCGATCCAGGCCGAGCAGCCCGTCGTGCTGCTCATCGACGAGATCGACAAGGCCGAACCCGAGTTCGAAGCCTTCTTGCTCGAGGTGCTCTCCGACTTCCAGGTCTCGGTGCCCGAGCTCGGAACCGTGCGGGCCAAGCACATCCCGCTCGTCGTGCTCACCTCGAACAACGCCCGCGAGCTCTCGGACGGGCTCAAGCGCCGCTGCTTGCACCTCTTCATCGACTTCCCGGCGCCGGCGGACGAGCTGCAGATCATCCGGCTCAAGGTGCCGGAGATTCCCGATCAGCTCGCCCGGGCCGTCGTCGCCGCCGTCCAGAAGATCCGCGCGATGGACCTTCGCAAGCTGCCGTCGGTCTCGGAGTCGCTCGACTGGGCGCGCTCGCTCGTGATCCTGAACGCGCGGGAGCTCGACCCCGGCATCGTCGAGTCGACCCTGACGATGCTGGTCAAGCACGAGAAGGACCTCGAGCGCGTCAAGGGCTCGCTGGACAAGGTCCTGGCGGACTAGCTCCTGGACCAGCGAATCCTCGAGTTCATCGGCGACCTCCGCCGGGCCGAGATCCGCATCTCGCCCTCGGAGGCGCTCGACGCGCTCGCCGCGAGCGCCGAGGTGGGCCTCGGCGACCGGGAGACGTTCAAGTCGACGCTCGCCGCGACCCTGATCAAGGAGTTCCGCGATCAGCCGACCTTCGATCGCCTCTTCAACCTCTACTTCCTCGACCTCGAGGCCCTCGGCGAGGGTCTCAAGAAAGCGCTCGGCCCGGAGGATCCGCGGGTCCAGGACATGCTCGACGAGCTGATGGCCGACGAGGACATGGATCTCGACGAGCTGACCGAGCTGCTCATGCGCGGCCAGGGAAGCGAGATGGAGATGGCCATCCGCTCCGGCGGCCAGAACGCGGGCCTGGAGCGGCTCATGTATTTCCTCCAGGTCGGCTTCTTCTCGCGCCGGATCTCGGACAAGTTCGACTGGTCGGCGATCGAGGGCGATCTCGAGCGCATCATGAAGGCGCTCGAGGCGCGCGGGCTCGATCCGGGTCAGCTGGCGCGGATCCGGAACTATCTCGAGCTTCGACTCGAGGCGTTCAAGCGCATGATCCGCCAGCACGTCGAGCGCGAGCTGGAACGCCGCGCGTATCGCCAGGGCGAGAAGCTCACGCGCGAGGTCCTGTCCGACAAGCCGCTCTTCGCGCTGACTCCCGACGAGATCGCCCAGATGAAGAGCGTGGTCGCCCGGCTGGCGCGCAAGATCAAGGACGCGCTGGCGCTGCGCCAGCGGCAGGAGCACAAGGGGCGCCTCGACACGCGGCGGACCACGCGCAAGAGCCTGCAGTACGGCGGCGTGCCGATGGAGATCTTCCTCAAGCGCCGGCACCGCGAGAAGCCGAAGCTGATCACGATCTGCGACGTGTCGGACTCGGTCCGCAACGCCTCACGCTTCATGCTGCAGCTGGTCTGGAGCCTCCAGGAGTGCTTCAGCCGGGTCAGGTCCTACGTATTCGTGTCCGAGATCGCCGAGGTGACCCAGGCGTTCAGTACCTACCCGGTCGAGCGCGCGATCGAGTGGGCGCTCAAGGGCGCGCCGGTCGACTACCATTGCCGCTCGGATTTCGGGTTCGCCTTCAGCCAGTTCACGAAGACCGAGCTCGACTCGCTCGACCGCAAGACGACGATCCTCATGCTGGGCGACGCGCGCAACAACTACAACGATCCGCAGGCGTGGGCGCTGCGGCTGATCCGCGAGCGCGTGAAGGGCATCATCTGGCTGAATCCGGAAGGCCAGTGGGGCTGGGGTATCGGCGACAGCGTGATGCCGCTCTACGCGCCGTCGTGTGACTTCGTCCGCGAATGCCGGACGATCGGCCAGCTCGGCGAGGTCGTCGACAACCTCGTGCATCACTGGTGGCGCCGCGGACACTAGATCGCCGCTGTGACTGAAGGTCATCCGTCGCCACTGGCTGATTTTTTCCGGTATTCTCCACTGACGAATTTCGCCAGTCGCTGCCGTTCAGTCACGCCGATCTGACTCACGCGCGCGGCTAAGTCCGCGTGTATGCCCCGAATCGGATTCGACTCTCGCCCCTGGCATCGTGACTGCACTAGCACGACGCCATGGAGACTAAATGCCCGCTCCCCAAGCGATTTTCCGGAACGAGACGAGTTTCCGGAATCCTCATCGGACTTCTGGCGCTTGCGCTGATGACCGCTTCGGGTGCGGGCGCCGCGCCGTTCGCGTACATCACGAACCGCAACTCCGACAACGTGACCGTTCTCGACGGCACGACGGTCATCACGCCCCCGTTGGCCGTCGGTACCCCGCCGGGCATCGGCGTCGGCCCACAGCCGGCCGGCGTCGCGGTGAATCCGGCCGGGACGCGCGTGTATGTCGCCAACTCCAATGTCTTCAACACCGGCGTCCCGTCCGTGTCGGTGATCGACACGGCGACCCTCACGGTCTTGACCACGGTGACGGTCGGCATCGCCGGCCAGCCGTCCGGGGTCGCGGTGAGCGACGACGGTTCGGTCGTTTACGTCGCCAATAGAGACGGGACGGTGGCGGTGATCGATGCTGCCACCAATACCGTCGTCGACACGCTGAGACCTCCCCCTGGTGAGGAGCGGCAGCTGGCCGCCATCGTCGTCGCGGGTGGGTCCGTGTACGCGACGGATCTCTTTACTGGCGAAGTCGTCAATGTGACCGACAGCACGATGCCAGGGCTCTTCTTGAGCTTCAGCATTGCGGGTATCGCGGCCGATCTGTCGGGCTCGCGTCTCTATGTCTCCTACGGTGACATCGACGGCAATTCGGCCGACGGCAATTTGAAGGTTGCGATAATCGACGTGCCAACGTCCTTCACCGACCGCGTGCAACACTTCACCTCGGTGCGGATCAGCACGCCTGGCTTCCTTTCTGGCGCCGCCCCTGGCGGAATCGCCGTGAACCGCTCCGGAACCTTCGTCTACGCCACGGTCCCCAATGAAAAGACTTTGGCAGTGATCGACACGGCGAACAACAACAGCGTCACGCCGATCGAGGTCAACCCTCGCGCCGTGGTCAACCCTCGCCCCGTGGGTGTCGCGCTCGACCCCCTGGAAACTCGCGTGTACGTCGGCAACTCCGGCGACGGCACCGTGACCGTGCTCGACGCGACCACGCAGACGGTGGTGAAGGTTGGCACACGTCCGATGGGGCTCGGATCGTTCGTAGCCAGCACGCGGCCGCCGGTGCAGTATGCGCTCACGCTGAAGACGGTCGGGGCCGGGGCGCTCACGGCCCAGCCTGAGCCGGTAGGCGGGACGTATGACGCCGGCACCGTCGTAACCCTCACGGCCACGCCGACCGCAGACTCTCAATTCGCCGGATGGTCCGGCGCCTGTTCGGGCGCCAGCGTCACCTGCAGCGTGACGATGGACGCGGCCAAGAGCGTGACCGCGAGCTTCACGGCGCAGTACACGCTGTTGCTGACGACGCTCGGCGGCGGCTCGATCACGCCTGACCTGCCGCCGACGGCGGGGAAGTATGCCGCCGGTACCAGGGTGACCCTCACGGCCACGCCTGATCCCGGCTTTCTGTTCACCGGCTGGGCCGGCGCCTGTTCGGGCAATAGCGTCACCTGCGTCGTGATGATGGATGCGGCCAAGAGTGTGACCGCGACCTTCACGGCGCAGTACACGCTGTTTCTGACGACGCTCGGCGGCGGATCTATTACGCCCGACCTGCCGCCGACGGCGGGGAAGTATGCCGCCGGCACCAAGGTGACCCTCACGGCCGCGCCTGATCCCGGCTTTCTGTTCACGGGCTGGGCCGGCGACTGTTCGGGCAATAGCGTCACCTGCGTCGTGACGATGGACCTGCCCAAGAGTGTGACCGCGACCTTCACGGCGCAGTACACGCTGTTTCTGACGACGCTCGGCGGCGGGTCGATCGCGGCCCAGCCGGCGCCGGTGGTGGGGAAGTATGCCGCCGGCACCGTCGTGACCCTGACGGCCACGCCGGCCCCAGGCTCTTGGTTCACCAGTTGGTCGGGCGCCTGTACGGGGAGCAGTAACCCCTGTAACGTGACGATGGACGCGGCCAAGAGTGTGACCGCGACCTTCACGGCGCAGTACGTGCTGACGCTGACGAATGTCGGCGCCGGGTCCATCGCGGCCCAGCCGACGCCGGCAGGGGGGACGTATGCCGTCGGCACCGTCGTGACAGTCACAGCCATCCCGGCCTCAGGCTCTCAGTTCACCAGCTGGTCGGGCGCCTGTACCGGGAGCAGCAACCCCTGCACCGTGACGATGGACGCGGCCAAGGGCGTGACCGCGAACTTCGCGCTGAAACAGTATGCGCTGACGTTGACGACGGCCGGGACCGGGTCTGGATTGATCACGGCCCAGCCAGCTGGAGGGACATATCCGCACGGCATGATGGTGACCCTGACGGCCGTGCCGGCCGCGAACTCTCAGTTCACCAGCTGGTCCGGGGCGTGTTCAGGGAGCGCCACGACCTGCAACGTGACGATGGACATGGTGAAGGGCGTGACCGCGAACTTCGCGCTGAAGCAGTATGCGCTGACCTTGACGACGGTCGGCGCGGGGTCGATCACGGCCAATCCGGTGTCGGTGGGAGGGATGTACTCCCACGGCACAGTCGTGTCGCTCACACCTACGCCGGCCGCCGGCACGGTCGCGGCCCTCACGGCGACGGGGGCCGCCGGCTCTCAGTTCAGCGGTTGGTCCGGCGCCTGTTCGGGGACTGGGGCCTGTAACGTGACGATGGACGCGGCCAAGAGTGTGACCGCGACCTTCACCGCGTCGCCGCCCCCGCCGTCCACTCCTACGACGTGTGATGACAAGATCACTGACCTCCAGAAGAAGGTGGCCGCCGAGAAGCATCCCTGGAGGCACGACCATCAGCTCAAGGCCGCCCTCAGACTGTACTCAGCGGCCCAGGTCGAGCTCGCGAAGGCCAATGCGAAAGTCGGCGACGGTGACAAGCGGTACGTGCGCGCGATGAAAGAGTTCAACAATGGCAAGGCGGGGCTGTGCACTGGCCACTATTGGCGCGCGCACCACGAACTCTGGGAGTCGTATTATCTCGCTCACGAAATCCTCAAGCACTACCGGCGCTAACTAAACGCCGGCGATTCTGCGGGGTCGGCGTGTGCTAGCCTTCAGGCATGGCACTCGCCGACCCCGATCTGTCTAACGACCGGCGTGCCGCCCCGAGCAGCGCGCCCACGAAGCTTCTGACGCTGACCGTGGCAACCTGCCTAGTGTTCGCCGTGCTGTTCACGAATACCGCCGCCCAGACCGACTGCAAGACGATCGAGGATTTCTCCAGGGCGAAGGTGGGTGAGCTGCCTGCCGACTGGAAGGTCCGGAAGGACTCCGGCAAAGAGGTCTACAAGGTCGCCGCGGAGTCCGGCATCCGCTTCCTGCGCGCCACCGCCAAGGGGCTCGGCATCCAGGCCGCCAAGGAATACGAGTGGGATCTCGGCGCCTATCCGATGCTGGTGTGGTCGTGGCGACCCGGCGTGTTCCCAAAGGCCGGCGACGAGCGTGAGTCCAAGACCAACGACAGCGCCCTGGCGGTCTACATGCTCGTGCCCTATTCGCGAATCAGAGGGCCCAAGGCGGTCAAGTACGTCTGGAGCGAGAAGGTCCCTGTCGGCACGCGGCTCGATTCGAACATGGCTTTGACGCAGGTCCGCGTTCTGCGGAGTGGTGCCCCGGAAAAGAAGGGCGAGTGGGTCGAGGAGCGCGTGAACGTCCTGGAAGACTACAAGAAGTACTTCGACGTGAAAGAGACACCCAAGCCCGCCGGCATCGCCGTGCTGACCGACTCCGACGAGACGAACTCCACGGCGCAAGGGGACTACGCGAACTTCAGGGTCTGTCGCCAGTAGGCGATGGCCCGCGAGGTTCTCGTCGTCGAGGATGAGCCGGACATCCGCCGGCTCGTCGTCCTGCATCTCGAGCGCGACGGCTTCCGCTGCCGCACGGCCACCAGCGGACCGGACGCGCTGAGAGAAGTGAAGACGGCCGTTCCCGACCTGGTGGTCCTCGATCTCATGCTTCCCGAGCTCGACGGTCTCGAGGTGTGCCGCCGGCTCCGCCGCGATAGCAGCACCGCGTCCGTGCCGATCATCATGCTCACCGCGAAATCCGACGAAGTCGACCGGGTCGTCGGGCTCGAAGTCGGCGCCGACGACTACGTGGGCAAGCCGTTTTCTCCCAAGGAGCTCGTGGCGCGGGTCCGGGCGGTGCTGCGACGCTCGCGCCCGGACCACGCGACCCCCGTGCTCTCGGTGGGACCGGTCACGCTCGACCCGGCGCGGCACGCGGTGAGCCTCCGTGGGCAGGCGCTCGTGCTCACGCCGAAGGAGTTCGACCTCCTGCAGGCGCTGCTCGAATCGGCCGGGCGCGTGCTTTCGCGCGAATATCTGCTGAACCGCGTGTGGGGCTACGCTCGCGCCGACGTGATCGAGTCACGCACGGTCGACGTGCACGTCAGACGCCTGCGCGCCAAGCTCGGCGATGCCGGGAGCCTGATCGCGACGGTCAAGTCGGTGGGCTATCGATTCGAGGCGGACAAGCCGTGACCCGAGCCTTCGTGCACTTTCTCCGCCGGAGCATCGCCCGCAAGCTCACCTTGACGCTCGTCGGCTTCGTGGCCATCACGACGATTGCCGCGGGTCTCTACCTGAACCGCGCGCTCGAGGCGTTCGCGGTGGAGACGCTCGAGGCGCGCCTGGTCAGTATCGGCCGGCTCCTGCACGACGAGGCCCGAGGCCTCGTGCTGCGGGGCGCTTCACCGGCCGACTTCCGGGCCTTCGCGTTGCGCGGCTCGCGGCCGACGGCCTCGCGGATCACCGTGATCGCGGCTGACGGGCGCGTGCTGGGCGACTCGGAGGTGGCCGTCGACGAGCTGCCTCGGGTCGAGAACCACGGCACGCGGCCGGAAGTGCTCGGGGCCCTCGCCGGCGGCGTCGGGCGCGACCGGAGAACGAGCGCGACGATCGGCGCCTCGCTCCTCTACGTGGCGCTCCCGATCGCCGACGGCGGACGCGTGGTCGGCGTCATCCGCGTGGCGTTACCGGTGGCGGCGGTGACGTCGTCGTATGCGGCGATTCACCGCGTGATGCTGGCCGGCGGCCTCGTCGCGCTCGCGGTCGCGTTCGGGATCGGCCTCTTCGTGGCCCGCCGGGTGACCAAGCCCGTCGTGCAGATGCAGACGATCGCCCACCAGATGAGCGAAGGCGACTTTACCGTCCGAGCGCCGATTCGCTCGCCGGACGAGATCGGCGCGCTCGGCCGGGCGCTCAACGGGCTGGCGGCGAGGCTCCGCGAGAAGGTCCACGACCTCGGGCACGAGCAGGCCAAGGCCACCGCGATCCTCGACGGCATGATCGAGGGCGTCATCGCCGTCGACGGCCGCGACATCATCTTGTTGATGAACGAGCGGGCGCGGTCCATGTTCGGACTCGACGCGACGCGCGGCGAGGGGAAGCCCTTTCTCGAGGTGATCCGCAACACGGAGCTCCACGAGGCGTTCCGCGAGGGCCGTACCGGCGACGCGGGCGTCTCGCATCGCGAGCTCCGGCTCGCGAGCCCGGTCGAGCGGCGGGTGCAGGTGAACGCAGTGCCCCTCCGCCTGGGCGCGAGCGAGGTTGGTGTCGTCATGGTGCTGCACGACGTGACCGAGCTTCGCCGCCTCGAGCAGGTGCGCACGGAGTTCGTGGCCAACGTCTCGCACGAGCTGCGCACGCCGTTGACCGCGATTCAGGGCTACCTGGAGACGCTCCTGACCGGCGCGCTCGAAGAGCGGGAAAACGCGCGGCGGTTCCTGGAGATCGTCTTCCGGCACACCGAGCGGCTCGGGCGGCTGCTCAACGACCTGATGGATCTGTCGAACATCGAGCTCGGCCGCGTGGCGCTCAAGCTCGGACCGACGCGCCTCGACGAAGCCGTCGACGCGGTGCTGGCGATCATCGGCCCCAAGGCCAAGAGCGGGAAGGTTGGGCTACGGAGCCAGCTGCCGCGCGATCTTCCGCCGGTGCTGGCGGACCGTGACCGGCTCGTGCAGATCCTCATCAACCTGGTGGACAACGCCGTCAAGTACACGCCCGAAGGCGGCCGCGTGACGGTGAAGGTCCAGGAGCCGGCGGACGGCTGGATCGAGGTCGACGTGGTCGACAGCGGCATCGGCATCCCGCCGTCCGATCTCCCGCGGATCACCGAGCGGTTCTACCGCGTCGACAAGGCCCGATCGCGCGAGCTCGGCGGCACCGGTCTCGGGCTCGCGATCGTCAAGCACCTCGTGTTCGCCCACGGTGGGCAGCTCAAGATCGAGAGCGAGCCGGGGCGGGGGACGACCGTGCGTGTGTGGCTGAATGTCGGCGGGCTCGACGCCGCACCTCCCGATTCCCCCCATCGGTCCCCGCGCGCGGCCCACGACGACGATTGAATCACTGGGCGGGGCCCGCGCCCCAGCCGAAGAAATCCCGCGCCCAGACGAACGCGCCGACACCCGCGGCGGCCGCCGCGGCCCGGTCCTTCTCGGAGTCGCCGACGTGAGTGGACGCGCTCAGGTTCACGTCGTAGAGACGGGCGAGCTCGAGGAACATCCCGGGTCGGGGCTTGCGGCAGTCGCAGCCGTCCGCGTCCGTGTGGGGACAGAGCCGGCGGTCCGTGAACGGGCCCACGAGCTGCTCGTTGGCCCAGGCGAAGCGTCGGAGAACCTCGGCCTCGGAGATCTCGCCCGTCGAGACGCGCGCCTGGTTCGACACGATGAAGCACGCGTCGAAGCGCGGGCGCTCGCGGGCGAGCGTCGAGACGACGTTGGGCATGAGCACGGGGTCGCCAGCCGAGTCGACGACCGTCCGGTTGTTCTTCGTAAGGGCGAGGGTGCCGCCCCAGTCCAGGAACAGGGCGCGCTTCGAGCCGGGCATCGCGCGACCGTAACACGCTCCCGTTCACCGTCGCCAGAGCTTCGCGCAAACTTCATGGTGTCGACACAGACTCGGGCCTAGGCTCATCTTCGTCGGCCGCCGGCTCGCCCGTCGCGACGGCCCCCGGGTGACGGCGCCCCGCGCGTCACCGAAACTTCACGCGGGGAGTGATAGACTGTTCACACTCCGCCGCCAAACTCGTTCGTGATGAGAACGAGTACGTCTGGTCGCGCCGACCTGCACGTGCACACTCTCTGGAGCGACAGCGCCCAGCGTCCCGAGGCGATTCTGGAGGCGGCTTCGGGTCGGGTCGACGTCGTGGCCATCACCGATCACGACGAGATCCGCGGCGCGCTCCGGGCGCGCGAGTGGGCGCGCGAGCACCCCGGGCTCGGTGTCGACGTGGTGGTCGGCGAGGAGATCAGCACCCTCAACGGCCACCTCCTCGGTCTCTTCCTCGAGGAGTGCGTGCCGCCCGGCCTCAGCGCGCTCGACACCATCGGCGAGATCCATGCGCAGGGCGGCCTCGCCGTCGCGGCGCACCCATTCCACCCGCTGCGCGGCGTGACCCGCGGCCACGTCTCGATCGCGCGGATGATCCGCGATCTGCCGCTCGACGCGATCGAGGCGGTCAACAACGCGGGCGTGTTCTCGGCGCCGTACAACGCCTGGGCGGCGCTGCGCAACCTGGAGCTGATGCTGCCGGTGACCGCCGGCAGCGATGCGCACGACGTCTGGTACGTCGGCAGCGCCGTCACACGGTTCGAGGGCCGGGACGCCGACTCGCTGCGACGAGCGCTGCTGGCCGGCCGCACGCGCGCCCACGTCGACTGGTCATGGACCGTCGGCAAGCTGCCCTTTCATCTCGCGCTCCAGATTCGAGCCGCCTACAAATTTCTCCGACGCGATCGTCAACGCGTCAGCGTGGGAACTCTGCCGTGACCGATTCGCTAGCCCTATAGGAGGCCCATGTGATTGCGCCAACCCACACGCGATTTCGCTGGCTGGAGCGTGGTGACGGCGAGCCGCTGCTCCTGCTGCACGGGCTCATGGGCGAGATGGACCACTGGGAATCCACGCTCGACGCCCTCGGCCCGTACCGACGGCCGATGGCGCTGGAGCTGCCGATCTTCGCTCCCGATCTGACCGACGTGTCGGTGCCGGCCCTGGCGGACTACGTGCGGCGCTTCATGGAAGCGCTCGAGCTGCCGCCCGCGGTCGTCTGTGGCAATTCGCTCGGGGGCCACGTGGCGCTCGAGCTGGCGCTGACGCACCCGAGCTGGGTCGACGGCCTGATCCTCACCGGCTCCTCCGGCCTCTTCGAGCGAAGCTTCACCCGTCGGGTGCCGCATCAGCCGACCGGCGCCTACGTGCGCGAGCGCATGGAAGAGATCTTCTACGACCCCGCACTGGTCACGCCGGAATGGGTCGAGTCGGTCCGTCGCATCGTCACCACGCGCCGCACCGCGCTTCGCGTGCTGCAGGTGGCGCGCGCGGCCAGGCGCGACAACGTCGAGGAGCGTCTGAGCCAGATTCGCGTGCCGACCCTCCTGGTGTGGGGCAAGGACGACCGCATCACGCCGACCGACGTCGCCGAGCGGTTCCACGCGCGCATCCGCGGCTCGCAGCTCGTGTACCTGCCCAACTGTGGTCACGCGCCGATGCTCGAGCGCCCGGAGGCGTTCAACGCGGCCGTCGGCGAGTGGCTCGTCGAAACCCGAGCCCGGCGCGGCGCGGGAGGCCGCTCATGATCGAGCGGGTGGGAGGCGCGGCGCTGCGCGTGTACGCGTCGCACCGGCGGCGGACTCTCGAGGGCGTCGCGCGCGACGCCGGTCGTATCCAGGAGGCCGCGCTGCTCGACCTCGTGAACGCCGCGCGTGGCACCGCCTTCGGGCGCTCGCATCGAGCAGATCCGCTCCGTCGCCGATTATCAGGCCCGCACGCCGCTCGGCGATTACCTGCGATTCCAGCCGCTCTGGAACCGCGCGATCCACGGTGAACGGGACCTCACGTGGCCGGGGCGGCCCCGGTACTGGGTGAAGACCTCGGGCACCACCGCCGGCGACAAGATGATTCCGGTGACCTCCGAGGCATTCCGCGCTCATCGCAAGGGCGGCTGGGATGCGCTCTTGATCGCCGCGGAGCGGGCCGGCTTCGAGAGTTTGGCGGGGGGGCCGCTGCTGTTCCTCGGGGGCTGCACGACCTTGAAGCCGGTCGGTCAAGGCTGCTGGGTCGGCGATCTTTCGGGCCTCATGGTCCAGGACCTGCCGCCCGGCTTCCGCTCGCGCTACTCGCCCGGCCGCGCCATCGCGTCCATTCCGGACTGGGACCAGCGGATCGACGCGGTGGCCGAGCTGGTCGAGCATCAGGACCTGCGTCTCATCTCGGGGATGCCCTCCTGGCTCCTGATCCTCTTCGAGCGCGTGGCGCGGGCTCGGCGTGTGGCGGGCCGGCCCGTCGCGAGCCTCGGCGAGTGCTGGGAAAACCTGGGCGCCATCATCCACGGGGGCGTCGCGTTCGCGCCGTACCGCTCGACCGTCGAGGAGTGCATCGGTCGGCCGGTCGAATACGTCGAGGTGTACCCCGCTTCCGAGGGTTTCGTCGGCTTGCAGACCGAGCGCTCGGGCGGGCTGACCTTGATGCTCGATTACGGAATCTTCTACGAGTTCGTGCCGGTCGAGGATCTCGGCCGGGCGCGGCCCCATCGACACACCGTCGCCGACGTCGAGCTGGACCGACCGTACGCGATCGCGATGACGACGCCCGGCGGACTCTGGTCTTACCTGCTCGGCGACACCGTGCGCTTCACCGCGCGGGACCCGCTCCGTCTGGTGATCACCGGCCGCACGCGCCATTTCGTGAACGCCTTTGGCGAGAACGTGATCGTCGAGGAAATCGAGCAGGCCCTGGTGGTGGCCTGCCGGCGGACGGGCGCCGAGCCCGGCGAATTCACGGTCGCGCCGCGCTATCCATCGGCCGGCGAAGCGCGCGGCGGCCACGACTGGCTGGTCGAGTTCCGCGTCGCGCCCCGCGACCGGGACGCCTTCTCCCGCGAGCTCGACGAGGCGCTGGCCGCGCTCAACACGGACTACCGGACGAAGCGCACCCTCGACGTGGGGATGGTGGCGCCGCGCCTCCACGAGCTGCCGCTCGGGGCGTTCCACCGATGGATGCGCGCGAACGGGAAGCTCGGTGACCAGCACAAGGTTCCGCGTGTCATGAACGACCGCGCGATCGCCGCAGCGCTGCTCGCCGAAGTGCGCGCCGCAGGCCGTCGCGGGGCTGGGGCCCCGCCGGCCGAGGCGCGCCTATGAATCTAGTCGCGCGCCGCAGGCCGTCGCGGGGCTGGGGCCCCGCCGGCCGAGGCGCGCCTATGAACTCAGGCGACGCGCGCGACGGGGAGCCGCTCGTGCACTCGGGCTCCTAGGAGACGGCTCCGGGGGACGCGGCACTCCCGACGCGTCCTCCGGACCGCTCTCGTCGCCGTCCTGTTCGCTGACGCAGAGCGACGAAATTGTTAACGTGGCGTAATCAATGGGCAACATAGCTCGACTAGCGTCCGCTCACGGGAGGACCAGCGATGCACTCGAAAATCCTCGCGCTCGCGACGGGCCGTTCGTCCCGGCGGTCGTGGCGCCCGATAAATCCTACGTCGCCAACGAGAAGTACAAGGACGCGCCGGGCGCGGTCCTTCGCGTCGGCAACCTCCCGCACAGCGCGAGCCAGGGCGTGCACTCCGGTGAGGACGTGATCCTGACCGCGACGGGCCCGGGCGCCGACCGGGTTCGCGGCTTTCTCGACAACACCGAGGTTTTCCGCATCATCGTCGACGCGCTCGGCCTGGGAGCGTCGGGGGCGCAATGATCCGACCCTCACGGGCGGCGGCCGGCGACGAGACGGACGTGATACGTTCGCGCTCAAGCCAAGGAGGACGCCCATGAACCGTCGGAGATTCCTCGGACAGTCCGCCCTCGCCGTCGGCGGCGTCGCGACCACGTCGCTCCTCCGGCGCCCGGTGTGGGCGCAGACCAGCGCGCCGGCGGTCATCACCTCCGACACGATGCGTCCGGCCGTTCCGTACGGTGTCCAGAGTGGGGATGTCACGAGCGACCGCGCAATCGTGTGGAGTCGCACCGACCGGCCGGCCCGACTGTTCGTCGAGTGGGCGACGAACGACTCGTTTCGGGACGCGTCGCGCATCGTCGGTCCGGCGGCGCTCGCCGAGAGCGACTTTACAGCCCGCGTCGACCTCACGGGACTCCCGGCCGGCCAGCCGATCTTCTATCGCGTCCTGTTCCAGGATCTCGCGAACCCAAAAGTCTCGAGCGAGCCGGTGACGGGTCGGTTCCGGACGCCCTCGCAGAGCCGTCGCACGGTCAGCTTCGCCTTCTCGGGCGATGAAGCGGGGCAGGGGTGGGGCATCAACTCCGCCTGGGGCGGCATGAAGATGTACGAGACGATGCGGCGCACCAACCCGGACTTCTTCATCCATTCCGGCGACCAGATCTACGCGGACGGGCCGATCAAGGCCGAGGTCGCGCTCGACGACGGGACGATCTGGCGCAACGTGACGAGCCCGGCCAAGTCGAAGGTCGCCGAGTCGCTCGAGGAGTTTCGCGGTAACTTCGCCTACAACCTCCTCGACGACAACAAGCGCCGGTTCTGCGCCGAGGTGCCCATGCTCGTTCAGTGGGATGACCACGAGGTGCGCAACAACTGGTACCCGGGGCAGACCCTGGGCGACGAGCGCTATCGCGTGCGCAGCGCGTCGTTGCTGGCGGCGTTCGCCAAGCGCGCCATGCTCGAATACAATCCGTTCCGCTTCGATCCGATCGACCCCGAGCGCATCTACCGATCGTTCGCCCATGGTCCATCGCTCGAGGTCTTCATGATCGACGAGCGGAGCTATCGCGGGCCGAACACGCCGAATCGGCAGACGACCCTCGACGAGGACGCCGCGTTCCTGGGCGCGGCCCAGCTTCGCTGGCTCAAGGCGGCGCTCCTGGCCTCGCGCGCCACCTGGAAGGTGATCGCGAGCGACATGCCGATCAGCATCGTCGTCCCCGACCTCAACCCCGATGTGCCCAAGGGCACCTACGAGGCATGGGCCAACGGCGATCACGGGGCACCGCTCGGGCGCGAGCTCGAGGTCGCGAGCCTGCTGGGGTTCATCAAGCAGAATCGCATCAAGAACGTGGTGTGGGTCACCGCCGACGTCCACTATGCGTCGGCGACCTACTATGATCCGGCTCGCGCGCAATTCACCGACTTCACCCCGTTCTGGGAGTTCGTGGGCGGCCCGATCAACGCCGGCACGTTCGGTCCCGGCGAGATCGACCGCACGTTCGGGCCCGACGTGAAGTACTCCTCGGTACCGGCCGGGATGAAGCAGAACCGTCCGCCGACCGACGGTATGCAGTACTTCGGGCTGGCGAAGATCGACGGGGCCACGCAGGTCCTGACCGTCTCGCTGAACGATTTGACCGGCAAGACACTCTACAGCGTGGACGTCAAGCCGGCATAGAGGCCGTCCACCACCGCCAGTGCTCCGAGGCCGAGGGAAATTCCAGAAGCGGCGCGTTGTCGACGGCGGCCTCGAGATCTCCCCGGGCTCGACCGACGACGCCCGCCTGCGTCAGTGGATCCACGAGTCGCACGCCGTGCTGCCCCGGCTGCGGGCCATCGTGAAGAACGGGGCTCGGGCCCGGACCCGCTGTATCTCGTCGTCGACGACCTGAAACGGCGAGTCGAAGAGCTCGAGGAAGAGCTCGCGCGGCTGCGCGGCGACCGCGCCGGCGCCTAGCAGGGCCTCCTCCGGAGCCGCGCCCGCGTGACGCGCGGAGTGTGTCAGAATCACCGCCTACGGGAGGTCCGCCTTGGCGTCGGACTACGATTTCGACCTCGTCTCGATCGGCAGCGGGCCCGCCGGCCAGCGCGCCGCTGTCCAGGCGGCCAAGCTCGGGCATCGCGCCGCGGTGATCGAGAAACGCCGCTGCGTGGGCGGCGTCTGCATCGACACCGGCACGATCCCGAGCAAGACCATCCGCGAAGCGGTCCTCGCGTACGCCGGCGTCGGCACGCGCGGCGACCGGCTCCCGTGGGCGCGGCCGGCCAGCCGCCCGTCCGCCGATCAGCTCCTCGCCGGGGTCGAAGCCGTGATCGGCCGCGAGATCGAGGTGATCGAGCAGCAGCTGCGCCGCAACGACGTCACCTTGCTCCAGGGCGAGGCGTCGTTTCTCGATCCGCACACCCTGGCGATCCGCGCCGAGACCGGCGTGAGCCGGATCACGGCCCGGCACGTGGTCATCGCGGTGGGCACGCGGCCGGCGCCGCCGCCTGGTGTCGAGCCGGACGGCGAGATCGTGCTCAACTCGGACCAGCTCGTGAACCTCAAGAAGGTGCCGCGCTCGCTGGCCGTGGTCGGCGCCGGCGTGATCGGCGTCGAATACGCGTCGATGTTCGCCGCGGTCGGCGTGCAGGTGACGCTCGTCGAGCGTCGCGAGCGGCCGCTCGAGTTCCTCGATCGCGAGATCGTCGACGAGCTCATGCACCAGCTCCGCCAGCGCAACGTCACGTTCCGGCTCGGTGAAAGCGTCGAGTCGCTCGCCGTGACCGAGAGCGCGCCCCCGCGAGCGATCCTCAATCTCGAGTCCGGCAAGCGACTCGTCGCCGACGCGGTGCTCTTCTCGGCCGGTCGGCTGGCGGCCACCGAAAGCCTCGATCTCGCGGCGGCGGGCCTGTCGGCGGACGACCGGGGCCGGCTCAAAGTCGACGACGCCTTTCGGACGACGGTGCCGCACATCTTCGCGGCGGGCGATGTCATCGGATATCCAAGCCTCGCGGCGACGTCCTCGGAGCAAGGCCGGCTGGCCGCGTGCCAGGCCTTCGGAATCGAGGCGCGACCGATGGCCCGCCACTTCCCCATCGGCATCTACGCGATCCCCGAGATCTCGATGGTGGGGCCGCCCGAGCACGAGCTGACCGCCGCGCGCGTACCGTACGAGACCGGCGTCGCGCGGTATCGCGAGATCGCGCGAGGCCAGATCCTCGGCGACGGGAGCGGGTTCTTCAAGATGCTCTTCCATCGCAAGGATCGGCGGCTGCTCGCCGTGCACTGCCTGGGAACGGGAGCCACGGAGCTGGTTCACGTCGGCCAGGCCGTCATCGGCCTCGGCGGCGGGCTCGACTACTTCCTCGAGACGGTCTTCAACTATCCGACCCTCGCCGAGTGCTACAAGGTCGCCGCGCTCGACGCCTCGAACAAGCTGCGCGGCTGAGGAATACGACCGGCCGTCGAATTTAACGCTTCCGTCATCATTTCGTAACGATCCGCGTAGACCATGCCGGCCATGATCGAGTTGCTCGGGGTCGGCGCTCCTCGGGAAGGCGGCGGCTGGCGCCTGCACCGTATCTGCGCGACCTTCCGGCGGGGCGAGGTGACCGTGGTTGTGTCGCACCTGCCCGAGGAGAGCGACACGCTGCTCGATGCGGTGGCCGCCCGCATCCTCCCGGAGGAGGGGCGCGTCTGGATCGCTCACGTCCCGGTATCCCGCGACACGGTCAGACGGATCCGAGGGATCGTGGCTGAGGTCGACGTGCGCGCTCGGCCTGTCGAGCACCGCTCGCTGCTCTGGAACGTCCTCGTGGCCGGCAAATCGGTGCACCGAGCGCTTCATGGGCTCCTTCGGTTGCCTCGCAAGTCGGAGCGTCTCGCGGCCCGGCGTGCGCTCGAGCGCGTCGGACTGGGCGGCCGCGAAGTCGAAACCGTCTCGGGGCTCGGCCCGGTCGATCGCGCGCGACTCGCGCTCGCGAGCGCGCTCGTGAAGACGCCGGAGGTGCTGGTGGTGCGCGAGATCGATCGAGGGCTCGACGGCGCCGAGGCGGCGGTCGTCCGGGCCCTGCTCGAGTCGCTCGCGCATCGCGAGCGGGTGGCGGTTCTGGCCAGCGCCACAACGCCCGCCGCGGCGATCGGTTTCGCCGATCGGCTCGTGGCAATCGCCGACGGCCTGCTCGTGTTCGACGGCCTGCCGACCGACTTCAGCGGTCAGCGGGTGGCCTGGCGGTTCGGCACGGCGTAGCCGCGCCCGGCACTCCCGAGCAGTTTTTTACTTATCCACGCTGTCCACAGGGCAACCCCCCGTCTGTCCCCAGCAACACACTATTTGCGGTCCTGTAATACGCAAGCAACAATATATTGGGTACGCTGGGCCGGTGCTCGCAGGCACGGCCGCTTCGCATCGGGTTGGTGATCGTTTTGCACTGTGGATGGCTGTGGACGACTGTGGATGAACTCCGAGAGGAGGCGAACGGTTTGAAGCGGATCGATACCCACTCGCACCCGAAGATGTCCAAGCACTTCAAGTTCGACCCGGTGTCGGTCGAGCGCATGGTGCGCATGGCCCGGCGGGTCGGGCTCGACGGTCTCGCGCTCACCGAGCATTTCCACGGGACGGATTTCTGGGCGGTCCACGAGCATCTCGAGCGCACCTATCCGGTCGAGGGCGGCGTCTTCTGGGCCGATGGTCTCGCGCTGATTCCCGGTGGCGAGATCAACATCCGGGAGGGCGCGCACGTCATGGTCCTCGGTGACGTCGCCGAGCTCCGCCGGCTCGATCGCGCGTTCCCGGAATGGCTGTCCCATCGCTACGAGCCGACGCTCCGCGAGTTCCTCGACGTCAGCGAGTACTTCGACGTCGCGCGGATCGGCGCGCACATGTTCCGCCCGAAGAAGGAACTCGGGAAATTCCGCATCGACGATCTGCGCCGGCTGCACGCCCTCGAGGTGAACGGCAAGGATTTCGGGACGGAAGTGATGCTGCTCGTCCAGGCGCGTGCGCTCGGCTTGCCGATCGTCGCCGGGAGCGACGCGCATCACTGGCTCCAGCTCGGCGTTCGCCACACGCTCATGCATCTGGACGAGATCAGGATCGCCACCGTGCTGAAGACGATCAGAGAGGGCTTGACGGGCTTTGCGACATCCCCCTATACTCCGCTCCGCGTCAGGGGCGCTAAGTCCCTGAAAACCATTACGAAACTGTTACGAAAATGTTACGGCAGAGTGATCGATGGCGGGACCCCGCGGCCGGTAGTGTCGACCGCAAGCAGCTGATCTGCCCGTAACACATGCCCCGGGAGGCGGTCGGCCGGGGCGAGATCGTAGCGAAGCCGCTCGCAGTCCGTCAGTCGCGAACTGCCAACACCAAGGCCGTAACGGCCGTGCCGCCGCCAGCGACGCTTGCGCGGCCGGCTGAGAGGGAGCAGGTGAGCGCCGCGATTCCGGCGAAGTTCCACGCTCGCGCTCGCCGGGACGCGGCGGCGTTCTACCTGACGCAACTGGCCAAAGGGGTCCTGGCGGGCGAACTGGCGATCGCCGTCGGAGATCAGCAGATCCAGCTGGCGACGTCCGAGTTCGTGATTCTCAAGATCGAGGCCAAGCAGCGGAAGCGCGCGAACCACATCAGCGTCAAGCTTCGATGGCCGAGGCGTCCACTGATCCGGGTCGCTGCGAGAAGGGGAGATCGTGATGGGAGATAGCCGGGAATTCGAGTTCGAAGGGGCGGCAACGCCCTCGGAGGCCGCGGACGCGCTGAATCGTATCGCGGACGGGATCCGGGCGCGCTCGCTGTCGCTCTCGATGGGCGAGGAAGAGATCACCGTCTACCCCGACGGCGACCTCGCGATGGAGATCGAGGCCAGCGAGAAGAAGGGGAAGGCGAAGATCGAGATCGCCATCGCCTGGAAGCGCGCCAAGGCCGATGACGACGACGAGGACGAGGACTAGGCCGAAAGGGGCTCACGATGGCAAAGAACAGCGTTCAGTTCGCCCGGATCGCGTCGCCCGAGGAGATCGCGGAGTATCTCACGTCGCTGGCCGTCGGGCTCAAGAGGGGTGAGATCAGCCTCGAGTCCGGCGAGCGCTCGCTTCATCTGTCTCCCGCGAGCGACGTCAAGCTCGAGCTGAAAGTGGGTCAGAAGGAGCGCAAGGGGCGCATCGAGCTCGAGATCGGCTGGAAGCGCTCGACGGCGGCGAAGACGTCCGAGCTGCGCGTGGCGGTCGGGCAGCAGCGCCCGGCCCGCGCCTAGCCGCTTTCCGCTCCGCCCGCGACCCGATCCCGGATCGGAGAACGATCCGTGACTAGTGTCCTGCGCGAAGACCTGGGCCGGGATCTCGCCATGATGGCGCGGCTCGTCCAGTCGCAGTTGATCCGGGGCATGACGGCCTTCTTCCAGCGCGACGTGCGGCTCGCCGAGGAGGTCACGCAGAAAGACGATCAGGTCGACAACCTGCTCGGTCTGATCGAGGTGAAGTGCTTCGAGCGCATCGCGGGCGAGGAGCCCAACGGCGTGCGCTCACGCCAGCTCCGCGGCGTCCTCCGCGTGGCGTTGAACCTCGAGAAGCTCGGCGATTACGCCGTCAACATCGCCGAGCAGGCGGTTCACGTCTCGCGCCTGAAAGCCCGTCCGATCCCGTTCGATCTGGCCGGCCCGGCCCGGCCCGGCCCGCATCGCGCTCGCCGCCCTCGACGAGGTCATCACCGCCTTCACCGACGCGAGCGCCGACAAGGCGAAGCACGCCTGTCGCTGCGAGCTCGAGCTCGACCTGCAGTACCGCGACGCCCTGCAGGAAGCGTTTCGGCGCCTCGCCCAGCCGCATCCGGATCCGGCATTCGTGATCACGAACCTCTTCGTCGCGAAATTCCTCGAGCGGATCGGCGACTCGATCCTGAACATCGGGGAGACGACGCTCTTCATCCTGACCGGCGAGCGGCTCAAGCTGCATCAGTACCTGCACCTGGAGCAGGTGGCCGGCACCGTCGCCCCGCACGCCGAGGGCGCGCTCGACTTTCGCCAGATCTGGGGCGGCATCAGCGGCGCGCGCGTCGGCCGTGTCGCGATCGGGCAGAGCGAGCCCCTGATCTGGAAGGAGGGCGACGAGCGGAAGATCGACGAGGAGATCCGCGAGATGGAAGCGTGGAACCGGATCGTCCCGGGGCTCGTGCCCGACGTCAAGGCGCGCCACCGCGAGGCCGGCCGGCTCTCGTTCCTCGGCCAGTTCCTTCGCGGGAGCCTGTTGCGCGACATCTACATCACGCGGAGCTGGGAAGAGAAGGTCCGCGTGACCCGGCGTCTGCTCGAGACCGTCCGCGACATCTGGTCGGCCACGCTCGTGAAGGAGCCGCCGCGGATCGACTACGCCCGGCAGATCCGGGAGCGGCTGCCCGATCTCTTCGCGCTCCACCCCAAGCTCGAGTCGCTGCGTGGCGGCGAGAGCCGAGTGTTCGGGATCGCGCACGGCTCGCTCGCCGACCTGCTCGAGCGTGCCGCCGATCTCGAAGCCTCGCTGGCGCCGCCGGTGTCGGTCAGGCTGCACGGCGACTTCAACGCCAACAACGTCGTCTACGACCCTGAGCAGGACCGCGTGCACTTCATCGATGTGCACCGCAGCGGCCAGGGCGACTACCTGCAAGACATCGGGGTCCTGCTCGTCTCGAACATCCGCAACCCGATCGAGGACGGACATGTCGCCGCTGATCTCGCCCGACTGAACGAGCTCATCCGCGAGTTCGCGCTCGAGTTCGCCCGGCGGGTGGGCGACGATCACGTCGAGACGAGGCTGACCCTGTCGCAGGCGCGTTCGTTCATCACCTCGGGTCGCGTCGTGGCCGACTTCGAGTTCGCCCGGTCGATCTTCCTGCAGGGCGTGCGGCTGCTCGAGCGCGCGACCGCGCTCGCCGCGTGAAGCTCGCCGTCGTCGGCCAGCCCGGCGCGTGGTCCACCGAGCGGCTGGTGGACGCGCTGCGCTCCGCCGGGGTCGAGGCCGCCGTCGTCGACCTGGCCGCGTGCAGTCTCCGACTGCCGGATCGACGTCTCTTCCACCGCGGCGAGCCGCTGGAGGCGTTCGACGGCGCCGTGGTCAAGAAACTCGGCGACACGGCGGATGGATGGAGCGTCCAGGAGCGCATCGAGATGCTGCGCCACCTGGAGGCCTCGGGCGTTCCGGTGCTGAGTGCCCCGGATCGCCTGCACGTCGCGGTG
>Ga0137403_10002430_pt1 | contig 22774 bp, 19 predicted proteins | sample CZOMad2_1_16fung_FD_122057 | JGI IMG/M metagenome (GOLD analysis project Ga0137403, IMG submission 122057) | Vadose zone soil fungal communities from Angelo Coast Range Reserve, California, USA - CZOMad2_1_16fungal (Hybrid Assembly) | ecosystem: Environmental > Terrestrial > Soil > Vadose zone...
AAGGTTCCTTCCTTTGGATTCACGGTGCTCTCCCAGGCCTCCATCGTAATAGCTCCGATGATCGCCTCGAGATCACGCCCATTAGCTTTGCCACGCGAATCCACCGGCACCACCGACGTGTCGAAGTCCAGGCCTTCGATCTTTCCGTTGATTAATGCGCGCTCTCGTATTTTGATAGTCTCGCCGCCAAGCGCGACTTCATATGGAGTGGCCACCGAACGCATGGGAACGCTTTCAAGGTATTGCCGAAGTACGTAGGAATGGAAAGCACCCGTATCGAAAAGAGCTTTCACCGGCTGGCCCTCGATTTCAATTGTTTTGATTACGCGACTCATTGCAATGCTCTGTCCGAGTCTATCACGAGTCTGCGAGGAAGCGACGTATCAGCATTTCCGCAAGAACAACATCTAGCGTGCTTACATTCCCTAGACTCTCTAACTAACAGGTGGTAGTCTGACTGCACTGTCACTTTGACATCGTAGTGTTAAGTCATTACTTCTGGCGGCTTCACCCATACCTACGCGCCGCTTAGGGAGAATAAGAGCCTATGACTTGGGATCTCACTGAAATGACAGCGACCATCGAGGTCAAGCTTCGAGCTCGCGAGACGCCGAGCGATCAACTAAACTCCTTCTTGAAATACCATGAGGCTGCGATAAGAGCCTTCGCTGCTAAGTATGAGCCAAGATTTTCTGATGCTAGAGTCTTAGGAATGGGCGGCAGCGGAGTGGTCTTGAAGCTCAGTGGTTCGCCATCTGGCGACGTTGATCCATCAGACGGCGCTGTCGTTACCACTGCGGCTCCGCGATGCTTGAAATATCCTCATCCCTGCATCGGCCTTCCGGGAGACTTCTCATTAACTGACGTAATCGACAATGAGGCAGAGAGACTCGCTGAGATTAACCACCCTCACATAATGCTTCTTGAGGAAACGGTATGCGTAGAACTGACCGACGATAGAGTCGGTGAACGTGACCGTCGTGTTCCGGCCTACCTTATGCCTTTCATTCAGTCCGACGAACTAGGTGAATACCTCAAGACTCCAGAGGCCACTGCGGAACATCTGATCATGCTTCTCAGCCAAGCTGCAGAAGCGATCTGCTATTTGCACGGCCGAGGTCTAGTCCATCTAGACATCAAGCCTGCAAACATACTTGTGGCGGCGGACTCTCCAGGTCAACCCCGCGCCCTGCTTTCTGATTTCGGATTTTGCAAGCGTGTTGTCGTCGACTCGCAAGAGACGCTGGTGATGGGAACAGATGGCTATATCGATCCTGATCTGTTGCTGCTAATGACAAAACGAACCGCCTCGAACGAAAACCGAGTTCGTGACCGGGTTCCGCGTAATGAGCTTCGATCCCAGTTTGATCGCTACGCCCTAGGGGCAACAATCTTGGATTCGATCATTACCTTCCTTGAAGGAAGCCTTGGTGATGGGAGTCCGAGGACCATGCCAACTGGACTGCTGCGAGGTCTGTTGTTCGTAGCGTTACGCTGTTCAGGGCGGAATCCTTTGGCGATGCGCACGCACGCCAAGTACCCCAAACGGGCCACAGCTGCTCCAATGAGTCTCTTTAGGCACGAGGTCGCTGACGCCTTCGCTTATACGGATTCTGACGACATGAGGGCGGACTTAGCGCTTCTCAGGCGGAATAGATTAGCGTTTCTCGAGCCAGAGATCGCAGAAACAACGGGTGAGGCTGTCTGCTTACCGGAGCGAATGTTTGTGCCGCTATCGGAGCGAGTAGTTCGTACGATTGATTCCATAATGGTGAGGAGACTGGCCACAATTTCGCAGCTTGCCCTTTGCTACCATGTTTATCCTGGCGCGTGCCACACACGCAAAGAGCATGTCCTAGGGGCATATCGCGCTACTTGTCGTCTCTTGCGCCAACTGATTCTGGATCCCGCAAATCCGATCGGTGCAATGATTTTAAAGCGACCCCAGCAGCGTCTCGCAATGGCGGCGACGTTACTTCACGACATAGCTCACATACCGTTGATGCACGAGTTTGAAGACTCCGTCCCAGAACTAAGCCAGAGAGCCTTCACATCAGAACTGCTTCAGGGTGATTGGGGCGGCGACACATTCTTCAATGATCTCAAAGGGATATTTGCTCTCTGGGGGGTTGATCTTGACGATGTGCGTTTGGTTTTGGGCAAGCGAGATAAGGTTCCGTATCGATTGCCTGCCGAGACTGCGAGCGAAGCCAAGGAGCGGTGGGAACGTGAGTGGGAGCGAGCCGACATTCAATTAGTGCGCAGTATTATTGACGGTCCGGTGGACGCAGATAAAATTGATTATCTTCAACGCGATGCATTGCATGCCGGTGTTCGGTTTGGTCACGGCGTCGACGTCGAGAGGATCGAAACACAAATGACTACGGTCGTCGAAGCTGAAGGATCCGGCAAGGGAGCACTAAAAGTTCGATGTCGCATGGGCGCTTGGGAAAAGGGCCAAGCAGCGGCCGAGTCTCTTATCGCTGTCAGGCGCAGCATGTATTCGCAAGTTTACGCTCACAGAACGGTACGCGCGGGACGGTCGATGCTAAATTATGTGGTATGGAAGTGGCGTACCGCCAAGCGTTACGACGGTCATGATGGTGATGAGATTTCCAGAGACCTATTTGGGTTCGCGTCTTCGTTAGGTACCTCAAAGGCTCAAATGGCACTGTTCGCATTAAAACCGGCCGAGGTCAATACGGTATTCATTCCGAAGGTCACCGACAACCTTCCATATCACGAATCCCGAGTCATCAGGTGGATGGCTATTGTGAGCGGTGATGACGCAGCCGCGGCCATGGCCGAAGCGTTGATTTCGCGAAACCTGTACCGACAAGTCTGTTCACTAGTTCAAAGCGATGCGCCGAACTTCTTTAAGCTCGCATTTTCTAAGAAGAATGAGCCGATCTTGCCGGCACGTCATTGGCTGGAATTCACGGAGCACTTGTACTCGCAGCTAAAGGCGTCTCTCTCCGGCGGAGGTACAAGTATTGTATTTCAAATTGAGGACAATCTACTCCCACCCTTGTTGTTGGATATTTCCATTCCGAAAACGATGAGAACACAACCGAAGTTGAGCATCGTAAGGGATCTCCTCGCAAGTGGCGTGACTTGGGGACGGGTCGCTCGGCTTGAAGGCGAAACGTTAGGAGTCGTAACTGGCGCCGCGGTCTATCCATCGCCAATGTATGAGGCTTATGGAGGCAGCGGCCAAGAGGACAGCCTAGAACCAATTGTTATCCGCTTGTTCGCTCGCGGCGACTTGGCTCATTCTCTTCGGCCACAGATCGATCGCCGCGTTGTCTCGTCGTGGTTAGAGGCATTTAGGCCTGATGAATAGGTTTTCAGCAGGCCCATTATTTCAACCGCGCGCCGTTTGGCACATCTTCCGCAAACGTGGCGATAACCGGCTTACCCTCTTCGCCAACCGAAGCGGCCAGCAGCATCCCCTGTGATTCATAACCGCGCAGCTTCCGCGGCTTGAGGTTCGCCACGACTACAATTTTACGACCCACCAGTTGTTCGGGCTCGTAATATTGCGCGATACCCGCGAGAATCTGGCGCGGCTGCTCTTCCCCAATATCCACTGTCAGGAGTAGAAGTTTATCAGCCTTGGGAATTCGCGCGGCGGTGCGAACCTCTCCGACGCGCAGGTCAACTTTGGCGAAGTCAGTGATTTCGATCAGGCCATCGCCCGACTTGTTCTGCACAGCGTCGGCTTCGGTTGCATGTTGGCCTGAGCCCGCTGAGTCCTTACTGACCGTCGGGCTAGTACCTTGCAAATCCGAGGGCGCCGAACCCTGACCCGCCGTCGGGCCGCTACTCTTAATCTCATCCATAATTTTCGCCTTATCCAATCTTGGGAATATCCCCTTGACCTCGCCGATCTGCGTCCCCTCCGGCAATCCCGCCCACTTCAACTGTCTCGGATCGAGCTTCGCTAAATCTTCAGTCAATCCAAGTTGAGAGTAAATCTCTCGCATCGCGTTGGGCATGACCGGGTAAAGGAGCACGCTTAGCCATCGCAGAGTCTCAGCCGCCCGATACAGCACCGCGTGCAGCGTCTGCTCTTGAGCCGGTTCTTTGGCCAGGTCCCAGGGCTTCGCCTCTGAAATCATCTTGTCCACCCGCGCGACGATCGCCCAGGCTTCTTCAAGGGCACGGCTAAATGCGAAACTTTCGAAGTGACGAAGGAACTCATCGCGCGCATGCGCCAACGATCCGGCAATGGACGCCTCGTCTGTATCGACGCCGGCGCGCTTTGCCAGCAGCCGAGCTTCTTCCGAAATATTTCCAGAGGGAACCCGGCCTTCGCAATACCTTTGAATCATGGTCAGGGTCCGGCTGGAGAGATTCCCCAGACCGCTGGCCAGATCGCTGTTGGTGCGATCGATCAGGTTCTCGTAGCCGAAGCGCCCATCCTGGCCGAACACCATTTCGCGCAGACAGAAATAACGAATCGCATCAATCGCAAAGTACTGGTTGAGTACGTCCAGCTCGATCGTGTTTCCCAGCGTCTTCGACATTTTGCGGCCCGCGGGATCGACCCACATGCCGTGGGCGACGACGGCTCGGGGCAGCTTAACTCCCGCGGCCATCAGAAACGCCGGCCAATAGACCGCGTGGAACCGCAGAATGTCTTTTCCCACCACATGCAGCGCCGGCCAAAACTTTTCGAATCCAATGGCGCGCTCTTGCTGTTCGTTTCCGAATCCAACCGCCGTGATGTAGTTGGATAAAGCGTCAAACCAAACGTACATCGTGTGGTTCGGATCATCCGGGACCGGCACGCCCCAACTGACCGAAGAGCGCACCCGGCTAACGGAAAGATCCTGCAAGCCATCGCGCACGAAACTTCTCACCTCATTGCGCCGCGCGTCAGGTTGCACGAAATCGGTCCGAGCTTCATATAAGCCGAGCAATGCTTGATCGTAATCTGAAAGGCGAAAGAAATAACTCTCTTCAGAAACACGATCGAGTTTGGTTTCATGAATCAGACACGTGGGCGGTTCTTCTGGATCGACGGGCTTTGCATATTCATCCTCCGTCTTGTAAGCGGCGCACGGCGCGCAAAACCAACCTTCGTAGTGACCTTTGTAAATCGCGTCGCGGCCCTTCGGCGTCTTCGCCCGGGCTGCGCGCCGCCACAGTTCACTGACGCCCTCGGAATGAAATGGCTCGGTGGTGCGCATGAAGATGTCATAGCCGCCGTGCGCCGTATCCAAGCCGAAGGCTGCGGTCATCTTCTTGAAATAGCCGACGACGTAATCGGCTTGTTCCTGCGGAGTGCGATTGTTGAGTTTGGCCGCGCGCTCAATGTTTATGCCGTGTTCGTCGGTGCCGGTCAGAAAAAAGGTTTCGATGCCCTGCTGTCTCTTACTCCGCGCGACCAAGTCAGCGACAATCATCGTGTACAGGTGGCCCAGATGCGGGAGGCTGTTGGCGTAATAGATGGGCGTGGTGACGTAGAAGGTGGTCATCGAACGTTCTGGTTTTCCAGCACCGCTAATACTGTTATGCGGCGCCCCGGTTCAACTCGTGGCTAAATATTTGGAAGAGCTGGTTCTAGTATCGTACACTCGTCTCAGAAGGAGCAACTGCATGCTTAAGGAAAAGGAAATCGTCGAGACCGCTTCGGAGATGTCCATCGCGGAAAGGCTTGCGTTTATGAAGCTACCGTTGGAGACACGAAGAAGAATTTTAGTTAAGCAGGCGGAACAGGCTGCGCGCTTCTATGAGGAGGAGCTAGCGACAAGGGAACGTGAACTCTGGCAGGGAGGCGATATTGTCGACTCCTAACCCCCAGGCAGCTAAACGAGGCGAGATCTGGCTGGTCGGTTTTGATCCGACGATTGGAAGCGAAATCAGAAAAACCAGACCCGCAATTGTGATCAGCAGCGACGCAGTGGGCCGGCTGCCAATAAAACTAGTTGTGCCAGTCCACTGACTGGAAGGATCATTACGCAGCGAATATCTGGCACGTTCGGATCGATCCGACTCCGACAAATGGATTGGCTAAGACTTCAGCGGCAGACGCTCTTCAGTTGCGTGGAGTGGACCGTCTTAGATTCATCAAAAAGCTCGGTGACGCTTCTCCTCTGATTCTTCGACAGATCGTGGTTGCCGTGACAGCAATCATCGAATACTCCTAAACCAACTCACCGTTTACTATTCTTCGCAAACTCATCACCCGGATTGAACTTAGGCATAACATTCAGGTCCGCTACGCGGCGGCCGATGGCCAACGCAAAATCCGCTTCTTGAATCATCCCGAGGAAATTCCAGTCATCGTGGAACTCGTCGGAAGGCTGGTGATAATGCGCGTCGTTGTACTCCTTGAACTTCTGTGCCCCCCAGCCTTTGGGCCGGCCAACGTAATCGTCGCCTTCCTTCAAACTGATCGAGGGCACGCCGACTTTGGCGAACGGAAAATGATCTGAGCGATAGAACGATCCTTGTTCAGGCCGCGGGTCAGGTGAAATTCTCAGGCCGCGTTCGCGGGCGATCGCATCGACGACAGCTTTGAGGGATGAACGCTCTGCGCCGAGAGGCACAAAGTCACGCGTCGGCCCGAGGATATTCATGGAATCAAGATTGATGTCCGCCGCGGTTTTCTCGACCGGCACAAGTGGATGCCGCGAATACCATTCAGAGCCGATGAGTCCCTGTTCTTCTCCCGTTGTAATCAGGAACAGAATCGAACGTCGTGGCCTTTCCGCAGCCGGAAGACTTGCCATGACTCTCGCGATCTCGAGCACTGACGCGACGCCGGTGGCATTGTCCAGCGCGCCGTTGTAAATAGTGTCGCCCGTCTTGTCAGGCGCACCGATTCCAAAATGGTCCCAATGTGCCGAATACACGACGTACTCATCTTTTAATTTAGGATCGCGGCCCGGAAGAATCGCGACCACATTAGGCGCCTCAACGCGCTTAACTTCGCTATTCAAATCGAGCGACGCCTTGAGATTCAACTTCACTGGTTTGAAGTCGCGGGACGCTGCCTGCTTCCGCAACTCATCCATGTTCTGTCCGGCGAGCTGCATCATGCGATGCGCCGCGTCGTCAGTTATCCATGAACGCACTTTCAGAAAAGGCGTTTTATCCGCCGAGGTGCGGGCAATATCGAATCGCCATGAACCATTCGAGGTGCGCACCACGCTCCAGGGATACCCAGCCGACTCGCTCGTGTGCAGCAGCAGCGCGCCCACCGCGCCGCGCCGCGCGGCTTCCTCGTATTTATAAGTCCACCGGCCATAGTAAGTGAGCCGGCGGCCCCCGAAGAGATCCGGTTCAGCCGAAGTGGCCGGCGGATCGTTGACCAGCATCACCAGAATCTTGCCGCGATAATCTTCGGCCGGGCCCTTGTAATCGTTCCATTTCTGTTCCGGCGCGTCGATACCATAGCCGACAAAGACCAGTTCAGCGTCTACCGAAACATGATCAGTTTGCGCGCCGGTAAACGCGACGAAGTCGTCGGCGAACTTGAAAGCTTCGGCATTGTTGGCGCCGTTGATGCGCAACTCAGTCTTTGGATCGGCCTTCACGCCCACCAGCGAAACAGGTTGCCAGAAACTTCCTTTGGCGCCGGCGCCTTTCAATCCCATCGCCTCGAATTGCTCCGCGATGTAAAGGGCAGCCATCTCTCCGCCTTTCGCGCCAGTGCCGCGGCCTTCCAGACGATCGTCGGAAAGAAACTTGATATGCGCGCGCAAGGCGTTTTCGCTGATGGGGCTTGGCAAGGTTTGAGTACGGGGAGTAATTCTCTGCGACATTGTGGTCAGGGCCAGGCAAAGAAAACCGATTAAGCCGATAAGTTTATTGACCCTCATGCTCTCCCCCAATCAGAAATGTTCTGAAGTGCCGTAGGCGCGAAATATTTACAGATCCAGCGGTCTCGTTCAATCGAGCTCCGCAGGAGCGACATGTGACGTGCCGCTCCTACGGAGCTAACGGGATGCTATAACGGACGTAGCTATAAATATCGCGCTCCTACGGAGCTTAAACCCAAGCGAACCGCTCGCGGTAGCGAGCGGCTTTGCCTCGGTAGAATGGCCCGCGGGTGACCGAGCACCCGCGCGCCACTGCACACAGTTCCGTACCGTTGATGCGATCAGACTCAATTACTTTACACGACCTGTGATCAACGCCATCGCCTCGGCGCGAGTGCGCGGATCCTTACGAAAACCGCCCAGCACTGCCGAGGTCACAGTCGTCGCGCCAGGCTTTTTCACTCCGCGCAAGGTCATGCAGGTGTGTTCGGCTTCAATCACCACCATCACGCCCAGCGGTTGCAGTCGCTCAAAAAGAGTATTCGCAATCTCTGACGTCAGGCGCTCCTGTAACTGCAGGCGGCGCGCGAAAGTTTCCGAAAGCCGCGCGAGCTTTGAGACCCCCAGAATCTTTCCATCCCTGGGGATGTAGGCGATGTGACACTTGCCGACAAAAGGCGCCAGATGATGCTCACACAACGAAGCGATGCTGATGTCTTTGACGATGACCATCTCGTCGTGCTTGTTTCCGGACAAGGGCACGACATGCTCGCTCGGGTCTTCGCGCATCCCGGCGGTGAGTTCGGCGTACATCTCGGCCACGCGCCGGGGAGTTTCGAGCAGGCCTTCGCGATCGGGATCCTCACCGATGCCTTCAAGGATCAAACGGACGCCCCGCGCGATTCGATCGAGATCTACCTCGGCCGGCTTCTTTCGCTCTTCAATGTCGGTTACCTTCGCGCTCATTTCTCATTCACCCGCCAATATCGCAGGGTACTCACAACTATTGTTTGCGCAGTGTTTCATAGGCCGAACGGGCTGCGTCCTGCACTATACGCAACGCGACTCCGGCGTTTCTCGCCGCCGTCCGGCACTGTTCGAACTCGGGCATTGCGTTGACCGCGCCATTATTCGCGCCCTTGTTTAGATAGGCAACTTTAACATCAATCGGGCCAAATTGCGTCTCAACCCTGACCGTCTCTCGGGCCAGCGCGCGGCGCGCGACCACATAACTGCGGGCGCCGATCGTCGTCGTCTCAGCAAAGAGCATTTGCAGAAACTTCTCCCGCTCCTCGGGGTGGCACAGGATGGAAATGAGCAAGCCCGGACGGTTCTTCTTCATTTGCGTGTGAGTCAGATAGCAGTCAAGCGCGCCCAATTCAAACGCCTGATCCACGACATGACCAACCACCTGCGGCGAGATATCATCGACGTTGGTTTCAATCATCATCAGCACTTCATCGGCCGGCGCAGTTGCGTCCACAGTCTCGCCGACAAAGATGCGCAGGGCATTCGGAAACTGTTTGTGGTCGCGCGAACCGGCGCCGTAACCCGTCGCTTCAATCTTCATCGGTGGAACTGGCCCAAAGCTCTGGCATACCGCACTGATGATGGCCGCGCCGGTCGGAGTGACAAATTCTCCATCGATGTCGCCCGCATAAATCGGCTTGCCCTTAAGCAACTCTGCGACCGCCGGCGGCGGGATGGGAAAACGGCCGTGCGCCATTTCAGTCATGCCGGAGCCGACGCGTAGCGGCGAGGAAATGAATTCCTTGATTCCGAGTAACTCGAAACCAATCGCGGCGCCGCAGACATCGATAATCGCATCGAGCGCCCCAACTTCATGAAAATGAATTTTCTCGATCGGTTGGTTATGGACATGCGCTTCAGCTTCCGCCAATAGCGAAAAGATCCGCGCGGCCCGATCTTTAACGCCGCCGGTCAAACGAGAGTCGTAGATGATTTTGAGAATGTCGCTGAGATGACGGTGCGCACGTTCGGGCGCGGTATGTACTCGCGCATAGGTCGCACTAATTCCGGAACGATCGACCTGTTCGAAATCAACCTGCCAACCACTGACGCCAAGCAAATCCAATTGCTCGATCAATGCCTGCGGTCGAACGCCCGCACCGACCAACGCGCCGAGAATCATGTCGCCACTGGCGCCGGCAAAACAGTCAAAGTAGAGAGTTTTCATAAGATGAGTGTCAGAAGCCCGAGCGTGAGCAAGGGCGCGTTTTGGCGATCGAGACTTGAGCGATGCCCGGGCCCTCCCTAACTGTCGGGCTTCTGACACAATAGCGCCAGAATCTCACCGGCCTTGCCCGTCAACACTTCATCACACAGATCAGAAAGCGGAGTACGTTCCGGATTCACCTCGACCACATAAGCGGAAGCCGTTCGGGCAATCTCCGGAATCGAAGCCGCAGGGTAGACAACTGCCGACGTGCCCACGACCAAACAAACATCGCACGTCTGCGCCTTCATCGCGGCCGCCTCGAATGCACCGGCCGGCAGCATCTCACCAAACAAGACGACGTCAGGTCTAAGATTGCCACCGCAATCGAAACACACCGGGACACCATTATCAAACTTCAATTCACCTACATCATGACGCTTACCGCAATCAAAGCAGCGCGCCCGCCAGATGTTGCCGTGCAACTCGATGACATTTAGCGAACCAGCCGCCTGGTGCAATCCATCGATGTTCTGCGTAACCAGCGTCAGGTCTTTGAACCTCGTCGGCCAACGGGCAATCGCTTCGTGGGCCGGATTCGGCTTCAATTCAGAAAGTAAACCACGCCGGTAGTTGAACCACTCCCAAACCGCCGGCAGATCTCGCGCCAGCATTCCGGCCGACGAGATCACGTCAAACGGCATTCCGTTCCAAACTGTAGTATTGCCGCCGCCGCGGAAGGTCGGCACACCTGACTCGGCCGAAACGCCGGCGCCCGTCAGTACCAGGACGTGGTTCGCTCTGGCAAATGTCTCTCTGAGTTTTGCCGAGATTCCTATTGACTCTGTTGCCGTCATCAGGGAATTTGGATCGTAGCAGAGCGCAAGGCGACGATGTCAAGGAAGCGGGTTTCGTCGAGCGCGTTGGGTTCAGTCGATCACGAAGGCGTAGCTCTCGATAGTCCGCGGGAACGAAGCGTCAGGTGCACGAGGGGTCGAGTACGATGGATTCTCCATCAGATAAAATGCCGCCTCTTCAACAATGACGGCCCAGCCGTTGTTCTCATAAAAGCGCTTTGCGGCAGTATTAATTCTGAAGACGCGCAGCAAGAGCCTTCTACCATGCTCTCCAGATGTCGTACTGGTTCTGTGAAGAAGCTGACGCCCAATCCCAAGAGATCGCATTGCGGGCGTGAGAATAAGCATCTGCAAGCGATCAGTGTCCTCTCCGAATTTCAGTTGGTAGTAACCCGAAAAGTCGGAATCACTTTCAATGACATACGTCGCACAAGTCTCAAAAGCTTCTTCAAAGTCATTCTGTTGCCAGATTTCATCCCAGCCCCAAATCTCTTCGATGTAACCCGTCATCGCCCCGCAATACAGGTTGTAGAGTCGATCTCGGTCAGCGATTGTGGCGATGCGCGTTGTGATGGGCATAAAAGACAGCAGGACAGAGATGGGGGCGGAGTTGACCGGCGCGGGCCGATTATGAACTTGGCTGCTCTGGCAATGCAACACGACTAACGGTTAATGTATTGTAGTCGCTCTCGTTCATCTCGATTAGTGGTTAAGGCAAAACAAGAAACTGTGAACCTGATTGAACTCCAGGACAAACTTCGCGCCGCGCTGCGGATCGCGGCCGCCGAGTCGTTTCAGATAGAGCTCGACCATTTGGTCATGGAAGTACCTCCGCGGACTGAACTTGGCGATCTCGCCTTCCCAGTCGCTTTCGAACTCGCCAAGCAAATCAAACAGAAGACCGGCGAAAAACGCGCGCCGCGGACGATTGCTGAGAGTTTGAAACCAGCTCTGGAGGCGATTGAAGAAGTCTCGCGCGTCGACGTCGCCGGCGCAGGTTATCTAAACGTTTTCTTTGATCGCGCCAGGCTAATCGCCGAGCTTTCAGCCAAGCCGGAGACAGCCGCCAGTGCTGGGACCGTTTCGCGAAAGCTGATGGTCGAACATACCAGCATCAATCCGAACAAAGCTGCGCACATCGGCCACGTGCGCAACGCTGTGCTCGGGGATACATTTGTGCGAATTCTTCAGGCCTCCGGAAATCGCGTCGAAGTCCAGAACTATATCGACAACACCGGTGTCCAGGTTGCTGACGTGGTGGTCGGCTTCATGCACATCGAGCAGATGAGCCTGGACGATATTAAGGCGCTTGACCGCTCCCTTCCGGCTGAACTTCCGTTTGATTATTACTGCTGGGACCTTTACACGCGCGTCGGGGGCTTCTATCGCGACGGCGGCACCGGAGGCGAGCCGAACCCTGAGCGCCTGAAGCTGCGGACTGAAGTCCTGCACGCCATCGAAGCCGGAAATAATTCCATCGCTGAGTTGGCTGACTATGTCGCGACCCGCAACGTCGAACAGATCCTCGACACCATGAAACGGCTGGGCATCCGCTATGATCTGCTCGCCCGCGAATCAGAAATCCTCCATCTGCATTTCTGGGAACGCGCCTTCGAATTAATGAAAGAGCGGGGCGTTATTCACTTCGAAGCCGAGGGCCGCAATCACGGCTGTTGGGTCATGCCGTTCGAATCGCACACCGGCACGGACGAACACGAATCCGACAAGATTATCGTGCGGTCCAACGGCTCGGTGACCTACACCGGCAAAGACATCGCGTACCAGCTTTGGAAGTTGGGTCGGCTCGGCCTCGATTTTAACTACAAACCGTTTCGCGCTGATGACGGCGGACATGCGACATGGGTAACCACAACTGAGCCGAATGCTGAAGCTCAACCGGAAGTACCGCGGCCGAATTTTGGTGGCGGCGAAATCGTCTACAACGTTATTGATTCACGCCAATCGTACCCGCAGGAAATAGTCCGAAAGGGAGTCGCGGCCGTCGTGCCTGAACTTGGCGAAGAAGCTAGCGTGCACCTGTCGTACGAGATGGTGGCGCTTTCGCCGCGGGCCTGCGAAGAGCTCGACATTGACCTTTCCGACGAAGATCGAAAGCGCCCCTATATCGAAATGAGCGGTCGCAAAGGTCTCGGCGTGAAGGCTGATGATTTGATCAGCCGGCTGGAAGCTGACGCGTTCGAGGAAGTGAAGACTCGTCATCCGGAGTTGTCTGAAAAAGAGATGCGTGCGACAGCGGATGCAATTGCAACCGGCGCGCTTAGATATTTCCTACTGAAGTTCACGCGGAATTCGGTAATCGCTTTCGACTTCAAAGAAGCCCTTTCATTTGAGGGCGAGACCGGGCCGTACTGCCAGTACGCCGCGGTACGAGCCAATTCGATCTTTCGCAAACTTGATGAGGAAGAGGTCAGAACCGCGAGCGATAGCGACCGGGTCCGTTCAAGTTTTCTTGCCAACGATCTGATTCGAGAGCGCAAGGACGATGTAGCGAAGGTTCTCGACGGGGAGACTGGAAACGAAATCTGGACTCTGCTGATGCTGGCCGCGCGTCTGGAAGAAGCAAATGCTCAGGCCGCTGCCAGCGCCGAACCAGCGTTCCTGGCGAAATACACTTTCCATCTGGCGCGGGCTTTCAATCTGTTCTATCACCGCCACCGCATTATTGCTGAAGAGGACGCGATCAAGCGCGCCGTGCTAATTGCGGTCGCGGATGACACGAGGCAACAGTTGACCGCTGCGCTCGCAAGACTCGGAATCACGGTGCCGGAGCGAATGTAGGCAACGATCCGAATCAGTCCCGCGGCTGTGCCGCCTGATGTGCGGAAAGCCTCTGGCTTTCCGAAAAGCCCTAACTCTTCTTTGAGGCTGCGCCTCAAAATGTTGGAGGCGCAGCCTCCAGTCCTAACCACAGCATTGCCGGAAAGGCATAGCCTTTCCGCACATCAGGCGGCGGAGCCGCGCGCCTTGCATTTACGATTCTCCATTTACCATTTACTATTAGTCACCATGTTAATTGTAATGAAAGCCGACGCCACCGATGCGCAGATAGCGCATGTCTGTGACGTCATTACGGAACTTGGACTAAAGCCTCACACGATGCCGGGCGCCACCCGCACTGCCATCGGCATCACCGGCAACCAGGGCGCGGTTGACGCGACGCGTTTTGAAAATCTGCCGGGTGTGGGCGAAGCCATTCGCGTCAGCAAGCCCTACAAACTGATCTCGCTTGATCTGCGGCCCGAGAAGACGATCGTCCGCGTCGGCGATGCCACCATCGGTGGAGACGAGTTGGCGATCATTGCCGGCCCTTGTGCGATCGAAAGTCGCGCCCAGGCGTTCGCGGTAGCCGAAGCCGTGCGCCGCAGTGGCGCGAGGTTCTTTCGCGGCGGCGCGTTTAAGCCCCGGACATCTCCCTACGCTTTCCAGGGTTTGGGTGAAGAAGGCTTAAGAATTCTCGCCGCCGTTCGCGAAACCTACGGCTTGAAGATTGTGACCGAAGCACTTGATGAGGCTAGTGTGGATCTGGTCGAACGCTACGGCGACATGATTCAAATCGGCGCTCGTAACATGCAGAACTTTTCTTTGCTGCGACGGGTTGGCAGATCGTCTTTACCGGTCTTACTTAAGCGCGGGTTGTCCGCAACGCTGGACGAGTGGCTGCTCGCCGCCGAGTACATCATGTCCGAAGGCAACTACAATGTGGTGCTATGCGAGCGCGGCGTGCGGACCTTCGCACAGCATACGCGCAACACTCTCGATCTCGCCTCGATTCCCGCTGTTCGTCGTATTTCGCACTTGCCGGTTGTCGTTGATCCGTCGCATGGCACAGGCAAAAACTATATGGTTATTCCGCTGGCGTGCGCGGGCGTCGCCGTCGGAGCTGACGGCCTGATTGTCGAAGTGCACGATCAACCAGAGAAAGCTTTGTCTGATGGTGCGCAAGCTCTCACTCTCGAACAGTATGATCAGTTAATCCAGGAAGTGCGGCCCATCCATGAGGTCGTCGCCCCGCAGCCAGTCGGCTGAACAGTCACTTGGTTCCCAGCAGAATCTCGCCAAGGTTTTTCGAGAAAGCAGAGCGAGGCAGGACCCGGTCGAAACCTGCCGCTTCTGCCCGACGCTGAAGTTCGGTTTGCGCGTGAGAGAAGAAACCGAGCAGCGGAATCGAGCGGAGTTGTTCGTCTGCCTTCAACTGCTGCGCCACTGCCATCGGATCGACTTTCTGCGAGTGAAGATCGCAAATGATTAGCGTCGGCTGATCGCGATGCGCTGCCTCGATCAGCGCGTCAAGGTCGCGCGCAAACGTGGCTGTCAATCCCAATTCTTCCGCTGTCCCACGAATCTTAGAAGCGAAAAAGAGATCATCTACGACTGCGATAATATTGCGCGTCATGTCCTGAGTACCTGGTCGGATCTTAAAGCGTCATAGTGACGCAATGTATCAGAAGCCCGACCGTTAGGGAGGGCCGTTGGCGCAAGGGGCCCTCGCTTATGCGCGGATTTCCGACACAACTCGGTTTTGCAAATCCAACTAGTTTCGCGTAATCATTCCCGCGTGGCCATCTCCGCACCATTCCCCGATGTTTTGACTCAGTTGGACAGAGCCATCGAATTCGGTAATCAGGAATGCTTGGCCCGCGACCATGATCGGTCGAGCCTGGTTCTGGCCTCCTATAACATTCGTTACGGCGTCGGCAGCCGACTGATCTCGTCCGGCTTATTACGCAAGATTGGAATCAATGCCCCGCGTCCTCGCACTGAGGCCGTTGGCCGTAACCTCAAGCTTGCCGCTCGGGTCTTCGCTGACAATGTTCTGTTGCCACAGCCTGACATTCTAGCATTGCAAGAGGCGGACAAAGAGACCGGCCGCGCCGGCGGACAGCACGTGGCGGCTCGACTTGCCGCCGAGCTGGGTGTGCCGTATGTTCACGTCGGCGCGGGCATTCCACGCGGAATCGAACCCGCGCAACGCGAATGGTGGCTGAACTTTGAAGAGCAGATCGCCTTGCATGATCCTGGTGACACTGGCATCGCACTGTTGAGTCGACTACCACTTCAGGACATCGAAAGGATCGATCTGCCCTGGCACGAATGCGCCTGGCGGCCACGTCTGGCCATGGGAGCGACGGTGGAATTTCGGGGACAACGGGTGCGGCTATTTAATGTTCACGTCGATCCGCACGGCCCTGTGGACAATCAACATCAGCAACTCGAAGCCCTTTTGGAAAATGCCGAGCAGTATCCGGGACCTCGAGTGATTTGCGGCGACTTCAATACGCTTTCAAAGCAGAAGGCCGTAGAGATCAGAAAGCTATTGGAGTCTCGGGGCTACGCCACCCCGTTCCCCACGGGCACACCGACATGGAGAGGAGCGGGCCTGCGCTTTCATGCCGATTGGATTTTCGTGAAGGGCTTGAGGGTAAAGCGTTGGGGCGTAGTAAAGCCTTTGACTGTTTCCGATCATTGGCCGATCTGGGCAGAGGTGGCATGAAGATCACCAGTCGCGACAATTCCCTGCTTCGTCGGGCGCGCGCCGTGCGCGACGGCAAAGTTGACCAATCGATCTTTGTCGAAGGCTTGCGCCTCTGTGAAGAAGCGGTTCAATCCGGCCTGGATATCGAAGCGGTCATCTATTCAGAAGAGATCGGGCGCAAAGAGCGAGCGGCCCTGGTGATCGAACAATTAGGCCAGGCCGCGCACCACACCGGATCGGTCAGCGAAAAGCTGCTCGAGTCGATCTCTTATACAAAAACGCCGCAAGGCATTGTCGTCCTGGCAGCACGACCTGCGCACGACGAAGCGACCTTCAAACAGAAGCAACCCGACTCTACCTTCCTGGTGATCCTGCACGGCATTAACAATCCAGTGAACGTTGGCGCCATTTTGCGCACCGCCGAAGCTGCCGGCGTGACCGGCGCGATTACAACCGCTCACACTTCCGACGCCTTCTCGCCCAGGGCCCTGCGCGGCGCGATGGGCTCTGCTTTTCGCCTTCCGGTTTGGAGCGGAGCTGAATACGCTGATGTGATCCGATGGTGTACTGAGCGCGGCGTGCGCACGATCTGCGGAGCTGCTAGAGCGGCCAAGCCATTTACTGAAATCGATTGGCGCGGTTCGCGCGCAGTCATCGTCGGGCCCGAATCAACCGGGCTTTCACCGGAAGAGATTGCTTTGGCTGATGAGGCAGTGCGGATTCCGATGCAGGGATCGGTTGAGAGTCTCAACGTCGCAGTGGCTACGGGTATAATTCTCTATGAGGCAAGCAAGCAAGACTAGCGAGCGCTATGCAGGCTTTGATTCCAGCGCGTCCATCCGGGCATGCAAGCCACGCTGATCGCCGCGCAGTTGCATCATATCCAGAGTCAGCACGTCCAACTTTCGTTCAATGCTTTCCACGCGCTCCTTCACCGCGAGAATCTCTGCCAGGGCTCGTTCCCAGATTGGCTTGGTGTCGAGCGCCTTAGCTTCTAGACCTTGCACGCGTGAATCAAGATTATCGAGTCGTTTTTCTATCGCGTTGAAACGAGCGTCAAAGCGCGCTTCCATCGCGTCGAACCGCGCGAATACACGCTCTTCGAAAGAACGGTTATCCGGAAGATTTCGCGTGGTGTCCTCGCTCATCGCGCCGCATTATGAACCTTCCGCCAAATCGTTTCAAGTAAAGGATTTTATCAAGCGTCGACTTAACTTCGACACCTCTCGATGACCCTAATTGAAGCACCAACATACTTGACTCATCAATCAACTCAGACGCGTGTTCCGAAGCGCCAAAGGCGCGGGATGTAATAGCCCGGGCCAACGGCCCGGGTATGATTCGCGCATTAACCGGAAGCGCTGAAAGCGCGACATGTGGATGCGCTAAGGCGCCAATACTTCGAGAAAGGTGCCTTCGGGGATCAACGCATTTCGCGCTTTCAGCGCTCAATCAAACGACAATCGCCGCACCCGGCCCGTTGGGCCGGGCTATTACATTTCGCGCCTTCGGCGCTCAAGACAACAACCTGCCAATCACATGATTTGACGAGTCAAGTATGTTAGTCCCAAGATTTCTGCTCAAAATTCTTCCCACGTCGCAACGACTCATGCTAACATCCGTGACCGTCCCGGGCTTCTCTTAACGTCCTCTCATCCAAACGCATTTGATCATGAAGAGGGCGTCAGTTAACGAAACGCCGAAACTCAACTCACTCGCCGATCCCACACAGATCGCGAAGTGAAAACTCTAAACCGTAGTTTCCTCGAGGAGGTTTCATCGTGAACGATAACGAAAACAGAAAGCGTCAGTCTTATCTGCGCGCGCGGGATTTCGGCGCAGCGCATGCGAGCGACTTTGCCCCAACCAGTCTCGGCAAACAACTGCTCAACACCCTGGGCACGATAATCCCAGAGATTGATGGACACGCCACGTCGGAAGTCACCGGCGTTGGTCAGGAACGTGAAGGAACCACGACTCGCCGCGAAGCAAGAGAAGCCTTACGAGAAGCTCTCGTAGCAATCAGACGCACCGCGCGAGTAATGGCCGCGGACATACCGGGTCTCGACGACAAGTTCCGCATCCCGCGCAACACTAACGATCAGCACTTGCTCACCGCGGCTCGAGCCTTCGCCGCCGACGCCGAGCCCTTGGCGGCAGAATTCATGGCTCATGAAATGCCGGCAGACTTTCTCATCAACTTGAATGCCCACATCGCCGCTTTGGAAACAGCAATCAGTAATCAAGCGAGCGGCGTAGGCGCGCACGTCTCAGCGGGCGCGGGTCTCGATGACGCGATGGACCGCGCGGATGAAGTAATGCGCAGACTCGACGCGATCATGAGAAACAAATATGCCAACAACCCCGGCGTCCTGGCCGAGTGGCTCAGCGCCAGCCACGTCGAACGCGCGCCGAGCCATAAGAAGAGCCCGTCATCACCGACACCACCTGCGCCCCCGGCGTAGAGTAGTTTCGGACGCGAGCGTTAGACGGAATTAGCGTCAATGAGCCGCGGAGCGGCGGCAGGATGGTAGCCCCGGGCGTAAGCCCGGGGTTCCATCGCTAAGAGAATCTCGAGCCCGCTTTAGCAGGCGACAGAATAGAATTTCGGTTTCATGAGCGCCGGCTCATGAAAAGGCGGGCGCGTTTCGTCAGCACCGCGAAGAGAACCGGCAAGTCGATGCACGGCCATGTCCACTTGCCTAGCACCTAGCCGACGAACCGCGCCCGCTACAAACGCGCGGCACTAGCCCGACCATGAGGGAGGGCTCGATTACAGAACCGGGAGCGATAGCGACCGGATCATAAACTCAACTTCATTGGTCGCATCCCTTCGCTACCGCTCTGTGTTCTGTACCGGCAATCTAGTTCTTGACATGACGAATGATTCACCTAATGATCAATCCATGAGCCTTGCCACCATCCAAAACGAGATTGAAAAACTCGAGCCTGCCGAAAGAGCATCGTTAATAGATTTGCTCTGGGATAGTCTCGACGACGACTCAATTCAGGAAATCGAGGGCAAGTGGGCAGCCGAATCCGAAGACCGGATTGATGCATCTGAATAAGGCGAACTAGCTGCCGTCGATGGGCCAGCAGCACTCGCAGAACTTCGCTCGTCGTTCCGAGAAATGACGAAGTCCGCGTAGCGGACGACACTATTGGCATTGAGACAGACGACACGGTATGGCTAGTTTAACTCCCGGACAGATTGTGGACGCATTAGCGGGCAACGATTGCAATCGCTTAATCGGCACGGACGAATCCGATCAAGTTGATTTCAAGCTCGCGCCTTACCAACTTGATGAAAACCATCAAAAGTGGGAATTGGCAAAGGACGTTGCGGCATTCGCTAACAAACGCGGCGGAGTAATCGTCATTGGCGTCGAGTGTCCGAAACGCGTTAACGAAATTGTAGAAACGGCCACGAACATCCGTCCGGTTCGAAAGGCGGTCGTGAATCTCCAACAGTATCCGAGTGTCGTTGATGCGTGGATCTATCCGCGACCGGAGGGCGTAGACTTCCGATGGTATCCTCCCGACGCAGCCGAAGAGTCCGGACTCCTACTAATCGAAGTGCCTGCTCAAAGGCGAGGCAACATTCCGTTCATTGTGAGAGACATGCGGGAGCCGGACGCAGAGTTTAAAGGTGCGATTGGGATTCCCCGTCGAGACGGCGCTCGAATTATTTGGGAGACGGCGCAAGACATACACCGACACATAACGCGGAAATCCTCAAACGCAGGAGGCTCTCCTCCAGCGCAACCTGAAATAGATCACGCACGAACGCGAGTGTCTACAATCGAACAACAACAAGGGTGGGAAGTACTACCCGTTTATACGCTTCAGGCGCTGCCGCCAGAAGGACCTGACATATTAGACGGCTTTTATGATGAGGTGCGAGGTAGTCTGAACAATCATCAGAGACTGAGGGAGGCAGGATTCGCGCCATGGCAAAACTTTGATATTGAATTGGCCGAGGGTGGACTTATCGCGCGACGGAACGACATCGTGACTTGGGTCGAACCTAGTGGTCTAGCAACTCATTCACTCCTGATCGGTGAAAATACTTATCTTGGCTGGTATTACAATGAACATAGAGCAGAAGGCGCGCCCTTAATTATTCATCCAATAGCTCTCGTGGAAACGACCTTGGAGTTCTTTCGATACGTTTACTTACAACTGCGACCACGGTGCGGTGGCGGCGCGTGGCGGTTTCGGATAGCCTGCCATCGCCTTCAATCAAATCGGATTTCGCTTCCTAGAGGTCACCCCACGCCGCATAACCCTTGGGCGTTCATTTATGGCCAACCGCCGCTCGCGTCATCAGACGAATGGGAGCGAGAATTTGACGAGGCCGGCTCCTCGGGTCGAGATGCGTTTGAAGCTCTACAGCGCGTATATGCGTTATTCGGACATCCACCGGCAGCTATTCCGTTGGTAACGGACAATGCCGTTTCGGAAAACTTATTGACCGGACTGCCCTGACTAGCAAACCTGACATCTCCCCCCACATCCTCTATACTCAACCCGCTAGCAAAAATTGGGGCGACAGGCTTCGACAGGAGCCCTAACGTCCGTCGCGATGCATGCCGGGCTACCTTATGCAGCTCGTTAAAAAGCGTAAGGATAAAACCAATTGCCAATTCCAACTAGTTAGCTTTTCTACGCTGCAAATTCTGCGACGACAAATGTGCGCCGGCCGTTTTTCAAACTCACGCGGCCATTCAATTCTTCGTTTGCCAGGGCTTCCACTTCTTTCGCAGTTTTTTCGTCAATATAAGGTTCGCCGCAATTCGAACAAATTCGCGCGGGGATGTCCGTGACGAGCAAGACGGCTTTGAGGTGCTCAATCGGTAGCACCGTCGTTCCGCGGGTCATTGTCTTGTTCTTACAGATAACGCGGGTCATTTGCGTACGCCCTTTCGATGCTTGAAGCCTGCCGTCCAAAGCTTCCCCTCCGGCTCATAAGCGGTCACTACCGTAGTCTCGGCTCATGTTTCATTCTTCAAGCGAAAGCCGATTTGCTTGCGGCCGTGAACAGGCGGCGACATCAATCGTCGAATCGCGTCGAACACGACTTTGAACTGACGATCGTATTTCCTCTCCAACTCATCAAAGCGGTGCGAGAGTTCTGCATTCGAAGCGAGCATCTGTCGCATCTTTACAAAGGCGCGCATGATCTCTATGTTGACTGAAATCGCGCGTTTGCTGCGCAACACGGTCGAGAGCATTGCGACGCCTTGCTCTGTATAGGCCGTAACGCGCTTGGAGAATCTCAGATTCGAGGAAGTCACGATTTGTGATATCCCCATGATTTCCTCTCGTGTCAACTCAAACATAAAATCAGGAGGGAATCGCTCGCGGTTGCGTCCTACTGCCTGATTAAGGACTCTCGTCTCAACTTCATAAAGGGCCGCCAGGTCGCGATCCAACATAACCTTCTCGCCGCGGATCAGGTAGATTGCCCTTTCGATTCTTTCGACAGGGATGAGACTTGACGGGTTCACAGTCGCGCATAGTAAATGGAAAACTCGATTTCGGAAAGTAACGAAAGTTGCAAGGGCTTCAAGGGATTGCCTGGCACTCTCTCCTTGAGATCACAATTTGTGATCTCAAACGCAGACTGTGAACAGAGCGAACAATTGGAGGGTAGCGGCGACAAGTCGCCGCTTTCCAAAGCGCTGACAAGTCCGCGCACTCCATAGCCTGGCGGAGCGCCTTAAGCTGACATCTCACCCCTCATCCTCTATACTCGACCTGCTTCGCACAAAAATGGGGGGCGACAGGCTTCGACAGGAGCCTTAACGTTCGTCGCGATGCATGCCGGGCTACCTTATGCAGCTCGTTAAAAAGCGTAGGGAAAAAACAATTGCCAACTCTAACGAGTTAGCTCTCGCGGCCTAAACAGTTAGCGAGCGTCTCCGCCGCAAGTTGCTCATGCGCGCGGATGGAGATGTCACCTTAGATGAGCTGGCCCCCGGCTTCGGTCCGTGGCCGGGGGTGAGATAAAGCCGGACTAGCCAGGGTTAGGGTCTTGCTGTTTCACTGACCTAACATCTGGTAAAACCCGCTCTCGTAACCGTGAGTGGAAAGAGAAACAGATAAGCATGTAGAGTCCTTCGTCGTTGGCTTTTGGATCCGGGTTCAATTCCCGGCGCCTCCACCATTTCCATCTCGCCCCATAGGTGAATCAGTTCCATCGTATTAAGCGAGCGAGCCAATCACTCGAGACGGCCGCGGTGTCAACACCGAAGGGCGCCTAACGGAGCGTTGCTAAGTCGAGGCTCGGAGCGGGGCCTTAGCCCGACCGTCAGGAAGGCCTCTCTTAGCGTACGTTTTCGAGCCCTCCCTGACGGTCGGGGCTAGTGCCCCGGCGTAGCAACAGATCATTAGGACATCTATGAAGCGACGTTCGAAGTCAAGAGTTTTTGAGACAGACTTCGATTGAGACGCCGCAGCGCCTGCTGTGCTT
>Ga0137403_10002432_pt1 | contig 22765 bp, 14 predicted proteins | sample CZOMad2_1_16fung_FD_122057 | JGI IMG/M metagenome (GOLD analysis project Ga0137403, IMG submission 122057) | Vadose zone soil fungal communities from Angelo Coast Range Reserve, California, USA - CZOMad2_1_16fungal (Hybrid Assembly) | ecosystem: Environmental > Terrestrial > Soil > Vadose zone...
TAAACCACGGCAAGCATCGCGCCAAGCAACGTAAGGCCTGCAACCCAAACTATGATCTCAATCAATTTCTCCGCTCCTCGATAGGAATCTGCAATCGCTTAGATGTTTTCGTTTCGAATCCGGCTATGGACATCTTGTGCCGCTGCAAAAGCTACATCGACGCAATCACCGATAGACCGGCCCTTCAGAAAATTGCCTACGATCCTCAGGTTCGGCATTGTTTGCAAAATATTTTGAAGTTCGGCTACTCGCTGCGCGTGCCCAACGTTGTATTGCGGTAGCGCCCGCGGATCTTTCCAGACCATGCGGTCCAGAGACGGCCCCTTGATGCCGAGGGCTCTCGCGTTTTCCGCCTCTACAATCTGCGCGTACTCTTCCTCGCCGATTGCCGCCCCGTTGTTGCTCGTTCCCCTTCCCGCAAAAGTGGTCATCAGCACTTTGCCTTCGGGTGCGCGTCCCGGAAACAGGGACGAATTCCAAAACGTGCAAATCGTCTCTAATCCTTCCCGCCGAGGAACCATGTAGCCGAATCCATCCAGGGCATTGGCTACCTGCGAACGGTCGTACACAGAGCCCACCGCGCAGACCGGCGCGTACTCAATCGCTTTCAGTTGACTGGCAAGTTGCGGCGATGCGTTCACCAGAAGTTGCGCAGTAACGTAAGCCGGGACCGCGAGTATCAAGTGTTCCGCCGTAATTCTTTCAGTGCTCGACAAACAAATTTGCCAGGCAGCCTTCACCGTACCGTTTCCATTCTGTATTGGTTCGACGCACGCAATCGCGGTGCTATAGCGAATTTCCTCGCGCAATTCCGCGGCAAGCCTTTCTGGAAGTGCCGCCATTCCCGACCGGAAAGAACCCAAAGATGGCAGCGCGTCGGTGACTCGCAATGTATCGCGCTTGGGGTTTGTTTCGGCATATTGCGAAGATTGGTTTTCCTCTCCCGTTCGTCGCTTTGTCTTACGCGCCCGAATCGCCCCCCGCACCAGGCTTCCTTGATCTCGCTCCCATTCCACCAGGGCCGGAAAAGCGCTTTCCATCCCCATCTTGTCTGCATTCCCAAAAAATATCGTGGAAACGAGAGGGTCCACCAGATAGTCCAGCACCTCAGCGCCAAATTTCCGCTGCACGAAATCTGCCAGACTTTCTTCATGTGGAGGCGGCTGCGAAGAGCCAAAGACCTCGGTCAGAATTCGCAACTTTGAACCGAGCCTTACCAATCGAGTGCCGATCAACCCTGCCGGCGAGAAAGGCGCCGGGTGCAGCCGGCCGTCCCGCAAGATATAGCGCTTTGCTCCCGCGTCACCCGCTACAAATTCAGTTTCCAGATTTAATTCGCGCACCAGCCGCCATACCGAGGGCGGAAATCTCGGGCACTGGGGTCCAGCCTCAAATAGGAAACCGTTCCTTCTGACCGTGGCAATTAAGCCGCCGGCGCGATCCTTGGCTTCGAGAACGAGACAGGGGATTCCCAATTGCCTAAGGCGATACGCGCAAGCCAGGCCTGAGATTCCCGCGCCAATAATCACAACTTTTTGTGTGTATCCCACGGCAGCCAAAGCCTATCAAACTGCAGGGAGCCGCTGACGTGCGCCAGGCTCCCGCACTTCTGTCAAAATAGATGTCTGGAATGCCCGTGGAGTCACTTCTTAATTTCGTTCGGACTTATGCGGCTCTTGGCGACGAAATTGCCGTGCGGCAGCGGCGCGGCTATCGTACCGAAAGCTGGACGTATGGGCAGATTGCCGAAGGGGCGAATCGGCTTGCTCGTGAACTCGAGGTCCGCGGTTTAGCCAAGAGGGACGCAGTTTTATTGTGGGGCGAAAACTCAGCAGAATGGATTGCGGCATTTCTCGGGTGCTTGCTTCGTGGCGTTATTGTCGTCCCAATCGACCACGCCTCTTCGATGGAGTTTGCGTGCCGGGTGTCCCGCGAAGTAAATGCAAAGCTCATCATTCGGGCGAATGTGCACAGGGAATGTGGAGCCGTTCCATCCATTCCATTGGAGTCGCTTTTCGCCATAACGGCGCAACACGATTCTTCTCTTTACCCCTCGCCACTCCTCACCCGCCAAGACACGCTGGAAATCATCTTTACTTCAGGCACCACGGCCGAGCCCCGCGGTGTGATGATCTCGCACGGAAACGTCCTCGCGAATATCGAGCCGCTCCAGGCTGAAATTCAGAAATATCTTCGCTACGAAAAGTTCTTCCACCCACTTCGTTTTCTGAACCTGCTGCCTCTCAGTCACGTATTCGGCCAAATGCTCGCAGTGTTTATCCCTCCGATGCTGGCTGGCACCGTTGTTTTCAACGATTCGCTTCGGCCTTCAGAGTTCATGGACACAATCCGGCGAGAGCGGGTCTCTGTCGTCGTTGCGGTTCCTCGTTTCATTGAGTCCTTGCAACGCGAGGTCGAGCGGCAAGAGGAGCGTGAAGGGAGAATCGAACAGTTTCGAAAGAGTTTCGCCCTGGCGGAGCGGCAGCATTTTCTCCGGCGCTGGTGGCGGTTCCGCCGGATCCACTCGCGCCTCGGCTGGAAATTCTGGGCCTTCATCTCTGGAGGCGCTGTGCTCCCGAAGCAGGCCGAGACGTTTTGGAATCGACTGGGTTATGCCGTCATCCAGGGATACGGGATGACGGAAACCACTTCCCTCATCAGTCTGAACCATCCATTCCGCTCCGCGCAGGGCTCCATCGGCAAAGTGTTTCCAGGCATGGAAGTGCGTGTTGATGAGAATGGCGAAATCCTTGTGCGAGGAGAAAACGTCGCGACAGCCTACCAGCAGAATGGGCAGACATTGTCGGTAGCTGAATCCGATGGATGGTTCCGGACGGGAGACGTCGCGGAGGCCGACGAGACTGGCCGCCTGTATTTCAAAGGCCGCCGGAAAAACGTCATCGTCACTCCGGCCGGCATGAATGTTTACCCTGAGGATCTGGAAAAAGCCCTGCGAGCGCAAACCGGCATTCGTGATTGCGTCGTGATCGGCCTCGAACGGGACGGCAACGCCGAGCCTTGCGCCGTTCTCTTGCTGAACGGCTCCGACGGCAACCCGGCCGCTGTAATCGAAGGCGCCAATCGGTCGCTGGCTGAGTATCAGAAAATACGGCACTCGTTTCTTTGGCCAGAGCCGGATTTCCCCAGAACGCCGACCCAAAAACCGATTCTTCCGCGCATTCGCGATGTGGTCCATAAAGCGAAGAGCGGCGTAACGGAAAACACTCCTGCGGCGGATTCCCTCGCCGGATTGATCGCGCGGATTACGGGCCGGCCGGTTCAACTGGGCTCCCACAACGCCCATCTCGAAACCGATTTACACTTGACGTCGCTCGATCGCGTCGAACTCATGAGTGCTTTGGAAGAGCGCCATCAAGTGGACCTGAATGAGGCTCAGTTCCAGGACGTGACCACGGTCGGGCAGCTTGAGAAGCTTCTCGCCCACGGCAGTTCCTCTTCGATTCAGCACATCTTTCCCACCTGGCCGCAACATTGGCTCATTACCGCCTTGCGTCTTACCATCTACTACTCGCTTGCCTGGCCGGCGACGTATCTTCTTGCGGCTCCCCGAATTCGCGGTCGCGAAAACCTCCACGGATTAGATGGACCAGTCCTCGTGATCTCCAATCACGTCACCTATCTGGACATCGCCTGGATCCTGCCGGCACTGCCGGCCAGATTCCGTAACCGCCTTGCCACTGCGATGGGTGGCGAAAGGCTCGCCCGAATGCGGCGTCCCTCAAATAGCTTGAGCGTGTTCGAGCGTTTCATGGAACGCCTGAGGTATTTTCTCGCGCTAAGTCTCTTTAATGTTTTCCCGCTGCCGCAACAATCGGGCTTCCTGCGCAGCTTTGCCTTCGCGGGCGATCTGGCTGACCGCCGCTGGAACGTATTGGTTTTTCCAGAAGGCAAAACGACTGAAGACGGAGAGATGATTCCTTTTCGTTCGGGCATCGGCCTGCTCGCGAAACAGTTGAACATTCCCGTTGTTCCAATCTATCTGCATGGACTTTTTGATCTGAAACAGCGCGAGCGAATCTTGGCGCGACCCGGGCGCGTGCGGGCCACAATTGGCGTGCCGGTCCGATTCGCGCCCAACCAGGATGCGAACGAAATCACCCGCGAACTGGAGCGCCGCGTTCGCGAACTTCAATCTGTCTGAGAATATTCCGCCCTGCGCAGAGCCGGCAAACGGCGAACCAGAAAAAACACAAGAACAAGGCAAAGCGCCAGCGCGACCGAAGCCCATTTCTGGTCCACAAGGAATTGCTTCGCCGCGGCGCCATAGCGTGCCCCCAGAAATGCCTCGATGAAGAAAAGAGAGCCGCGCCCAAGCAGCGTGCCCACCACGAAAGTCACAAAGGGCATTTGAAAAACGCCTTGGGCAATTACAAACGGTTTAAACGGCACCGGAAACGGTGCAACAGCGGGAAGAAAGACAGATGCCATCGGGTACTCTTGAATGAGCGTTCGAATCCTGCCCGGCGGATGTTCCTGGCTTTTGCGGTAGTAGGCCTGCCCGCCCTTCCGAGCCAGCCAGTAGATCCAAATGCATCCCGCCAGTGAGCCAATTGAGGCCATCGCGGCGTAATACGGCATGCGCACCGGATGCCTGCTGGAAAGCTCCATGAGGAGCAAATCTGTTACCAAAGGAAGTGGGAGGAACGAAGAATCAATGAGGGCTGATAAGAACAGGCCGACTCCACCCAGGGCGGGCAGCGTCAACTTCAACCAAGACCTTAATTGAGTCCACCCCACGGCACCCTCAAATTGCGCGATTATTTGATCCGCGACACTTGGTTATCACCTGGCTGGCTTATGGAAGAATTCCCAGAGAGAAATCGGCCCGGTATTTTCCTGCCCGGGTGTACATCTATTAGTAGATGCGTTGTCTGACCGAACCGGCGCAAAGAATTTTGAGCCAAATCCAAAAATTCCCCCGGATTGGATGTATCTCTCGAGCGGGTTCCTAAATCCAAGATTTCGTAACCAGGGAATACCCTTACTTCTTCAGCCATGCTATAGCGGCTGTGTGAGGGAATTAACGAATCAAGTCTGTGTCAATTCACTCAGTGGCGCGCTAGTTTGGCTAGACGCCCCATTATCCTTATGCAAAGGGGAGGACCGATTCATGTCCACTGTGGAACAACCGCTACCTACAGTTCCAACTCAACCTTTTCGTCTCGACGTGCCATTACACAATCTTTTACAAGAACCTTCACAGCGGCCGTCGCCCTATTCTTCAAGGGAGGTCGCGGCTCTTCCTGAGCCGGTTTTCCCGCAACACCCCGAGTTGTTGCACGAACTCGACACGGGTGACATCGCTGCCCACGATCATGTCTTGCAGACCGGAAAGAGGCACTGGCCCGTTTCTCGCATCCTGCAAACCATGCGCGGATGGATGGTGCCCTACATTAAATCGCGGGTTCTTCCGGGAGACTTCCAGCCGATCATCGCCTATCTTTTCACAGAGTGGAAATGCAATCTGGATTGTCACTATTGCTGGTCGTATGACAACCGCGTGAAGGGCATGACCGAGGAAACGGCGCGGCGCGCCATTGATTGGCTGGAGACAACTCCTGGCCGCGTATTGGCTCCCACGGGAGGAGAACCGCTGTTGAGACCTGATTTTGTCCACAAGGTGATTTATTACGCCGCGAAAAAGGACTTCTGGGTCTATCTGGCAACGAACGCCCGTTTGCTCCGTCCCGAGGTAACTGATCGCCTCGCCGACGCGGGAATCGCAACCATCAATTTTGCGGTGGATACAATTAAGGAAAAACCCGGCCTGCCGAAAGCACTGGAGCACGTGCGCTCAAACTTCGATTACCTCGTGCGGCGCCAGTACCGCTATGGTTATACGGTTTTCTTCAACACAAACATTTGCCGCACCAACATCGAGGAGGTCAAACAACTGGTGGAGATCGCCCACGATAACGGGATTTCGCTCACCTTCCACATCAACGAAGCGCCCATGATGCAGCAATCCCACTTCAAGCATCTCCACGAAAACGACACCTACATTCGCCCGGAAGACTTTCCGATGGTCGACGATCTGTTGGACTGGCTCATCGACAAACAACGCCAGGGATACAAAATGGTGGACTCCATTCCGCGATTGCAAAATATGAAGGGATTCATGCGCGGAGTGGGCGAGCACTGGGGTTGCCGCGCCGGGCAGAACTGGTTGATCGTTCGGACCGACGGAACACTCGCGCCTTGCTTTCCCATGTACAACGCGACGTATGACTGGGGCACCGTAGAGAACCAGAAGTTCGACCTCAAGCAACTTGCCGAAATGAAGCAAGGGTGTGAGCCACATTGCTTCTCGACGCTCGGCTACAACGTGGCGTACTGCTACGATGCGGCTCGCGTCATGAAATGGCTTTATAAACAGGCCATCAACGGCTTCCAGGGTGTTACGGGAAGCTTCGAATAACTTTCGAAAGAAACTGCACAGTTGACCAGTTCGTTGCTTCGTGTAACCCGCGCGCGGCCGGGCCCGGCCGGTAACAGAGGTGTGCAAACTGAAGTGTGGCAAACTGCACTGATTTGAATTTCAGTACACGACGCATTCCAATACGGTTGAACTTCGGAAGGCGTTTTAGGGTTGGCCTGACCCGCGACCCGGAAGATTTGGCGTCATCTTCGGCGCAACAAACTCTTGGAAGATATTGGCGACAGCGGTTTCCCCAAGCCGGATTAGCGCGGTCGTGACCACGGTTCCGATTCCATTGCGGTCATTGGCCGGATAGTAGAGATTCGAGATTCCGCCGGCGGCAAGATTTCCGGCGATGCTTGAATAATTCGGCTGCCAGTGTCCGCTATCGCTCTTGCAGATAACGGAGTTGGCGAGCGCATAAAGAATCCGCGATCGCTTTGATCCTCTTCCCTTATAGAAATACCGCGGATCTTGTTTCAGTACCGAGGGCAGAATGGCGCTCCCGATAAACGTTCCCGCGAAAACGTCACCATAGGAGGCTCCGAAGCGCCTGGCATAGCCTCGCGCGCCTTGCCCGTATGCGCCCCATCGATCTCCCGCCTGGTCGAATCCGGCAACAACGCCTACGGCGGCGAACGTCACCGGATCGGTAGCCGACTTCCAAGCCAGCGCGAATTTATGTCTCGGTGCGAGCGGGGCGGCGTCGGGAACGTAGCTGACGTAGAAATTCGGGATGAAACCGAACACACGCTGCTTCTCCTGATCCTTGATCTGTGCGTCAGCAAGTTCTTCCCGCGTAAGTCCGACGCGTACTTCTGTCACCTGGGTGGCAATGATCAATCTGGTCAGCGGAGTGACGTAGGCCTCTCCAGGATGCAGGTTACCGGAGAACTCTTGGGGGGCGAGCCCGTCTGACGTAATCGCGAGGCGGAACGGCCCTGGAGCAACATTGGAAAAGGAAAATTGTCCATTCTCGTCTGACAACACCTCTGCGCCCGGCAATTCGTCTTGTCGCACAAGCTTGATCAGGGCTCCGGTGATACGGGCTCCGGATTGATCAACAACTGTTCCGCTGATGGTGCCAAAGCGTTGTTGATCAGTTTGTTCCCCAGAAGGGAAAGCCTCGATGCTTTGCGAGTCGGGTAAAACGCTTTTCTCTGCGCCGATGGCAGCGGCTTGCTGAGATCGGCACGGTAAGCTAAAAAGCAGGACGCACAGGCATAGCGAAATCCGCTTTCCGAAGCGAAGTGCCGCACTTACTCTCGTAGAATCCACAGTCATTGGTTGCGTGACATCCTTTATGGAATCCCACAAAACATTTAGATGCTCCTGCTTCACTCCAAGACACACGTGTTTTTGAACGCAGGCTCGACGTGCGGCGCATGCGGCCACCTTTCTTTGGCTTGCAAACTGGCGTTAGTCACTATAATGTTAGCGTGACTATCGAAATGTTGACCGCGCCGCTGATGGCGCATTATTCCGGAGGAAATGTCTTATGCGCCGTGTAAATGTCGCCGTGAGGCGGTCCGCAGCGCCTGTGACCGTTAACGACGACGAGGTCAAAAAACAACGACGCGAGGATCCTAAGCCTGGGAATGAACCAAAACCCGGACTTCGTGAACGCAAGAAAGCCCGCCTTCGCCAACAAATCGTCGAAACGGCATTGCACCTTTTTCGCCAACGCGGCTATGAAAACACGCGCATCGACGACATTGTTCACACCCTGGAAATCAGCCAGCCCACATTCTTCCGTTATTTCCCCAGCAAAGACGCGGTATTGCGCGAAGTGGGGCGCCGAGCGTTTGCCCGCCAGGCCGAAAGCCTGAAGGCCGAGCTATCCGTCAAGGCCACCACGGAGCAACGCTTACGCCGATTTTACGAAACTTTGGGAAATGTGACCGAAGTGGGGCGACCGCTCTGGCAGGCTGTAATTCTTGCCGGCGCGATGGACCCGGTTCGTTCGCCAGAATTGCGAGGGGCGGAAGCCGCAACCGTCAGCTTGCTCCGTGAGATCATCGCGGAAGGACAAAAGAACGGGGAGATCACCTGCGATTTTCCGGTCGTTCACCTCGCCGAATTTATGGAAGGACTTTTCAATACCGTCGTGCGTCAATGGGCCGTGGATCTTACCGGACCTCATAAACTCACCGAGCGAGTGAGGAATGCGGTCGAATTCTTCTTGCGTGGAGCCAAACCTTAGGCAGACATTTGCTCCGTCTCGGAGGTTCAAGCGTCCTCAATCCATCCGCTGAGAACTGAGTTACCCATCCCAACTTATTCGAGGTGGACGCGATGAAAGCCGCCATCCTGAACGAATTCAAAAAACAACTCAGTATCGAAGAGGTCGCTCGGCCCACACCCGGAGCGCATGAGGTGTTGATCGAGGTCCAGGCGTGCGGCGTCTGCCATTCGGATCTGCACGTGGCCAATGGCGATTGGCCGCAGATCGTTCCCATCACCAAAAAACCGCTGATCCTCGGGCACGAGATCACCGGCCGCGTTGTGGAAAAAGGAGCATCCGTCAATCAGTTGGAACTCGGAGATCGCGTTGGCGTTCCCTGGGTGCATTGGACCTGCGGGGAATGTGAATTCTGTCGCGAGGGAAATGAAAACCTCTGTGTGAAACAACAAATCACTGGCGTAACCGTGGATGGCGGATACGCTGAATTCGTAAAGGCTCCCGCGAGTCATGCTCTGAAGATTCCAGACGAACTATCTTGCATAGACGCTGCGCCGCTTTTTTGTGCGGGCGTCACGGTCTATCGCGCCTTGAAGCACGCGAAAATCCAGCGAGGCCAGAGGTTGGCGGTCTTCGGCGTGGGCGGCTTGGGCCACCTAGCCGTGCAGATCGGGCAGGGACTGGGAGCGACCGTCAGCGCCATTGATGTGTCCGAAGAAAAACTCCAACATGCGAGAGGCTTGGGTGCATCCGTCGCGCTGAACGCCGCCACCGTAAATGTCGTCAAGGAACTGCGGCGCAGTGGAGGAGTCCATGCCGCGCTCGTGACTTCCGCCGCAAAAGCAGCTTATGACGCGGCATTCCCCTCGGTAAGACCCGGTGGGATTCTCCTAGTCGTCGGCTTGCCCTCTGAGTCCTTATGCTTCCCGCCGATTCTGATGGCTGCGTCCGAGATTTGTATCAAGGCTTCCTCAGTCGGCACGCGGCAGGATATGCGCGAACTGTTGGCGATGGCGGCGGCAGGAAAGGTTCGCTGCGAGGTTGCAACGCGTCCACTGACGCAAGTGAATGAAGTTTTTGAGCAACTGAGGCACGGGCAAGTCCATGGCAGGATGGTGTTAGTTCCCCGCTAAACAAGCCTCGACCCCGGGGCCTGCCATGAAGCAACCGCGACGCCACGGACGCCGCCCCTCAATCTCTCCCAGATGCAACAACGTTATCCACTGGTGGCAGACTCCCGCCCGTTCGGAAACTGATTGCTGAATCGTCTTGACGTTAGTAAATATTATGTGATACGCACTATCATAATTTTGGATACATCCGTCGAGGGGTATGGAGTCCTTGAGCTCCTGAGGGAAAGCGTAAGGTATCGTGCAGTAGCTCAATGCGAGTTTCAGTGGCTGGAGTAACCCAGCAGCGGGTTCAGTTATGCCGGTTGGGGCCATCTTGGCCATGGACCGGTTGTGGGGAGCAGAGTTTAACTTGGGCCAATCTAGAGAAAACTCCGTGATTTGCTCGATATACCAGGAGGATCTATGAGGTCAACCTTACTGGCTTGTGCTTTCGTGTTAACAGCGTGGTTGTTTCCGGCGAATCCTGTGGCTCATGCCCAGGGCACCGGCACATCGGGTGAGATCAGGGGCACGGTGACCGATCCCACCGGAGGTACGGCTCCGAAGGCCACTGCGGAGGTAGAAGATACCGAAAAAGGAATACGCCGTACGGCTGTAACGGGAAGCGATGGCGAGTATCAGGTGACAGGCCTTCCGCCCTCAACGTACAGCGTGACCGTGCGACTCGCCGGCTTTCAGACCGAAACTCACAGGAATGTAGTGCTCAACGTTGGGCAGACGCTCATTCTGGATTTTCGCTTGCGAGTGGCGACCGGCACAGCCCAAATTGAAGTAACAAGCGAGGCACCGACGGTAGAAACCGCCAGGGGGAGCCAAGCGGATACTCTGGTACAGCAATATATCGCAGACCTGCCCATTGGGCGCCGCGACTATCTCACCTTTACCCTGTTGGCGCCGGGTGTAAGCAATTCAAACACGATTGCCGACAATGCCGACTTCCGCGTCAAGCAAACACCACAGAGCGGACTGTCGTTCTATGGCAGCAACGGCAGGGGGAACAGCGTGACGGTCGATGGCGGAGAGGCCAACGACGACGCCGGGGGTGTACGGCTGAATCTAAGCCAGGACGCCGTGCAGGAATTTCAGATTAATCGTAGTAATTATGGGGCTGAGCTGGGTGGAGCGAGCGGCGCGACAATCAATATCGTGTCCAAGTCCGGCACGAATGATTTACACGGGAGTCTCTTCGGCTTTTTCCGAAATGATTCCATGGATGCCCGCAATCCCTTTGCTTTCACGCAAGCATTGGTGCCGGGTCAGGCATTTTCTCTGACAGCGCAGGGGAAGCCGATCAAGGATTCCCTGGATCGGCAGCAATTTGGCGGAAATGTGGGATTCCCACTCCGAAAAGACAAAACATTTCTGTACTTGGCTTATGAGGGGCTGCGTTCCGATGCACAGGACTCCGTCCCCTTGCTGACGAACAGCAACATTTTTGCTCCCACCCTCACCCAGCAGACCATTATTGGCAATCTGGCGGCACAACCGGCCACCAATATGGTTCCGTGCATTACAACAAATCCGAAGAATCCACTATCGAATCCTATAATTCTACCCGCGCCGACTTGTGCGTTCGCACTTCAGAGCATCTTGACGATAAATCCAAATCTAGGCCCGAATCCTTTTGTTCCGCCTCCGCCAATTTCGCCCAAAAGGGTGCTGGACCCTTACATCGTGAATCAGTTTGCGGCTAACGGCGGGTTGTTCCCATTCCCCATCCGTTCCAGCGATTTTTCCGCACGTCTGGATCATCGCTTCAGTGACAGCAATCAGGGTTTTCTGCGCTACAGCTTCGCTCATCTCACGGAAAAGGACCCGGACCTGCAAGCGCTGACGGCCTTTTCCCGCGGGACTTCGGAACTTGCATGGGATAGCACCCTGCAGGGTTCGTGGTTCCATCAATTCAACGCGTCGACGGCAAATGAAGCACGCGTCCAATGGAACATTTATCAATTTAACGTGGACACCAATGATCTCGGCGGACCGGGATTGGATGTGGAGGGTTTCGGTTTCTTCGGCCGGGGCATTTTTCTTCCCAGCCGCACGACCGGCCGTCGCTATGAATTTGCCGACAACCTGACGCTGGTTCGAGGACACCACTCGTTCAAGATGGGGTTCACCGAACTGATTCGCCAGAACAATACCACCTCGCAGACTTTCTTTCCCGGGCGTTTTGAATTTCTGGAACTTCCCGGCGCCTTGGTCAGCCTGTGCCTGGAGGCGCCACTAGCCTGCGGGGTCAACGCTCCGGAATCGAGCATAAGTACGCTGCAGTCGTGGAGCTTGGGATTGCCGGCATTCTACGAGCAAGGATTCGGGAACCCGAAATACGTACAAACCCGCCCGTTCACGGCACTATATGCAGAGGATACCTGGCAGGCGCGCTCCAATCTCACGCTGAATTATGGCCTACGATACGAGTTGGATTCGCAGTACGGCCCTTTGCATACCCCCAAGAAGAATTTTGGTCCCCGCGTATCCTTTTCCTGGGATCCCTTCAACGATCACAAGACGGTGATTCGTGCCGGTTACGGTATCTTCTATTCCCCGATCTACGCGCAGATTCCCGGCGTGGTGGCGGTGCTCGGCAACGTCAATGGCAAGCGCACCATCGCCAATACACTCGTTACCATTCTCGGCGCGCCTACGGGCAATCCGGCGCACCCCGCAACCAGTTCCGCGGAGATTTTCCAGACACTGTTTCTCGAGGGTCTCACCGGAAACCCAACGCAGAACAGCATCATCGGTTGCGGCACCCCCACTGCGGGTCAGTACGCCTGCCTTACACCCGCGCTAATATCGCAGTTTGGGCTGACGGTGGCGAATACGGGCCCCCTGCCGCCGGGAACCGTACTGTTTGCCGGCCAGAATAATTATAAAAGTCCGATGTCTCAGCAGGTCTCGCTGGGCATCGAGCGAGAGATTGGCGCAGGCTTCTCAGTCTCCGCAAATTACGTTTACGTTCATACCACTCATCTCCCCGTTGCTATCGACACAAACCTGTTGCCCGGTGCCCCGGTCGGTTCAGGCACTGGTGCGAACGGTCTCCCCACGAATGGTCTTCCCTTCCAGGACTGGGGAGCGCCCGCCTGCGTGGCCACTCCCGCCCTGTGCTTTGCGGACCCCACCCACACGATTCTCCAGAACAATGTGTACAGTTCGCTGGCGACCGCGCTCTATCAGGGTGGCATTTTTGAGCTCAAAAAGCGCTTTTCGAACCACTTCATGGTGATGGCGAACTATACCTACAGCAAAGCTCTTGACGAAGCCACGGACTTCAACAGCGACTATTCACCGTTTAACGCGACGTGTCTCAGGTGCGACCGGTCAGTATCCGATTTTGACCAGCGGCACAAGGTGGTCATCGCGGGAGTGTTCGAAAGCCCATGGGAGAATTCACGCATCTTGGGCGGTTTCCAGCTTTCCCCAGTCTTCAATTACAACAGCGGCCATCCCTTTAATCTGCTCGCCGGCGCGGACATCAATGGTGATGGTCATTTCACCAACGATCGTCCGCCAGGCGCGCCGCGCAATAGCGGGCTTGGCCCCAACTATTACGACTTCGATATGCGCCTCAGCCGCGCCTTTAAATTGGGCGAGAAGGCTTCCCTTCAATTCACCGCGGAGGCATTTAACCTCGCGAACCATACGAACTATGCCAGCGTGAACAATATCGTGGGCGCTGCGTTTGCCCCGCCGTTCAAAGCGCGCGGCATAACGCCAGGCACGGTCCTCGGCGGTGGGACAGTGGTCTCACCGAGTACGCCGCTCGGTTTCACGGCTGCTTTCCCCAAGCGGCAAGTCCAGCTCGGGGCGCGATTTACGTTCTAGGCTCTAACACTTCGGCGCATTGTAGGATTCGCAGGGGTGCTGGCGACAAAGTAGCGTCTAATGGTCACGACCAAGGCACAGTCCTTCCGCGCGGTCGGTGCTGGCAAGTTTTCGAATTTTGCTGCGGGAGGAATCTGACTATGTGGCAGCGAGTAAAGCAGGGAATTTTCATTTTTGCATCGGCAACAATTCTTTTGCTCGCGACTGCGGGCACAGCCTGGGCCCAGCCAAGCGTTGCCGCACACACCGGGACGCTACCGGACGGTTCAACTTTTCTGATTGAGGTACCGGCAAACTGGAACGGCACGCTTTTCCTCTACAGCCACGGTTACGTGGTTCCTGGTAGTCCAAACCCCGCTCAGGATTTCGCCATCACCGATCCCGCCACGCGCTTTTTCATGCTCTCAAGTGGATTCGCTCTCGCAGGCTCTTCTTATGCGACCACCGGCTGGGCTATCCAGCAGGCGCTGCCCGACCAGATCGCGGTGCTTGACATTTTCTCGCAAATGGTGGGAACGCCAAAACGCACCATCGCCTGGGGACATTCCCTCGGCGGCATGATCACTGCGGGCTTGATTCAGCGCTATCCGGATCGCTTTGACGCCGCGCTCCCGATGTGTGGCGTTCTCTCCGGGGGGATTGCCACGTGGAATACGGCGCTCGATTCGGCTTTCGCGTTCAAAACCTTGCTCGGAGCACCCGGCCTGCAGGTTGCAAACATCACCGATCCCGTTGGCAACCTGAAACTCGCGGAGGAACTGCTGGCAGCTGCCGCGGGTACAGCGCAAGGCAGAGCGCGCCTATCACTTGTTGCTGCGCTCGGCGATACGCCGGGCTGGTTTACATCTCTTTCGCCAGAACCAAGCCCTACGGATTTCGCCGATCAGCAAATGAACCAATTCCTCTGGGCTTCCATGGTGGACTTTCCATTCGCGTTTGCGTTTCGCGCGGAACTCGAGTTCCGCGCCCAGGGCAACCCTTCCTGGAATACAGGCGTGGATTACCGCCGCCAGTTCGAACATTCCGCGGATGCCGCCGAAGTCCGTGCACTTTATGCGCAGGCAGGGCTGGATATCGATGCTGATCTCAAAATGCTGAACGAAACCGAGCGCATCGGCGCCGATCCGCAGGCCGCGAACTACCTGAAGGAAAACATCATCTACAACGGCGAAATTCACATCCCGGTTCTGACCCTACATACCACCGGCGACGGTTTGGTGGTCGTGCAGAATGAAAGCGCATACCGGGACGTTGTCGGCGAAGAAGGCAACGAGCGATTTCTGCGCCGCAGGTTTATTTCGCGCGCCGGCCATTGCGCTTTTACTCCGGCGGAAACGATCGCCGCGGTGAAAGCGCTTCTAAACCGGCTGGACACCGGCCGATGGGGCCCCCTGGAGGTAACGGATCTCAACAATGCGGCGGAAGCGCTCGGTCCCAGTTTCAATGTTTTTGCGGCTCCCGGCGGAGGGATTGTTCCCGTCGCCCCGGCCTTCGTGGAGTTCCATCCCGACCAGTGCCTTCGGCCGTTCGATGCCGACGACAAGGACAGGGACGACGATTGAAAAACTTCGTGGCAACCCAGTCGAGGATTCCCCGGTGAACGTTAAGAAACTCTTTGACCTTTCAGGGCGCGTAGCCATCGTTACCGGGGGATCCGTTGGGCTTGGTCGACAGATGGCCGAGGGCTTGGCGGAAATGGGCGCGAAGCTGGTCCTCTGCGCGCGAAAGAAAGAGCGCTGCCTGCAAGCGGCGGAGGAACTGCAAAAACTCGGCGTCGAGGTTCTCGCGCTCGGCTGTGATGTGAAAGATCCCGCAAGCATTCAAGGGGTAGCCGATGCGACGGTCAAGCAATTTGGGCGCATCGACATCCTGGTCAACAACGCAGGCACTTCCTGGGGTGCCCTCGTCGAGACGATGACCATCGAGCAGTGGAATAAAGTCATCGAAACCAACTTGACCGGCACGTTCCTGTTTTCTCAGGCCGTGGGCAAGGTCATGATTGCCCAGCGCCGCGGAAAGATCATAAACATCGCTTCGGTTGCCGGGCTGCGCGGTTCACCGCCAAGTTTCTCCGCCATTGGTTATAGCGCCAGCAAGGGCGGCGTGATCATTTTCACGAAAGACCTGGCGTGCAAGTGGGGCATGCACAATATTCAGGTAAATGCCATTGCGCCCGGCTGGTTCCCGACCGACATGTCCGGAAAAATCATCGAGCGAAACAAGGACATGCTGTTGGCAGGCATACCTCTCGGTCGCTTTGGCGGGCCTGACGATCTGAAGGGAGCCGCTGTTTTTCTGGCTTCCGATGCCTCGAACTTTGTGACCGGAAACATTCTTGTGGTCGACGGAGGTCAATCCGCCTGATCCGGGCGAGGTCCGCCATGAACATCCCTCTTACCCCATTACGCTTCCTTCGTTACGCGGAGCAACAATACCCGCGCAGAACCGCGGTGGTCTGCAATCAAAGCAGGTTTACATACACAGAATTTGCCGACCGCGCGCGGCGTCTTGCAGGCGCACTGCGGCAAGCGGGTATCCAACCCGGTGACCGTGTGGCTTTCCTCAGCACCAATTGCCACCGCTTGCTCGAAGCCTATTACGGAGTTCTGGAAGCCGGCGCGGTTCTTCTGCCATTGAACATCCGGCTCGCACCTACTGAACTCGCTTACATTTTGAATGATGCAGGCGCAACAATTCTGTTCGTCGAAAAACAGCTTCTCGGATTGGTCGAATCGTTTCACAAGGATATTCCTTCCGTAAGAATGATCTGCCAGTTCGAAGGTGCCCCGGAAGCACCCTGGCTCTCTCCACGTAACTACGAAGACCTTCTTAGGCACGCTGCGCCGTATCGCGCCGACATCGCCGCTGTCGATGAAAACGCTCTTGCCGAGCTTTTCTACACCAGCGGAACCAGCGCCAATCCCAAGGGCGTGATGCTTACACACAGAAATGTCTACCTCCACGCCGTTCACGTTTGCCTGGGCTTCCACATAGAAAGCGGAGCCGTCGAACTGCACACCATTCCTCTTTTCCACGCGAATGGCTGGGGTGTGGCGCACTTCCTCACCCTGCTTGGCGGCAAGCATGTGATGATTCATCGCTTCGAAACCACGGAAGTCTTTCGTCTCATTGAAAAAGAAGCCGTTCAATCCTGCAGTCTCGTTCCCATTATGGCCACGGCCCTGGTGAATTGTCCGGAGCGCCCCAAGTACAACTTGAGCAGCCTGCGCCGGATCGTTATCGGCGGCGCAGCATCTTCTCCAACTCTCATTCGCGAGGTCGAGGAAAAACTCGGTTGTGAATGCTATTCCGGCTACGGCCTGACAGAAACATCCCCAGCGCTTTCGCTTTCTCCGATCAAGCCTGAGCTTGGATGGCAGGACGAGCAGCGATTTGTGGGGCAAGCAATGACAGGGTATGCAATCCCCGGCGTTGAACTGCGGGTGGTGGACACTAACGACAACGACGTGCCGCGCGACGGACTGAGCATCGGCGAGATTATTGCTCGGGGCGATGGCGTGATGGAGGGCTACTGGCGGCAGCCGGAAGCTTCCGCCGAGGCATTACGCGGCGGTTGGTTCCACACGGGCGACATGGCGACTGTCAACGAAGCCGGCTACCTGCTGGTTGTCGATCGCAAAAAAGACATCATCGTAAGCGGCGGAGAGAATATTTCTTCTCTCGAAATCGAGAAGGCTATCCTTGCCCACCCGGCGGTCCTGGAAGCCGGTGTGATTCCGGTTCCGGACGAAAAGTGGGGCGAGATTCCCAAAGCGCTGGTGGTTCTCAAGCCGAATTCCGTCGCCACGGAGTCTGAACTCATCGAGTTCTGCCGCTCGCGCCTGGCACATTACAAGTGTCCACGCTCGATTGAATTCGTCTCGAGTTTGCCCAAAACCGCAACCGGAAAAATCCTGAAAAAGGATCTCCGAAAAAAGTACTGGCACGGCGCGGATACCATGCGCCCGGACTTTGTTGCGCGAAAGAGCGGCGGCTAATCAGTTTTTCCGCTGCCAGAATTGTTTCGTGTTGCGCCCCGATTCATTAATGCGAAGGAGTCTTCTTCATGGACTTAAACCTAACCGCCGAGGAGTTGGCATTTCGCGATGAACTCCGCACCTGGCTCGCTTCCCATGTGCCTAAGGATTGGAATGAGTGGCGCGAGAAGCCGCTTGAGGAATCGTTTCCGTATCTACGCGCGTGGCAGCGAAAGCTCCAGGAAGGCCGCTGGGCGGCAGCTTCCTGGCCCAAGGAATACGGTGGCCGCGGCGCTACATTGATGCAACAAGCCCTGTTTTGGGAAGAAATGGCGCGCGTGGATGCGCCTCCCATGGCCAACTCGCTGGGATTGGGTCTCATTGGCCCCACCATCATCGCTTGTGGAACCGAAGCTCAAAAAAAGCGCTATATTCCAAAAATTCTCAGCGCGGAAGAAATCTGGTGCCAGGGCTTCTCAGAGCCCAACGCGGGCTCCGATCTTGCGGGTTTGCAGACGGAAGCGCGGCTCGACGGCGATCACTACATCGTGAACGGACAAAAAGTGTGGACCAGCTATGGCTCTCTTGGCGACTGGTGTGAACTCGTCGTCCGCACCGACCCCGCCGCCGCTAAGCACAAAGGGTTGACCGTCCTCCTTGTGGATATGAAATCGCCCGGGGTTGAGGTTCGCCCCCTGCGCCAAATGACCGGTGAGTCCGAATTCAGCGAGCTGTTCTTTCGCGATGTGCGCGTCCCTGTCGAAAATATCCTCGGCAAGGTAAACGACGGATGGAATGTAGCGATGAGCACGCTGATGTACGAGCGCGGCTCGTACGGAGCCCGCCTGCACCTCATCTTCAAGCGTTTCATTACGCGCCTTATCGAACTCTCCTGGAACATCCAGCGCAACGGCCGGCCTGCTGCCGAGGACCCCGTCATCCGCCAGAAGCTCGCTCAATGCAGCGCGGAAATTGAAATCATGCGCTTCAATCAGATGCGCGCTTTCAGCCGCATTACCGCCACGGGCGTTCCCGGCCCCGAGGGTTCCATCCAGAAGATATTTTGGAGCGAGCTCAACCAACGTCTGCAGCAGATAGCGCAGGAAATTCTCGGGTCGTACGGCCAGCTGTTCGCGAGCGATCCGCGTGCAATCGACAAAGGGATCTGGTCGTACGCGTATTTGCGGACGCGCGGAAATACCATCGAAGCCGGCACTTCCGAGGTGCAGCGGAACATCATTGGCCATTTCGTTCTGGGTCTGCCCAGAAGCTATTAAGGGGACACGCCATGCAATTCGGTTTGACCGAGAGCCAAGAATTCCTGAAAAACTCTGCCCGGAAATTTTTCGCCGGGGAATGCCCCAGCGCCGAAATGCGGCGCCTGATGGAAACAGACACGGCCTACGACGCCACACTCTGGTCGAAGCTCGCCGAGCAGGGGTATACCGGCATCATCTTTCCGGAAGCAAACGGTGGGGTGGGCCTTGGAAAAGTCGAACTCATGCTCTTGATGGAAGAGGCGGGCCGCGCGCTCTTGCCAGGGCCGTTTTTTTCGACAGTCGTTCTGGCTGGATCTGTTTTGGACACGGTTGGAACACCGGGGCAAAAGGAAAACTATCTCGATCCAATTTGCAAAGGAGAAGCTCGTTCGACCGTTGCCATTCTGGAAGCAGGTGCGAGCTGGAACCCAGGGGACGTCCGACTCAATGCCAGCAGCGGAAAGCTCACAGGGGAAAAGCTCTTCGTATCCGATGCCGCCATGGCAGATTTTATTGTCGTTGTTGCGTGCAACGGCGTCTTCGTGGTGGACTCAAAGGCTCGCGGCCTGAAGATAGCTCCGATGTCGGGAATGGACCTTACGCGTAGGCTTTATGCGGTTGAATTCAGCAATACTCCAGCGAAAGAACTCGGCCCCAACTTGAATCTCCCGCGCGCCTTCGACGTCGCCACTGCTGCTCTGGCCGCCGAATTGGTCGGTGGCATGCAGCGAACGCTCGATATGACGGTCGAATATGCCAAAACTCGAAAACAGTTTGGGAAACCAATTGGAATATTTCAGGCCGTCCAGCATCAGTGTGCGGATATGTACCTGGAAACCGAGAGTTCCCGTTCGGCGGTGTATTACGCCGGTTGGGCGCTGGAGGAAAATTCGCCGGACGCGGCGGTTGCCGTTTCAATCGCCAAGATGTACTGCAGCGACGCCGCGCGAACCGTCGGCAACCGAGGGATCCAGATTCATGGGGGCATGGGCTTCACCTGGGAAAACGATCTTCACCTTTACTACCGCCGGGCGAAGGCGTCAGAAACGGCATTCGGCGACGCCACGTTTCACCGTGAGCGCATCGCCTCGATGGTGATCGATTCCGGCAGCACCTCCGCGAAAGGCGCGTAAAGTACAATCACTCAACAAGAGAGTCCATCTATGACCGATCTCGTGCAACTCACAAGTGACAACGGCATCGCCGTTATCACCATCAATAATCCTCCGGTCAACGCTCTGAGTCCCGGCGTTCCCGAGGGCATTTCGGACGCGCTGGACCAAATTGCCAAGGACGACAGCGTCAAAGCTGCGGTCTTGATCGGCGGCGGCCGCACCTTTGTCGCCGGCGCGGACATTAAAGAATTCGGCAAGATGACCTCGGGCAAGCCGCGTGACGCGGGATTGCTTCAGTTGCTCTTGAAAATCGAAGACAGCGCCAAGCCGGTGATCGTGGCCATTCACGGAACCGCTTTCGGCGGCGGAATGGAACTTGCGATGGCCGGGCACTATCGCGTCGCTGCCGCAACTGCTCAATTCGGCCAACCCGAAGTAAAGCTCGGCCTAATCCCCGGTGCCGCGGGCACGCAACGCCTTCCGAGGCTCGCGGGCGCTGCGAAAGCGGTCGAAATGTGCACGAGCGGCAATCCGGTCAATGCAGAAGAAGCGCTGAAGCTTGGCATTATCGATCACATCATCGCGGGAGATCTTCTCTCCGGAGCGCTTGCGTTCGCCAACGAAGTAGCCGGCAAGCTTGCACCCAAGACGCGCGAGCGGAATGAAAAGCTGGGAACAGTCGCCGAAAACGCTCCGATCTTTTCCGCCGCTCGCGAATCCGCCGCCAAGAAACAGCGCGGCTTGTTGGCTCCGGCCAGGGCCATCGATGCCGTGGAAGCCGCCACCACGATGCCGTTCGAGGAAGGTTGCAAGGTTGAGCAGAAGCTTTTTATCGAGTGCCTGTTCTCCGAACAATCCAGATCCCTCATCCATGTTTTTTTCAGTGAACGGGAAGCCGCCAAGATTCCCGACATTCCCAAACAGACGAACGTTATTCCGATTCATTCCGCGGCCGTTGTTGGCGCCGGCACCATGGGCGGAGGAATTGCCATGGTGCTCGCCAATGCAGGCATTCCCGTAGTTCTGAAAGACCTGGACCGAGCTGCGCTCGATCGCGGGCTCGCCACCATCCAATCGAATTACGCGAATTCCGTGAAGCGCGGACGTCTCTCGCAGCAGGTTGCCGAAGAGCGCATGAAACGCATCACTCCCACGCTTGCCTACGATGATTTCTCCAACGTGGATCTGGTGATCGAGGCGGTCTTCGAAGGCATGGCCCTCAAGAAGGAAGTGTTCAAGGAATTGGAGCGCGTGTGCAAACCGGGCGCCATCCTTGCGAGCAATACTTCTACGTTAAACATCGACGAGATCGCATCCGCCACCTCGCGGCCCGAATCGGTCATCGGGACGCATTTCTTCAGCCCTGCCAACGTAATGCGCTTGCTGGAAATCGTCCGCGGCAAGGCTTCGTCCAAGGAAGTGGTCGCAACGTGCATGCAGCTTTCGAAAACGCTCGGCAAGGTCGGCGTGCTCGTTGGTAACTGCCGGGGTTTTGTCGGCAATCGCATGTTTGGCCCCTATCGCCGCGAAGCGCAGTTCCTTGTTGAGGAAGGCGCGGGCATCGAAGCGGTGGATCAGGCACTTTCCGATTTCGGCATGGCCATGGGACCACTGGCGACAGGCGACCTCGCGGGACTCGATGTTGGGTGGCGCATCCGAAAGGAGTATCGTCACCTGGAAGTGTCTGGGATTCGGCAGCCGTTCGTTGAAGATCGCATTTGCGAACTCGGCCGGTACGGCCAGAAGACCGGCGCGGGCTGGTACAAATATGACGACCAACGACGCGCCTCGCCGGATCCGGCCGTCGGCGAGCTGATCCACAAATGGGTCGCGGAAGCCGGCATCGCGCAACGCCAAATATCAGCGGCAGAAATCGCGGACCGCTGCTTATTTGCTCTGGTAAACGAAGGGGCGCGCATTCTGGAGGAAGGCATTGCTCTGCGCGCTTCAGACATCGACATTATTTATATCAACGGCTACGGCTTCCCGGCTCATCGCGGCGGTCCGATGTGGTATGCCGACGTAGTCGGCCTCAAAAAGGTTTACGACCGCGTTTCCGAATTTCACCGTCAGCACGGTGAAATCTGGCAGCCCGCTCCCCTGTTAAAACAACTTGCTGAACAGGGAAAGACGTTCGCCGAGTTTGGCAGGGAGCAGGGTGCAACTGCTTAGCGCTCCGAGTGACGGCGGACCACTGTACAGCATCCTGCTCTACGGCGTTTACGGGGGGACCAATCGGAAATGAGCATTGTCCTTCTCGTCCGTCATGCACAGGCTTCGTTTCTTGGGCCGAACTACGACAAGCTTTCCAAACTTGGAGAAGCGCAGGCCCACCTGCTCGGCGAATATTGGGTGCGTCACAAAATCGTGTTTGACCGCGTCTGCACTGCTCCTTGCGCACGGCAGAAAGATACTTTTTTGATCGCAAGCGATACCTGCCGAAAAGCCGGCGTTACATTTCCAGAGCCGCTGGTGCTGCCTGAGTTCGACGAATATCCGGGAGAAGCAGTCCTCGAGCGGAGTCTGCCCGGATTGCTCGAAACTGAACAAAGCATCCGCGATCTTCACTCCGCATTCCAGTCTTCTTCCAGCTCAATGGAGCAGCGGGCCACATTTCAGAAGTTGTTCGAGGCGATTATCAGCAAATGGGTGAACGGCAAGACTTGTCCGCCCGGTGTGGAAACCTGGCTGGAATTCTGCTCGCGAGTGCATTCGGGCCTCAAACAATTTCTCTCCGGCGGTAACAGCGGCGAACGGGTTGCGATTGTGACTTCCGGAGGCCCCATCGCGGTTGCCATGCAGCGCGCCCTGCAACTTTCCGCGGAGAGT
>Ga0137403_10002433_pt1 | contig 22739 bp, 23 predicted proteins | sample CZOMad2_1_16fung_FD_122057 | JGI IMG/M metagenome (GOLD analysis project Ga0137403, IMG submission 122057) | Vadose zone soil fungal communities from Angelo Coast Range Reserve, California, USA - CZOMad2_1_16fungal (Hybrid Assembly) | ecosystem: Environmental > Terrestrial > Soil > Vadose zone...
ACCGTGTACTGAAGTATGGAGCGAAACATTGTCACTGGTGGGTGTTTGTGTGGTTCTATCCGGTATGAAGCGACGGGGCGGCCTTATAATATCACCCATTGCCATTGTTTAGACTGCCGCCGTAGCAGCGGCGCGCCGTTCGTGACGTGGGCATCGTTCAGCCGGAGGTCCTTTAGGTTCACCAGCGGACAGCAGAGAGAACTGCGATGGGCTGGACGCTTGCGTTCTTTCTGCCCGGATTGTGGTACCCCACTGACGTTCCTGGCCGGACCGGATGCTGACGAAGTAGATGTCACCGTTTGCAGCTTCGACCAACCGACCACAGTGGCCCCGGCTGACCACACTTGGGTTGAGGACCAGTTGCCTTGGATTCATCTAGCGGATGACTTGCCAATTTATCGACAGAAGAGAGAAACCCATGGCTCCTAACGAGACATTTGCCGGGGTTATAGATTCGGCAGCATTAGCTTGAATTTTATCATCGACCCTTGAAACCGAACATGGCGTTGACAAAAGCGTAACTTCAACGCCATCAGTGAGACGATGACCTTCGGTGAAACGCGTCTTGTCCAATGGTGGGTGCGTCTGGTTGGTGCGATTCTGCTCTTGCTCCTGATTTTCCTGGCCTACGCACGTGTTGGCGCTGCCGGTTTCATTTGGGACGACGAATCGCATCTGACGCAAAATCCCTGTATCATCGGACCGCTTGGTCTCGCCGATATCTGGACGAGCACGAGTGCATTTTACTACCCGCTCGTCCTCACGACGTTCTGGATTCTTCATCATTTTGTCGGGCTAAATCCCCTGCCCTATCACATCCTCAACATCACATTTCATGCCGCATCGGCGCTGCTGCTTTGGCGTGTCCTCGTTCAATTGCGCGTGCGCGGTGCCTGGCTGGGCGCAGCAATCTGGGCGTTGCATCCGGTGCTGGTGCAATCGGTCGCGTGGGTCACCGAAATGAAGAACACGCAGTCGGCCTTCTTCTACCTGCTTGCTATTTCCTGCTTTTTACAATCACGCGATCGTAAACGAAATTTTATCTTTTACTGGCTGACGATCTTCTTTTTCGTCGCCGCAATTACGAGCAAACCTTCCACCGTAATGCTGCCGCTGGTGCTGGCGCTTTGTCTGTGGTGGCGCGAAGGCGAAATCAAGCAGCGCGACCTGCGTTTATTGCTCCCTTTCGTTCTAATTTCGCTGCTGGCGAGCGGATGGACAATTTGGGAACAGAAATTTCACTCCCACGCTACCGGAGCGGATTGGGTGCAGACGCCTCTTCAGCGTGTTCTTATTTCAGCCGATGCAATCTGGTTCTATCTACTCAAGCTCATCCGGCCGCATCCGCTGATTTTCATCTACCCGCGCTGGAACGTTGATCCATCGCAATGGTTTGCCTGGATCCCGCTAGTCGCACTGCTTGTTACCGCCGCCGTTTTATTTATCAAACGTAACAGCCTCTTGCGACCGGTTGCTTTCGCGTTCGCCTACTTCGTCATCACACTTTTTCCGGTGCTCGATTTTTTTGATGTTTATTTCTTTCGCTACAGCTTCGTCAGCGATCATTTCCAGTATCTCGCCAGCATGGGGCCACTGGCGTTGGCTGGCGCCGGAATTGTCACGGCGGTGGAAAAAATTGGGGTCCACCGGCTAGCGATCCAAGCAGCTTCGACCCTCGTTATCTTATCGATCCTTGGCGCACTCAGCTTTCATCAAAGCGCAAAGTATCACGACGTCATTACCCTTTACCAGGCCACGCTCGCACAAAACCCAGGATGCTGGATGGCAGAATATAATCTCGGGCTTGCCCTCAAAAATCAGGGCCAGCTCGACCAAGCGATTGCGCACTATCGCCGCGCTATCAATATCTGGCCGGATTATGTCGAAGCGCATTACAATCTGGGCGGCGCCTATATCGAAAAAGGAGAGTTCGATGAAGCACTGGCCGAATATCGGCGCGCGATCGAAATCCGCCCCGATGAAGCGGACTCACATAATAATTACGGCAGCGCGCTGCGTGAGCTCAAGCAATTCGACCAGGCCGAAATCGAATACAAACGCGCTCTTTCTCTACGACCGCAATACGTGGATGCGCGCTTGAATCTTGGCTCGCTTCTCCTGCAACGCGGCCGGATAGCCGAGGCCATCACAAACCTGGAAACTGCCAGGCGCCTGCAACCAAATGATGCCACCACCCATGTCACTCTCGCCCTCGCTTTGATGAAAAACGGGCAGGGAAGTAAAGCCGCCGCGGAATTTAACCATGCGCTTCAACTGGCGCCAGACAGAGTGAATGCGCTGAATGGCTTCGCCTGGTTGCTCGCGACCGCTGCGGACGATTCAGTGCGCGACGGTAAACGCGCTGTCCTGCTAGCCGAGCGAGCCAATGCGCTCGCGGGTAACAACGATCCAACGATTCTTCACACTTTGGCCGCCGCCTATGCTGAAGCGCGACGCTTTGACGAGGCACTACAAACCGCGCGTCGCGCGATGAAACTCGCGAGCCGGGCGGACAACAACGCGGTTTATAACGCGATTCGCGACGAATTGCCGCTCTACGAATTGGGTTTGCCTTATCATGAAACGGCCAAAACACCGTAACGCCGTTCTTTATTTTTACACAAGAAAAGCCAGGATCGCGTCTCTATGGTGCGGTCACGTCGTGCATTGGCTTTTTCCGCCGTCGCACTGTTTGCAGTTGTTAGCCCGCGAGCTTGAGGTGAAATTTCCTCCTTCCGCCGCCGTTTTATCGGCCAACGATAATGGGATTTAGACCAAGCCAATTGGCATCGAAATGCACACACTTGATGGCGGAGCGATAATGCCAGGTATAAGTCAAATAAAACGTCCCGTCTCGTGCGCGCACTAACGAAGGATAGGAGAAGTCCTGACCTGGTTCGTTATCGATATCGCGCAATTTTCGAAATGCGCCTCCAGCGGAAGAACTTCCTTCTGCACCTTGTTCGTCCGGGTCATCCGAGACTGCAATACTCAGGGGATTACGAATCGTGCCATCATCGTTATAGGCAAGCAGAATCCGGCCATCATTAAGCGGAACCGCATCGATCGCCGAATCGGGGTTCGGTAAATTCGTTGCTTCTGGAATGCTCCACCCATTCTTACCGGGATCAAAAAATATGCCCTGTAATTTTCCGCCGCCTCGGGCGCGCAGAAAGGCGAGGACGCGATCGGGATCAAAAGCGACAAAAGCCGGGTGGCTGCTTTTCGAGCTAGCGATCGGGAAAGATATCTTTCGCACAATTTTTCCGTTGGCGATTTCCAATCGCGCGCCGCTGGGGTACTTCCATAAAGCAGAATGCGACAGCGGCAGCAAGAGTTCGTGGGGGCCAAGCTCAACCGGTTTGCTGCGCGGAATATCTCCCAGCCCGTTTGTCAGCCGGTGTGATTCCGACCAGGTGCGACCCCGATCACGTGAAATCTTGTAATCGACATGCGCGCCGCTCCAGCCACCGAACTCGACCGCGGCGTAGAACAGCCAGACGATATTCTCTTTATCCTGAAACAGGACGGTGTTTCCGAGCGTCTTGTTTGAAAACCACGATTCGGCGGAGCATTCACGCGGATTGACTGCGATCTGCGTTGCTTCCCAGCTCGTGCCGCCCGCTAGTGAATGGCGCACCAAAATCCGGCTATCGCGCGCTCCTTCCTTACCGCCTGCGTACCATGAGACGAGCAGCGAACCGTCATCGAGCTCGATGAGCGATGAACCATGTTGCACCGCCATGGCCATTTCGGCAGAGACGATGCTTGTGCTGAAAACCTGTGCGCGTGCGATGGAAGCGCTGAGAACCAAAGCAAAAATCGCATAAATGTTTGTCAAGAGGCGGGCCTTCATTCGTTCAAAGGATAGTTGCGTGTCATGTCGGGCGAAGTCGAGACATCTTTAACTTCCTCGATGGCAGAATGCTTAGAGATTCATCGATGGCGGTCAGAATGACAAGAAAGGTGCGTTTGTCGCGCGCCTAGAATCGCGCTAACAAATCGCGTGCAAATTTTTCACGACCCAAGCTGCGCCGAGTATGGCAGGCCCGGTCATCCGGAACGGCCGGAGCGGATTGTGCGGACAGTTCCACTGTTAAAGAGTCGGCACGGTGACTGGCAATGGCACGATCCGCGCGCGGCCTCCGATCAGGAATTGTTGCGCGCACACTCGCACGAGCATCTCGCGCGGATAGCGAAGGCGAGCCAGGATTTCGATCTCGACACTCCAGCCTATTCCAAGATCGATTTCTATGCCCGGCAATCAGCGGGCGCCGCGATTGAAGCAGCAGGCGCAGCGATCGGCGGAAAATGCGCATTCGGTTTGATGCGACCGCCTGGTCACCATGCCATGCGTGATCGCGCGATGGGGTTTTGTTATTTCAGCAACATTGCAGTGGCCGCATTGAATGCTCTTGCTGGAGTTGGCGTCACCAATGCCGGACCGCGGCCAACGACTGCGTCGACAAAGAAGATTGGGCGGGTCGCGATCTGGGACTTTGACGCGCATCATGGCAACGGCACCGAGGCATTGGTAGCGCACAATGAAAGAATTATGTTCGCCTCGATTCACCAGTACCCGGGCTGGCCAGGCACAGGAACAAAATCGTTTGCCAATGTTTTGAACTTTCCGATCGCCCCTTACTCTTCGCGCAGCAACCATGTTCGTGCCGCGGAGCAAGCCTTGGAAAAACTACTCGAATTCAAGCCTCAGTTGCTGCTCGTCTCAGCGGGGTTCGATGCGTATAAAAACGATCCAATTACTCAGATGACGTTGGAACGCGACGATTTTGCAACTTTCGGCAAATGGCTGACTGAGGTAAAAATTCCAACCGCGGCAATTCTCGAAGGCGGCTACAGCGACGACCTGCCAGAGTTGATCGACGCGTTTTTAGGAAGCTGGGATTCCTGATTGGAACACAGACGCTCCGCTTGTGCGCCATGCTGGAGCCCATCGCCGAGATGGCCCGTTTTCTTCAGCGGAGTGTAACTCCCGCTGGGCGCACAGACTGCAAGTCTGTGTTCCGCCTGGCCCAGCTACCTTCCTTTCTTGCTCTTCGACTCTGATTTTCTTCTTTCGAATTAACAATCTCGATTAGCTGAATGGCGGCCTTTTCAATGTCGGCATAGCCGAATTGATGTGCCCTGCTTTTCACCGCGAGCAAGCCACAGCGGTGAAGATTCGTGAGGTCGCCGAAAGGAAACTTGTATCTGGCTTTCGAATCTTCGGCATGCGTTTCGTCGATCCCAAGATACCATTTGCGATATTCAGCGAATCCGTGCACGCGAATGAATTCGTTCTCCGCCTCCGCCATCGGATGATGATCTCTCCACGAATTTTTCTTATCAACGACCGCACGCCCCTGAGTGATCAGTTCCTTTGCAAAAGCGAACGCGTTCTCATTTAGTTTTACCGTCCTGCTCTGAGCAAACGACAAAGCGGGACAAGAGATGAGAATGCTGCCCGCCAAAAGCGTGGCGGGGATAAGTCGACGGAACACAGGCTTGAGAGCCTGTGCGCCCCGCGGATATTCTATTCGCGGCTCGTTCAATTCAGCGCAATGTAACTCCGCTGGGCACACAGACTGCCAGTCTGTGTTCCACAATCTGCACGAATGAGTCTTATCCACCTTGCAATATCGACTCGATTCTTTTCATCACGCCCTCATCGAGCTGATCGACTACTTCGCCTGCTTTCATATTTTCCCGAACTTGCTGAGGCTTCGACGCGCCGGTGATAACCGTGCTCACGTTCGGATTTTTCAAGCACCACGCGAGCGCAAGTTTTGGCAGGGTAACTCCGAGATCGCCTGCTACCTTTGCGAGCTGCTTCACTTTCTCGAGCCGCCGGCGAACCTCGTCACTCTCAAACTGCTGGCGTAACCAGGAGTACATCGGCATGGAAATCCGGGTGTCCCCCGGGTCACCTTCGTTGTACTTCCCGGTAAGCAGACCGGAGGCAAGGGGTGACCAAACCGTTGTGCCGAGTCCAACTTTTTCGTAGAGCGGCAGAAACTCGCGCTCCACCTTCTCGCGCTCAAACATGTTGTATTGCGGTTGCTCCATGGTTGGCGGAACCAGATGTAATTCCCTTGCGATGGCGTGCGCCCGCAGAATGGCAGCGGCTGACCACTCTGACGTTCCCCAGTAAAGAACCTTACCCTGCGCGATCAGATCACTCATTGTTCGCACCGTTTCTTCGATCGGTGTGTTCGGATCGGCCCGATGGCAAAAATACAAGTCGAGGTAATCAACTTGCAGCCGGCGCAAAGCGGCGTGACACGCTTCGATGACATGTTTGCGGCTCAGACCCTCCTGATTGGGCCGGTCGCCGCCCCAAAAAACCTTGCTCGAAACGACGAAAGTATCGCGTGGCCACCCTTTCTTTTTCAAAATATTACCCATCACGATTTCAGCTCGACCTTCGGCGTAGGCTTCGGCGTTATCGAAGAAATTGGCTCCGCTGTCGTAGGCGATGGTCATCAATTCCTCGGCCGTTTTATCGCTAATCTGCTGCGCGAACGTGACCCACGCACCGAACGAAAGCTCGCTCAACTGCAATCCTGACTTTCCGAGGTGTCGATATTTCATTATTAAGTTGGCAAGAACCGGCAATTTCTCCGAGGCAGAGCTCAGTTCGCCGGTGGCTTCGAAGTCGCCGTTCTTTGGAATCTCGGGCCGGCGGGATTTGAACCCACGACCTCTTGAACCCCATTCAAGCGTTCTACCAAGCTGAACTACGGCCCGGATCAGCCGAGATTATTCACCGAGCGCCTGGCCGTTACCAGCGAAGTTTTGGCTCGGCCCGCAACTCGATTTTTCCTGTAGGCAGCCGTGTCGGCTGCAAACTTTCTTCGGGCATGGGCAATCTGCCGACCGCTTTCTCCTTGAACATTCCCATTCACTGACACTTTACCGTATCCCTCAGAGGTGTAAGTGAAAGTTCAAGTGTAGGTGCAAGTTGGGCCATTGCGACGGTCATAGACCGCCGTTACAGAGAAGGCATGCTCAGCGCTGGAATTGTCGGGCTGCCAAACGTCGGAAAATCTACGCTTTTTAACGCCGTAACCCGAACGCACAAAGCACCCGCGGAAAATTATCCGTTTTGCACGATCGATCCGAATGTCGGCATGGTAACCGTGCCTGACACGCGACTCGAGGTCCTCGCGAAGCTGTCGCATTCGCAAAAAATCGTGCCGACTGCGATCGAGTTTGTCGACATCGCTGGGTTGGTGAAAGGCGCCAGCACAGGCGAAGGACTGGGTAACCAATTTCTTAGTCACATTCGCGAAGTGGACGCGATTGTGCAGGTAGTGCGCTGCTTTGAAAGCGCCGATATTCACCATGTCAGCGGAACGATTGATCCAATTCGCGACATTGAGGTGATCAACACCGAACTGGTCCTGGCCGATCTCGCGTCGTTGCAAAAGCGGCGTGATCGTTTGCAAAAAGAAGTGCGCGCCGGATCAAAAAGCGCCAAGGCCGAAAATGCGGTCATGGAAAAGCTGCTGCCACATCTCGATGCCGGAAGACCCGCGGTCACTGCCGACTTAACGCCGGAAGAAAAGGTCGTGGCGCGCGATTTCTTTTTGCTGACCTCAAAACCCACGTTGTTTGCGTGCAACGTGGCGGAAAGTGATCTTGTAGCCGCGGTCGCTGGCCGCGGCAGTAGAGAATCACCGCAAAATGCCGCGGCCGGCGACCGCGGCTACAGCGCTGCGCAAAACGTGAACGCGGTTCGGGATTACGCGAAGAGTCACTTCGCGACTGAAGCGATTGTGATCAGTGCCCAGATCGAGAGTGAGTTGGTCGATCTTAGCGAAGGCGAGGCCAAGGATTACTTGCGCGACCTCGGAGTGGATGAGAGCGGCGTTGGTGCACTCATTCGGGCCGTCTATCATTTGTTAGGTTTGCGCACCTATCTGACGACAGGCGAAAAAGAATCGCGCGCGTGGACAATTCACGCGGGCGACAAAGCCCCCCAGGCAGCCGGCGTAATTCACACCGATTTCGAACGGGGCTTTATCGCTGCCGAGGTAACGCACTATGACGATCTCGTCGCACTCGGTTCCTTCGCGAAAGCGCGTGAAGCAGGCAAGCTGCGGATCGAAGGCAAGGACTACGTTGTGAAGGACGGAGACGTGATTGAGTTTCGATTCAACGTTTAGTCAACCCGTGAAAATGACGAAGCCCGAAATTCTTTTTGCGCGCCAATCGGCTTCATTTGCCGTGATCACTTCGCGACTTGGAGAATGTGGCCCAACTGCTGGCACTTCTTTGTCATTCCGAGCGTAGTCGCGGAATCTCTAGCTATTTAGATCAGAGATGTCTCGGCTTGCGCTCGACATGACAAAAACAGGAAAGATTTTCGCCGCTGAGCAATATCACAGGCGCAGAATTGCATTCGAAGGTTGAGTCATTCCTTCGTTATTCTTATTCGGCCACGTAGAGAATGCGGCCGCATTGCTCGCAGCTCACAATTTCGTTTCCACTTTTAGCGTGCACCGCCGTCGCCGTCGTCACTTTCATGTGACATCCGGTGCAAACACCGTGCTCAACCGCAACCACGGCGGCGTCACCTTTGCTCGCGAATAACCGCTCGTAACGCTCTCTCACATCTTCGTCGATGTTCTGCGCGAGCTGCACGCGTTCGTTCTTTAGTTCTTCCAGTTGCGTTTGCAGCGTTTTCGTTTTCTCCTCCAGGTCGGCCAGTTGTCGGTTGACAGAATCCCGCCCGGCCGATGCAGTCTTCTCCGCCGTCGCAATTTCCGCCCGCAATTTGTCGGCTTGCTCCATGAGCTCAAGCTCCTGATCTTCGAGTTGCACGATTTCCTTTTCGTAGCGCTCGATTTCATGGCCCATCGCCTGAAACTCGTCGTTCTTGCGCGTTTCGTACTGCTGCGTCTTCAGCCGGGAAATGCTGCTTTGACGCGTCCCGACGTCGAGTTCCAACTTCTTGCGATCCACCTCCAGTTGGCGCGCCCGTTGTTTCAACGATTCGAGGCTGGCGGCGGTGGCAGCAAGCTGCGCTTCGAGATTCTTTCGCTGTTGCGGCAGCGTCTTTATCTCGAACCCAATCTGCCGGATTTTTTGGTCGCGATCTTGCAGGATCAACAGTTTTTCCAGCTCCGCTTGCACTCGCAAAACGCTATCGATTGACGGCGACGACGTCAATCGTGGCGAAACACGATGATCTATCAGGGCAATTAATCTTGCCATCTCTTAGCGAGATTGGACATTCGCTTCCCAAATCGGAATTTATCGGGGGGCTCGCTCCCATTTAAAGAGCACCCGCCTTGACCAAGGCAGCGGAACCCTGTTAATCGGACTGCGATGAAGCGGCTGCTCTGGCTCGACATCGCAAAAGCACTCGCCATTTCCTGGGTCGTTTATTTTCATTTTTTCAACACTGTTTTCGAGCACGCCCACTTTCCCCAAGACGACTGGACGAGTCTTGCCGCCAGCGCGGTCACGATTCTCCGGATGGTGTGGCTGAAAATTTCGGGAATCGGTTTCCACGCGGTCGGGGTTTTCATCATTCTCAGCGGGTGGGCGCTGATGGAATCGACGGCGCGCCGTGCAGAATCGGCTTCACTGAAATGGGGAAGCTGGTACCGCGCGCGCTTTCTGCGTCTCTATCCAATGTATTGGGTCGCACATCTGGTCTATCTCGTTTCGCCGTTCGTCGCGCGGCTCGAACCTGTCGATAGCCGAATCATACTAAGTCTGCTTGGCCTGCGTTTCATCGATATCACGATGAACTTCATGTACCTGAACGCTGCCTGGTGGTACTTCTCCATGCTCATCCAATTTTATCTCATCTTTCCCCTGCTCTTCTGGGCCGCACGACGCTTTGGCCCATTTACCTTTTTATTAATGGCGTGCGCGCTTGGATTTTTTGTGCGCTACCTCATGCTCGTTGTCTATCCGCAACATGGCTTTTGGGTCCTTGGAGGCTTTGCCATTTGCCGCCTGCCCGAGTTTGCGCTGGGGATGGCCCTTGGAATGTGGCACAAACAATCACCTGCGCGGGTTGAGTGGTTTCTTTTGCGCGGCATAGGTTTTCTCGCCGGACTACTGTTGTATCCAGCAGCGCTGTGGCTCTATCACAACGGAATCACTTATGTCTTTGTTGATTTCGCTACCGGCGCCTGCTGCCTACTTGAAATAATAGGTGTGGCTGGAATTATCTGGCGATTTAGTGGCATAGCCAAGGTATTTGGTTTGGTTGGCGCGTTCTCCTATGGCCTGTATCTTATCCACCAACCTTACGTCATCTGGTTGGGACTTCGTATCCGGCCATTATCAGCCTGGTCATTCCTATTAATCTTTGTCGCAACGCTGATTGTACTTAGCGCGTGGGGAATCCTCTTGGAGAAATCGACTAACGGACTCGTAAACAAACTTTTTCCGCCGAAGAAAGGTGAATAATGATCAGTGAACCATGTCTATTCACCGATCACTGATCACTGTTCACAATTTCGAGGTTGGACTTTCCGCAAAATCGAGCCACTCTGGCCGCTCATGAAAATCCTTACCGTCATCGCTCGCCTGTTACTTGGACTCGGCTTCGTCGTCTTCGGCTCAAACGCCTTTTTGCATTTCATCCCCATGCCTCCGCTCCCGCAGAGTTTGGCGGGGGATTACACGCGGGTGTTCCTTGCCAGCGGTTATGTTTATTTCATTGGAGGGCTCCAGGTGATTGGAGGCTTACTTCTCCTAATTGGGCGCTTCGTCCCGCTGGCTCTGACGATTCTCGGCGCAATCATCGTCAACATCCTGATCTTTCATGCGCTCATGGCGCCGGAAGGTTTTCCACCTGCACTCGTGTTTACCGCCCTCGAGGTGTTTTTGGTATGGCGTTACCGTGAAGCTTTTATTCCGTTGCTCAGGCCGTAAAGTCCCTCGCTAATCGCGTTGCTGATTGAAACCAGCTTGGCGGACAGACTAAGAGCCTATATTCCGGCCGGTGCGGAACATGGGTCGCCAGATCTGCCGGCAATCTCACGGAGAAAAGATCAACAGGAGAAATACCGCAAACAGCAATAGATGAATGCACCCTTGCAATACACTTGTCTTTCCGCTGGTGAACGTGACTACGCTTACTGCCAGCGTAAGTAAAAGCAGTGGCAAATTGCCGCCTTCAATGCCGAGAGTCACAGTTCGCTTCGAAATCATTCCGATGGTTATAACCGCGGGAATTGTCAGGCCAATGGACGCGAGCACTGATCCGTGCAGAATGTTGACCGAGCGTTGCAGCTGATTTTTTCTCGCGGCGTTGATAGCGCTCAACGCTTCCGGCGCTAGCACAAGGCCAGCGACAATTGCGCCACCAAAGGCTTGCGGCATGCCGAAACGCTCGATGCTGTTATCCAACGGAATGGCGAACTTTTCCGCCAGCACGATCACCACGAGAAGATAAAGAATTAACATCACAGCGTGATAAATGGTCGAGTGCATCGCCCCGGCGTGATGCTCTGAAGAGTGTCCCGCTTCCCTTGTGTCCATGAAGTAATCACTGTGCCGCATCGTCTGAATTAGAAGAAAAATTGCGTAAAGACCGATCGAGGTAACGGCAAGAAAGATTTCCTGCACCGTCGAGAATCTCGGGCCGGACATGGAAGTAGTGAAATTGGGCAGGACCAAGCCGAGCACACTCAGCGCCATGATGGTATTGAGATAGGCGCTCGCCCCCTGCAAATTGTAATGCTGTTCGTGATGATGCAGGCCGCCCAGCAGCAGCGATAACCCGATCAAGCCGTTGAGCGCGATCATGATTACGGCAAACATCATGTCACGAGCGAGCGTCGGATTATTCTTTCCGTGAAGCATCGCCGCCGAAATCATCATCACTTCAATGGTGATGGCGGACAAAGTCAGGATGAGCGTTCCGTAAGGCTCCCCGCACTTGATTGCGAGACGATCAGCATGTCGCACTACTGAAATCGCCGACCAGAGCACGGCAAGGAAAAGCCATAAAAAGACGACCCCCATTACGCCCGGATGTTCGAGGGTTTCAAGCAGTCGGCTTCCGAACCAGAGAAAGATAGTTGCCGTGACTGCGCCGATGATCAGGGAAAGCTCTGAGCGAATCACCGAGCCAAGACCATTCCGCTTTCGCGCATCCCTTTTCGATTTCACCGCGTTCGACATGGCACGAGCATAAGGAGCTCGATAATCTCATGCAATCCAACGCACATAACTTCTGGCTAAACTTTGACCTCCGTTTTCTGATCCGCGATTTCTTTCTTTTAGTTTTTAATCTGTAATCTTTTAATTTCCCTCATGCCTGGCGTTTGTGTCATCGTCGCTTACCGGCCAAAATCCGGCAAGGGAGACGAGCTGCTCGAATTGGTGCGAAGTCGCATCCCGACTCTGCGCAAGGAAGGACTTGTATCGGATCGGGCTCCGACCATCATGCGCGCGCGTGATGGCACAATCGTCGAAGTATCGGAGTGGAAATCACGCGAGGCGATCGATGCCGCGCACAAAAATCCTAATGTCCTCGCCATGTGGGAAAAATTCTTTGCGCTGTGCGATTGCGTTCCGCTGAATACGTTAGCGGAGGCAGGGGAAATGTTTGCCGGCTTCGAGACGATCGATCCCTAGCGACTGTTGGAGAACCCTCATCCTAACCTTCTCCCCAAGGGAGAAGGAACCGCTCTCTCGCGCAATGGGAAGTACTAGGCTCCTCTCCCATTCTCTCCCGCTGGGAGAGACGCACGCGTCAGCGGCAGTGAGGGCCGTTTTTCAGCAATCTGCTAGACAGTAATTGGCTTTGTCGAACGGCTGATGCTGAAATTGCGAGAGTGTCGTCAGGCGCGACACGTTTATAGTGCAATCCATCTCCCGTTAGCTCCGTCAGAAACGACATAAAAAGGCGGCTCGTCTCGATGCCACAATTTCAATAAAACGTAAAATTGTAGGGCGTCTCGGCGAGACGCCATTGTTAACCGGCAGCTGACACAGCGGCCTTACAAACTGTTCGGCGCTGCGAATGAAACGATCTCGTTAGCTGCGCGATGATTCGACCAGAAATGTTCACCGTCGAAGGTAAGCGAGCGTGACGCGAATGGGATAAGTGCGAGATCGTTGACCACCGGCGCTTCCTCCTTCGGATCGAGACGTGCAATCCGCCAATCTTCCGTCGGCTTTTCCACTCCACGCAGGACGTAGATCATTCCGTCAACGAACGTATGGCCGCAGATTTCCGCCCCGACATCAATCACGCGCAAGATACCGCCGTCGGCATCTAGTTTCAGGATTCGATGCTTATACCATTGGCTAAGGTAAATATTTCCCCCGTCGTAACTGAGATATGATCCGGTAAACTCCGGGCAAGCGATCCGTTCCTTGTCCGAGAAGCCGGTATCGGGAACGAACGAGCGAATGTAACGGTCATCGTTTGTACCCTCACCAATAGTGAAACGGATCGACCCATTGGTGGAAACCGCCGCCCACGGAATTCCCGGCGCTTCGATATCCTCGGTAACTTTCCACTCCGCCGGATCAATCGCATACACTCGCCGCAGATCGCGCGATCCCATCCAAAGCACGCCACGCTTGCCATCCCACGCCAACGCCTGTGGCGCCACTGCCGGAGAAGGGAGCCGTCGTTGTTCGAGAATGGTGGGAAGTTTCATATTGCGCAATCAACATCAATTCACGACGGCAAATGCGCAACCAACAACGAGCTGGTAGATTTTCCTAACTTCGTAGTTTCAGCTTGGTTTTGATCAACTCAACGAGGTCGGCAGGACTAGGCCCGAGCTCAAGCAACATCGCATGTTCCGAGGGTTGCGGTTCTTCCAGATCTTCAAACTGACTGTCGAGAAGCACCGGATTCATAAAGTGCTCGTGCCGGTGCTGAAGGTGCTCGGTGATTTCGCGCCGATCTCCGCGCAGAAAAACAAACTTCACATCGTCGCTCACGCGCAGGAAATCGCGATAGGCCTTCTTTAGCGCAGAACAAGCAAGGACAGCCTTCTTTCCCGCAACGAGGCATTGTTCAATGAGATCGCGCAGCTTGCCCAGCCACGGTTGGCGATCTTCATCCGTCAGCGGAACGCCGTTTTTCATCTTCGCGATATTCTCCACTGAGTGAAAGTCGTCGGCGTCGTAGAACTCCCACCCCAGTTCTTGCGCTAACAACTGGCCGATCGTGGTTTTACCAACCCCACTAACACCGCAAATAATTATCACCACAGGGTTATTGTCCTGCCCAAACCGTGGTCGATCAACTTATCGACTTTAATCGGTAACTCCGTCGGCCACTGCAGCTCGAAGGAAGGATCTTAGGACTTCTGAAACTCCCCCGCGCTTGCCAAAAGCAGCACTGGACGCAACACTCTGCGACCGTGCACAACCCAGAGGATCGCAGCTTCATCGGTCATCCGCGCGGACTCGGCTACATCGCTTTCACCGAAGCCTGGGAACGTTTCTCCTATTATGGGATGCAAGCGCTGCTTGTCCTCTACATGGTCAACCGGCTGCTACATCCCGGCCACATCGAGCGCATCGCCGGGTTCGGTCCATTTCGCCACCTCATCGAATCCTTTCATGGTCCCCTTTCAGTGCAAGCGCTCGCCTCGACCATCTTCGGTCTTTACACCGGCCTCGTTTATCTCACGCCGATTGCCGGCGGCTTCATCGCCGACCGCTTTCTTGGTCGCACCCGAACGATCACTATCGGTGCTCTGCTTATGTCGGCCGGGCACTTCCTGATGGCTTTCGACGTAACCTTTCTTCTCGCGCTAACTTGTCTGCTCACCGGCGTCGGTTGTTTCAAGGGCAACCTTGCCAGCCAGGTAGGCGCCTTGTATCCAAAAGGCGACAATCGGCGCGCCGATGCCTTCCAGATTTATTACTTGTTCATCAACGGCGGAGTCATTGCCGCGCCCCTTATCGCCGGCACGCTCGGCGAAAAGGTGGGTTGGCATTACGGCTTCGGCGCAGCCGGCGTCGGCATGCTCATCGGCCTGACGATTTATCTCGCCGGCCGCAAATATCTTCCACCCGAGTCGCCGGTCGTCGAGAAAAATGCGAGCGCACCGAAGCCTCGCCTCACCAAGCGGGAACGGACTGCCATCCTTGTGTTGCTCCTGCTTTTGCCGGTATTGACGATCGCCGTGATTGGGAATCAACAAATCTTCAACGCTTATCTTGTGTGGGCGCAAGACCGCGCCAATCTCGTGTTTTTCGGCTACCAACTGCCGACGACCTGGCTGATTACCCTCGATTCAATCTTGTCCGTAAGTTGCCTCGCCGGCGCGGTTGTCTTTTGGCGACTGTGGTCGAAGAAATATCCGGAGCCAGCCGAGATTACCAAGATCAGCATCGGTAGTATTATTGCCGTAACCGGTTTTCTTTCGCTCGCCGCCGGGGCGGCCATCGCCGCTGGCACGGGCGCGAAAGTTCCAATCGGCTGGCTGATTACATTTCATCTCCTGAATAGCATCGGATTCGCGAACGTCTTTCCCGTTTCGCTGGCACTCTACGCGCGCGTCGCGCCCGCCGCACTGTCCGCCACCATCATTGGAATCTATTATCTGGCTTTCTTTGCCGCGAATAACCTCGTCGGTTGGATCGGCGGGTTTTTGGAAAAAATGCCCGCAACAAACTTCTGGCTGTTGCACTCAGCGTTGTGCGGAACAGCCGGTATCATCTTCTTCGTCGCCGGCCGGTTCTTCGGCCATTTGCTTGCACCAGGCGATCAGGAAAGTCCGGCCAATGCATAGCATAAAATATTTTACCGTCCTTGCATTTGCTGTTGCGGTTACGGCGATCGCGCAATCGCCTCTCGCATTTCCCGAATCCCCTCAGTTGTTCGAAACGGTCGCCCAACTAGATGCAAAGATGTTCCGCGCCTTTAACGCACACGATGTCGATCTTCTCATGTCGATGTTCACCGACGACATGGAGTTTTATCACGACAAGGGCGGACTGACCAATCGCGAGCAGACGCGCGAAGGATTCGCGAAAATGTTCGGCAACTCTCCCGACATTCGGCGCGAACTCATTCCCGGTTCGCTTCAGGTTTATCCGATCAAAGATTTCGGCGCGATTGAGATTGGGACACACCGTTTTTGCCATAAAGAAAATGGCAAAGACGATTGCGGAAATTTTCCATTCGTCATGGTGTGGCGCAAAAGCGCCGATTCGTGGAAAGTTTCACGCGTCATTAGCTACGGACATTAGTGGGCTCGCGGGAACTCGCCCCTCCAGCGATTCAATAGAGGTTTTATCCCTTCCCCGTAAACGGCAAAAACTCTTCGCGCACGATCTTTCCGTTCTTCACCGTGTAAACGCCGACCTCGGACAGTTGAAATCGCTTTTTCGAGTTCTTCTCGGTCACATCAGCGTCGTACTGCACGACGAACCGGTCATGCGCGACGAATGGTCCTTTCGCGGTGAAGCTGTGAACCTCCATGGCATTGAGCCACCAATCTATTTTCCCGCGCACCTGATCGATGCCGCGTTTCTCCGCTGACTCTCCCTCGCTCGCGCTCGCTTCGACACTCACGATGTCTTTGTCATAAAGCGTATCGAGTGCCTTGTACCACGCTTGCTGACGAACCAATTCCACCACTTTCTCTGCAACTTCTTGAGTACTCATTTCTCCTCCTTCCAGAGTCACCATTAATCTCTGCAGAATTTTTCCAGTTTATTGAGAACGCTCTTCCAGCCCTCAGTGTGGCGATCGCGTGATTCCTCACTAGGCAGTTGTTCGTGCGTCAGCCGCACCTCGGTGCCACCGTCACAATCGGATAACTCCACCGTAACCACACTGTCCCGTTGCTTCCAATCCTCATCGTCTTCCCATTGCCAGGTGAAAACGATTTTCTTGCCCGGTTGCAACTCGCGGTATTCACCACGCATCGTCATCTCCTCGCCGTCGCAATTAGTCAGCTCCCAACGAAACTTCCCACCCACGCGCGTCTCCGCCACAATATTACGCGTCTGAACATTCTCCGGACCAAACCATTTTCTTAATTCCGCGGGATCAGTCCACGCGGCGTAGACACGGTCGCGCGGTGCTTTAATAACACGTTTGATTTCGAGAGATATCTTATCTGGTACGTTGGTAGTCATGATCGTTTGTTTTCTTCAACATATTGCTTCAGTGATGAACCAATAATCTCGGTCCACCCCTTCTCAAAGTTTGTTCTGGCATAAGCGGGAAGCTTTGGAAAGGTCTCCAAGCCTTCATGGGTCAATTTTAGCCGGGTCTTGTCGCCCTCAGGGAACAATTCAAACGTAACTAATGAATCGCCTTCCTGGCCCGCATATCGCCAGGTGTGGGCGATTTTCTTTTGCGGAACGACTTCGGTGATTTTGCAACGGTGGTCGTAGGTGTTGCCTTTGTGCTCGACCACAAAGCTAAATTCAAAACCGACCTCGGGCTTGAACTGCTTCAGGTCAAAATACCATTGCCGCATTTGATCGACATCGGTCAGCGCCTTCCAAACTTTTTCCACCGGCGCGTTGTAGGTACGCTCGATCACCACTGCTTGAGCCAAATCGCTTTTCGCCGTCATTGTTTCCTCCCTTTGGCTATCGACACGCCCCCGATGTGAGCGATCATGTGGCATCGCCCTTCAAAGAGGCCCGGAACGCGCGAAGTTGCACCAGACCGGGTCGATCAGAATCAGGGTTTGGTTCGTCGTGCCAGATCCACCACTCGTACGGCGGGGTCTGAGGGTAGCCCTTCGGCGAGTCTTCCCACTCTTCTTGGCGCCCGAGCGCAGTGATGTCGAGGTAGTTCCAGGTATTCCCCATCTGCTCGTCGCCGCGGTCGTTGATGAAGTAGGTGCGGAACACCTTGTTGCCGTCGCGGATGAACGAGTTGGTGCCGTGCCACTCGTTTACACCAAAGTCCTTGTCGAAGCTGTCCGTGATGGTGCACCACGGCATCTCCCAGCCCATTCGTGCTTTCAGGCGCTCGATTTCCGCCTGTGGCGCGCGCGAGGCGAACGCGAGCGTGGTATCGCGGGCGTTTAGATGGGCGACGTGTGCCACCTGGTCGGCCACCATAGAGCAGCCGACGCACGCATGTTCGGGCCAGCCTTTCACGCCGGGCTCGAAGAAGGCGCGGTAAACGATCAGTTGACGGCGGCCATCGAACAGGTCGAGCAGGCTCGCCTTCCCCTTGGGCCCGTCGAACTCGTACTCCTTCTCCACCGCCAGCCACGGCATCCGCCGACGCTCGGCGGCCAGCGCGTCACGGGCGCGGGTCAATTCCTTCTCCTTCACCAGCAATTTCTGGCGCGCAGCCTCCCACTCCTGCGGTGAGACGATTCTCGGACGATTGATTTGGCTCGCTTCAGTTTCGCGTTCCATCTCTTTTACTTTCATTTTGTTTTCCTCTGGCTTGGTTTGTTTTTTTCTTTCTGTAAACCTTGTTCATCATAAAAGCGGTCAGTCCGCCGCTCGAGGTCGCACCGGCGGCGATCAACGCCGCATTCGTTAGACAGACCGGGCACATTGCGTTACGTCCTCCGTTTTTTGTCGGCCGCTTTGTTCGTTTTTTCCAAATAATCAGCCAGGCGATCGAGCGATCCTTCCCAAAACTTGCGGTATTCTTCGACCCATTGCGCGGCCTGTTTCAGCGGCTTGGCCTCGAGCTGCATTTCATGAATGCGCCCATAACGCCGACGGCGCAGCAATCCCGCTTTCTCCAGCACCCGCAGATGTTTCGAAACCGCCGGCAACGACATTGCGTGCCGTCTGGCCAAACGGGTGACGCAGCGATCACCCTGCGCCAGTTGGGCCAGGATCCGCCGCCGGGTCGGATCGGCCAGGGCGGCAAAGGTTCGATTCAAGGCTGCTGGAGAACATTTAACCATCTGGTTAAATAATTAAACGAGGTTTCAAATAATGCAAATGAAATTTTCGCCGGCCCGCAATTTCGTTCTTCAGCGTTTCCAATTTTTCAGCTGCCTCTGTCCTCACTTCTCATCTATTCACCTCTGATCTCTGCCCCCTTGCCGCTCCCTCGGACTTTTGTCAGGATGCTTACATGAAACAATTTTTTCTGGGCTACCTTCTTTCGGCGTTGTTAATTCCGACGTTGTCAATGGCCCAGACCGCGCAGCTCACTGAACAGTTGGGGAAGACTTTCCTCTACGGGGATCTCGCCTTGTCTCCCGATGGCTCACACGTGACCTGGGTTCAGTCTACTGCCGCAACCAGGTCGCAGCGGACCTACATTCAGGCGACGTCGGGTAGTTCGGCCGCTGCGTTGATCAACCTGGAAGCCACAGGAGAGAGAATCGACGCGGACCCGGCCTGGTCGCCCGACTCCAAAACCGTCGCCCTCCTTTCCACCGCCGGCGAGAAAGAGCAGAGACAACTCTGGTCGGTAAATGCCGACGGCTCCAATCCTCGAAAACTTAGCCAGCTGAAAGGATACGCGGCGCGGCCTCGTTGGTCGCACGACGGCAAACAAATCGCCTTCCTCTATATAGAAGACGCAGGTGGCGGTGGCCCTTTAATGGCAGCACCCGCCAACACGGGTGTAATCGATACCGCGATTCACAACCAGCGGGTCGCCGTTTTCGACCTTCGTACCGGACAGCTACGCCAGGTGTCCCCACCGAATCTTCACATCTACGACTACGATTGGTCTCCCGACGACAGGAAATTTGTCGCAACCGCCGCGCCCGGTCCAGGCGATAACAACTGGTGGATCGCTCAGATTTACGCGATCGACATCGCAAAGGGTGAGGCCACATCAATCTACAAGCCTTCGCTCCAAGTAGCCGTCCCACGTTGGTCGCCGGACGGCAAGTCTATCGCCTTTATTGAAGGCTTGATGAGCGATGAAGGATTTCATGGCGGCGATTTGTTCACGATCTCAGCCGATGGTCATGACATTTTGAATCGCACGGAAAAGCGCAAGAGCTCAGTCAGTTCACTCTTCTGGTTGACGGCGGATCGCATCCTTGTCACGGAAGTTGTCGGCGGCGGGAGCACGATCTCTGAGTTGACGCCCAGCGATAATGGCGTGCGAACGATCTGGAACGGCGCGGAGCATGTTCATGCCTTTGGCAATTTCCCTAACTTCGCCCTCTCAAAGGATGGCAAAGTCGCGGCCGCGGCCCGCAGTAGCTACGAAATGCCGCCTGAAATTTGGACCGGATCGATTGGTGAATGGCATCAGCTAACGAAAAACAATACCGCTCTATCTCCGACCTGGGGTAAAGCCGAGAACCTTGAGTGGACGAACGAAGGATTTAACATTCAGGGATGGCTTCTCCCTCCTGCGCGCGTCGAATCCGGCAAGAAATATCCAATGATCGTTCTTATTCACGGAGGACCTTCCAGCGCAACAATGCCGGAGTGGCCCGCTTCATTTGGAATGGCACGGGCTATCGTCGCAACTCTTTCCTCACGCGGTTACTACGTCCTGCTGCCCAATCCCCGCGGAAGTTATGGTCAGGGAGAAGAGTTTACCCGTGCGAATGTGAAAGACTTTGGGGGCGGCGACCTGCGCGACATTCTCGCCGGAGTAGATGCGGCCATCACCAAGTATCCGATCGATCCTGCGCGTCTGGGGGTCACCGGTTGGAGTTATGGCGGCTATATGACAATGTGGACGGTCACACAAACCAACCGTTTCCGCGGCGCGGTAGCGGGCGCGGGCATCGCCAACTGGCAAAGTTACTACGGGCAGAACCTGATCGACCAGTGGATGATCCCTTTCTTCGGTTCATCGGTTTATGATGATCCCGCTGTTTATCGGAAGAGTTCGCCTATTGAGTACATCAAAAAGGTCAAGACCCCCACTCTGGTCGTGGTGGGCGAACGCGATGCCGAATGTCCCACTCCCCAGTCCTACGAATTCTGGCACGCGTTAAGAACGCTTGGCATTTCGACACAGCTTGTCGTACATCCCGGAGAAGGCCATCTTTATCTCAAACCAGAGAACCAGATCGATCGACTGGACCGAACGGTTGCATGGTTCGACAAATACCTGAAATAATTCGAGACGACAGTCGCTCACTATGAAGGACGACAAAGACAACGTCCAGCTCAGCGCGGTGGAGGATCACGATGGGATACTAACGATTCGTGGAGGCGGCCCTCGCCGAGATTGGAATGGCATCCACTATAAACAAGGGATGTCGGCCAAGAATGTGGGCACCACCAAGCTGTCAGCCAACATCGCGACAATTCCTCCCGGCGGCGTCGCCACGGCCCATATTCACGTGGGCTTCGAGCTCATCCTTTATATCATCGAAGGAAAAGTACGCCACGAATTCGGGCCCGGGCTCAAGCAGGTGTTGGAAAACGAGGCTGGCGATTTTATCTACATCAAACCCGGCGTGCCTCATGAAGTCTTCAACATGAGCGATACCGAACCGGTCGTCGCGTTCGTCGCCCGCTCCTCCGCCGCTGAATGGGACGACATTATTCCCTACGATCGCAATCAACCGGCATAAGCGCGCCAAACTTCTACTTTCGATGTCCGTCGCTCTACAAAAAGACTACAGTTCGGCCGCCGCCACTGCGATGACATCGACTGACGAAATACGGCAACGTTTCCCGGCGCTCGCCCGTACCCATAACGGTTATTCGGTTGCCTATTTCGACGGGCCCGGTGGCACGCAGGTGCCCCGGACGGTGGTCGAGGCAATGGATGATTATCTTTACCACCACAACGCCAATACCCACTGGGCCTATCCCACCAGCGAGGAAACCGACGCAATCATCGACTCCGCTCGGAACGTGCTGGCCGATTTTCTGAACGCAAGCCCGACCGAAATCGTGTTTGGCGCCAATATGACCACCTTAACTTTTCACCTCGCGCGCGCGCTTAGCCGCGGCTACGGGCCCGATGACGAGATCGTGGTCACTGAGCTTGATCATCATGCCAATATCGCGCCGTGGCGGACGCTGGAGAAAGAATGCGGCCTGAAAGTGCGCATGGTGAAAATGATTCCAGAGACGGGCGAGCTGGACTGGGACAACCTTTCCCGCCAATTAACCCAACACACCAAATTGATCGCAATTGGCGCGGCATCGAACGCTCTCGGCACAATTAACGATGTAAAACGCGCCGGAGAAATGGCGCACGAGATCGGCGCAAAAATTTTTGTCGACGCCGTTCATTACGCACCACATGAATTGATCGATGTGCGCGATTGGAATTGCGATTTTCTTGCTTGTTCCGCCTACAAGTTCTACGGCCCACACATTGGAATTCTCTACGGCCGGCGCGATTTACTCGATTTGCTAGATTTTCCAAAATTGATACCGGCGCCCGACTCCGCGCCAGAACGGGCGGAGACTGGCACTCAGAACCACGAGGGAATTGCGGGCGCGGCCGCCGCGGTGGATTTTCTCGCCTCGCTCGCTCCCGGCCCCGCTCTGCGCGGAAGGTTGGATGGTGCGTTCCGGCAGCTTCACGAACGCGGCGATGCACTAATCACACAACTGTGGAATGGCTTGCGGGAAATAGAGCGTGTCCGCCTTTACGGGTTGCCGCCCGGCGCAGCACGCACGCCGACGATCGCATTCACTATAAACGACGTCCCATCGATAGAGGTGGCGAAAAATTTGGCGGAACGCGGAGTTTTCCTATCCCACGGCGACTTCTACGCCATGACAATCGTCGAACGGTTGGGCCTGGCTCCGGACGGACTTGTCCGCGCTGGCGGCGCCTGCTACACCACAGCGGAAGAAGTCGATCGGTTGCTAGCTGGCGTACGCGAATTGTGAGTCAGGCGCCCGCCGGC
>Ga0137403_10002435_pt1 | contig 22731 bp, 20 predicted proteins | sample CZOMad2_1_16fung_FD_122057 | JGI IMG/M metagenome (GOLD analysis project Ga0137403, IMG submission 122057) | Vadose zone soil fungal communities from Angelo Coast Range Reserve, California, USA - CZOMad2_1_16fungal (Hybrid Assembly) | ecosystem: Environmental > Terrestrial > Soil > Vadose zone...
ACCGCGCTGTCCGTGGGACTATTGCCGGATCAGGTGAAAGCAACCCAAAGCGAGCGCTTCATCTCCGAGCTAGGATGGATCATCGGCGGCTTCGGCCTAAAAGTGGCTGTGGTCCTGACGGCGTCGAGCCTGCTCTTGTTCGCAGCGAACACGGCAATCATCGGTTCATATCACGTTTTTCTCGCTCTCGCCCGGCAAGGTTTTTTGCCGAAGATCCTGGAGCTGCGCAATCGCGCCTTCAATACTCCCCACATGGCGGTTTTGATCGCTACCTCCGTCCCGGCGCTGCTCATTCTACTGACGAAGGCGCAGTTACTTCTTCTTGGCGACATGTATGCTTTCGGCCTGCTGGGCGCGTTTTTCTTCTCATCGCTCAGTTTGGATGTAATTCGCTGGAGATTGGGGCGCCGAGATTTGGGTTTTTGGGTGGGAGTGCTGACGACGATGATGGTGATGGTCGCTTGGGGCATTAATCTCGTCGAGAAACAACTCGCAACTTATTTCGGAGGCGCCGTCACCCTTTTCGGCATGCTCATAGCCGTCGGTGTGCGGCGTGCTTGGTTTATCGAGGCGCTCACCCGGATTCCGTTCATAGAGCGCCTCCAAGCACGCGCCTATCGTGCGTCGGAAGATCTGGTGGAAGATGAACTCAAGGGACTCATGACCCTCGCCGAAGCCGTCGAAGTTAAACCCCTTTATTCATCTTCGACGCTGTTAGCACTACGCGATGAGAGTCCGCGGCTGATTCAGGAAGGGATCTTCCGGGCGAAAGGCAAGGGCGAGTCGGCGCTGTATTGTATATACGTCGAGGAGTGGCCCGGACTGTTCGCCGGAACGACGCCTCACGCACCAAACGAAGAAGGAGTCGAGACGCTAAAAGCGGTGCTTCAAGCCGTGCGGGAAAAACAGATCGAGATAATCCCGATCTGGACGGTATCGCACAACGCAGCGGAAGCCATCGCCCACGCGGCGAAAGAGCTCGACGTCGACGCCGTAATTATCGGCGCCACACGCCGTTCGGCTTTTTATCACATGCTGCGGGGACACGTGGTGAAGGGTCTCATGAAAAAGCTACCGCGCGATTGCCACCTCATGATCTGTAATTAGACCTTTGAAATATGCGGCTATAGCGTTATTTCATGCCGATTTTCTGGAAGAAGCCTGATTTTTCCAAAGCGCTGACAAAGGAATTGTCGAAAAACTCCCTAGGGTCGGCATTCTTAGCGTTAGGAAATTCCTTCTCGTCGAGATAGTCAAACTGGGCTCGGATGGCCTCCGGTCGGACCGCGAGACTCATGGCCCAGTAAGGTGCAAAGGCATCGTACGTCCCATCCACCGTCGGAACATCTTCGATCTTGACATACTTGCTGATGGCTTTTTTTGCCACCGCCGGATCCTTTCGCGATAATACCACTCCCTCCGCCATAGCTTTCAAAAAGGCATATACGGTCTTGGGATTGTTTTTGAGATATTTCTCCGTTGTGCCGTAGGTAACCTGAAGCCCCGGAATGTTGAGCTTTCCGATGTCAATCAACAAATTCAAACCCGCTTCTTTTGCCTTGAGAGTATTCGGAGCCGAGAGTGTGCCGGCTGCGGTTTTGCCGCCGAGAATAGAACTCAGAATCGCCGGTACCGTTTGAACGTAGAGTATCTGCACATCCCGATCCGGTAGCAAGCCATTTCTCTTCAATGCTTCGCGCGTGGCGGTGTCGAGGGCCGCTCGCGGTGTGCTTGCCGCTACCGCCTTCCCCTTGAGATCTTGTAGGGTCGCGATCTCCTTGGCGCTCCACATTTGAAACACGAGCTGCTGCATGGTGCCGCCAAAATATTTAACCTGCCCACCATGCAGACGCGCATTAATAAGATCCGGTCCGTCCGTGTAGAAATCCGCTTCTTCGGAGATCACCGCTTGAGCGGAAACCTGTGGATTGAGCAGTTGGAGCTTGGCGTTAAGCCCATACTTCTTAAACAGGCCCGCGTCACTAGCGACCCAAATCGGTGTGAAAGCGCCGCTGGCCTGCGCATAGGTCACGGTCACATCAGGTTTCTCCGGCTTGCCGCCGACTTCCGCTGCCAATGCAGGGGTCGCTATCAAAACCATCACGCCGGTGATCCAAGCCAACCCTTTTCCGGGTCTTATCCGTCTCCCTCGCTTCATGAATTGCTCCCCTCTTCCGTGTGTCCAGGCGTCGTAGTCAAACCGGCGGCCGCCGGTCGTGCATCGACGATTTTCAGTTCAACGATAGAAGTTCCGTTCCATTCATTTTCGCTGAGCCGGTAAACCACGTCGACCCTTGTTCCCGGGGCGCCAGGGAAGTCTTCGCCCGCTCCGAAAGCCACACCACCGATTAGTCGTCCCCCGTGCCGAAACCAGAAACGCGCGCCGGCAGAAAACATTTTCCGTTCACAGACTTCGACCTCACGCGTCATAAACAAAGGCTCGGGATTACCAACTCCAAAAGGTTTCAGGGATTCAAGTTCTCGAATCAAAGGAAACCCAATCGCTGCAAAGCTCAATTGCGCGTCGACGTCGAGGCATGGAAGCAGATCTTCAGCCGCTAGACAGTCACGTGCCACGCTCTCGAAGGCTTCGGCAAACAGTCCGAGTTTTTCTTCCTTTATCGACAATCCCCCGGCGTATTCGTGACCGCCAAACTTTTCCAGGTGATCAGCGCAACGACGAAATCCCTCTACCATATGAAAACCGCGGATACTACGGGCCGAGCCTTTCCCCTGCCCACAGTCAAATCCGACGACCACGGTGGGGCGATAAAATCTCTCGACGATCCGCGATGCAACGATACCCAAGACACCGGGGTGCCAACCCTCGCCGCCCAACACGAGCGAATGAGGCGCCACGGAGTCAAACCGGGCCTGCGCCTGGGTCAGAACTTGATTCAAGACATCGGCTTCGATGGCGCGTCGCTCGCGATTGTGCGCATCCAACTCTTGGGCGATCCGCAAGGCGACTTCGGGAGATTTCGTCGTCAACAATTCCACGACCTTGATGCCGTAATCGACCCGCCCGGCGGCATTGATGCGCGGACCAAGCTGAAATCCAACCTGTCCCGCAGTCACTTCTCCCGGGGCGATGTTGGCCACCTGTTTGAGCGCCACGACGCCGGGACGCGTTGAACCGCCCAACTCCCAAAGGCCGCGACGGATCAAGGTTCGATTGACACCTTTTAGCGGCACCATATCGGCAATCGTACCCAAGGTAACAATATCGAGGTAACGACGGAGATCGGGATCACCGGAGGCAATGAACCAACCGATCTCACGCAGTTTGGCGCGCAGGCCGATGACCAGATAAAACGCCAATCCCGCAGCGCAAAGCCCCTTATCCGGAAACTGGCAATCCCGCCGGTGCGGATTGATGACGGCAACCGCAGGAGGAAGCTCATCCGGCGGCTGGTGGTGATCCACCACTACGATATCGAGCCCAAGGTCTCGCGCCGCATCGATTTCACCGGCATTCGAAATACCGCAATCTACCGTCACGACCAAGCTCGCTCCACGCTCTCTGAGACGTCTGAGCCCTTCGATATTTAAACCATAACCTTCCTCGATCCGATGGGGAACGTGATAAATAGGCTCCGCGCCGATCTCTCTTAAGAAGGAGACCAACACCGAGGCCCCCGTCGTGCCATCGACGTCGTAGTCTCCCCAAATTCCGATGAGTTGCTGTTGCTTGATTGCATAGACGATCCGTTCCACCGCCGGCTCCATATCGGTCATGGTAAAGGGTGACGGGAGATCCGAGCGTAGACTCGAAGAGAGATAGCGTTTAGCGGAATCTAGGTCGGCGAGGCCCCGCAAGACCAATAGGCGCGCCAGCAGAGGAGAAATTTTTGCCTGTTCCGATTGACGCTCGACGATTTCCTCGTCTGCTTCTTTCAGAATCCAACGTTTGGGGAGCTCGCTCGGCATCTGAGTTGATGGCGCCTGATTGAAGCCGGGGATCAGAGGTCGGAAAGCGGACGGCTGAGGAACGGTTCCTGTGTCAACTGTATGCGCTTCATTTTGTCGGGGTATGCTTCGCTCTGACTTCTGACTTCTGTACTCCGCCTTCTGCAATCGACTTTCGCTTCACAGCCCCTTTTTCCCACAAAAGGATGACGGGACTGGCGATAAAGATGGTCGAGTAGACACCGGAAAAAAAACCAACGAGCAGCGCAAAGGCAAAGGGCCGGATAACTCCGCCCCCCAGGGCAAAAAGCGCCAGGAGCACCATAATGGCCGTACCGGTCGTGATAATCGTCCGGCTCAAGGTCTCGTTGATGCTCATGTTGATAATACCTTCTAAGGTTTCGCGGCGAATCTTTCGCATGTTTTCGCGGATGCGATCACAGACGATGACTGTATCGTTAACAGAGAATCCGACAATGGTAAGAAGAGCTGCGATGATCGTGAGATCGAATTCGTAATGGCCCAGCATGAGAGCACCAATCGTGACCAGCACATCATGGATCAGCGCGATAACCGCTCCTATGCCAAAGCGAAGCTCGAAGCGGAACCAGATGTAAATTCCCATCATCACGGTAGCAGCCATCACCGACCAAGCCCCCCGCTCGCGCAGTTCCTTACCAACCTTTGGGCCCACTGACTCAATCCGCCGAATTTCAAACCCGTTCGGACCGAAGCGTTTGGAGAGGCCGGCACGAAGTTGCTCGCCTAGAGCACCGATCTCAACCGAAGTTTTTTCCAAGCGAACGAGAAACTCATTGGAACCTTCCTGGCCGAAGTCCTGAATCACAGTATCGCCGGTTCCCAATTGTCCCAACGCGGCGCGAATCTCGGGGACAGACACTTTCTGTTGAAATTTGAGTTGTACAACGGTTCCACCGGCAAAGTCGACGCCGAGGCGAGGACCTTGGGTAAACAGTAGGACCAAGACGAGTAAGTTTACTATGGTTGATAGCACTACAGCGATATGACGGTATTTGGTAAACGCGATATTGAGTCCCGGCTTGATGAGTTCCATTACTTCCCTTTCAAATACTGATACGTGTTAACTTGCGAGTCGCCATACGATAGTCGTAATAGATCCGTGTCATGTAAACCGCGGTAATTACCGTTGTGAGAATACCGATACAGAGTGTCACAGCAAAACCTTTGATTGGCCCCGTGCCAAACTGAAAGAGGATCAATCCGGAAAGGAAAGTGGTAACGTTCGTATCAATAATGGCTGGCAGCGCATGCTGGTAGCCAGCCTCTACAGCCGAACGGGGGGCTCTCCCCGCCCGTAGCTCCTCGCGAATACGCTCGTTGATGAGGACGTTGGCATCCACTGCCATACCCGCGATCAGCACGATTCCGGCGATACCCGGCAATGTTAAGACGGCCTTAAAAGCGGCCAGAATAGCCAGTAGGAAAAGAATATGAAAAACTAATGCGACGTCAGCCAGCACGCCGGCGCCACGGTAATAGATGATCATGAAGACGATGACTAGAGAGATACCGACAACAAAGGAGATGATACCCTGGCGGATCGAATCGCTTCCCAACGATGGGCCGACCGAGCGTTCTTCAATGATTTCAACCGGCGCCGGCAGCGCACCGGCACGCAAGACGATCGCCAGATCCCGCGCCTCTTTGATGTCAAAGCTGCCGGTAATGGAAGCCCTGCCCCCGCCGATTCGCTCCTGGATGACGGGTGCTGAATAGACTCGATTGTCGAGCACGATGGCCAGACGTCGCTTCACGTTGGCTGCCGTGATCTGCTCAAAAAGCCGAGCGCCGGTAGAATTCAGGATCAGCTCGACATACGGTCCCTGCAATTGCGAGCTCGGTCGCACGCGCGCGTCAGTGATGTATTCACCGGTCATCAGCGTGCGGGATTCCACCACGTAGGGAGTCTTGTCCCCTCCCACACCTCCCTCTCCCTTGCCGGCATAACCATATAGGATTTGACGGCCGGGTGGCGGTCCGTTACGAAGAGCCTCTTCAACGTTGACGGTGTCATCGACCAACTTGAATTCGAGCAGCGCCGTCTTGCCGATAATCTCCTTCGCCCTCTCGGGATCTTGAATGCCGGGGAGCTGGATCAAAATTTCTTGCTGTCCCTCGCGTTGAATAACCGGCTCACTCACTCCGAATTGGTCGATACGGTTGCGGATAGTCTCCAACGACTGGTCCACGGCATAGTCGCGCAATGAGCGGATTTCCTCTTTACTGAGCGTCAAGAAAAATTCCGTCGTCCCACCGCTGGCTTGAGTATTGACCACGGTAAGGTTCGCGAAATCGCTTTTTAACAATCCCCGCACTCGCTCGACACTCGCAGCCGGAACTTTGAGTTGGATCTGCGTGCCTTGGACTCTCTCCACCGACACGCCCGAAATCCCTCGGTCACGTAGCACATTGGTGAGATCAGCCTTGATCCGCTCGACATTGTTCTCGATCGCCTTTTCCACCTTCACTTCGAGAAGGAGATGACTACCGCCCTGTAGGTCCAATCCCAGGTGAATCCGGTCCGTCGGCAAAAAGCTGCTCCACCAAGGGGGCAGGTCGTGCACAAACGTGGGCGCTAGATACACTAGCGAGACGAGGGTCGCGACAATAAACAATCCCAGTCGAATCGCCACACTCCGTCGCATTCTGTTACTCCTTTACTTCTTTGCTGGAACTCTTCTCGCCGGTGACAACGGCCGAGATTTGCGGCCGATGAACGCGGATCCTCACGTTGGGAGCCACCTCCAAAGTCACCACGTTATCCGCCAGGGCCACCACCTTACCGTAAATTCCGCCCGAGGTCATCACCTCGTCATTCTTTTTGAGCTTGTTGAGCATTTCCTGATGCTCTTTCCCTTTCTTTTGCTGCGGTCGGATGACCAGAAAATACATGATGACGAAGATCAAGATGAACGGTAATATAGTCATCACCGGGCTGGGCCCCGTCAGTCCCGGCGCCCCCTGGGCATAGGCAATGTCCCACATGTTTCCTCCTGTTAAATTCTAGACCGGCTCGGAGAAAGCAACGGCCTCTCGGCTCCAGAAATCGGTATGCTCTTGGCGAATGGCCTCACGACACCTTTCCATAAGCCGATGGTAAAAGTAAAGATTGTGCAAACTATTAAGCTGCGATGAAAGGATTTCTCCGGCTACGTACAGATGGCGTAAGTAGGCCCGCGAGAAGTTGCGACAGCAGTAGCAGTCGCAAGTCTCATCCAGCGGCCGCGGATCGCTGGCGAATTCGGCGCGCTTGATGCTGAGCTTACCTTGGGCGGTAAAGAGCGTGCCGTTTCGAGCGTTGCGCGTCGGAAGGACGCAATCGAACAGATCAAAACCGGCACGGACGGCGTTCACAAGATCCTCGGGTCTACCCACACCCATGAGATAGCGTGGCCGAGCTTCGGGCAGCCATCCGACCGTGGATGCCGCGACGGAATGAAGTAACTCCTCACCTTCACCCACGCCCAAGCCACCCACAGCAAAGCCGTCGAAAGGCATGGGAGTCATTTCCCGAACACACTGCTCCCGAAGATCTTTATGCATACCGCCTTGAATAATCCCGAACATCAATTGATCTGCTTTACTTCGCGCTCGCGAACAACGCTCAGCCCAGCGAATCGTTCTCGCCGTGGAATCTCGAACATAGTCCCGGTTCGCGTCATGGGGGATGCATTCATCCAGAACCATCGCGATGTCGCTGCCGAGGGCCTCCTGGATCTGAACCACGCTCTCTGGGGTAAGGAGATGATAAGAGCCATCCAAATGAGACTGAAAGCGAACCCCCTCCTCCGATAGCTTTCGCATCGCACCGAGGCTGAAGACTTGGTAGCCGCCGCTGTCCGTCAAAATCGGTCCATCCCAGCTCATGAAGCGATGCAGCCCGCCCAACTCGCGAATCAGCTCGGCGCCTGGGCGGAGATAGAGGTGATAGGTATTCCCAAGCAAAATCTGGCAACCCATCTCTTTCAAATCTCTGGGCAGCATGGCTTTTACCGTTCCTTGAGTGCCCACGGGCATAAAGGCGGGGGTCTCCACAACGCCATGCGCGGTAACCAGCTGGCCGAGGCGCGCACCTGTCGGGTCTTTTTTGACTATTGCGAAGTGTGAAGCCATGTCACAATTTTCGTACTTAGATTTTGGGATTTAAGATCTAATCTAAAATCGGTAATGTAAAATCCAAAATGTCAAAGTATGAGCATGGCATCGCCATAACTGTAAAACCGATACCGCGTCTTGATTGCTTCCGCGTAAGCGCGTCGCACCAGTTCAAGTCCGGCGAACGCAACGACTAGAACGAGTGGCGTCGAAGCCGGTAGATGAAAATTAGTGATCAATGCATCGATGACCCGGAAAGGGTCACCGGGACGTATGAAAAGACGCGCAATTCCGTGGTCCGCCTTCACCTTTCCCGTTCGCCGCGCAACCCATTCGAGTGTTCGGGTACTGGTGGAACCGACAGCGACCACGCGATGACCATCCCGTTTCGTCCGATTGATCCGCGCCGCCGTCTCAATCGGCAGGGTGTAACGCTCCCCTTCCATCCGATGGTCTTCGACAAACTCTTCCCGTACCGGTTGAAAGGTACCTGGCCCCACATGCAGCGTCAATAGAGCTCTGTCAATTCCGCTCGCTTGTAATGATTTGAACAGCTCGGGGGTAAAATGAAATCCCGCGGTGGGCGCCGCGATGGCACCTGGAGTAGCGGCGTAGACGGTCTGGTAGCGCTCCCAGTCCAAATTCGCCGTACGCCGAATTCGAGTGATGTAGTGTGGCAGCGGCAGTTCTCCAAGCGCCTCAAGTTGTTCGTTGAAATCCCCCAAATGATGGAACTCCAACCCAAAGCGGCCGCCGCCGAGGTCGCCCATAACCAGGGCCGTCATATTTTCATTGAACCGAATTTGGCTGCCGACCGCCGGTTTCTTGGTCGCATTGACGATGGCAATCCACAGGCTGCGCTTGTCCGGGAAGCGCTCTAACAACAAAACTTCTACCTTGCCACCGCTTTCCTTGGCACCCCGAAGCCGCGCAGGGAACACCTTCGCATCGTTGAGCACGAGTAGGTCTCCCGGATCCAGAAAATTTCCCAGCTCTGAAAACACGCTGTGAATCAATTCACCCGTGCTGCGTTTGACGATCAACAGGCGTGAGGCTTGTCGATCGTGGCTGGGATACGCCGCGATCAGGGAATCCGGAAGTTCGTACTTGAATTCTTTGAGATCCATACGAGTCTGAACTTCGTGTCAGCTAAGCGGCAGATCCGCCGGCGTCCCGCCCGTCCCCATAGGTTCGAAGCAAGCGCCAAAGGGTATAAAATTTATCTAGCAGAAACGATGGCGGGGCGTGTTAGGCATAGCTAGGTTGCGTCGCTTTTCTTAAGGAACGGAGTCAGCAAGTCGATGGGTACGGGAAAAATCGTCGTAGAGTTCTTCTCCGAGGCTATCTCGACAAGGCTTTGAAGGTAACGGAGCTGCAAGGCCGTGGGTTGTTTGCTGATGACCTCCGCCGCATCCGCCAACTTTTGCGAGGCTTGAAACTCACCGTCCGCATGAATCACCTTGGCCCGTCTCTCGCGCTCCGCCTCCGCCTGTTTGGCCATGGCCCGCTGCATCTCCTGAGGAAGGTCGATATGCTTCAACTCAACGAGCACCACTTTAATCCCCCAGGGGTCGGTCTGAGCGTCCAGAATCTCCTGGATGCGGGTGTTGATCTTTTCCCTCTCAGCCAGGAGCTCATCCAACTCCCCTTGGCCGCAAACACTGCGCAACGTCACCTGCGCGAGCTGGGAAGTGGCGAACAAATAGTTCTCCACTTCACGCACCGCTTTGTTGGGTTCCAAGACCCTGAAGTAAAGTACGGCATTCACTTTCACCGAGACGTTGTCGCGGGTGATAACGTCTTGGGGCGGGATATCCATCGTCACGGTGCGCAGGTCCATCTTCACCATTTTTTCGATGCCTGGGATAACATAAACCAAGCCGGGCCCCCGAGAACCGACCATACGGCCCAGACGAAAGACCACCGCGCGCTCATACTCCTTGAGAATCTTGATGCCGCTTATGATCGCGACAAGAACAAGAACGACAAATGTAAGCGGTACTCCCAGACCAAACATATTCGCCTCCCCCCTCTGCTTACGATGACCGACCGGACAATCGCCGCACTTTGAGATTCAGCCCTTGACAGCCGACAATTTCAACCTTTTCACCCGTGTCGATCTCGCCGTCAGCTTCAGCGTTCCACAACTCTCCCTGAACGAAAACTTTTCCCGCCGGATTCAATTTTGTTCTGGCATCGCCAATCTTTCCCAGCATCCCTTCAAGTCCCAGCGTCGGTTTCGATTTCTGCGAGCGATATACCAAATAACTAATCGCAAGAACAAAGGACGCCAGTGTCGCAACCGCGGTGAAGATAATCGGGCGATCGACTCCCACGCCTGAATCCTGGGTATCGAACAGCAGAAAGGAACCAAGCGCAAGCGAAATCACTCCGCCGACGCCAAGCACCCCGAAGCTTGGGACAAAAGCCTCGCCGATCAGGAGCGCGACCCCCAGAAGTATCAAAACAAGCCCCGCGTAGTTGAAAGGAAGAACTTGCAAGGAAATTAACGCTAAAATCAAACATATGGCTCCGGCAACACCGGGGAAGATCACTCCGGGATGAGAGAACTCCATGTAGAGCCCGAGTATCCCGGCCATAAGCAGGAGATAGGCGATGTTCGGGTCAGCGATAATGTTGATCACCCGGTCCTTGAGATTCATCTCATGCCGGATGACTTTGACATCTTTTAGCGAGAGTGTATGGGGCCGGCCATCAAGATCCACTTTGCGCCCGTCCGCTTGTTTCAGTAGATCATCGAGGTCCTTGGCCACGATATCGATGACGTTTAGCTTCAGGGCTTCTTTTTCGGTAATCGAAACGCTTTTGCGCACGGCTTGAATGGCCCACTCGGCATTTCGGCCCCGCTGCCGGGCGATGGTTTCGCTGAACGAAGCAGTAAAGTTTTCGATCTTTTCTCCCATCACACCTTTAACTTCCTGTCCACCACCCCCCACTGGATGGGCGGCGCCGATATTAGTGCCAGGCGCCATGGCCGCGACGTGCGCGGACATCGTGATGAATACGCCGGCGGAGCCCGCGCCGGCACCGCTGGGAGCGACGTAGACGATCACGGGAACCGGCGCGGCGAAGATTTCTTTGACGATCGTGCGTGTCGAACTGAGCAGCCCACCAGGAGTATCGAGTTGAATGATCAGAGCTCGCGCCCCGTTTGACTTGGCGCGGGCGATGCTCTCTCGGATAAAGTCGTCTACGGCCGGATTGATACTGCCGTCGATGACAATGAGGTCGACGTGTGGTACTGACGCATCCTTCGGCTGCGCCAGCACCGAGAAGCCCGCCGCCACGAAAATCATGAAGAGTGCGATTCTAAGCGTTCTCACCGTTCATCTCTTTGATAACTTTCTTGATGTCTTCCCAAACAAGCTTTTTGTCTCCTGGATTACGCAATAAATAGGCGGGGTGAAACGTGGGCATCAGTTTGATTCCATGATAGCTATGCCAATTGCCCCGCAATTTTGTAATCGGAACCTTGCTCTGCAGCAGCGTCTGGACGGCAAACTTACCCAGGGCGATAATAATCTCGGGTCGAACGATATCGATCTGCTTCTTGAGGAACGGCTCGCAGGACGCGACCTCATCAGGCTCAGGATTGCGATTTTCCGGCGGCCGGCACTTCACTACATTGGCGATATAGACGTCCTCGCGCTTGAGTCCCATCCCTTTGGTTATAATATCCGTGAGCAGCTGACCCGCCCGGCCCACGAAAGGCTCGCCTTGCAGATCTTCGTCACGACCCGGCCCTTCGCCAATGAACATCAACCTGGCCTTGGGATTGCCCACCCCGAAGACCAGATGAGTACGACCTGACCACAGTTTGCACCGCCGGCAATCGCCAATGGCCCCGCGGAGCTCTTCCAGGGTCTTGGCTTTGTACGTCGCCGATGAGCCGGAAAAAAGGTCACCCTCGGTTCCACTCAATGGATTTTCCCCATCCGCCATAACAAAATTCGTTTGCAGAGCTTGGCCCGGAAAAAGAAATCGGATGCCGACGCGTTCTTGCCGTTGGAGATGACGGCGCAACGATGTCACTAACGTCGCTAATTCGTTCCTGTCACTCGGTATCGACACGATTGAAGCATCCCTGTAACTGCCGAGCGATCTTAGCACTATACGTCGAGGAGTCGCAATATCGAGTCGCAGGTTGTTTTTCGCGCTCCGACTCAGCCGGCCTTCCGTAGTTGCTCGAGATAAATCGATCGGACAGAAGTTAAAAAAGACAGCGTCTCAACCCACATATAATCCGGATAGGTATGCGGGCAGGCTTGAAATGCGCGATCATAATAAAGCAAAGTCGTCTCGCCGTAGATGCCAGAGTGCAGAAAGATGCGATGCCCTGCGTTTTTGGTTGAGGCGAGTACGACCTTGCCGGCCTCGAGATAGCCGGGATCGATGTTCACTCTTCTCCCCGTGCCCTGCGGCCCACCCGATCTATATTGTCCCTCCACCTCTTGTGTTTGGAGTTTGATTCCCGCCAGATTTCCCGGTGAATCCAGTTGAGAAAAACAGACGAAGCGCCGGAGCAAGCCGGCCCCCATCTCGTTTTCGTAGAACTTGGAAAGATTCCAGGGCAAGGTCTCACTGCGGGCGTCGATGGCCCCGAAGATAGCGGTCAGGTCGGTCTCAACGGAATCTAAAAGTTCAATCTCGGACGAGAGCAACCCAACAAAGTACTTTGCCGGTTTGGGATCTCTCGGGATTCCCATCTTAACGCTGGTTTTTTAGGACAAGCAGATGATCAAGAATTTGCTCAGCCAGCTCATCTTTGCTCATAAGCGGCAGTGAACGGACGGTACCAGCACGATCGAGAATCGTGGCGACATTGGTATCGACGTCGAAGCCGGCTCCTGCTTCGCTCACGTTATTGGCAACGATCATGTCGAGGTTTTTATCTTTTAGCTTTTTCGCGGCGTTGGCTACCAGTTCTCCGGTCTCGGCAGCGAATCCTACCAACATCTTCCCATTCTTCCTGGCACTGATCTCCTTGAGAATGTCAGGATTCGGTTCGAGTCGAAGTTCGATCGGACCCTTACCCCGTTTTATCTTCTTGCGCGCAAAATCAACCGGGCGATAATCGCTGACGGCGGCGGCCATGATCACAGCAGTACACCCGGAAAACTCCTCCAGAACGGCATGGCGCATTTCGGCAGCAGTCGTTACCGATGTTAGACGGGCGCCTGCGGGCGGTTCGAGTTCGGTGGGACCGCTAATGAGAGTCACCTCGGCTCCTCTCCGGATCGCAGCGCGCGCCAGGGCATATCCCATCTTCCCCGATGACCGGTTAGATAGATAGCGGACGGGATCCAAAGGCTCCCGATTGGGGCCGGCGGTGATTAAAAGTTTCTCGCCGACCAAATCCTTTTTTTTAAGCAAGCGGCGGATTTCTTCCAAGATTTTCTCCGGTTCGGGCAAACGCCCTTTGCCCTCATAGCCGCATGCGAGATAACCCTCCGCTGGTTCTATAAAATGATAGCCCAGCCGCCGCAACTTCCGGACGTTCTCCTGGAGGATGGGATTTTCGTACATGTGGATATTCATAGCCGGTGCGATCAGCACCGGCGCCTTTGTCGCCATAAGCACAGTGGTCAATAAATCATCGGCAATACCGGCGGCGATCTTGCCGATCACATTCGCCGTTGCAGGCGCAATGACAAAAAGATCGGCGCTGTCCGCCAGATTGATATGACCGATTTCAGATTCCTGGGTTAGGTTGAATGTTTCAGTGGCAACAGGCATGCCGGAAAGGGTCTGAAAAGTCAGCGGCGTCACGAACTCCATGGCGCCCCTCGTCATGATAACCTGGACAACGAAGCCTTCTTTGACCAGCAAGCGTACTAACTCGACGGCTTTATAACACGCAATCCCGCCGGTTACCCCGAGCAACAACATCGGTTTTTCCTGGTTAGAAGCCACGACCTAAAATAGCCAATCGATCGGGTGCTTGCAAACCTTTATCGCCCCCAGACGCCCCTCGTGGCTAATACCAAAATGACATGTAACTAACTCAGTTGGGACTTTTTGTCACTTCTCGGGGGTAACAAAGAATGCTGGAATCGCAATGAGATCCAAGAGTTCCTTAGAGTGCTAACCTGCCTTTATTACGACTACTTTTTACTGTTGGCATGATTCTAGCTGAGTTTGGAAATCGCTCGCTAACAGAAATTTGACTGGCCAATTCACGCGCCATTAACACTTGACCGAGATTCTAAGTTCATGTAAGCCTAGGAGACGATGATGAAAATTGACTATATGTCCCGGGGATTGTGCGTCCGACTGCTTCTACTGCTAGTGATCGGTTTTGGGCTACCTATTATATTGACCGTGAATGTGGCCCACACCCAAGAGGAGACCGATAAGACTGCGGGGACCAAAGACGTACCTGGTCCGGTAGCCGGTCAGGCAACCGCTGATAAACAGCCGGCCAAAACGGATGCCACGGCAATGGCCGAAAGCTCGGCGGCGCCGGGAGAAGATTTTGAATCTGACCCGTTCGAACCGTTCAACGAAAAAATGTTTTGGTTCAACCGCGAGGTTCTCGACCGGTTTGTGCTGAAACCCGTAGCCACGGCGTGGGATTTTGTTCTTCCTACTCCGGTGCAGAAGGGAATCCACAATGTATTTGATAATCTCGCTGTCGTCCGGCGTGTGGTAAACAATACTCTGCAATTAAAGTTGACCGGTGCAGCGAAGGAGGTCGCTCGATTCACCATCAATAGCACGGTTGGAGTCGTGGGTTTTTTTGATGTGGCCAAAGAAGGATTCGGCATCGAACAGAGCGATGAGGATACCGGGCAAACCTTCGGTGTTTGGGGGATGGGACCAGGTCCCTATTTAGTCTTGCCGTTTCTTCCCCCTTTGACAGTGCGCGACGGGATTGGATATGCATTGGACGTAGCGATGACCCCGTATATCTATTTCATCCCATGGTATGGCAGCCTAGGGGCTACAGCCACCAACATGGTCAACGAGCGCTCTCTGAATCTCGATCGTTTTGAGCGCGTCGTGGAGTCAACGGTGGATCTCTACGGCGCTGTTCGTAATGCTTACCTGCAGAGACGAGCGGCGGCGATCCGGCAGTAAATCAACCGGTTAACGACAACTTGTCCTCAGCCCTTCGACTGGTTATCGAAAGCCAGCAAATTTTCCCCTAAGCCTTGCATGGAGCACGGCGATTCGACTATTGACAAGCGCGCGACTGTTCATTAAGAAATATGGCCTGTTTGACCGCCGTCGGGCGGTTAGAAAGTAACCCTGGGCCTTTTCGGACTTCGACAAATCTCTCAAGAGTGGAACTAAAAAAACATGCCAAGAACAAAAAAAAAGACTGCAGGACGACCTGCGAAGAATCGGTCTGATAACTATTTCGACGACGCGGGCCACGACACGAAGCAGAAGACGAAGATCTACCAAGCGACGAAGCGGGCAGACGCAAGATCAAGAAGAACTACGAAGAGCTGCTGGGCATTCGCATCGAGAAACTCCGAGGTCGGATCCTCAACCGCGAGAAAATCAATAAGAGCATCGACGGAGTTTATTTCATCTGCTTTGAATGCAAGAAAATCTCTCACAATCTCGACGAGGGATGGGTCGAGGAAGCAGGAACCCAAAACAGCTTTTGTGGAACCTGCGCCAAGCTCAAAGGCATCCGCAGCAGCGCAGCTTAGCGCCTCGGCTTCAAACGCCCGAGTACGTCCTTCAGTTCCAGCGGCAAGTCAGATTCAATTTTAACCACTCGACGATCCCGGGGATGGAAAAATTCCAGGCAGCAGGCGTGCAAAAACTGGCGTTCTAGGCTGAACTTTTCCTGGTCGTTCTTGCCATAAAGAATATCTCCAACGATGGGATGTCCCGTAGCGGCCAGATGAACCCGGATCTGATGGGTCACTCCGGTTGCCATCTCGATCTCCAAAAGACTCAACCCGTCAACATCCCATAGCTTTCGAAAACGAGTTAGCGCCGCCCAGCTCTTTTGCTTCTTTGAGCGGGGCGAAATATCGGCTATTGCCCGCATCCGCCTCTTGTCGCGAGAATTATGGGTAATGGGGTAGGCCACCGCTCCCTCAAGCTCGGTTATCCCCCACACCAGCGCCCAATATTTCTTTCTAACCTGTCGGCGGCGAAACTGCAGTCGCAGATCATCAAAAGCAGCTTGTGTCTTGGCGACTAACACCAAGCCCGATGTCTCACGGTCGAGACGATGGACCAAACCCGGCTCCCAGCGGCTTTTGCCGATCATCAACAAATCGGGACGCTCTGCGGCAAGAAAATTGGCCAGTGTACCTTGGTCTCGTCCGGAGAAACCGTGTGTCGCCATTCCCGCCGGTTTGTCGACCACCAGCACGGATGCATCTTCGTACACGATCGGCACTCGAAGTTGGGACTGGGAAATCGGAGCGGTAAGCAGCCAATGCCCGACCCCTTTAAACGTCACCTGATCGCCAGGCAAGAGTTTGTCTCCCTTTTCTCCGACCTTGTCATTAATCCGGAAAAGCTTGCCACAGATCGCATGCTCCACTTCACGACGAGAGAGATGCGGCAAACAATGGCGCACGAAGGTATCCAAGCGTGTTTCCGCGCGGTCATTGGGAACGCGCCATGATCGAGTTATCACGGCTGACGCTTGATCGGACATAACTCCTACCGTACTATACGTTGGAATTATCCGAACCGGAACACGGAGATGCAACCAAAATGCTACAGCGTGATCATCGCCGGAGGTAAAGGCACGCGTTTTTGGCCGCTCAGCCGCTCCCAACGGCCGAAACAACTGCTGAAGATCTTGGGTCGACGAAGCCTTATCAGCGAAACAGCCAGCCGGGTGTTATCCATCAGCGGGCGGAAACAGACCCTCGTAGTTACGGTTGCAGAACAACTGAACGCACTCCGCAAAGAGCTGCGCCGGTTGCCGCGAAGAAACTTCCTCGCCGAACCGTACGGCAAGAATACCGCCCCTTGCATCGGGTTGGCAGCTTTGGAGGTTGTCGCAAAGAACCCCGGTGCGGTGATGGTTATTCTACCGGCCGATCACTGGGTTGCGGACATCAATGCGTTTCGAAATACCATCGGATCGGCGGTGGAAATCGCAATGCGCCAGGATAGTTTGGTCACCATCGGTATTCGACCGAACTATCCTGAAACCGGCTACGGCTATATCATGAAAGGGAAATCGCTTGGCGGAAAATCCGGCGCCGCCTATCAAGTGAAGCGATTCAGAGAGAAGCCTTCAGTGTCCATGGCTCAGCAACTGATTCGCCAAGGTTCTCTCTGGAACAGCGGCATCTTCGTCTGGAAAGCCTCCCTCCTGCTGGAACTCCTGCAGCGCTATCAACCCACGATTGCAAGGGGATTGGAGCAAATCAAAAAAGCTGCGCGCGGAAAGTCGCTCGGTGCGCCGTCCCCGCGGATCCGCGACATCGTCGCTCGGGAATACAAAAAGATGCCCAACATCTCTATTGACTACGCCGTTTTGGAGAAGGCCGGCTCGGAAGGCAAAGTCATCACCCTAGAAGCCGACTTCGGCTGGAGCGATGTGGGAAGTTGGGCCGCAGTCCACCGCATGCTACCGCACGATGAGAACGGCAATGCTGGAAACGGCAAATGGCTCACCCTGGGAGCCAAAAATTCTCTTATCCACGCTGCGGACCGGTTGGTGGTGCTCTTGGGGGTCGAGAACACGCTGGTCGTGGACACACCCGACGCCCTGCTGGTCGGGGACATTAGACGATCGCAAGAGGTCCGCGAGTTGGTGAATGAGCTCAACAACAAAGGCTACGGCGCTTATACGATCAAGTAACCGCCGCCGTATAAGAAGTTTCGTCATTCATTGTGAATCCAAAAGCCTTACGAGGACCGTTCCTAGAAAACGAGCCGGTGGTTTTCTTGGACCGCAAGGACAGAGAATACCTGGCGCGGCTCGATCGAAGCCGGCCCATCGCCATCCGCGGCGGAAAAATTTCCATCGAAGATATCATCGGTCATGAGGAAGGCAGTGTGGTCCGTTCCTCAGTGAACGAGCCTTTCTTGGTTTTCCGCCCGAGTCTTCCACAGCTTATTCCCAATTTGCCGCGCAACGCCCAGGTTATTTATCCCAAAGACCTTGGACCCATCTTGATTTGGGCCGATCTCTTTCCCGGCGCGCGCGTCGTAGAGGCGGGGGTAGGCGCCGGAGCGCTCAGCATGGCGCTGCTGCGAGCCATTGCCGGCGAAGGGCATGTTTACTCCTACGAGCTGCGGCAAGATTTCGCCGCGATGGCAGAGAAAAACGTCGCAAAGTATTTCGGCGCGGCACCGAACTGGACCCTGAAGATCGGGGACGTAGCGACGGAGCTGGAAGAGAGCGACATCGATCGAATAGTCTTGGATCTACCAGAGCCGTGGCAAGTGATCCCATCAGCCTGGAAGGCTCTCCGGCCGGGCGGAATATTGCTCTGCTATCTGCCGACCGTGCTTCAAGTAAAAAGCCTGGTCGATGCGCTCCGAGACGACCAACGATTCGCTTGCATCGAGACCATGGAGACGCTGATGCGCTTTTGGCATATCAAAGGGATGAGCGCCCGCCCTCAGCACCGTATGGTGGCTCACACGGGGTTTCTAACCTGCGCACGAAGACTGGCGGACGGCCAAAGGGACATTCCCCGAAGTCCCTGAGCGTTTGACGAATCTTTCGGTACAGAAAAATCCGGGGAATGTTCAGCAGACGAGGTCGTTTGTCACGGATAGCCCTTTTGCAGCCACCACTCGGCAATTTCGATTCGCTTGGCAAACCACACTTTGGGAAAGCCCTTGGCGTATTTGATGAACTCATCGATGATCTTAGTCCGGAACGGAACACCGGAGACAAAAGGATGAAGATTGAAAGCAAAATATTTCGGCGCCCCTTGTTCCCCCTCCCAATAGAGGTAATCAAACTGGTCCTTCATGATCTGCAGTAGATCTCTCGGTGTTCTGCCGGTCCCGTAGGTGGAATAGTCATTACACCCGGGCACGTTATACGGAACAACAACGACTTTTCGTCCACGCGCCTCCAGGATATAGGGATTGTCACTGTTCAGAGGGTCCGCCCACCAAACGAAGCCTGCCTCGGCAACCAGTTCCAACGTGTTGGGCGTAGAAGCGTGACCAGGGGAGAGATATCCCGTGGGTTTTTGCCCCAGGACCTTTTCAAAGGCCGCTACCGTCTTTTGGATAGTCTCGCGCTCCTGCTCTCTGTTGTACATGAAGGAATATTCATGCTCATAGCTTTCGGAAGAAAATTCATGACCTTTGGCCTTGAATTCTCGGCACTCATCGGCGAACTGCTCTACTTTCAGTCCATTCATCAGAAAAGTCACCTTGAGGTTATGACGGTCAAATAGATCTGTTATTCTCCAGATTCCCACGCGGTCGCCGTATTCTCGCTCGGTGACTAATGCCATGTTCTGCTTAAAAACAGCCTTCGGGGGCGGCAGGGTGGCGCCGCCGTGGCGCTGCAGCGATTCCTGGGTGGCAAAGTTCTCCGGCCAAACTTCCCACGGCACGATGAAGGTCACACAGATTTTGGCTTTGTCCGGCCATTCTATCGGTTTAGCTCTGCCCATGTTTTTTCCTCACTTTGCGATTTTTTTTGTCTGACGTGGTTTCTCTCTTAGAGTTCACCGAAAACACTGGCTGACTCGGTCAGCCCGAAATGAATTTTCGCTCTCCGGATGTCAACGAACCAAAGATATATTGTACACGGCTCAGATCGTCAAGTGGACGAGCGCGACGAGCGAATTTTCCCCAAGCCGCAATTATTAAGGAGTTCATAAGTGTCTAGACAACTTCCGTTCCTCAAAAACCAAGGGACGAGCCCTTCCAAGCGCGGGCAATAGGTCTGTGCCCTGTCGGCCACCACCCGATCCACTCCAGGGGCGGTTATTCCAACGGCCCGGGCCTGAACGCTTCCTTTTAGTTAGGTTCGGGTGCCCGCGCTCTCCACGACTCGCCCCTTGGTTATCGTATGTCTATTAATCAATGAACTCCTTAGTAACTTGACATCGCGGGTGTGCGTATCTAAAGATTGGGCGCTGATGGTTTCATTCATTCAAGCCCGCAACGTCACTCTCTCGTTCAAGCCCAAGAACCGCGAACCCGTAACCGCGCTAAATAACTTCAATCTCGATGTTGCCAGAGGCGAGTTTGTCAGTATCGTCGGCCCCTCGGGCTGTGGCAAAAGTACATTTCTCAATATTCTTTTGGGTCTTATCGAGCCGGACAACGGCCAGATGCAGCTCAACGGCACACGCATCACCGGCCCGAGCCAGGAACGGGCCATGGTCTTTCAAGAATTTGGCTTGTTGCCGTGGAGAACCGTAACGGCGAACGTTGAATTGGGTTTGGAGCTCAAAGGCGTACCTGCCGAACAAAGGTTAGCCCGCGCCAATGAGCTCATCAAGCTGGTGGGATTGAGCGGGTTCGAACGCCACTATCCCCACGAGCTCTCCGGCGGGATGAAACAGCGGGTTGGGCTCGCCCGAGCGTTAGCCACCGAGCCCGAAGTCTTATTGATGGACGAGCCCTTCGCAGCTCTGGACGCCCAGACCCGGGACCTGATGCAAGCGGAGTTGCTGCAAATCTGGGAGCGAACCCAGAAGACGGTGCTTTTTGTAACGCATAGCATTGAAGAGGCGGCCTATCTCTCCGACCGAGTAGTCGTAATGACCGCGAGGCCAGGGCGCACCAAAGACATTCTCAAAATCCATTTGCCACGTCCACGAGACTATGAGATGCGGCTTACGCCCGAATTCAATGAGATCAAGTTGCGCATCTGGGAAGTCCTGAGAGAAGAGCTGACCTCCCGAGGGTAGACATAGACATGATATTAAAAGGATACTTCACGGAACATCGTCGGCTTTGGCTGGGACTGTGTTCCGTTTTCTTCCTTGTCGCCGCCTGGGAGCTGGTGCTGACGTATATCTTTCCCGTAAACCCTTTCTTTTTTACCAAACCATCGCTGATTGCTGCCGCGTTTAAGGAACAAATCCAAGGTGCCAAACTGTGGCACGATCTGGCGGTCAGCAGCCAGGCATTCATATGGGGCTTCAGCTTTGCCGTCATCGTCGGCATCCCCGTGGGTCTGGTCATGGGTTGGAGAAGGAGAGTCGAATACTCCCTCGATCCCTTCCTGACCGCGCTCTACGCTAGCCCGCTGGTCGCCCTAGCGCCGTTGTTCATCATTGTCTTTGGCGTCGGCGTGCTCGGAAAAGCGGCTCTGGTCTTTTTGCTGGCGGTTTTTCCTTTCGTCTTCAACGCATTCGCCGGGGTAAAATCGACGGACTCGCTGTTGATCAACGTAATCCGATCCTACGGCGGCACCGAGAAAGATCTTTACTTAAAAGTCATACTGCCGAGCACCATGCCGTACATCATCGCGGGAGCACGACTCGCCATTGGCCGCGGCCTGGTGGGAATTATCGTCGGCGAGTTCTACGCCGCGTCCGAAGGTATCGGTTTCGCCATCACGCAGGCGGGCGACACTTACCGGCTACCCGACATGTTCGTCGGCATCATCATCCTGTCTCTTATCGCCGTCGTTCTGACCGAACTCATGCGCAAACTGGAGCTTTTGGTCGCGCCGTGGCGCGCGACTGACGAGGTGCGCTCATGAAACTTAAAAACTTCTACACGGAACATGAGTCTCTTATCCTGGGAACGGGCTTTATCATGGTTCTGCTAGCCGTCTGGGAGAGCGTCCCTCTCTGGTATACTCTACCGAGAGGAATGGCGCTCTTCTTCACCACTCCGTCAAAAATCGCTGTCACTTTTTATGAGTTACTCCTTAATGGTGAAATCGAAAAACACTTTTACGTTAGTGCCGTTGCTTTTCTCGCGGGGCTGGGCCTGTCGATTATAGTCGGATTGCCGGTCGGACTGATCATCGGACGGTCGCCTACCTTGGAAGCCTGGCTGGACCCTTATATAACAGCATTCAATGCCACTCCGCGCATTGTCTTATTGCCACTGCTGATCCTCTGGTTTGGCATCGGCATTTGGTCAAAGATCATGATCGTCTTTGCGGGCGCCGTCTTCCCATTGCTGATCAACACCTATGCCGGGGTCAAGAATGTGAACCGAGTTCTGGTCAACGTGGTTCGATCCTTCGGCGCCAGCGAATGGCAACTGATGAAGATCGTGGTTCTACCGAATTCGGTTCCATACATCATCGCTGGACTAAGGCTAGCGATCGGCAGAGCGATACTCGGAGTAGTCGTCGGTGAGTTCTTCGGATCGAGCCAAGGCTTGGGCTACATGATCGCGTCTGCGGCGACGAATTACAAAGTGGATGTCGTCTTCGTCGGCGTCGCCATCTTCATGGCGCTTTCCGTAATCCTCACCCTCGCCGTCAAGCAACTGGAATCCCACCTCGCCAGCTGGCGGCCGGAGACAGCAAAGACGTTCTGAAGACTCTTTCTAACGGATGGCCGCGAATGCTACGGGGACTGCGCCGGTGAAGCCCCAGCGGTGCCGGTATACAGTAACAATATGAGCATCGAACTACCCAGCAGCGTGGAGGAGCAGCTTCGGAATCTCGCCGCAAAGCAAGGCCGCGATGTGCGCACGCTCGTCGAAGAAGCGGTCCGGCAGTACCTCGAATCCGCCGCTATCACGGACCTCGAGCCAACCCAGGTAGGCCGCGGCGCAGGCCGC